>Ga0315907_10003924_pt1 | contig 17042 bp, 18 predicted proteins | sample LakEriMetagenome_3_FD_203525 | JGI IMG/M metagenome (GOLD analysis project Ga0315907, IMG submission 203525) | Freshwater fungal communities from buoy surface, Lake Erie, Ohio, United States - Buoy 12 MA123 | ecosystem: Environmental > Aquatic > Freshwater > Lake > Lake biofilm | place: USA... | reverse complement strand
TAGGGTCATATCCCATTACACCAGCGTCTGATATTTTACATGAGCTTAGTAAACATAAAGCCTTTGGTGTGAAAACATATCAGGCAGAAGATGAGATTGCCGGTATCACCTCAGCCATAGGCGCAAGTTATGGGGGTGCGTTAGCGGTTACCACCACTTCTGGTCCAGGTATGGCTTTGAAAACCGAAGCGATGGGATTAGCGATGATGATGGAAATTCCATTGGTGATCATCAACGTACAACGTGGTGGCCCTTCTACAGGTCTGCCTACCAAAACAGAACAAAGTGATCTGCTTCAAGCTTATTACGGAAGAAATGGTGAAAGTCCGATGCCTATCGTGGCTGCTTCCACTCCGAGTGATTGTTTCGCTGCTGTGTATGAGGCCTGTCGCATTTCCGTTCAGCATATGATCCCTGTGATATGTTTAACAGATGGATATATCGCTAATGGTGCTGAACCTTGGAGATTCCCAACTGCAGATGAGTTACCTGAGATAAAAGTGAATTTCAAAAAGCAACTGGATGAAGGTGAGGAAAAGCTTCAGCCATATAAGCGTGATGAGAAGCTGGCTAGACCTTGGGCTATTCCAGGTACACCTGGTTTAGAGCATCGTATTGGGGGTTTAGAAAAGCAGGATATTACAGGTAATATCAGCTATGATAATGAAAACCATCAGCACATGGTTCAATTGCGTCAGGAGAAGGTTGATAGGATCGCAGATTATGTACCCGAACAGCAGATGGATAGTGGTGATTCAACAGGTAAAATATTAGTGTTAGGATGGGGTAGTACTTATGGTGCGATCAAAAGTGCTTGTGCTGAATTGCAAGCCGCTGGACATGCTGTATCTCATGCACATCTTCGATATGTTCGTCCATTCCCTAAGAACTTAGGAAAGATCATCAAAGGCTTCGATAAAGTATTGATCCCAGAGATCAATAATGGTCAGTTGATCAAGATCATTCGTGATCAATATATGGTGGATGCCATCGGTTTCAATAAGATCAAAGGAATTCCGATCACGAAGACGGAGCTCGTTGAAAAGATCAGAACACTGCTGTAAAATCAACTGAATAAAAAAACCTCCAGAAATTTTCTGGAGGTTTTTTGTTAGGTTGTTTTAAGCGATTTATCGCTCTTAAAAAAGAATAGAAATAAAATTAATATAACACCTGCAATACCAGCTGGCACTAACCAAACATTTAACCAGTCCGTCACTTTATTCACAGTGTACATTTGTTTCACTCTACCTGAGATAATCGATCCTATATACATTCCAATACCATATGTAGCCAATGAGATCAATGCCTGTGCTTGTGATTTAATTTTCTCGCCGGCTTTTTGATCCGTATAGATCATTCCGCTTACAAAGAAGAAATCGTAACATACGCCGTGAAGTAAAATAGCAGCGAATAACATCCACTCTCCTGAAAGGCCATCTCCATAACCAAAGAATAGGAAACGGGTGATCCAGGCAATCAAACCGATCAGTAAAATATTTTTTACACCAAAACGGCCATATACTAATGGAAGAGCTAACATAAAAACCACTTCTGAAACCTGCCCCAACGACATTTTATTTTCTACGTTGAATGTAGAGGGATCTGCAGACGGAAAGGCTAATTTGTATGTATCTGTAATCGATGGATTAGCCCATGTATAATAAAACGAAAGTGGAATGCAGATCAATACCGATGATATAAAAAAGATTAAAAAGCTTTTATCTTTTAATAGTACAAATGCATCTTTACCAATGATCTCTGCGAATGAAGTCTTACCCTCTGCAGTTGGTGGAGTAGATGGAAGAAAGAAGGCCATTACGCCCAATAAAGCAGCAGCAGCTAAGGCGATTTGAAATATCTCCACTTTATCGCCCACACCCAAAAACCCAACGAGGTTTACCACAGCGATCCAGGATATTGTGCCAAATACGCGTACCGAAGGAAACTCTTTTTCGGGATTCGACATTTGTCGCATCGAAATGGAGTTCGTCAATGCAATAGTAGGTGCGAATGTTAGGCAATAACCTAACATGATCCAATAAAAGGTATCGGGATTAGTAGTTTGTGTTAGTACGTACAAGAGTCCTGCTCCTAATAGATTCAAAACGCCCAGTACCCGTTGAGCATGAAAATATCGGTCTGCCAGCATGCCCACAAAAAAAGGCGCAACGATCATAGCGATCGAAAAAGCAGCGTAAGCATGACCCACCTGATCTCCAGTAGCATTTAGTTTATTTGTCATGTACTTACTCAACTGGCCATACCAGGCACCCCAAACAAAGAATTGGAGGAACATCATTACAGACAACTGGACACGGGTTGTCATCTTCATAAAACAATCGATTGATGAAACAGAAAGTTAAGGAATTTGATGGAAGCTTACGCCTTATGGACTTTTTTAAAATATGAACATAGTGATGTCAGTCCACATTGCGGACATTTTGGATTACGGGCAAGACAAGTGTACCGACCGTGAAGGATCAGCCAATGATGTGCTTTGTGCACCAGCGCTTCGGGGATATAGGCGATCAATTGTTTTTCCGTTTGCAAGGGCGTTTTCGCACCGGTGGTCAAGCCCAATCTGGCTGATACACGAAACACATGGGTATCTACTGCCATATTCGGTTGTTGATCGATTACCGACGTGATCACATTCGCCGTTTTTCTTCCCACACCCGGGAGCTTCACAAGTTGATCCACCGTCATGGGGATTTCGCCATTGAATTCATTGATCAACATGTTGGCCATGCCGATCAAGTGTTTGGTTTTATTGTTGGGATAGGATATGCTCCGTATCAAAGGGAAGAGTTCATCGAATGTAGCTTTCGCTAAGGTTTGGGGATCAGGATATTTTGCAAAGATAGCTGGGGTGGTCATATTCACTCGCTTATCTGTGCATTGAGCGGATAAAATTACTGCTACCAATAGTTGATAAGGATTATCATACAATAGTTCTGTTTCCGCTTCTGGGGCATGTTCCTGGAAATAGTTAATGATCGCCTCGTATCGTTCTTTCTTTTTCATGGCTGTTGTACAACAAGGGAACTATGGAGTGAACTATTTCTCCTCAATGATGAACAGATCTTCATTATCTTTTTTCATCATGTATTTTTCGCGAGCAACCTTCTCGAGTGATGAAGCATTTTGTTTGAGCTGATTTAATTCTTCGCGGGTAGATTTGATGCGTTCCTGGTAATATTCTTTTTTATCCCTTAACTCATGCAATTCCTGTCGGCGCTTGAAACCTAATACAATATCGTTATGGTCGAAGAAGAACATCCATACGATAAAGAATACCGTTGCCAGAAAATATTTGTTCGTCAGCTTGCGAAAGATTGGTTTCATAGATAGTATCAAGTTCAAAAATAAAGATAAAAGCCACACATTACGTGTGGCTTTTATGATAAACTGTTATTTTCCGAAACGAATTCTTCCTTTTGGATAGATCGCGTTCTGACCCAACCACTCTTCAATACGAAGCAGCTGGTTGTACTTGGCCATACGATCTGTTCGGGATGCAGATCCGGTTTTGATCTGTCCGCAATTCAATGCCACTGCTAAATCTGCAATGGTAGTATCTTCTGTTTCTCCACTGCGATGACTCATGATAGAAGTATATCCATTGGTCTGTGCTAATTGAACTGCATTGATGGTTTCGGTAACGGTACCGATCTGATTTACTTTAATCAGAATAGAGTTGCCAATTCCTTCCTTAATACCTCTGTCTAAGCGCTTCACATTGGTCACAAACAGATCATCTCCTACCAACTGACATTTATTTCCGATGGTCTGGGTATGCTTTTTCCATCCATCCCAATCATCTTCTGCCATACCATCTTCTATGGAAACGATAGGATATTTATTTACCCATGTTGCCCAATAGTCAACCATTTCATCCCGACTGATTTTTTTCTTTGAGCTTTTATAGAAACAATACGTTCCATCAGCATCATCATACATTTCACTGGAAGCAGCATCCATAGCAATGCCGATCTGCTCTCCTGGCTTATAACCAGCCGCTTCGATTGCAGCCAATACGGTTTCGATGGCCTCTTCATTGCTCTGAATTTCAGGAGCAAATCCTCCTTCATCCCCAACGTTCGTGCTATAGCCTTTTTTCTTTAAAACAGTCTTTAAGTTATGGAAGATCTCTACGCCCCAGCGAAGTCCTTCACTAAACGTTGATGCTCCAACTGGAACAATCATGAATTCCTGAAAATCAATTTTATTATCTGCATGCGCACCGCCATTCAGGATATTCATCAATGGCATGGGAAGAACCGTTCCATTTACTCCACCTAAATAACGAAACAGCGGAAGATTACTCTCAATTGCCGCTGCTTTAGCAACAGCCATAGAAACAGCCAATGTTGCATTTGCGCCAAGGGAACCCTTATTTTCAGTACCATCAATTTCAATCAGTTTAGCATCTATAGCGGTTTGTTCATTGATATTAACACCAATCAGTTGATCTGCCACGATATCGTTCACATTTGAAACGGCTTTCAACACACCTTTGCCAAGGTAAACTGCTTTATCGCCATCGCGAAGTTCAACAGCTTCGTGTTTTCCGGTAGAAGCACCAGATGGAACAGCTGCTCTTCCAAGAACGCCGTTGTCGGTCATTACATCCACTTCAACAGTTGGATTACCCCGGCTGTCGAGTATCTGCCGGGCGTGTACATCAGTAATGTAGCTCATACTTTTCTTAATTTGTTTGTTGGCTCAATGGCCAGAATTCGTTAGGTCACGGAAAATCGCTTCCAGGTCCCTGCTTTCAGATTGCAAAGAAACGATATTCAGGTTATGCTGCAAAGCCAATGATAAGAGTTGTTTGTTCAATTGATCTGTATCATCGGTGGCCAATACCCAGGTATGACTATCTTTTTTGTCGATAGCTGAAACTGAAGGTAACCGCTGTAGCCATTCTGCCTCCAAAACTTCTTTGAATTGCACCCTGAGCTGCTGGCTGGTTTGGGCTTTCCCTAAATTATTTAGGGAGTCATCAGCTACAAGATCACCTTTATTGATGATGATAACACGTTGGCAAAGGGCTTCTACTTCCTGGAGAATGTGCGAGGAAAATAAAATGGTTTTTTCTTTACCCAGTCGGCGGATCACCTCACGGATCTCGATGATCTGGTTCGGATCGAGGCCTGAGGTGGGTTCATCAAGGATCAAAACTTCAGGATCATGGATGAGTGCTGCTGCAAGCCCTACTCGCTGTTTGTAGCCTTTTGAGAGCTGTCCGATCTTTTTATGCGATTCTGGGGTGAGGCCTGTCATATGGATCGCTTTTTCAATCGCTTCTTTTACATTAGATAGCTGATGTATCCCGGCAATAAAGGTCAGGTATTCCCGAACATACATATCCATATAAAGCGGATTGGCTTCAGGGAGATATCCTATTTTTTTTCTGGCTTCAAGCGGATTGACGAGTACCGGTATGCCTGCAACTTCAATAGAACCCGTATCCGGTGTTAAGTATCCGGTGATCATTTTCATAGTAGTGGACTTTCCTGCACCATTAGGACCAAGGAAGCCAACGATCTTACCTTTTGGGATAGTAAAAGAGATATTATTTACGGCTTTCTGCTCTCCGTAGCATTTTAAGAGGTTTGTTACCTGAATAGACATCTGCAAATTTACTAATTAGCTTATTAGCCCATCAGCTAATTGCAGGAATCTTAACAATTCTGTTCAAAGGAATGGACAATTAGCCAATTCTATAGATTGCCTAATCGTATCCCTACGTTGTAGGGTATCTGTTCAACCCCATATTTATGTAGTGGGGTAAGGGCGTATGAGCCGTAAAATTTTAGCGGGCCAATACCTAGTTCACCCACCAGTGCTACTTTAAAGCGTTCCAAATTAAAGTCAGTATGTTGTTTTTGCTTTCCTCTTTCTTCCGATTTTTGTTTTTGGTGTGATTTGTAGAGTAAGCCTGCACTCACTCCTGCACTGATTTCAAGTCCTCTTTTTTTGGAATTCGGAGTAGTGTTGATGTTCAGCATCATCGGTATGGTAAGATAATTGGCTACCAGTTTGTTTTTAGAGAAAGATATATTCTCGCGTGTCACATAAGGCGAAGGGCCATCAACATATGTAAGTGATGTTTTGTAGAAATAATTATTGCTTTCGATACCAAATCCATATTTCAAATTCAGCACATGTTTGATCATATTATGCTTACGCATAAAGATCCATAAATTGAAATTGGAAACACGAGTGCTGCGTAAGGAGAAATCACCCGCATTAATAGAACTAGGCCCAGCATTAGGCATAAATGCTCTTGCCTCAGGGCTGCCATAATTTGTGATATCTCGTACCCCAGCATATCCGATGTCCACGATCCACCAATTCGTGGTGACGTTTTTGGTTTTTTTTGGGGATGGTGAAGTTGTTATATTAACGCTTTGATTTTTGTCGCCTTCTTTTTTAATGATGATGATACTACCTACACGAATAGTATCTGATTCTTTTTTCGTTGAATCTTGTTGCGCAAATCCTGATCCGCTGCATGCTACTAGCATGATGATAAAAAGTTTTTTCATATCTATTTATTTAAGTTCTATTTCGTATCGTGTAAATTTTATTAATGGTTTATCACCTTCCGGATGCGTGATCTTGTTGTATATCCTGGATGCCTTTCGTATAATACCTCTAAACCCTTTTTTAGGTTGTTCTATTTCCTCTTCAGCTATGGTATTGATCAAAGCCTCTTGTGTATATTCCGATTTAATGGTTAAGGCTTTTTCGGTAATATTTTTTTCAGCAGTTGTAGTTTCAATTACGGGTGTAGAAATAATTTCAGGGATACCATTCACCTCTTCTAATATGTTTTCATCAAGAATCACTTTAGGCTGCTCAACCATAGAAGGCTTTGATTGCGATATAGAAACCGTGGAGAGCTTTATTCTTTTCTTTATGTGTATTTCCTTTTCCAAATTTAGCAATTGCTTTTCTACTATATGCTGCGGCTCCTGATATGTTACAGTCGGATTGTTTGCCATAATAATTTCTGGAGCTTCAGCTTTAATCGTAACTGGATTATCACGTAGTAAAAAAATCGTGATCAATACTGCTGCAGCCGCTACGGGGGTAAACCATCGCATCAATCCCACTCTTGTTGTTCTCCTATATAGCTTTTCTTTATAAGGGTAAAGGATCTTCTCTTCAGGAAGTTTTGTTTTTTTCAATAGGTCAAAAAATGCCAATGCATTAGGGTCGGCTTGATGAATTTTATTCAATCTGTTTATCTCAGTAGAATCTAACTCGTTATCCAAAAAAGATAATTGAAGTTCTTCAATAGCGCTCAATTCATTTTTTAGTAGTGCATCTTTCCCTTTAAATGGGATTTTTTCTTCATGCAGTACGGAATCAAATAATATATCGAGTTCAACTTTCAGATCTGGATTTGCAGCAACAAAATCCTCCACCCATTGCTTCTCCTGGTCCGACAATTCGTTATCTACATACAGCAGGAAATATTCCTCATAATTACCCCTATGTAACTTTTCTTTTTTCATCAGATCAGATTTTCGGGTTTAACGAGATATTGTTTCAATAAGATCCGCGCTCGATGGAGATATACTTTTACCTGACTTTCACTTAATGAGGTGATCTTACCTATTTCTGCATAACTATACCCTTCATAATCTTTTAGCGTCACCAAAGCGCGTTGCGTTTCATTCAATCTGGCCAACGCCTCATGTAAAATTTCTTTGAGATTATCCGATTTGGCTGCAGAAATCTTTTCCGTTTCTCTAAATGTTTCCCGGAGTTGAATACGTTTTGCCTTACGGATATGATCGATCATTTGGTTGTAGGCAATAGTGAAGAGGTAAGATTTGGCAGTATCTGCATTTACTTCCTCTCGATTCTTCCAAAGTTTTTCGAAGGCTGATTGAACGATATCCTGTGCATCTTCTTCATGTCTGATGTTTTTAAGGATAAATCGGTAAACATTATCCGCATAGTTCCGTACACAAGTATTATATTCTCTTTCCGTCATTGCGCTGCTTGACTATAATACGTCTGATCAATAATAAGGTTACATATCGGCCAAAAAAAGGGGCTATTCAGCCCCTTTCTATAACTAGTTGATTATTACATTCTTACGAGTAATTTGATTACTTTTTCCCAAATCGGCACTGGCGATTTTACCATTTTGGCGGTTTTTTCTTTCATCCGGTTTGAAACATCTTCCGCGTAAGGTTGTTTACCATTTAAGAGGTAAGTAGCTCCGAAAATAATCAGAGCAACCAAACTTCCAAATAATAAAATAGATCCGATTTTAGATTTCATGACCGCTTACTTTTACAATTAGACGAAAATAATTGGGAAAAGTTACAAACGACGGCAACAAAGATAGAAAAAGTTAAGAAATTTGCCGGATTAACGGACATAATATGAACGAGCAACTAAAGGAAAGATTAGCGATAGAGCTAGAAGAGATCAAGAAAGCCGACCTATTTAAACGCGAAAGGATCATTGAGAGTCCACAGGGTGCGGTAATTCATGTAGATGGAAAAGATGTGATCAATTTATGTGCCAATAACTATTTAGGGTTAAGTTCTCATCCCAAAGTATTGGAAGCAGCTAAAAAATATATTGATTATCGTGGTTTTGGCATGAGCAGTGTTCGTTTCATTTGTGGAACACAGGATATTCACAAAGAGCTGGAACAAAAGATCTCTGCATTTTTAGGAACAGAAGATACGATCCTTTATGCTGCTGCTTTTGATGCTAATGGTGGAGTATTCGAACCTCTATTTAATGAGCAGGATGCGATCATTTCGGATGAGTTGAACCATGCTTCTATTATTGATGGTGTTCGTTTATGCAAGGCACAACGTTTCCGATATACACATAATGACATGAGCGATTTGGAAGTGAAACTTCAGGAAGCTTCTTCAGCACGAACCCGTATCATCGTTACCGATGGTTCTTTCAGTATGGATGGAACGATCGCTCAATTGGATAAAATCTGTGAACTGGCGGATAAATACCAGGCTGCAGTAATGATTGATGAATGTCACTCTTCTGGTTTTTTAGGAAAAACAGGCAGAGGCACTCATGAGCATCGTGGAGTGATGGGCCGCATTGATATCATTACCGGAACATTAGGAAAGGCTTTAGGTGGAGCATCTGGAGGATTCACAAGTGGTCGTAAAGAGATCATCGAAATGCTTCGCCAGAGGAGTCGTCCTTATCTTTTCTCCAACACCTTAGCCCCCAGTATTGTAGGGGCTTCTATTGCTGTATTGGATATGTTGAGTGAAACTACCGCACTACGTGATAAATTGGAATTCAACACCACCTATTTCCGCACTAAAATGACAGAAGCAGGTTTTGATATCAAGGCTGGTGAACATCCAATTGTACCCATCATGTTATACGAAGCGGTACTAGCACAAAAAATGGCAGCTCGTATGTTGGAGGAAGGCATCTTTGTGGTGGGATTCTTTTATCCTGTGGTTCCGAAAGGGAAAGCGAGGATACGTGTGCAACTAAGTGCAGCGCATGATGTTGAACATCTTGATAAAGCAATCGCTTCTTTTGTGAAAGTAGGCCGTGAATTAAACGTAATCAACTAATAATTACCCAAAAAATGAGGAATTGGATTGTTCTGGCGAGTATATGGTTATTAGGTTCCTGTACCGTTAATAATGTAGAGGAAGATGATAGTCTGAAAGTATTTTTCGATGAGTTTAACGTGGATGGAACGTTCGCGATGTTTGATAACAGCAGGGGACAGCATGTCATCTATAACCTGAAACGGGATACTACTCGTTTCATGCCAGCCTCAACGTTTAAAATAGTTAATGCATTAATCGCTTTACAAACTGGGCGGATAACCAGTGATAGCAGTATAATCAAGTGGGATGGTGTAGTCAGAGATCAGGCAGATTGGAATAAAGACCTCACATTAGCTGAGGCATTCAACGTTTCATCGGTTCCGCATTTTCAGCAACTGGCTCGTTCCATTGGTCGTGATACCATGCGCGCGTGGTTAGATAGTCTAAGTTATGGCGATGAAAAAATGGGTCCGAATATCGATTCATTTTGGCTGGATAATAGTCTTAAAATTTCTGCTGATGCGCAAGTTTGGTTGGTGAAGATGTTGTATTTCAAGCAGCTTCCTTTCCGAGCCAGTGTGCAGGAACAAGTGAAAAGGATGATGATTAAAGAGAATAATACCATCTATCAATTAGCATATAAAACTGGCTGGGGTAAAACGGATAGTGGTAATGAACTGGGATGGATTATTGGCTGGATCGAAGAAAACAGGCATGTTTATTTTTTTGCTATGAACTTAGAATCGTCAGATCATACCATCGATATGAAAAGGGTAAGAGAGAAAATTCTCAAGAATATTCTGACCAAGCAGGGATTCTTCCAGGGTAAGATGTAGTCTTGCTGGAAGATGCCATAAATAGAAGGGCATTGCCCTTGGTTTATTACTAACTTTGAAATATGTATTGTCAATCATTGACCAGCTACTCCAGACTTAAAACACTGGAAGTAAAAATCGGAGATCTTTTATTAGGTAACGGAAATCCAATCCGCGTACAAACGATGACTACTACGGATACTATGGATACGATTGCCACTGTGGAACAGACTATCCGATGCATAGAGGCTGGTGCTGAATTGGTGAGGATCACCGCACCTTCAAAAAAAGAAGCGGAAAATCTGTTAGAAATAAAAAAAGAATTAAGAAGAAGAGGATACAATACCCCATTGGTAGCCGATATTCATTTCACACCCAATGCGGCAGAAATAGCAGCAAGGATTGTAGAGAAAGTGAGAGTGAATCCGGGTAATTACGTGGACAAGAAGAAGTTTGAATTCATCGACTATACAGATGCAAATTATCAAGAGGAGATCGATCGGATCAGGGAGCGATTTACGCCTTTGGTTAAAATCTGTAAAGAGCATGGAACCGCCATGCGCATTGGTACCAATCATGGTTCCTTGAGCGACAGGATCATGAGTCGGTATGGTGATACACCTATAGGTATGGTAGAAAGTGCAATGGAGTTTCTTCGCATTGCACGTGATGAAAATTATCACAATATTGTGCTGAGTATGAAATCCAGCAACCCTCAGGTAATGGTACAGGCTTATCGATTACTTGCAGAGACTATGCAGCATGAATTCAAAGTATGCTATCCATTGCACTTGGGAGTAACGGAGGCTGGGGATGGTGAAGATGGCCGTATTAAATCTGCTATTGGTATTGGAACATTACTTGAGGATGGTATTGGGGATACGATTCGCGTTTCCTTAACAGAAGATCCTGAATTTGAAATCCCCGTTTGTAAGGATATTGTAAAGCGGTATTCAGGAGATAAACATAGGATAGAGGTACCCGTGATGGATAAGATACCATACGATCCCTATAATTATCGAAGAAGATTATCTGCTGAAGTCTCCAATATTGGTGGTAAGCAAGTTCCAGTGGTAGTGGCCGACATGTTGGGAAATAAAGAGATCAGTGTTGTTGACCTGGAAGCAATCGGTTATCGTTATGATGCTGGTTTGGATAAATGGAATATCAGTGATGGTGCGGCAGATTTTATATACACGGGCAATCAGATTTTACATTTTGCTTTGCCTGGAACATTAAAGGTATTGGTGGATTATCCCGCTTGGTTGCAAGCACAAGACAAAGAAAAATATTTTCCTGTTTTTTCAATTCATGAATTAACATCTGATTCGGCGAAATCATCTATGCTTAATTTCCTAAAATTGGATATTACCAAGACTAGTGAATGGGATAGTATATTAACCAAAATGGATTCAGATTCTACTATAGTAGCTTGTTTGGAGAGTACACGGCATTCATCTATGCTAATGGTTCGTCGTTTTATTGTTGAGATGATGAATCGTGGCATCAACAACCCAGTACTTTTGAAAGTAGAATCTATTCACGATACCATTGATGAGCAATTGATCAATTTTTCTACGGAATCAGGTGCATTATTTTTGGATGGAATGGGGGATGGTCTTTGGTTGTGGAATCATATTGAAGGCGATCAGAAGCAATTGAAAGTGAGTGGTCGTACCTATCTCGAGGTTAAGAGTAACCATCAGTTCTTGAACAATACAGCCTTCTCTATTCTCCAGGCAACGCGTACTCGTATTTCTAAAACGGAGTACATCTCTTGTCCAAGTTGTGGCCGAACTTTATTTGACCTTCAGGAAACAACGGCTAAAATCCGTTCTGTAACTCATCATTTGAAAGGAGTGAAGATTGCCATTATGGGCTGTATTGTGAATGGTCCGGGTGAAATGGCCGATGCTGATTTTGGATATGTGGGTAGTGGACCTGGAAAGATCACTTTGTATAAAGGCAAAGAAGTGGTTAAGCGAAATGTAGATAGTGACGTTGCCGTAGATGAGTTGATCAATTTATTAAAAGAGAATAATGCCTGGGTGGATGCACAATCCTAAATCCACCATCTTTAAAAGAATTATAGTACTATGAGTCTTAAGCATAGAATCCTATATACATTTTTGTGGATTATATCCTGGTTGCCATGGTTTGTGTGGTATAGGGTATCCGATTTTCTAACATTTTTGGGATTTTATGTTATTCGTTATCGAAAACAAGTAGTATTACATAATCTTGCCATCGCTTTTCCTGAAAAAACGCAGAAAGAAAGAAATAAAATTGCCTGGAATTTTTATCGACTATTGATGGATACTGTTGTTGAATCCATCAAATTGATCACGCTTTCCAAAAAAGGGGTGATGAAGAAATTTACTGGTGATGCGAGTATTATCAATCATATAATGGATAAAGGGAAAAATTTGCAAGTCATGGCGATGCATAATTTCAATTGGGAGGTGGTGAATCATAATATCTCTATGCAATTGAAATATCCATTTATAGGAGTATATATGCCTATAGCAAACCTTTTTTTTGAAAATATGATGCGAGACATCCGTACTCGTTATGGAACGAAACTGATACGTGCTACAAAATTTCGAGAGGAGTTTCCGGAATATAGCAACACCCACCATATTCTTGCCCTGGTAGCAGATCAAAGTCCAGGCGATCCGAATAAAGCGTATTGGTTTCCTTTTTTTGGGAAGAATACACCTTTTGTGACCGGACCAGAGAAAGGTGCACGAATGAATAGAACAGCTGTGCTATTCGGACATTTTTATCCAATTAAAAGAGGCCATTATACGTTCAGATCTAAAATTGTTACGGAAGATGCTTCATTATTGCCGGAAGGTGAATTGACTCGAATGTATGTGGAATACATTGAAGAATCTATCCGTATTGCTCCTGAGAATTATTTGTGGAGTCATAGAAGATGGAAGCATGCTAAATAATTATAGCATTTGTTTTTTTACTTCATTCCAGCCACCCTGTACCGTTCTAATGTTATGTATTCCCTGACGTTTAAGTAGTGAAGCGGCAATTAAGCTTTTGTATCCCGTTTGAGATAAGATGTAAACATTGTGATGGTCTTCGATCATAGACATAGTACCTGGATCGGTTAGTTTAACTAAAGGAAGATTTTCTGCCCCTTCGAAATGATCAGCATCATATGCTTCTTCATCACGAACATCAATTATCATAAGGTTATCATCAAAGGGAATATCCATCATTAATTCATCTGCCTCTATTTCGATCACGATATCATTTGCCCAATTATTTTTTTTCCAGGAGTCTAGTCCTCCAGAAAGAAATCCAGTTACCTGTTCAAATCCTGCAGCAATCAATCGTTCAACACTTTCTTTTTCTTTTCCAGCCTCTGCAAGCAGTATGATCTCTTCTTTTTTGGAAAGAATTTGAGAGGCTATATTTTCAAAATCATTATGGAGACTGATAAAGATTGTACCTGGAATAAATCCTTCTAAAAATGAAGTTGCAGAACGAGTATCTACTATGCTTAACGTTTCATTATGCTGGCGTTTTAGCATGAGATCTTTTATATCGATAGACTGAACGGATATAGAATTCATAATGGCAAAGGTAAATGAAAAAGGGAATGTCATGATTTAACACTCCCTTCAGTTTATAGAAATTAGGAGAATCGTTAACCTAAAAGCTGGTCAATAAAATGGTTGATCTGTTCTAAGCGAGTATAATTTATGTGGTAGTAAATGAATTTACCATCTCTTTCCGTTTTAACAATTCCTGCTCTTCTTAAAATGGCTAAATGTTGTGAAGCAACTGATTGTTCCAGTCGCAACTGAATGTAGATCTCCGTTACCGTTTGCCTTGATTTTTCATCCAGCATCTTTACTATTTGCTGCCTTAATTTATGATTCAATGCACGTAATACCAGCGATGCTTTTTTTACATTCAGATAATCGATTTTGATATGCTTAGCAGACATTGTAAAATATTATAATGATTTGTACAGACAAATATATTTTTAAAAGTTTATATTCAACGGATTACCTGAACGCAAAATAGATTAAATCAAAAATCAATCAGTTCATACTTTTGCAGTTGTATAGAATGCTTTTCCATAATTAGGCTCTGTATAGGCTAGTTCATTGAATTTCCCTTCAGTAAAGCGTTTCAGGGTCATTTCGATTTGTTCTTGGATATCTGATATGTGATCAGGCAGTAGTACATTTTTATGTAATGTGATTTGTTTAGGAAGTTTATTTCTGCCGTTTCCTGTAAATAAAATGCGATTATCTTTTATTTCTGAAAAACTATTTTCATCAATTATTTCTGGATGTTCTGGAATATACACGCTCATATCTTTCTGATACATTGCGGTAAATACTTCCATCCTCCGGGCATCGATCAATGAGCAGATCAAATCTGCTTCTTTATTTTTGAATGGCCATGCTAACCATTCCAGTGTAGATAAACAAATCAATGGTTTTTTCAATGCATAGCATAATCCTTTTGCTGCGGAGAGCCCTACGCGTAATCCAGTGTACGAGCCTGGGCCATTCATTACCGATATCGCGTCCAAATCATGAAGCGTTGACTTTGCTTCAAGGATAATGTCTTGAATAGCCGGTTGAAGAAAACTACCATGGTCTTTTTGAAATTCATTTGCCCGATAGCTTAAACATTCAAGATCTTTGGACACCGCCACATAAGCTTTTTCCAACCCAGTATGAATATGCAGAATCATGGACATAAGCGGCAAAAATAAAATCCCTTTTTGGTTTAGGGTGTTTTTTTTGATAAAAGAACCGACCTTTAACCGGAAAATTAAGGAATATGTCAAAAACGATCATTCATACTACAAATGCCCCTGCTCCAATCGGGCCCTATAGTCAGGCGGTAAAAGCCAATGGATTTTTATTTATTTCCGGGCAGGTTGCCTTTAACCCAGCAACCAACCAGATAGAAGCAACAACTGTTGCTGAAGAAGCTGAGCAGGTAATGAAGAACCTACAGGCCTTATTAGTAGAGGCAGATATGGATTTTTCTCATGTTGTCAAAACCACCATTTTTCTTAGCGATATGGCTCATTTCCAAACAGTTAATGAAGTTTATGGAAAATATTTTGCCAATGCATTTCCTGCCAGGGAAACTGTCGCTGTTAAAGGGCTTCCAAGGAATGTTAATGTAGAAATTTCTATGATCGCAGCACAATAAGTCTGCGGATGGCGGTTTAACCAATGGACCGTTTCTCCGGCTTAGATTAAATAGTTGTAAGAAGAAGCTGCATTGGGTGCATCTTAAACCCAAAAAATCGCTAATTTGAGCTTGTGCTTCGCCAGTCTGTAGCCATATTATGCCTATTGATCCATCTTTTCAATATAGGTGGGTATCGTTTGTTGTTTGACACATTCGAGCAGCGGGCATCCTATAAATTAGTAACCCAATTAGATAACGAGGAATATACTGATGATCAACTGATCGAAATGAAAGTTCCGCTTCCTATGCCTTATCAAACCAATTGGAGTTCCTTTGAGCGTTATAATGGTGAGATTATGATCGAAGGAGTGCATTACAATTACGTGAAGCGAAAAGTATGGAATGATACATTGATCTTGTTGTGCATTCCTAACCATGAAAAAATGAAATTAAACTCTGCTAAAGAGCAGTTCTTTTCATTGGTTAATGATCTGGATCAGAAAGGAGAGAAAACTCCTGATTCAAAACATGGACTTATAAAGTCGATTACTTCAGATTTTCAAATAGAAGAAAATCTATTCATAGTACCACAACTTGCACTTAAGAAAAAACAAAACATCATCCTTGATGATGCGTTGTTTATCCCCCAACATGTTTCTGTTAATGAGCAGCCACCGGAACTAGTTTAATTAGCCAACTGACTGATTAACTCATTCTTAATTTTTACATTCATGAAAAATTTCATGTTTGTTGTCGTGCTTTTTATATGGGCATGTAACAGCAAATCAAATTATACTCACTTTACAGCTGATCCCGTTAAATACGCAAAAACTGTAAAAGAGTTGAATAACATCGTTCTTGAAAATAATTTTCCTCCCATGATCGCAGCGCGTAATTATGCGTATGCCTCGATTGCGGCATATGAATGTATGGTTGCAGGAGATTCATCATGGCAGTCATTGTACGGACAGATCAAGCATATGCCTGAAATGCCTAACCCTGAACCCGGGGTGAAAATTGATTTTGATCTTGCCTCATTGCTAGCGTTCGTTAAGGTTGGAAACGCAGTCACGTTCCCTGAGGGAAGTATGATGAAGCATTACGAAAAACTGGTTCTTGAAGCCGATAGTATGGGTATGCCATCTTCCATGTTGAAAAGCACTAAACAATTTGCAGATACGATTGCAGGTGCTGTTCTTGCCTGGAGTAAAAAAGATCATTATAGTAAAACAAGAGGGGCATCTCGCTATACTGTAGATGAAACTCCCGGCAGATGGGTTCCCACACCACCCATGTATGCCACGGCCGTTGAACCACACTGGATGGAGATACGTCCTTTTGTTTTGGATAGTGCTTATGAACTAACATGTCCAAAACCTCCTGTATTTGATGTGAAGAATACAAATAGTATATATTATAAAGCATTGATGGAGGTAAAGCATACTGTAGATAGTTTGAC
>Ga0315907_10003918_pt1 | contig 17060 bp, 13 predicted proteins | sample LakEriMetagenome_3_FD_203525 | JGI IMG/M metagenome (GOLD analysis project Ga0315907, IMG submission 203525) | Freshwater fungal communities from buoy surface, Lake Erie, Ohio, United States - Buoy 12 MA123 | ecosystem: Environmental > Aquatic > Freshwater > Lake > Lake biofilm | place: USA... | reverse complement strand
CGCTGGGCAAATTGAATTCTGGGCCGGGCTAGGAAAATCGATCGAGCCTCTGCTTCGCGGCGATCGGGCGCTAGCGCTTCAGATCGCCGGAGGAGAGCGTCCGTTATCGGAACTGCTGGCCGAGGTGCAGACGGCCAAGGGCCGCAAACGTCTTGAAGCCGTTTTGAAGAAACGCCCATATCCGCATTTCAAGCCTGTCGCTGGCCACCCGGAACTGATATGCCGCATTGAAGAAAATGGCAGCGAAACAATAGGTCGATTTGTTGGTCGTGAGTTTGTCGCGGTCGAGGTCCGACGTTGAGACTACCGTTTGACTTTCTAGATAAGCGTCCAATCATCATCGCACTGGCTGGCTCAAATGGATCAGGCAAATCAACTTTCTATGAAAGTTATCTATCAGACGCAGGCTTGCGATTTATCAACGCCGATGCATTGTCCGCTTCGTTAGGTTTGTCGCCCTATGAAGCCGCCGAATTGGCGACATCGCTCCGTAGGGAACTGGTAAACCAGCGAGAGAGCTTCATCTTTGAAACGGTTCTGTCCGATCCTGTCGGCGAGAAAGTAGATCAACTCGCCTCCTACGCGGCGCTCGGGTACACCGTCGTTCTCATCTTCATCCGTATCAAAGACGCTGACGAGTCGATCCAAAGGGTCGCCATGCGAGTGTGTCAAGGCGGGCATGATGTTCCCGAGGACAGACTCCGCGCGAGATTCGAAAGAACTCTCGCGAATCTACAGCGAGCTATTCAGCGGCTCCCTCACGTCATCGTCTTGAGCAATGAGGACTTGAGCAACCCTTATCCGTTGATTGCGATGTATGAGAACGGAGAAGAGCAACCGGTTTATTAACCAGCAGCGAGGTGGTTTTTGGCACGATCAATGGTGACCGGTGAGTTGACGTGGCGCGTAGTAAAAACGCGGGAACTGTCTCCGAGTTTTTGTTATCGCGGAAGGCAAGTCGTGAAGTTTCGAAAAATCGTGTAAGTTGAAAGAGCTGGGTTACACAAATCCGGTTGACGATCCAGTAGACTCTATGACCCAAGGTGGTATTCGGTTCTCGTACTAGGAGTTCGATTGTGGTTCTAGAATCCATAACATCACATCAGAGACTCTTGGAAGCAACTGCTTCTCGGTTTCGTCGAGTGTTCGGTGACTCAGCGACTCGAATCGAATCGACAGGTTCCATGGCAGCCGCTCCTGGCCAGCGTCACGAAACGCTACGCGCGCGACTTGAATCGCGAACTCCTATTGAGCTGTTGAGAGGGAATCCGTCCGACGCCGTTGAACGGCGACTCCGGCGGCTCGGATTTTCCGCTGAGATCATCCGTGCCGCGACGGGATCCGGTTCAGCGCTCGAGGGGCGATTCGATTCGGGACGAATCGGTCTTGAGCGCATCATCGGTAGGAACGAACTGCTGGCGATCCGGTATCTTGACGCTGGCCAAGTAGCCGGACGTGCTGTGGCTCGAGTGGTCATTCGGTCAAGTTCCGGAGCAGTTTTGGGCTACGGAACAGGCTCGATGATTTCCCCGTCGCTTATCATGACGAACAGTCATGTGCTGGACTCCGCGTCTCGGGCCGTAAACGCTGTCGTCGAATTTAATTACCAGCTTGGACTCGATGGTAGCGAATTACCTGCTGTGCGGTTTCGTTTGCGCCCAGATCTTTTCTTTACGACGAGTCCCGAAGAAGAACTCGACCTGACCGTTGTCGCAGTGTCCGATGTCGCCGACGGAGCCACAAGCACTCAACTGCCGGCGTTTGGATTCAATCCTTTGTCGGCCACCGAAGGAGAAATCCTGGCCGGTGAAAGCGTCACGATAATCCAGCACCCCGGAGGAGACTTGAAGCAAATTGCATTGCGAGAGAACCGTGTTTTGCGGTTCCCCAACACGGAAGACAGATTCTTGTACTACGAGACCGACACAACTCCCGGCTCATCGGGGGCACCCGTCTTCAATGATCAGTGGGAGGTGGTGGCCCTGCATCACTCTGGTTTTCCGGATAGGGATAGCCAAGGCCGAATCCTGACAACCGATGGCAAACTATGGCGTGAGGAGATGGGCGATGAGCGAATTCACTGGATCGCCAATGAAGGAATTCGTGTGGTCGCGATTCGGGAACACTTGTCGGAACTGAGTGGCTTGACATCCGCACAGGGGGCTATGCGAGACCAAGCTTTGAATCCACAGCCGATTCCGCCGGGGCAAGAGCCTGAACAGCGCCCAGTTCAAGTCAGTGTTCCTTGCGCTGTTTCACTTGCAAGTCCCTTGAACTCGGCAACGGGACCGACTGCCACCTGGACAATTCCGCTGACAGTGTCGATCACACTGGGAGCCAGCCCACCTCCCTCTTCGCCGCCTTTCGTAGTCGATCGATCATCCGACGAACCGGAAGATGCGGACTTCGAAGCAGCGACGAAGATCTTCGAAGAGGCCCGCAGTCGCCCGTACTACGACGCAACGGCAGATGCCGCCGACCAAACGGCTTACTATTCCGGCATCTCGTCCAACCTGAATCCTTCGCAACTTTTCGATGCCCTAAGCGGACTCGTGCGATCCACTCACAGGAAAGTACTGGGCTACAAGCCCGCCTTGCATCTATACCCGTGGGTGGACTTGCAGCCGAACCTCAAGATTCACAGCATATATTCCACAAAGATTTTCGAGCCGATTGAATTCATCGCACGTGACCTTGAAGTCGCTCGACTCCGTCGCGAGCGTCTGACTCGTTTCCAAACGTCTGAAGCTGCTGGAAATCCAGCTTTGGAAGCAGCATTCCTGGAGGCACTGGAAGCCGAACTTCCTTACAACTGCGAACATGTGGTGCCACAATCGTGGTTCCAGAAACGTCAGCCGATGAAAGGCGATCTGCACCATCTGTTCGCGTGTGAATCCAAGTGCAACAGTTTCCGCGGCAACACCCCCTACTTCGATTTCTCGAACTTTGGAGAAGCGATCCGCTCCGATTGTGGCAAAAGCGAGACCAACAAGTTCGAACCAAACGCTGGAAAAGGCGCTGTCGCCCGAGCAACGCTTTACTTCCTGCTGCGATACCCCGGCAAGATCAACTCGACAGCCTCCGAATACACTCCGAATCGAATCCAGACGATACTTCAGTGGCACCAAGATCATCCAGTAAGTGAATACGAACGTCACCGTAACCAAGCGATCTTCGCGGTGCAGGGGAACCGCAATCCGCTGGTTGATCATCCAGATTGGAGCAAGAAGGTCGATTTCCCGCGAGGCATCGACTGATGGGGCATTTTGGGTGAGTGAAATTCGGCTGCTCCGGCTGTTTGGTTTTAGCCCGGAGGGCGGCACTTCTCTGCCGGTGTGCGTAAGCCTAATGGCACTGACTTTAGTGAAATTTCGAGAAACACGATCAGATTGGCACGATATTTGCGCAACGAATCCTGAGCTTTTAAATTCTGCCTGAATGGCGTTATCGCGATAAGGAAGCTCACATGAAGGATTCGCAAACCAAGTCAATCGCACCTCGGGTCAATGACTGCGATCGAGTACTCTGATTGCTAGACGAATTGGTCGATTTGGAGGAGGCTGACTCGATATCGATTTCTCGCGAGAACACTGTTTACAAAGCCAGCGTGGTTCTTTGGACGCTGGTATGTCAACGGATGAGCTGCGATACAACGATGGAAACTGCGGTGAAGTTGTTGCTCGAACACAAACCATCCTTGCTGCCTGCCAACAACAAGCGAGTTTCGGGAAATAGGCTCTCAAATAGCACAGGGGCCTACAGCAAGGCTCGCAGCCGATTGAATGTGCAGGCGGCTAAGTGGCTTGCTCAAAGCGTTAGCAATTCTTTGATTGAATCCTCACCTGCAACGTTCGAAAACCAGAGGGTTTTCACACTCGATGGAACAGGTATCCTCTTGCCGCCTGAGCCCGAGTTTCGCAGGCTCTACCCACCAGCGTCTGACAATAGCGCCTGGCCGGTAGCACTCTTGGTCGTCGCTCATGAGCTATCAAGCGCGACGGCGCTGATACCCAAAGTTGGCGCAATGTATGGCGAAAACGCGGTGTCAGAGACAGCGCTTATCGGCCAAGCTTTGGAGCAGATACCCAAGGATAGCCTAGTAATGGCTGATTCGAATTTTGGTATCTTTGCAGTTGCTCATCAGATTTCCACCTCTGATAAGCGTTTTGTGCTTCGTCTTACCAAACAGCGATTCAAGTCTATGTACCCCAAGGCCAAGCTGATTGACCAGGGTAAAAACTACAAAACATGGTCCCACGCTTGGAAGCCAACGCGGAAAGATCGCGCTGGACGACCTCATATTACACCGGATATAACATTGAATGTTTGGCTTCACGAGATCGTAGTTCACGAGGATCTTAAGGTCTACTTAGTGACTGACCAAAACTACCATGCAGAAACATTCGCTGAACTGTACGTACAGCGTGGCACGATAGAAATCGATATTCGAAACTTCAAAATAGTGCTCGATGCTGAGCATCTCCGAGCACGTAGTCAGGATACATTTGAGAAGGAATTACTAGCTTCGACGGTTGCCTACAATTTGATCGTGCAGTTTCGGCGTCAGGCCGCTTCTGGGGTCAACCTCCCGCCACGACGCCTGAGCTTCAAACGTGTCTGCACCACCTTTAGAACGATTCTGATGTCAAAGATGTTTGCCGATGGTCATGCATGGGTAGCTGCCTACGAACGTGCCCTGGGGTACGCTCAAAAAGAAAAGTTACCCAATAGACCTGGGAGGCATTATGAACGCGAGGCTTATAGAAAAAGCAACAACCCTCAAAACTACAAAAGGCGAATCCCAAAATGCATTCAAAAGGATAAATCAGGCTAAAGTCAGTGCCATTAGTGCGTAAGCCACCGGACTTGGGCGCACACCCAACACCCTTAAAAGCCCGCAGGGCGCTCTTACCGTAGGGCTCAAGGAGCCCACGGCAATTTCCCAATACCGTCCAATCCACATTTGGATCATTTTAGGAAAGATTGGATTTGAATGGTTTTCGGCGCATGCCGAGGGGTTTTTGAAAGCGGTTGGGCGCAAGCGCTCCGGTGAAGGGTCAAGTGTCGTGTTCCGCGCTCGAACACTCAGGAAACCAATGGATGTTTAGACTCATCGGGCAGCTTGCCCTGCTCCCCTATTCGTTTGCCGAGTACCAGGAAATGCAACTTCATCAATGTCCCGATTTGACGGTAATGGGCTTGCGCCGTTCCGCCGAAAACCTGGGGACTGTCCCCAGGTTTTTGTCATGGCCAAGTCGCTTGACTTGCTTGTCGTGCGAATCTATTAAGCTCTGGATATCTCTCTTGAAATGCGCCCAGCACCATTGAAGCCGAGGTCCATCGAGGTACATTTTGGCTCGATCGCAGTTTAGAATAATCTTCGAGTAGTCCCCAATGAGGGCGACGAGCGACTCTCGTGATCGATTAGCAAAGATTCCGAAGACGGCGAACATCGGAGCAACAGCTACCCACAGCCATGCCTTCGCCTTGTGCTGCTTTGTCGGTGACTCGTCGACATAAAGTTGACTTTGATTGGCAAGTTCCGTTTGGAGCTGGCAATAAGGCTCGGATAGTGCGTCGGAGACCAGGTTCTGGATCTTGACAGTCCAAGCAGGACTACAAGGGATATTCAGTAGATCCCTCAGGAAACTAGAAGCCCTTCGCTTGCTTTGGCGGAAGTGCCCCATAAGCAGCCCAGTGAAGGCCGCCAATCGCGGACCACATTGCCCTCGGGGCACCCCGCATGGTAACTCGGCTAACGTCGTGATACCGCAACAATCGCAGTGGCCTCGGTGTAGCTGGTACTCGATCACGGTCGGTTCGATAGGGGGTATCTCCCAAACTTGATGGCGGATTGGCTGGCTTTCATCTGGCCGTACTAGGCCTCGATCAAGCGAAGCTTGATCGAGGATACTTGAGATTTTTGTGAAAAAACCTGAGACCTCCGGGTGTTTTCGCGGTTTAACGAAGTATCAACAAATCAGTTAAGCCACACACACGGAGGGTTTCAGGTGAAGACAAGTTTCGCAAAACGTATCGATGCACGCAAGAAGCAAATCCTGAAAAGACTCGAAACCGCAAGAGAGAATCGATTCTCTCGTTGTACCTCGAATCCGAATCCTGTTCTCGCTTCGAATTCAGTCAAATACGAACTCGCTGATCGCGCTCAGGCCATCAACTACGCTGGTGTTTCCGCCATGCTCAAGCTTGCCGAGCATGTCGGGTTGACCGATACAATCAACAATCATGTTCGTCTCTTGAAGTCGCATGCAACCTATCATGAATCCGACCATGTCCTTGCGATGGTGATGAATGTGCTTTGCAACGGGTCGAGGCTCGAGCATTTGGAACGTCTTCGAAACGATTCCACATTCCTCGACGCGATCGGTGCCGATTCGATTCCTGATCCGACCACTGCTGGCGACTTTTGCCGTCGCTTCAAACAATCTGATATCGATTCCCTGATGCAAGCCATCAACGAAGCCAGGATCAACGTTTGGAAGCAACAGGACGATTCTTTCTTTGACCAAGCCCTCATCGACGTGGATGGCGTCATTGTTGCAACCACAGCCGAGTGCAAGGAAGGGATGGATATCTCGTACAAAGGGAGTTGGGGATACCATCCTTTGCTGGTCAGCTTAGCGAACACCAAGGAAGTCCTTGCGATTGTGAATCGCAGCGGTTCGGTCCACAGCGCTCACAATGCGGCAGCCTATTTGGATAAGGCAATCTGCACATGTATTGCTGGGGGCTTTCGGCGCATTCGGATGCGAGGTGACTGTAAATTCTCGCAGACGGAGTATCTCGACGGCTGGGATGCCTTGGGAGTACGCTTCCAGTTTGGTTATGAGGCACGAACGAATCTGAAGGAAATCGCAGATAATCTTGATGCGTCGGCGTGGAAAAAACTGACGCGAGCGTTGCCAAATAACAAGACCGACGAAACGCGCACCAAACCCACCAATGTCAAACGCCAAATCATACGGGAACGCAATTACGTCCATCTTGAGCTACTGCATGAGGAAGTGGCCGAGTTCGACTACCAACCCAACGCCTGCGACAAAACGTATCGAATGGTGGTTGTTCGAAAGAACATCTCTAAAGAGCAGGGCGATGTTCGGCTCATTGACGATATTCGCTACCTGTTTTACATCAGCAATGACCTGCCCGCGGTATCGAGCGAGGACATCGTGTTTGGCTGCAATGACCGATGCGACCAGGAAAACTTGATTGCACAACTCTCCGGCGGGGTTCGCTCGCTGTGCGCTCCGGTGGACAATCTCGAGAGCAACTGGGCTTACATGGTGATAACGAGTATCGCATGGAACCTGAAATCCTGGTCCGCATTATTGACACCCGTTGCGCCTGGACAAGAGCAAGAACATCGAGCGGAAAAGAAGCGGCTCCTGACGATGGAATTTAGAACGTTTCTGTCCGTGTTCATTCATGTTCCGTGTCAGATCCTACGCCATGCCAGAAAAACGATTCACCGGCTCCTGAACTGGACGGATTACACGCCCGCATTTTTCCGGTTGTGTGCTGTACTCAATCTGTAAAACCAATTTCCAGCACGGAAACGTGCTGGAAAGAAGAGCTTCGACATCGTAAGTCCGAAGCGAACCGCAACCGTAACGCCAAACCAAGATTGAAATAGAAAAGATGGGGCAAACCAAATCGAAAAAATCACACCAGCCCTGCTGGCTCGGTCGCCGCTGCGCTGCGAAAATCAGACTCCGACAAACAAGCGATCGCTTGTTTGAGGACTAGGCCGCCGCAACGCCGACAGGATTCGGGCACGCATGAGATAACCGCTTCGCATTGCTCAATCGGAACGAGTTCTCTCAAATGCCGTTTGTGCCCTTCTTGTCCTCCCTGTTTGCGGATTCATCGTTTGGAAGACTTCCGAGGCGGTTTTCCATGAGGATGCTCGGAGCTAGGCGGGAGCGAAGAGTTGCGAGGATTTGGTTTTTTAAGCCGCTCTGTAAGAGACTGAACCTGCTCGGAAAGCGATTGAACTTGTTGCTTGAGTTCCTTGATTTGAGATTCGTAACGGGCGACGAGGGCCTCGATAAAATCACGAGCGGGCTCGGCTTCGGGTGGGAGTTCGAGGCGATGCTTGGGAATGCTCATCCAAGCATTTAGCCAAAAAATCCTTGACGGCGTCTAGATCAGTTTGCTAAACTCCACCGTCCGGGCCGTGAACGGTTACCTCACATACTTAAATGCATTGGCATTCCGCCTGTGCCGGAGAATCACTTGACTCAACCCTCATAAAGGAGCTTTGCCCATGGCACCTAAAAAAGTGGACCTTACTTCCTATTCTGCTGACGAACTACTTGCTGAGCTACGACTCCGCGAAAGCGCTCCGAATGAAGAGGAACTTTCGATTGCTCGCAAGTCAACGGTAGGTTCTGCGTTGGCCGACATCAGTTCAGCAGAGATCGCGAAGGCCCTGCGCGAGGCGCAAAAGCTTATCTATGGTACCGATGACCGCCAAGATCTCTTCGCAGTCACCGATGTAGCGATCAAAAAATCCGCGAATGGCGTTGCAAGCCTAATCGACATTTCCAACATCGAAGATAACGGCGATGGCACCTCAAGCATTCGCACAGTTAAGTTTGGCGATGCCCAAAACCTTTGCAGTGGCGAGCGTTTTCGCAACCAGCCTACGAGCCCATTCTGCACAGGTTTTCTCGTTGGCGAACAGTTGTTGGCGACCGCGGGCCATTGTATAAACGGAAATACACTTGCTCGAACCCGATACGTTTTCGGCTTCGAAATGAAGTCAAGCAGCGCAGCGAATGTCATTATTCCAAATGGAGATATCTACACTGGTATCTCAATCGTTTCTCGTAAACTGGAGGACGATGGTGTTGACTACGCACTCGTCAAGCTTGATCGCCCTGTTAATGGCAGGACTATTTTGCCCGTTCGCAGAACCGGCAAAATTCTGAACGATCGCGACGTCTATGTCCTTGGGCACCCATCGGGCCTTCCACTCAAGTATGCGCCGAACGCCAATGTGCGCGACAATTCGCCCGCAGGTTTCTTCGTCGCAAACCTCGATACCTATGGCGGAAACTCTGGCTCACCAGTTTTCGATCAGCAGACCCATCTGGTAGAGGGAATCCTCGTTCGCGGCGATACGGACTTCGTTTTAGCAGGGGAATGTTTCGTTTCGAATGTCTGCCCAACCTCCGGATGCCAGGGTGAAGAAGTTACGCGATCTACCGAGTTCGCACAGTTTGTTCCCGATACAAAACAAGGCTCTTCAGAATCAAGCGATATAGACGCCAGAGTCGAACACCTCGAAGTAGAAATCAAGGGAATTCGAGAGGTCCTGACACGGATCGAAAAGAAACTGGAATGAATGCCTGCAGGGTAGGCTCGACATGTAGCATAGGATAGATACCTCAAATTTGATAAGTCACCACCATGATAAAACAATTGTTGCTTTCACCTCCGCTTGCCATCGCGCGACTTGGTTCTTCAGAGACTCCATTGGAGTGTTTTTACTGGGGGCCTAACGATGACCGACCTCGTGGTACTGGAAAGACCACAATTGTTCCAGGGGAGACTCTGTCCATCGCAAACGATGGCTCTGTTTTTTCGTTTACTCCGTCAGTCATTCAGTTTAAAGATGGCGACAAGTTTCGGCCTGTGTGCCCCTTCTTTGAACTTCATGGTGTTTGGGAATTGGAAGGGCAAACGATCCGTGGTCCGATAACCATGGAAGTATTGCAGCAGTTCGGATTCTCGTCGGAACACCTTCAGTGGAAAGTTCATGCTGGAAACCTCAAAGCCTTTCACATGACCCAAGATCGAGCTTGCAGGATCGAAGCACGCGAAACGATTGCTGGCGATCACGTTGAGCCTGTTGTACTTCGGGGCGTGTCGCCTTCGGACGCTTCGAATCCATTGGTTCCTCCGGGACACTACGTGCCACTTGGAACTGTAAGATTGACAAAACCCAACGATGAATTCCCCGAATATCGATTGAGATTTATCCCAGCCAAAGGGAAATTCTATGGCCCTCCAGGATTGAAAGAGAGATGGGATGTCGAGGTACCTCCGGATCAGTTGTTTCTCAACCCGGATGCAACATGGGTCGGATTCATACCTCCCTCAAGCGATCCTCGCACTAGCCCAGGGCGTCTTTATGCCGGTGAAGGCTCGGATTCGCAAGCGTGTTTTGGCGTCGTCGATGACGTTTGTGATGCAATCATATCCTGCTCATTACTCGGCTCAGACGTGCAACCTGCGACTGCCCGAGTCACGGTTTCGCCACCCGATTACGCGCCCGATCGAAGACACTTGATCTCGATCGCCGATGCGCTCAAGGATCACATCGACCGAAGCGAGGTGTCACAATCCGACTACGTCACTGCTAATTCCATGCCCGCTGAGATTCAAGATCTGTTCGAACGCATATACGAGACGATGGGCTTGATGAATGTGGATGTCTTCAACAATCGCGTCGACATTCAAGAGAATCGCGAGAGAGCATTCTCGCTAGGAATTCCTTACAAATCGACTGACCACTACGCCTTCACACCGATCCCAGCTACCGATGAGCAAAAGTTTCCTATTACGGAACGAGGAAGACAATTCCATCGTCGGATGATTGCAATCGAAGTGATTCAAGACACTCTTCGGGAAAAGCCGGAACTCATTGATCAATGGATTCGCCCGCCCGGAGGAAACGATGGATTCTTTACAAAACAGATGCCACCGGTAATGCGAGATTCATCGGGCGGTCCGCTGCATCTTACGCGTCGCCAATATGATTTGCTTCGCAATTGGGTCAAGAATCTTCGACGCGATGTAGGTGCATCATGAGTCTACAATTGGTTCAGTTGACGCTACCTTCGCCACACGAACATGCATCACCGATCGGCACAGAAAACCAATCGTTCAACGCAGAGTATCGAATCATCGAGACTCCGGTTGGCCCCCACATTTTCATTGCAGATCAAAGCCGCTTGTATGCAATCGACAATGCACTTAGCCATTCAGAGAGCGAACTGCATCGGGCTCTAGGTGAGCTCATTGTGCTTAATGAAGAGCGCGCGATTGGTTTGGCTCCCATTGCAGTTCCGCCGTTACACTCCCTCTCACTCAACGTAGCCCAAGCGTGCAATATGGCTTGCAGCTATTGTTATGCGGATGAAGGACGTTTTGGTGGAAAGGCACGACTCATGAGCGAGGAAATCGCCTTCCGGTCAATCGACCGGTTGCTGTCGGAAGCCGCGGAGGGTGAACCAGTCGTGGTTGGATTCATGGGAGGTGAACCGATGCTGCATCGTGAACTTGTTCATGCTGCAACGCGGTATGCTGCGTCGCATTGTGGCGAACGTGAAGTGCGTTTCTCACTTACCACCAACGGCACTCTCCTCAACGCTTGCGATGTACAACTCTTTCATGAGTTTCCGTTCACCGTCCAAATCAGCATCGACGGCGATCGCGAATCCAATGATCTTGCTCGTCCCATGCTGGGAGGTGGTAGCAGCTACGACCGCATCATCGAGTCTCTTAAGCTTTTTAGTATCCATGGTCGACCAAAACAACTATCGGCTCGCGTCACTGTCACGCCCCTGACACGTGATCTGCCGAGTGTACTCAGGCATGTGATGAGTCTTGGTTTTGATGACGTTGGGTTCGCGCCCGTTGTCGTGTCGCCTAACCTTAGTACTTCCTTTTCTTCCAGGGATTTTGAATCCTTCTTGGCCGACATGATCGCATGCGGACGTATCGCCTTGGACGAACTCAAGAATGGTCGTCCCTTTCCCTTTACCAATTTCCTCACTGCAATCGACGAAATCCACAAGGGCACACATCGTCCGTATCCTTGCGGCGCTGGGGCGGCGTACTTGAGCGTAAATGCTGAAGGAGAAGTCTATGCTTGCCATCGCCTGATCGACGATCCCGCCTTTGCAATGGGGAATGTTCGCACTGGCCTTGACCAAGAATCACGAAGCAAACTGCTAGCAAGGATGCATGTCGATCGGATGGAACCCTGTCGAGGCTGTTGGGCTCGCTATTTGTGTGGCGGCGGCTGCTATCACGAAGTTACTCGCCGAGGTCGATTGGGTTGCGACTATATCCGAGGTTGGATTGAGTTCTGTATCAGCGCCTATGCCGAACTTTCGAGTTCAAATCAATACACCCATTTCAGTTAGGACCAAGAGAATGCCTGCTAACAATTCCGAAGCCAATGCGCTTAAGATTTTCCCACGTAACCTAACTGCTCGGGCAGACCATATCGTACGTGGCAATCCGACCAACAGTCGACCTGAAAGTGGCGTGCAGAACTGCTTTCCTGGACTAGAACTAGATCTCAGGAACATCGAACAAGTTTTCTTGCGAGGCCTGGTTTTTGAATACCATCGTGAGGATGGTGCGATTCTCTCACGTGTTGGATCTCCGATTCGGAGTGTTACATCCGAAGAGATCACGAATAGGCCGTTGTATCTATGGGCCATGTACGGACGGAACAAGACCGATGATGACGAGCCATCTTTGTGGGGCTTTCGTTCGCAAAACGGATTGGACGTATGGGCCAAGATACACGATCTCCTTCCTGGTAGAGTCGCAGTCTTGCTTGGACCTGCGCCTGGCTTTTCTAGTCCCTTGGATTCGGGTAGTGCAGAAACGCTGCTTCGTGCGGCTTACGACAACGGAGTACTTGGTGGAAGTGATGCAATTGTGGAGCTCGCGGTACGCGAAGAATCAACGAGTTTGATTCAGTATGTTGTTATCTCGCAAAACCGATCGGACTATCTCGATCAACAAGGTGTCCTGGCTCCCGATTTGTTTCCGCCGGGTGAGTTAACCAAGTCCCTGTGCGCACCTTGGGTCTACGACTTCCGCGATTGTGTTTGTTTCTATTGGGCGTCCAACAAGCCAGACATCGTTGATAGCGAAAACGGAAAACAATCCTTTGTCAACTTCCTGCGCAAAGTGAGCGACCGAACCGAGTCTCCCCCTCAAGACGTCACGCAGTATCGAGGGAGACGAAATCTCGAACTCAGTTATGAGAATATGGTCAACGGCTGGTGGGAGAAACTGCCCGTCGTTCTGAACGATCGGGAAAGTACTTCATTCTCCGTTGCGCCCACTCCTAGCTTGACCGAATACCTTACACGCGACCAAGTAATCGCTGAGCTAACATATCTTGCAACCGTAGAACATGCACTGATCGTCGAGTATCTCTACGCTGTCTATTCCACGTTAGCCTCCAGACTCCCACCTGCCGCTGATGCTGACGAGAATACGAGAACTATCTTTGCAGCGACAAACGAAGTTTTTCGAGTTGCCGTCGATGAAATGCGACACTTTCGGTGGGCTAACGAAGTTCTCAAGATTCTCGGTGCCCCGCCATCTGTGGATCGAGCCAGCACGATTGGCCAACCACCAACACCAGAATCAGGTCGAAAGCTCAATCTAACGCGGAAATACATCTCTCGCCCGTTTGCGCTCAAGCCTTTGACACGAGAAACTCAAGATTGGTTTATTGAAGTAGAAGCACCAAGCCAAGTTGCCAATCAAGATCTCGACGGTATGTATGTTGCGATTCTAGAAAGCGTCAACTTCCAGCCCGACTTGTTTCCTGAACGCGATCGAATACTGCCAGTCATCAAGCTGATCATTGATGAGGGGCATGGCCACTTCAATCGATTCTCGTCGGTAAAGCGATCACTCAGTAATCTTTCGGAATCCGACTACTTGCGCGAGCTTTCCACTAACCCTCCAACTCCACAACAAGAAAAGCTTCTCGACCTCTGTGACGCCTACTATCACTCGATCGAAGAAGTAATCCAGATAACTTTTTCGATTGGAGATCGTTCTGGCGGATTGCTTCTCAAAGCAGCTGTTCGAACGATGGAAAGTATGCATGAGGCCTCGTACTTGTTAGCATCGCAAGGTGTCTTACCAATGTTTCGAAGACCTCCGACTCCGCCAACTTCAACGCATTTTTCACGGCAGCATTCGCTTTCGATGCTCAAAGCTCGATCGGCCACTATTCAAGACTCCTTGCAAAGCCTGGAGGCCATTGGTTCGGAAGACGAAAAACAAATGGCGAATAGCCAGATGGCACGAACCGCCGCCCTATATCAACAACTCCAAGATATTGTGAATTCAAGCGATGATCGACCATGAGGATCTTGGTTCATGGACGTGGTGTTTCGGCGATGACTGCTGCTTGGATCCTGGCGGAGCAAGGGTATCACAATACCATCGTAGGCCCATCCTACAACCAGGACTTACAAGTAGCAATCAACCAAGATACGCTTAGATTGCTTAATGAGATCTTTCAAATCCAATTGCAAGAAGTACCAACAGCCCATTGGATCCGTGGTCGCCTTGTTGGTTGGAACGGAGAGTCAGATGCGGTGAACGAAGGGTCGCTTTCAATCCGCACAGGCGCGCTGACCCATGCATTGGAAAGTCAACTGACGAAACGATTCAATGGTTCAGTCTCTTGGACGGATGAAAAGATCGACTTAGAAGAGGCGACGTTCACGTTCGAAGCTAGTACAAAGTTGCAAGACCGACAATTCTCGTCACTAAGCTTCGGAAAGCGAGTCGCGACGATAGCTTCTGCGAGGATGTCGGATTCGAGCAATTTTTCGCGAGTTGAGCAGACCAAACTTGGTTGGCAATTCCTGTTGCCGACCAGCGAAAACGAGGGAAAGCTGTTTGTGATCGTCGCGAACCCGGATCTGTGCCCAAAAAGCTGTGTCGAAACGGCGGTCCAAGACAGTTCCCTTTGCTCCATCGTTCAGTCGGTCGAAGACATTCAGCCCTGGGTTCTCGTTGCGCCAAAACTTTCTCAACCACTTGTTACTGCCAATCGTATTCGAATTGGTGAAGGGGCCTTCTCGTTTGACCCAGTCTGCGGTGATGGTATAGGTTACGCAGTTCGGTCATCACTGCTCGCAACCACGACATTCTTCGACTTAATCCGAGGTGAATTTCGAGGACTAGAGTACTACAGAGCACGTATCTTGAAAACATTTCAAGCACATCTACACGGATGCGCCAACGTCTATTCGGGTTGGTCCGCAGATGGATGGGCTGGCGAATTTGCAGTCACACTAAAGGGACTAGAATTCCTGAAACCCATAGGAACGAGAAATTGATTGCGTGTGATCTCGTCGACAGTCGATTATTCAAATCCGAATTTGGGAACAAGAGCTCATTAATCGAATCCCGGCAAGTAATCAAGTAATGCGGTTACGGACTTCTTCTCGGATATAAACGGTTCGTTTTCGATTGGGGGATTGTCTTTGAATCCATCCATAGCTGCTTGATCTTGAACCCAAGAATTGTCACAAATATGCCGACGGATCGTAAGAGGTTCTTCCTTCGGTAGGTCTGGGATTGGTTGCCCATGAAATGAACATTGCTGTCGTCAAATACCTGTGCAGCAAGTCGGCCGATGCATCGAGTGATCCGTCAAGTGAGTAAGTTTGCCCCAATGCCAATGCCCGTTAGGGCTCCTCAGCTCTCCTCTGACAGTTTCTTGAATGCACCGTTATCGCCCAGGTGCCACCGACGAAGATTTACATTGCTTCTGGGCTAAGTATTTTCCGCCAGCAGTGCTTGCTCTTCGTACGGAGCAGATTGCTTAAGTTTCGGCGTCAGCAGCACCTAAAGAAAGACGCTGACTATTTCACGCCATGCAGCACGCTGCTCTTCCCAATACAACATAGCAGCGATCGGGCGGAGCCGCTTCTCGTGGATCTCGGGCTTGCCCTTTGTCGCTGGAAGATTGAGCAGGGCTTCTTGGATGTCAGGCGCGAGTTGGTTGAGGGCCATGATCTGGCTCATGCGTGGTTGGGTAACGTGACCCCGGCGCGCCAGCTCGATCGTGTCGGACGCTTCGCCTGTACGGAGCATTTCGTCGAAGCGGATGGCCAGCGCCATCAACTTGGAGATACGAGGCACGCGGTTGGTGGGCCTTGGTCGCGGTGGTTCCGCGTTGGGATCGTGGGGACGAATCGCGATGCGGCCTCGTGAGGCGATGCTGACATTTAGTTTGCGTTTGACGGTGACCATTAAACCTCCTGTGATTGTTGTTCCAGCGTTTCGATACCGCTGGCGTGGAATGAAATCGCGATCGTGCAATCGCTCTGGTCGAACTCGACCTTAGAGACCAGTAACGCCAACAGTTGCGATTGCTCTCGGCTCGTCAGTGCGTCCCAGATGCGATCGAAGTCGATGAATGCCTCTTGGATCTCTGCTGTGTAAGCGTACACCGGCCTGATCGGCTTTTTCTCAGCGCAGGACCCGCTTGCGGGTAGATTCAAGGTGCGTTCTTGTTTCTATCCCAGTTCTCAAGGAGATCCTGCTTATGTCTCGCTTACCGTCCTCGAAAACCGCAAAAATTTGGGCCGAACGTATCGCCCAATGCGAACGATCCAATGCTCCCGTCGCGCAGTTCTGCCAGTCGATCGGCTGCTCGCCTATGTTTTCATCGAGTGGAGTCGTACAGCGCGATCTTTGGGGGCGACGGACTGGAAGTCCGTCTTACAGCGCGTACGACGGACTTCCAGTCCGTCGTACAAGGCTTACAGGTGGATCAATGGGCGCGACGGACTGGAAGTCCGTCGTACAAGGCGATCAAAACGTAAACTCGCTGCTAAGCCTCAAGCAACCGCCTTTCTGCGTGTGCAAACATCGGATTCCACCAAGGACTCTCTCGAGATCAAACTCCCCGAAGCAGGCGAGAGGCATGAGGCGATAGGCGTGAGGGAACAGCCGCTTACTACTCACCACTTACCACTTACCCCATACGTCGCCCTCCGGGCGTTTAGACGTGTTGGGTGTGCGCCTAAGTTCGGCGGCTTACGCACACCGTAAGTTCTTGTGCCGCCCTCCGGGCTTGATGAATGCAAATCTGTGTGGATCGATCCGTCTGTATTGCTTTAGTGGCCATGTGTGGCCGTTACAGCCAAGCAGCCTTACGCGCGGTCGGCCCGCTCAACCCCCCCGCCCCTTACTCCCCCGGCCAAAGCCCAGGTGGAGAAGGGGCGCCAAGCGGTTGGATGGAGCGG
>Ga0315907_10003913_pt1 | contig 17070 bp, 21 predicted proteins | sample LakEriMetagenome_3_FD_203525 | JGI IMG/M metagenome (GOLD analysis project Ga0315907, IMG submission 203525) | Freshwater fungal communities from buoy surface, Lake Erie, Ohio, United States - Buoy 12 MA123 | ecosystem: Environmental > Aquatic > Freshwater > Lake > Lake biofilm | place: USA... | reverse complement strand
ATCGGAGAAGGCGGCGGACGTGGCCGACCAGACCCGCTCCCTCAAGCGCGCGACCGACGACCTGCTGACGACGATCCGGGCGGCCTGAGGCGGTTCAGAGGTCCATGACGGCCAGGACGGCGCGCGTCAGCGCGCTGTCCGGCTTCGCGAGTTCCAGCACGATGTCGAAGTGGTTCGTCCCCGGACAGGGCACGAACGTCACGGGACAGCCGCGGGCCGCCGCCGCGGCCATGTAGATCTCGCTCTGGCGCTTGAACTCGTCGGTCTCGTTGGGCGCATAGGAGACGACCAGCGGGACCGGTGCTGTCGGAAGGGCGTGGATCGGGCTGCTCCGCCGTGCCTGCGCCGCGTCCATGCGCAGCCAGCCGTTGGGCTCGCCCCGCTGCACCGGGTCGAGATCGAAGAGGCCGGACAGCAGCGTGGCGCCGGCCACCGGCGGATCGGGCAGCCCCATGGCGGGCGCCCATCCGGACCCCGCCAGCGCCGCGGCGAGGTGCCCCCCCGCCGAACTGCCGGCGACGTGGATGCGCGCGGGGTCGCCGCCGTGGGCGCCGATGTTCGCATGGACCCAGGCGAGGGCCGCCCGGCACTGGCGCACGATCTCGTCCATCGTGACGGCCGGCGCGAGGGCGTAGTTCACCGCCACCACGCAGGCGCCGGCGGCCGTGAACGTTTCGGCCATGAAGCCGCTGTCGGCGGCGTCGAGCGCCCGCCAGTAGCCGCCGTGGACGTAGACGAAGACCGGGGCCGGACCGGTGCCCGCGCGCGCGGGGAAGACGTCCAGCCGCTCGGGCTCGGAGGGTCCGTAGGGAACGCCGACCGCGCAGGGCAGCGACGCCCGCGCCGCGGCCGTCAGCCGGGCGTATTCGGCGACGAAGGGGCCGATGTCGGGCACCGTGCCGCGGGCGGAGAGCTGGACGTCGAGTTCGGCGGCGGTCCAGTAGCGGAAGGCGGGGGTCATGGGGGGTGTCCGTTGAGTTTCGGCCTAAGGCCGACGGAAGCCGTCATGCGCTCTCATATCCCGATCAGCCCGCGCACCGTCGCCGCGTCCCGCTCGATGTCGGCGCTCGTGCCGCTCCACACCGTGCGGCCCTTCTCGATGATCACGTGCCGGTCGGCGAGGCGCTTCAGGACCTGGATGTTCTTGTCGATGATCAGGATCGACTGGCCCACGGCCTTCAGCCGCTCGACGATCGCCCAGATCTCGGTTCGGATCACCGGCGCCAGCCCCTCGGTCGCCTCGTCCAGCACGAGGAGGAGCGGGTTGGTCATCAGCGCGCGGCCGATGGCCAGCATCTGCTGCTCCCCGCCCGAGAGCGTGCGGGCCGACTGGTTCGCCCGCTCCTTCAGCCGGGGGAACTGGGCGAAGACGCTTTCCAGCGTCCAGGCGTCCGTCCGCCTGCGCCGGTTGGCCGCCGTGGCGACGAGGTTCTCGCGCACGGTCAGCGTCGGGAACACCTGCCGCCCCTCGGGCACGAGGCCGATGCCGCGCCGGGCGATGGCCTCGGGCGTCCAGCCGGCCACCGCGGCGCCCGCGAATTCCACACGGCCCCCCGTCGGACGGTTGAGGCCCATGATGGCGCGCACGGTCGTGGTCTTGCCCATGCCGTTGCGGCCGAGCAGCGTGACCACCTGCCCCTCGCCCACCGCGAGGTCGACATGGAAGAGGACCTGGCTGCGGCCGTAGGCGGCCTGAAGCCCCTCGACGGTCAGCATCACACCTCCTCCTCGGCGAGGTAGGCGGCGCGGACCTCCGCGTTCTCCCGGATCTCCGCCGGGGGGCCGGAGGCGATGCAGCGGCCGTAGACGAGGACGGAGATGCGGTCGGCCAGCGCGAAGACCGCCTCCATGTCGTGCTCGACCAGCAGCATGGTGATCCGGCCCTTGAGGCCGCGCAGGATCTCCGTCATCGCCTTCGATTCGCTGGCGCCGAGCCCGGCCATCGGCTCGTCCAGCAGGAGGAAGCGCGGCCCGGTCGCGAGCGCGATGGCGAGTTCCAGCTGCTTGTGCTCGCCGTGCGACAGGTCGGCCACCCGCACCTGCGCCCGGCCGGCCATGCCGACCGCGGCGAGGTGCTCCATCGCCGGGCCGGCCAGCCGCGGATCGCGGCGCGCGTCGCGGAAGAAGCGGAAGCCGTGCCCCTGGCCCGCCTGGACGGCCAGCGCGACGTTGTCCAGCGCCGTGTCGTCCTCCAGCAGCTGGGTGATCTGGAAGGACCGGGCGAGGCCGCGCCGGACCCGCTGGGGCGTCGAGAGCCGCGTGATCTCCGCGCCCTCGAACAGGATGCGCCCCTCGTCCTGGCGCAGCTCGCCCGCGATCTGGCCGATGACGGTGGTCTTGCCGGCGCCGTTCGGGCCGATGAGGGCGTGAAGTTCGCCCGGGACGACGTCGAGGGTGAGGGCGTCGGTCGCCACCAGCCCGCCGAACCGCTTCACCAGCCCCTCGAGGCGCAGCATCGGCCCGGTCATCGCCCGTCCCGCTTCAGCAGCGACGCGACGAAGCCATAGAGGCCGCCGCGCGCGAACAGCACGATGCAGATGAGGATGGGGCCGAGCCAGAACTGCCAGTGCTCGGTCCAGCCGGCCAGCGCCGTCTCCATCCCCACCAGCGCGATGGCACCCCAGATCGGCCCGATCAGCGAGCCGGCGCCGCCGAGGATGACCATGATCATCAGCTCGCCCGACTTGGTCCACGCCAGCATGTCGGGGCTGACGAAACGCTGCAGGTTTGCCATGAGCGCGCCCGCCAGCCCCGCGCCCATGCCGGCGATGACGAAGGCCACGAGCTTGTAGCGATAGGTGGAGATGCCGATCGCCGCCATCCGCCGCTCGTTCTGGCGCAGGCCCGTGAGCACGCGCCCGAAGCGGGAGCGCACGATCCGCGCGACGAGCCAGACGTAGGCCGCCAGCGCCACGAGGCCGATGTAGTACATGGTGGTCGTGTCGCGCAGGTTCAGGTCGAACAGCACGTTCGGCCGGCGCACGATCAGCCCGTCGTCGCCGCCGTAGACCTTCAGCGAGACGAACAGGAAGAAGACCATCTGCGCGAAGGCGAGGGTGATCATGATGAACTGCACGCCCGTCGTGCGCAGCGAGAGCGCGCCGATGGCGAGCGCGAACAGCCCGCTGACCAGCATCGCCGCCGGCACCGTGACGAGGAGCTGGTTCGTGCCCGGGATCAGCCCGAGGAAGGGCGACCCTGAGATGAAGTGGGCGTAGAGGATGCCCACCGTGTAGCCGCCGAGGCCGAGGTAGGCCGCGTGCCCGAAGCTGACGAGCCCGCCGTAGCCGAGGATGAGGTTCAGGCTGACCGCGGCGATGGCGTAGAGGATCATCCGCGCGAACAGCGTGATCGTGGCCGGCCCGCCGACGAGGTCCGGGAACAGCGGGATCGCCGCCAGCGCCGCGAAGGTGAGGAGCGCCAGCACGAGGCCCACGCGGTCGCGCGCGGCAGGCGGAGCCGCGGCAGGGGGATGCGCGGCCGGGGCATGCGCGGCAGGGGGAGGCGCGGCAGGGGGAGGCGCGGGCTCAGCCATGGGCGGGGAACAGGCCCTTCGGCCGCAGCAGGAGGACGAGCGCCATCAGGAGGTAGACGCCCATGGAGGAGAGGCCCGCACCCAGCGCGTCGGCCTCGGAGCCGGCCATCATCGTGCGCAGGAAGCCGGGCAGGAAGGCGCGGAGCATCGTGTCGACGACGCCGACCAGCAGGGCCCCGAACACCGCCCCGCGCACCGAGCCGATGCCGCCGATCACGACGACGACGAAGGTGAGGATCAGGATCTGCTCGCCCATTCCCACCTGCACCGAGGTGAGGGGCCCGGCCATGATCCCGGCGAGCCCGGCGAGCAGCGCGCCGAGGCCGAAGACGACCGTGTAGAGGAGGCGGATGTCGACGCCGAGCGCCCGCACCATCTCGCGGTTGGTGGCGCCCGCGCGGACCAGCATGCCGATCCGCGTGCGGGTGATCAGCACCCAGAGGCCCAGCGCCACCAGGATGCCGACCGCGATGATGACGAGGCGGTAGATCGGATAGGGCACGCCCGGAAGGAGTTCCACGGCCCCCTGGAAGGCCGGCGGGATGTTCACGAACATCGGCTGGCGGCCGAAGATCAGGATGATCGACTGGTTGAAGAACAGGATCAGCCCGAAGGTCGCCAGCACCTGGTCGAGGTGGTCGCGGGCATAGAGGCGGCGCAGCACCACGAACTCGATCACCATGCCGAGCACGCCCGCCGCGGCCAGCCCGGCGACGAGCGCCAGCAGGAACGAGCCCGTCTGCGCCGCCGTCACGGCCGCCGCATAGGCGCCGACCATGAACAGCGATCCGTGGGCGAGGTTGATCACGCCCATGATGCCGAAGATGAGCGTCAGCCCGGCCGCCAGCATGAACAGCATCACGCCGAGCTGGACGCCGTTGAGGAGCTGCTCGAGGACGAGCGTCATCGATGACCGCCGGAGCGTGGTGACGCCTCGTGCTTGGACAAGCTCGGCACGAGGCTCGCGAGGAGGGCCACCCACCCGTCGAGGTGAGTGGCCCGGGAAGGACCGGGACGGGCGGCCTCACCCTGAGCCCGTCGAAGGTTGGGCCCGTCGAAGGGCGAGCCCATCGAAGGGCGAGGCCGGTCCGCCGCCTCAGAGCTTGCAGTCGGCCGCGTAGGCGTCGCCGTGGTTCGACATCACCCGGGCGCCCGACTTCATCATCGGCTTGCCGTCCGGCCCGCGCACGATCTCGCCCGCCCACCAGTCCTGGATCGGGTGCTGGTTCGGGCCGAACCTGAAGGGCCCGCGCACCGACTGGAACTCCGCCTTCAGCATGGCGGTCCGGAAGGCGTCGGTGTTGTTCACGTTGCCGTTCGTGCCCTTCAGCGCGGCGCCGATCGCCAGCGCGGTGTCGAACGACTGGCTCGCGTAGAAGGTCGGCAGGCGGTTGAACTTCTTCTGGAACTCCTCGACGAACTTCTTGCTCGTCGGGTTGTCGAAGTCGTGGAACCAGTGGCTCGTCAGCCGCACGCCGACGGCGCTGTCGCCGACCGAGTTCATGGTCGTCAGGTCCATCGACGGGGCCGCGACGACCATCGGGATGGCGCCCGCGAGGCCCGCCTGCTGATACTGGCGCAGGAAGGTGATGCCGAGGCCGCCGGGGTGGAACTGGAAGACCACGTCGGGGTTCGCGGCGCGGATCTGCGCCATCTCGGCCGCGTAGTCGGTCTGGTCGAGGCGGGTGTAGACCTCGCCGGCGATCTCGCCCTTGAAGAAGCGCTTGAAGCCGGTCAGCGCGTCGCGGCCCGCCTGATAGTTCGGCGCGAGGATGAAGGCGCGCTTGTAGCCGAGGTCCTGCACCGCCTTGCCGGCGCTCTCGTGCAGGCTGTCGTTCTGCCAGGAGACCACGAAGTAGTTCTTGTGGCACTCCTTGCCGGCGAAGTTGGACGGGCCGGCGTTCGGGCTGACGTAGATCGCCCCCTCGTCCAGCACGTCCGGAACGGCGGCGCCGGCGATGTTCGAGAACACGATGCCGGTGACGAGCTTGATCCGCTCGGTCTTCAGGAACTTCTCGACGACCTGCTTGCCCTTGCCGGGATTGAAGCCGTCGTCCTCGACGAGGAGCTGGACCGGGATCCCGCCGAGCCTCCCGCCCTCCATGTCGATGGCGATCTGGAAGCCGTCGCGGATGTCGGCGCCGATGTAGCCGCCGGGCCCGGACAGGGTCGTCACCAGGCCGATCTTCACGGGCGTCTGCGCCATCGCGGGGGCGGCAGCCAGGGCCGCGGCCATGGCAAGCGAACGGATCAACGTCTTTGTCGTCATGGTCCCGAAGCCTCCGATACGTTTTTTTAAGTTTAAACTTTCTCCGCCCGGTCCCGTCAAGCGAAGCAGGCCCGTCCGACATCCCTGTTGACGACGCGGCATTCCACTGGAACCATCGGTGACATGTCACCACGCACGTCACCTCCCCTCCGTCTGGTCTCCGATCCCGCCGGCGCCGGGCTCGGCATGCAGGCCCACGCGGCGATGCGCCGGCTGATCATGACCGCCCGCGTCCCGCCCGGTGCGCAGGTGTCCGAACAGCGCCTGTGCGACCTCACCGGGTTCGGCCGGGCGCCGGTGCGCGCCGCCCTCGCCCGCCTGTCGGAGGAGGGGCTGGTCCAGGCGGTGCCCCGGCGCGGCTACACGGTCTCGCCGGTGACGGTGCACGACATCCACGAGGTGTTCGAGCTGCGCCTGCTGCTGGAACCCGCGGCCGCGGCCACGGCGGCCGGGCGGATCGACGCCGCGGCGCTGGCGCAGCTGGAGGGGATCTGCGGGGCGGACTACCGGCCCGACGACCCGGACAGCGCGCTCGCCTTCCTCGACGCCAACACCGCCTTCCACATCGCGGTGGCGGAGATCGGCGGGAACGGCCGGCTGGCGCGTCAGCTCGGCCGCCTGCTCGACGAGATGACGCGGATGCTGCTGCTGGGGCTCGTCACCCGCGACCGCACGCCGGAGATGCAGGCCGAGCACCGGGGCCTCGTCGACGCGCTGGCGGCCGGGGACGCGGCGGGTGCCGCCGCCCTCTCGCGGGCGGAGATCGAGGCGGCGCGGGACATGGTGATGGCGGGACTGACCGGGCGCGGGTCGCGCGCCGCGATCGGCTGAGGACGAGGAACGGACGATGGATGCGCGCACGATGGTCCGCACGGCGCTCGACGACCTCGTCGCCGGCCTCGACCGCACGATGGCGGCACCGCTGGAGGCGCGGCACGCCTATGTCTCCGACCTGCTGCCCCATTTCCTGGGGCGCGCCGACCTTCTCCCGGAGGACGCGTGCCGACCGGGCGAGGACCGCTACGCCCGCCACCTCCTGCACGCCGACCCCGCCGGGCGCTATGCGCTGCTCGCGATCGTCTGGAGCGGGGGACAGGCGAGCCCGATCCACGCGCATCGCGTGTGGTGCGCCTTCGGCGTCCACGCGGGCGCGGTCGAGGAGCGCTGGTACGCCGCTGCCCCCGGGAGCCAAGCGCCGGTGGAGACGGGGCGACGCCTGCGTCGGCCGGGCGAGGTCAGCGCGGCCGGCCCGGGGATGGCGTCCATCCACAGGGTCGCCCACGCCGGCACGGGCCCGGCGGTCACCCTCCACGTCTACGGCGCGGCGGCGGGCGCGACCTGCGACGTGAACCACGTCCTCGGCTGAACGATCTCCCGGTCAGGCGGGGGTCACGAGCTTCAGCCCCACGATCCCGGCGACGATGAGCGCGATGCAGGCGATGCGCGCCGCGTCGGCGGGCTCCGCGAAGAGGGCGATGCCCAGGGCCGCGGTCCCGATGGTCCCGATGCCGGTCCAGATCGCGTAGGCCGTGCCGAGCGGCAGCGTGCGCAGCGCCAGACCGAGCAGCGCCAGGCTCGCCGCCATCGAGAGGACCGTCAGCACCGTCGGCAGCGGCCGCGTGAATCCCTCGGTGTACTTGAGGCCGACCGCCCAGCCGACCTCGAGCAGGCCGGCGACGAAGAGCAGGAACCACGCCATCACGGAACTCCCTCGTTTCGGTGAAGGACTGGGACACACGCGAACCGGAGCGCCAAGCGCCGGGACGGAGCAGGTCGCCGCCTCCGAGGCATAGAACGGGGAGACCGATGGTCTATCCCTGAAGCGCGCCTTGTGCCGGACGAACCGGCATGTCACGCATTCGGGCTACGTCCAACGATTCGTCGGCGAGTCCATTGCGATGCTGGGCCACCACACGAAGACGCCCGCTCGGTGGCCGCCCATGCACATGCTGGTCGGCGAGGGTGCGGCGATGACGCCGCGCCCCGACGAGGAGGTCCTCGCTCGCACCGGACCGTTCCTGCGCGGCCTCCATTCGCAATGGAAGTCCGCGGCGGCGGGGGACGTTCCCGACCGGTCCGTGCTGACGCCCGAACGGCTCCGGCCCTGGCTCGGCTCCGTCTCCGTCTATCACGAGACGGCGGACGCCGATTTCGTGATCCGGCTGGACGGAACCCGGATCGTGGCCTGGACCGGCGAGGACTGGACCAACCGGCGCCTGTCGGAACTCGACACCCTTTACGGCCGCGACCTGCTGGGAAGCTGCCGACGCGCCTGCGACGCGCGTTGCCCCGCGTTCGGCCTGCCGATCCTGCCGTTCCAGTCCGAGACGAAGGTGATGCACCGAATGATCCTGCCGGTGCTGTCGGCCGACCGGACGCGGCGCCAGATCCTCCTCGCCATGTGGCCCGCGGACGATCCCCGGCGTCAGTAGATCGCGATCGACCGCGCCTCGCCCAGCACGACCTCGCGGACGGTGCCGCCGCCGGCGATGCGCTCGGCGGACTTGCGGATGCTCTCGCGGATCTCGGCCATCACCGGCTGCGGGATGTCGTTCCGCAGCACCTGCGAGCCCATGCCGCTCCGGTTCATCAGCCCGTAGAGGTCGCCCAGCACCGCGTCCATCACGCGGATGCGCAGGCCCCGCATCCGGTCGGCCGACGGCCCGTCGACCGCTTCGATCCCCACGGTGACGTACAGCTGCAGCGGCCGTCCGGTGGAGAGGAGGGGGATCGTCATCGGGTCGAGGTTGAGGGCGGTCAGCGTGTTGAGGACGAGCCGGCCGCCCTCCGCGTTCGCGAAGGCGCTGTCGCGCTGGGCCCGCGCGTCGCCCGCGCCCACCGCCACCACAAGTCCGAGCACCGCCGCCAGGAACCAGCGCCGCATCCGCCCACCCCATCGACCGCAAAGTATCGGAGTATCACCCGAGAAGGGGGTAGTCCTGCAAGGGCAGATAGCGGGGGCGGCCCGATCCCGGCCGGCTCTCGAACAGGACGAAGCGGTCGACCGGCATCGGACCCGCGCGCAGGAGGGCGTTCTCCTCCACGAAGCGGCGCAGCCGGTCGGGGTGGGCCTGCCGGTCGAGCCGGGCGAGCGTCACGTGCGGCGTGAAGCGGCGGGTCTCCGCCGGCTCGCCCGCCCGGACGACAGCGGACTCGACCTTCGCCTGAAGGTGGGCGAGTGCCGGCGAGGCGGCGACGCCGGCCCACAGGAGACGGGACCGCGCGCCCTGGCCGAACTGCCCGACGCCCTCGAGCGTGAGGTCGAAGGCGGGGGCGCGGATCTCGTCGAGCGCCAGGTGGACCTCCTCCAGCCGGTCCTCCGGCACCTCGCCGACGAAGCGCAGCGTGAGGTGCAGGTCGGCGGGATCGGTCCAGCGCGCGCCCGCAACGCCCGCCTGGAGGTCGGCCAGGGTCGCCTTGACGGCGGGCGGCAGGTCGAGGGCGACGAAGGCACGGATCATGGGACGGTGCGGGCCCCGCGCTGCGACCGGGGGGTCAGTTCAGGCGGGACGGGCGGTCGTGCGGGCTGTCGAGCGAGAACGCGGGGATCTCGACCGCGAACCGCTCGCCGCCCGGCGTCAGCATCAGATAGCTGCCGGCCATGATGCCCGACGGGGTCGTCAGCGGGCAGCCGCTCGTGTACTCGAACGCGCCCCCCGGCTCGAGCACGGGCTGCTCGCCGACCACGCCCTCGCCCCGCACCTCCTGGAGCCGGCCGAGCGCGTCGGTGATTCGCCAGTGGCGGTGCGTCAGCTGGACCGGCTCGCCGCCCTCGTTCTCGATGCGGACGTGGTAGGCCCAGAAGAAGTGGCCTTCCTCGGGGGACGACTGGTCCTCGAGGAAGGTCGGCTCGACGGTGACGCGGACCTGGCGCGTGATGCGGCTGTACATGGACATGGCTGCTGCCCCTCCCCGCGCGACATTAGCGGGTGCCGCCCGGCGGGCAAGGGGGCAGCGCGGGCCACCGCACGGCCCGCCCTGCCCCGCGCCGGTCCGCCGCCGTCAGCGGAAGCGGATCTCCGCCCGCCGGTTGGATGCCTCCCGCACCTCGTCGGCGGTGGGCACCAGCGGCTGTTCCTGCCCGGCGCCGGCGGTGACGATCCGCCCCGGATCGACGCCCGCCCGCACCAGCGCCTCGCGCACCGCCTGCGCCCGGCGCCGGGACAGGGCGTCGTTGTAGGCGTCGGGTCCGACGGTGTCGGTGTGGCCGATCACGTTCACCGACCCCATCGTGCCGCCGCGGAGTTCCTCGGCGATGGTGCTCAGGGTCTGGCGGGCGGCGTCGGTCACCTGCGCCCGGTCGAAGTCGAAGAAGACGAGGTACTGCGGCTGGCCGGTCGGCGCCGGGGCCGCCTGCTGGGTCGGGGTGGCGAGTGCGCGCTGGAGATCCGCCGCCGCCTGCATGTACATCGCCCGGCAGGCGCGGATGTCGTTGGTCTGGTGGCCCTCCTCCTGCTGCTCGACCCAGCAGTCGTAGCGCGCCTGCGCGACCGCGGCCTCGTAGGGTGCCCGGGTGCGACCGTCCGACAGCAGCCGCAGGAGGCGCTGGCGCTCGGTGGTCAGTTCGGTGAGCGCCGGCGCGTTCGCGATGTCGCGGGTGCCGGGGTCCTCCGGCGCCGCGGTATTGCCGGCCGAAACGGCGGTGGCCTTGGCGGCGAAGTTGCCGCCGTCCCGCCGGTCCTGCATCTGCTGGTTCTCGAACCAGGCGAGCTGCTGGTATTCGGCCGCGAGCTGGCGTTCGAAACGGCCGCCGGCGGACGCCCCGGTGCCCGTGGCGGCGGTCCCCGCCGACCCCGAGCCCGCGGCCGTGGAACCGGAGCCCCCCGTGTCGGGCCCGCCGAACAGGCCACCCACGACCGGGATCTGCTGCGCCGTCGAACAGCCCGCGAGCAAGCTCATTCCCACGACGACACCGCAAAGCTGACTGGCTCTCATCGGTCCTTCTCCTCCCGTCATGCCGCTCGGTCACGGCGGCGGATGCGCGAAGCTGAACACGCGGGACGGGCAGAAGGATCATTCCCGGCGTCGCGGCGCGCGGCGGGGTCATGCCGGCCCTGCAAGAATTCGATTGGCGCGACGCCCGGCCGGGGTCATAGTCCTCGGACGTTCAACCGCTCCTTCGGGACTTCATGTCCACCGCCACCCTCCGACGACGACCGAGCCTCCGCCCCGCATGTGCGGGCGGCGCCGTCGCGCGGCCGGTGGACCGGGACGTCTGACGTCCCCGTCGCGGGTCGCGGGGGTGCCGCCCATCGGCACCCACCCCGACCGAAGCGACACCCGACATGATCCCCATCACCGACGAACGGCCGTCCGACGCCGACGCCATCGAGGCGCTGCTCGACACCTGCTTCGGCCCCGGCCGCACGGCAAAGACCGTCTATCGCCTGCGCGCGGGCGTCGACCCCGCGCCCGGCCTCTCGCTGGTCGCGCGGGACGGGACGGACGCTCTGGTCGGCACGATCCGCTGCTGGCCGGTCCGGCTTGGCGAGGACGCGCGCCCCTCGCTGCTGCTGGGACCCGTGGCGGTCGACCCGTCGCTCCAGGGACGCGGCCTCGGCGGCGCCCTGATCCGGGAGACGCTGGCCCGGGCGGCGGACCTCGGCCACGCCGGCGTCATCCTCGTGGGCGACGCGCCGTACTACGCCCGGTTCGGCTTCGCCCGGCCGCCGGTGGAACGCCTCGCCCTGCCCGGCCCGGTCGACCTCTCCCGGTTCCTCGGCCACGAGATCGTGCCCGGCGCGCTGTCGGGGGCGACGGGGCTGGTGCGGCCGGGTCGGCGGGCGGGGGCGGGCGTGCCGCGGACGGCCGACGCGCTCCGCCCGGACCCTTGCGCCGCCATCGCCGGAGCCCTATGATCTGCACAAGGAGCGCGGGTGTAGCTCAATGGTAGAGCAGAAGCTTCCCAAGCTTACGACGAGGGTTCGATTCCCTTCACCCGCTCCAATTCAATCAGTGGCTTCGCTTCCGATCTGATTCCCCGCCGAGGCCGGGCGCGCGGGCGAACTCGACCGGCTCCACGCGAGGATCGCCTAGCGCGTCGTCGAACGCGATTTTCACGACGGGCTGCGGCGGCGCGTTCGACGCCGGCTTCATGGCAGCGCTCCATCACGCGCCGGACCCGGAGACGGCCGTCCGCCGCGCGCAAGCGTCACCCGCGGGGGCGGGCGTCCGCGGCGGGGGTGGCGAGCGCCGCGGCGAGGGCGGGCAGGATGGCGGCCTCCGCCGCCCGCACCTCGGCCAGGAGACGCTCCGCCTCCGCCAGCCCGAAGGGCGTCGGCACGTGGCCGCCCGGCCGGTCGTGCACCGTTTCCAGCCCCATCCGCCACGCCATCACGCGCTTGCCGTAGCACAGGATGCCCGGCACGCCGCGGGTCATGAAGACGATCAGCGGCAGCAGTTCCCGGTGCAGCCGCAGCGCCAGCGCCTCCGCCTCGGGCCGGCCCGAGACCAGCCCCTCGTACAGCAGCACCTGCGCCGCCAGCACGTCGGGCGCGGGGATGAGCCCGGCCCCGCCGCTGCGGATCAGCGACACGAACTCGAGCCCGCCGTGCCCGCCGAAGGCGTCCACCGCGTCGCCCGTCTCGGCCAGGACCCGGGCGATGTCGACCGACCAGCCCTCGGCCTTCAGCAGGGCGATGTTCGCGTGCCGGCGCACCAGCGTCGTCAGCCCGTCCGGCGACAGGTGGCTGTCGAGGTTGACCGGATTGTTCTGGATCGCGACGGGGCGCGGGGCGGCGTCGGCGATCGTACCGAAATGGCGCTGGAGGTCGGCCTCCGCGTGCCCCTTGCCGGGCGGCGGCTGGAGGATGACCCAGTCCGCGCCGTTCTCCGCCGCCATGCGCGCGAAGGCGATCTGGGCGGCGGGGTCCTGCTCGGCCACGGTGACGGCATAGGGCACGCGGCGGGCGATCGCGTCGCCCACCACCTCCACCACCTCCCGCCGCTCGGGCGTGGTCATGCGGTGGACCTCGGTCACGAGGCCCAGAACGGCGATGCCGTGGCAGCCGGCGGCGATGCAGTGCTCCACCTGCGCCCGCATGGCGGCGTGGTCGAGCCGCCCGTCGGCGTCGAAGAAGGCGTAGAGGATGGGGTAAACGCCCCGGAACCGCCCGCGCGCCACGGCCCCCTCCCTCAGCCGGCGACGACGTGGGCGAACACGTCCGGGTGGGGCTCCACCCCGATCCCCGGCCCCGTCGGCACCCGGTAGAACCCGCCCTCGCAGCCCATGTCGCCGGTCACGTAGCGCAGGTTCTTGTCGAAGATCGAGTGCTGGTACTCGTGGTAGGGCACCCGCTTGAGCGCGGCCGTCGCCTGCAGGCTGGCGGCCATGAAGACGCCGATGCCGATGGAGGCGTGCGGGATCGTGTCGACGTGGAAGGCGTGGGCCATGCGGCCGATGTGCAGGAACTCGGTCACGCCGGTGTGGCCCATCTCGGGCTGGATTATCGACATGGCGCGGCGCTCGAACCGGGGGCGGTATTCGAACGACGTCCGCCATTCCTCGCCCAGCGCCAGGGGGCAGCCGATGCCGCGCGCCACCAGCTCCTGCCCCTCGATGTCTTCGGGCTCGCAGGGCGCCTCGGCGAAGTAGAGGTCGTACGCCTCTAGCTGGCGGATGATGCGGATCGCCTCGCCGGACGTGAACTTCCAGTGCAGGTCCACCATCAGATGGACGCCCGGTCCCACCGCCTCGCGCAGCGCCGCCATCTCCTTCACGATGCCGTCGTCGGACATGGCGGCGGCGAACTTGATGGCGCGGTAGCCCTTGCCCACCCATTCGACGGCGAGGTCGCAGCGTTCCCGCAGCGTCGCCTTCGGCAGGCCGGAGACGTAGGCCGGCAGCGTCGGGTGGCGGGTGCCGCCCAGCAGGCTCGAGAGCGGCCGGCCGACGCACTTGCCGAACAGGTCCCAGACCGCGATGTCGACCCCGGCCAGGCTGTCGACGTAATAGCCGCCGAAGAAGCCGCGCACCCGCATCAGATCGTAGAGATCCTCGTGGATCACCACCGGGTCGCCGGGGTCGCGGCCGATCATCGCCGGGCCCAGCACCTCGTCGACGATGGCCTTCACCGCCTGGGGCGCCACGATGCCGTAGGTCTCGCCCCAGCCGACGCGCCCGCTCTCCGCCGTGACCTTGATCAGGACCGACATGTCGGTCGTGGGATAGATCGAGCGGTTGCCCTTGCGGATCACGTAGCCCTTCTCGTTGATCCGCTCGCCCTCGCGCAGCGGGCCCAGGTAGGGCACGTCGCGGGGGATGGAGACGATCAGGCTTTCGACCTTGGTGATGACGTCGAGCGGCGGCATGGCCGGTCAGTTCCTCACGGGATGGATGCGGAAGAGGTCGGCCGCCTCGCGGATCAGCGCGCCGAGTTCGGCCTCGTCGCCCGCGTCGGGCACCGGCCCGGCCGCCCGTGCGGACGTGGACGACAGGAGGCCGCGCGCCGCCAGCACGATCTTGGTCATGCGCACGCGGAATACCGCCTGGAACAGGAGGAGCGGGAGGGTGCGGGAATAGAGCCGCCGCGCCTCCTCGGTCCGGCCGGCGCGGAAGGCGCGCACGAGGGCCACGTGGACGTCGGTCAGCTCCGCCGCCGGCATCGTGCCCGCGGCCCCGCGCGCCAGCTCGTCCATCACGTAGCGGGCGCCGGCGCCGCCGAAGACGCCGTCGAGCCGGTCGCCCACCGCCGCCGACAGCGCCGTGACGTGCTGGCCGCAGGGCAGCGTCTCCTCCTTCACGGACCGGATCGCGGGGACGGCGCGGACGATCGCCGCCACCTTCTCGGGCGACAGGCCGGCGCCCATGGGGGCCGGCGCGTTCTGGAGCATGATCGGCAGCGCCGTGCCCGCGGCGACGGCGGCATAGAAGGCGACGTGCCGGTCGACGTCGCCGCCGTTGCCGGCCGGGGCCATGATCATCGCGGCGCGGGCGCCGACGGCGCGCCCCTCCTCCGCCCGGGCGGCGGCCACCGCCGGGTCGGCGTGGCTCGCGCCGACGATGAAGGGCAGGCGCCCGTCCAGCGCGCGGCCCAGCTCCGCGACCATGGCGCCCCGCTCCTCCGGCGAGAGCGTCTCCACCTCGCTGGCCATGCCGGGATAGACGACGCCGTCTGCCCCCGCCTCGACGGCGAAGGCGACCAGCCCCCCCAGCGCCACGGGATCGACCGCGCCGTCGGCGCCGAAGGGGGTGGGAAGTACGGGGAACACGCCCGACAAAGCGCTCATTTCACGGCTCCGGCTGTGACGCCCTGGATGAAGTACCGCTGGAGGAAGGCGAAGGCGAAGACGATCGGCAGCGAGGCGACGATGGAGGCCGCCATCGCCCCGCCCCAGTCGGCGTTCGTCTCGTTCAGGTAGGAGAGGAGGAGGCCGGGCCCGATCGTCCGATTGCCCTCGGAGACGATGATCGTCATCGCGTAGAGCAGGTCGTTCCACGACCACATGAAGCCGTAGAGGAAGACGGTCACGATCGCCGGGATGGAGACCGGCAGGATGATCGTGTTGAAGATCCGCCACTCGCCCGCACCGTCGGCGCGCGCGGCCTCGATCAGCTCGCTCGGCACCTGCGCGAAGTAGCTGTAGAGCATGTAGGTGGACACCGGCAGGGCGAACACGATGTAGGATAGCGTGAGCCCGCCCAGCGTGTCGATCAGCCCCAGCCCCACCATGATCGGATAGAGGCTGATGAGCAGCAGGCCGAAGGGGAACACCTGGGCCGAGAGCAGCACCAGCATCACCGCCCGCCGCCCCGCGTAGCGGAACTTGGCGAAGGAATAGCCCGCATACATGGCGAGCACCGTGTTCAGCGCCGCCGCCGCGCACGAGACGGTGAGGCTGTTGGCCAGCTGCGGCAGCAGGTTGCCGCGGGTGAAGGCGGTCTGGAAATGGACCAGCGTCGGCGCGTGCGGCCACAGCGTCGGGATGAGGCGGTAGAGCTCCGCATTCCCCTTGAAGGCCGAGATCACCAGCCACCAGACGGGGAAGAACAGGAACACCGCGATCGCGACGAGCACGATGGCGAACACGGTGCGAGCGAGGGGGCCGGTCAGGTCGAGCATCGCTCACACCCCCTTCAGCAGGTGGCGGAGGTAGAAGTAGGCCGCCGGCAGGATCGTCGCGACCCACAGGAGCCCGATCGCCGACGCCATGCCGATGTCCCACTGGTCGAACGCGCGGCGGTAGACCTCGATCGACAGCACGGTCGTCGCCCGCACCGGCCCGCCGCCGGTCAGCGCGTAGATCGTGTCGAAGTGCTGGAGGTTGCCGATCACGCCCAGCACCACGACGACCAGCATCACCGGCTTGAGGTGCGGCAGCACGTGGTCGCGCAGCACCGGCCAGTTGCCGGCGCCATCGACCCGCGCGGCGTCGATCTGCTCGCGGTCGAGGCTCTGGAGGCCGGCGAGGAAGAAGCTCATGAACAGCGGGATCGAGAACCAGACCTTGGTGATCACCACCGCCGTCATCGCCCCGCCCGAGGTGGAGAGCCAGGCGGTGGGGAACGGGATCAGGCCGAGTTCCAGCATCGCCGCGTTCAGCACGCCGTAGCGGCTGTTGAAGATCCAGCCCCAGACGAAGGCGGTCACGGTCGAGGGCAGCACCCAGGGGATCAGCGACGCCGCCCGCAGCGCGGTGCGCCCGCGGAACGGTTGGTTCAAGATCAGCGCCCAGGCGAGGCCGAGCACCACCGTCAGCCCCGTCGCCAGCGTGACGTAGATCGCCGTGGTGACGAACGCGCCCATGATCTCGGGCGAGGCCAGGATGGCCCTGAAGTTCGCGAGCCCGACGAACGTCGGGACCGGCGTGTAGAGGTCGTTGCGGGCGAAGCCGAGGCCCAGCGCCCGCACGAACGGCAGCGCGATGACGAGCGCGAAGGCGACGAGCGCCGGAAGGACGAACAGCCATCCGATCCGGCGCTCGCCGGCCTTGAGCCCGCCACGGCGCGCGTGGGGGGAGGGGCGGAGATCCGCCCCGTCGGCGACCGTCGAGGTCATCGCCCCATCCCTCCCCGCCCCGTCAGCCGCGCTTGGCCATGGAGGCCTCCATGCGGGACTGCATGGCCGTGACGGCCGCCGCCGCCGTCTTCTGGCCCAGCAGCGCCGCCTGGATCTCCTCGCCCAGCACCGTCGACAGTTCGGGCGCGTTCGGCCAGATGCCGATTTCGTGCCGCATGGTGGTGCCAGCGGCCTCGGACCAGGCCTTGAGGAAGCCGTCGGCCTGGAAGGCGGCCGACCCGCGGGCGGACTTCGTGACCGGGATGGCG
>Ga0315907_10003912_pt1 | contig 17073 bp, 29 predicted proteins | sample LakEriMetagenome_3_FD_203525 | JGI IMG/M metagenome (GOLD analysis project Ga0315907, IMG submission 203525) | Freshwater fungal communities from buoy surface, Lake Erie, Ohio, United States - Buoy 12 MA123 | ecosystem: Environmental > Aquatic > Freshwater > Lake > Lake biofilm | place: USA... | reverse complement strand
GGGCCGGTACGCGGTGGAGGCCTTCACGTTGTGCGAGGATGCCGAGGCGTTCTGCGTCTGCTTTGATCTCTCGTTCGTATCCCTGCGGAGTTTGTGTTGCGAGCCATTCAGAGTAGCCATAGTCTGCGTCGTCTGAACTGTAGTGGAGGCCTTGACAGATTTCGTCGTGGTAAAATTCTTTGATCTTGCTCATGGTGTGGTATGGTTTGGTGATATAGCAAAATTAAACAAAGTTCTTCAGAAAAAAAAACTTTTTGCAAAAAAGTTTCAAACTATTTTTACGCAGAAAAGGAAGCCTCACGGAAGCTCCCTTTTGCTGACCCTGATTCGGGGTGGCGGCACCTTTACGCGGCCGGGGTATCCACTTGCGAAGATCTTTAGTAGAACAGTGAGAGCATTGCTTTCATGTCCTCGGGGGTCGATTCCCTGAAGGACCCTTTACTGATTTTGTCGCCGTACAGCGTAGCTGCTAGGTCCTGGGCCTCCTCGACGGTGAAGGTCCTTACTGTGTTCCAGCCTCCGCCGATGAAGGAGAAGATGTATTCGCGTTTCTTGTAGAGCTCGAGTTCCAGAGTGGAGGCTTCAGCTCTCGTTTCCGCGAGGATCGTTCCGATGAGGTCCGCCTCTGGGGTCGGGTTCTCTGTTTCGGGGAAGAGGGTCTCTATCTCCTCGATGCGTTCGATGAGAGCGTTATAGCGGGAGGTGAGTTGTAGTTTTTCTGATCGGGTCATGGCCGTGGGGGGTTAGAGTTGAACAATTTTGTACGGGTATCCGAGTGCTCCTTTCTTGCGTGCCTGGATGTTGTACAGAGCGCTCTTAATGCTTCCGGACAAATGTCCTACCTCGAAGGGTAAGTAAGAGAGAGATTCGTCAGAGTATTCTCGAGAGGCAGTCTTTGCTTCATCGATCGCTCCTGAGAGAGTCCTTTCGAGCTCGGCCACGAGTACCGCTAGTTCGAGCTTGGAGAGGTGCATGTATGAGTTGAATTCGTTCATCTTTCGAAGAGTTTAGAAGCCTCCACCGAAGTGGAGGCCTGTGTGATTTAAGAGATTTTCACGTTCTTCATAGAGAAGACCGGCTTGATGTCCATTACTACTTCGTCCACTCCGTAGTCTCCGAATTTGTCGGTGATGACCGAGATGGTGCCTTTCTTCACCGCGTATTTCACCGTGGCTCCGATCAATTTTGCTTTGTCCTCCTCCTCGATCTTCTTCGATTTGAGGATCAAGTTTGAGATTTCCTCTCCGTACTTTTCGATCAAGGCCGCATCCATCGTGTAGGTGGTTTGCTCCTCCACGATTTCGTCTCCGTATTTTGCGGTAAGTTCTCCGGCTCTCTCCTCGTTAAGGACGATGTACTTGTCCATCGGGATGAAAAGCATCGATGCTTTACCGGCCGCGATTTCGAATGATCCTGGGTAGGAGTTCTTCTTTTCGTAGAGTTCCACGAAAGCGTTGATGGATTCTGATTTGACTGATTCAGAGAGAAGCTTTGCTTCCGCACTGAGTTGATCGATTTGCTCTTGTACTTGGGCCAATCTTTCGAGGTCCGAAGCGATTGAATCGATCTTTACGATTTCCTTTGGGGCTTTCGCCGGTTTCGCGGGAGCGGCTGTTTTAGCGGCTGCGAATAAGTTTGTTTTTGTTGCCATTTTGGTGTGGTTTTAAATGATATGTAAAATTAAACAATTTTCACGAAAGAAAAAAACTTTTTTGAAACTTTTTTCAACTTTTTTTAGATCTGCTCTGTAGCGTGCTCCTCTTCGATGTGCTTGATCAGCGGGAGGTTGTTGAACACGTCCTCGAAGCCCTTGAGCTCGACCGGTTCGCTAAAGATCACTTCGTGCTCGATGTATTCGTAGCGGCAGTAGCTGTTTGACTCCTTCGCTAGGAGAATTTTGATTGCCTCCACGCATCGGTCTTCGACGTAGAAGAACAAGTCCGAGTCTGCTCTAAGGGTGAAAATCTGGCCTCCTTTGGGTTTCCAATGGGGAGCGCCTTCGCCCGAAGTGTTGTAGTTTTCGTAGTACTGTGCGGTGATAGAGATTAGAGTGTCCATGGTGTGGTATAATGTTTTAGTGATAAAGCAAAATTAACCCTTTTTCTCGACATAAAAAAACTTTTTTGAAACTTTTTTGAAACTTTTTTCTGTGGAGGCGGGGACAAATGTCCCGAAGGCGCGTCGAGCTGAGAAGGAAGTACCGAGCTCCTGCATCTCTGCTAGGACTGCCGCCTGCTCGTGGGTGTCTAGGGTCACTCCCTCGTCGCGGAAGCTGAAGACTGGGCCGTGAGAGCTCTTCTCTATCGTGAGTTCAAAAGTCTTTGAATTCACAGAAACCCGGTGCTCTTCTGAGTCCCGGGTTTCTCGTATGAGTTTTATCGTGATCATTTGATCAGTGGGTAACCGTAGATGTTAGAGTATTCTGCGTTCGATTGCTCGATAATCTTTTCAGTGCGGTCCAAGGACCATTCTGCAACTGTCTTAGCCGCCGCAGTGTCCCCTGCTTCGAGGTATTGGAGGATCAGCTCCAAGTCTTCCTTGGCGCAGCCTATTCTGACTCCAAGGGATCCTACAAGTCCGGCTCTGATGATGTTGGCCGTGTCCATGTTGGCTTTCTTTTGTTCGATGGTGAGACCTTCCCATTCCATGAGGGGTTTGAACTGTGTCTCGTTGTTTAGATCTTTGTACATGTGTGGTATGGTTTTAGATTATAGAGTAAAATTAAACAAGTTTCACGAAAGAAAAAAACTTTTTTGAAACTTTTTTTTGCTGCTACGCGCGATTAATTAAAAAGGAATGCGCGCGAGTGGCGAAACTTTTTTGCTGAAAAGTTTTCTTTCTCGTTAAAAATGATTATTTTTGTACTCTCAAATGAAATAATTATGAAAGAGATCATCAGAGAACTAGCGCAAGGATTCAAAGAAGACCCAAAGGAGTCCCTCTACAGCGTAGCCTTTGTGATTGGATGGGGAATCCTCACATGGGCCGGACTGTGGTTCGCAGCAATTGTGGAGGGCAGAGTTTAAACGAGAACCTCCACGGAGATCCTCTGTTTAACGATTCTGAAAAAATGTAAAACAATGTGATTTTTTTATGAAACTAGATATTATTTTTGTAATATAAGTCACATATAAATTTTGGACACACGACAAACCAAACAAAATGAAAACACATGATTCTAAGACGGTGACTCAATGGGAGAAGAAGGTGTTAGAGAAAATGTTCCACCTCTCTCAGATCAAAGATCTCGAAAAGAAGATTGAGACCAGATGGGGACGCCCAGACGTGATGGATAAGATCTACCTCAACATGATCTTTTCAGACGAGTACGAATCCCTAACGAAGCACGTGAACAAAGTGCTTCAGATCAACCGCTGGTTGGAAAAGAAAAAGTGGGGACAAGAAGAAAAGCAGTTCGCCTAAGATATCGGTGTCCACGCCCGATCAATGCGTGGAGGGTATGGTTAGTAAAGTACGAGGGACTCGAAAGGGTCCCTCTTCTTTTTCCGCAGAGTCGTAAAAAAGTTTAAAAAAAGTTTCAAAAAAGTTTTACTGTTTCGTGAAACTGTTTTATATTTGCATATCTTTTACAAACCACACCACAAATGAAAAAGACACAAACACAAAAAATCGACCTCGTACAGATCAACAAGGTCACGTACGACGGGGAACTCTTTAAGGAGTTCAAGACTGGGACACCCATTGACGGTCTCTTCTCGATCAAGGGAGGAATACCAAGAGCGACAAACTGGATGCTCATCGGAGATCCAGGCGTCGGCAAATCCACAGTAGCACTGGACATCCTATCAGATGTCAAAGCATCGGGCGGCAGGGTCCTCTTTGTTTCGGCGGAGATGTCCAGAGTCGATATGTACTTATACGTAGAACGTTACCCCAAATTCGGTGACCTCGACATCTTCTTCACTGGAGAGATGGAAGAAGGAGCTGATTCGAAGAGAGCAATCGAAAACCTCTTCTCGCAAGGATGGGACCTCGTCCTCATGGACTCCTTCATCGAAGTCCAGGCAGATATCAAGGAAAGCACGGGTATGAGCAGCGGCCAGGCAGAAAAATGGCTTCTCGATCTCATGTACCGGCACAACCTCGGAAACAACGAGGCGAAGGTTTACACTTCGTTCATCGCCATCCAGCAGGTGAACAAGGGCGGTAACTTCGTCGGTAGCAATAAACTGAAACACATGACAACGGGCATGCTGGAGATCAGGTTTGAAAATCCAGACGATTACGAATCTGACCGCTTCATGCTCTTCAGCAAAAACCGCCGCGGCCATGTAGGAAAGAAGCTCTTCTTCGATCTCTCGGCACAAGGCGGAGTCCAATACGACACAGAGCGGTTCCAGAAGACAGAGAAGATGAAAGAGATGCGGAAGGAAGAACTCGAACGCTTAAAGGTCGATGGAGAAAAATTTGACGAGCTCTTCGGGATGAAAGCAAAGGCACCCGAACCGGTAGCGGTACCAGAAACCGTGGCTGATCCGATAGCAGAATTCTTAGGCCGGGTCCCACTCGCTTTGGAGAGGTGGAGGGAACTCCCTGAAAAGGAGAGAACGAGGAGATCGGACTGGGCATCAGCGGCAACGAAAGATGCCACTCGGCAGAAGCGGTACGAGAAGCTCCTGGAGGAGCTCTTAGCATAAAGGCACTGGAAGGGATTCCTCGTGGTGTGGTTCATCCCTTCCCAGGGGAGCTCTAGGGCTCCCCTATTTTTTGTGCCCTCGCTCGATAGATATTTCTCAAAAACGGGAAAACTTTGTCAAAAAAAGTTTTTTATTTTCCGGAAAATGTATTAAATTTGCATATCACATTAAAAAACCACACTCGTAAAATGGCAAAAATCACAACAATCTCGCAATCGGTCTTCGACCAACACGCGAAAGCGGCGGTTGCCAAGCAGCCCATCCGCAAACAGGCGTCGCTCGGTTCCTTGGAACTCATCGACAAGAACACACTCTCGGTGGAGGGGACTCCGATCCCTATGAGCACCGGAGCATTCAAGGATTTCATCGAGATCCTCCGCATCCCGAAGGCATTCCTCGGTAGGTTCGAATCAAGCTTCGGAGAGGAAGGCGCAGGCCAGTTCCTCAACCGAATGCGTACGGCGATGGCCGGCAACTCCGGCGAGGTAATCCTCATCGTGGATCCCATCGATCGAAAGATCACAGCGATCAGGCATCCCAACCACGTCGGTATCACCAACGAGGGCTTCCTCGGTCTCATCAGAGAAAACGTTGACCGCTACGACCTCCAGGTATCAGACTTCTACGTCGGACCCGATGGCAGCCTAAACGTCAACGCAATCTCGCCCACCGGCTTCCTACAGGTGCCCGGAATGAAGAAAGAGATCTTCAACACGGGAGTATCCTTCTCGAACTCCTCTCGTGGAGGTACAGAAGTCTCCCCCTACCTCATGCGCCTCGTATGCTCAAACGGCATGATGTCCCGCTCCTTCGCGGAACACTACAACCTGAAGGGCCTCGAAAAGGAGCAGGTAGAGAGGTTCAACGAACACATGCTCCAGCTACAGACCAACGGGTTCCAGCCCCAGGGCATATCGGACAAGGTCGTAAAAGCTGACATGGTCAGAGCATCCCTCTCGGAGATGCAGACAGCAGCCTCCACCCTCATGGGTAACTCGAAAGTCGAATGGAAAGATCTTCAACGCTGGGTGCCTCTGCAGGATACTACGGACACCTTCGCCCGCCACGGCCTAGATACCTCCCGCTTCACTCGCCTCCAGCAGAAGAATGCCACTACGGGCACGACCCTCTGGTCCCTGGTCAACGGGATGACAAACTTCGCCTCGAACGCACCCAAACTGTACTTCGACGATGAGATCCAGCGATCACGCATCATGGTCCAAGCGGGTAACCTCTTCGCACGAGATACCTACGATACAGAGAACCTCGTTCTTTCCCCCTACGCTGAAGAGGCCGGGGTAGATACCGGCGATCGCTGGTAACACTCGGAAACGACAGCTACAGGAGCCCTGCACATGCGGGGCTCTTTTTTGCTCTCTGCACAGTTCGACCCTACGCCTCGGTGGAGGCCCTGGCGAGGCCCTGGAGCAGGTCCCTGAAAAGTGGCCCGTGGAGGCCTCTGGCGAGGCCTAGAAAGTGGCCTCTGGCGAGGCCTAGAAAGTGGCCTCTGGAAGGCCTCGTGCAGGCCTCTGGCGGGCCCTGGAGAGGCCCTGCAGCCCTAGTGGTCGAGTTCATCACGCGCCTCACGGTTAAGGGTACCCCTTTATCCGCTACCGCACGCATGGCGCTCGTGTAACGGGCCTCGAGGGAGCCCTAGGCGGCTGCGCCTATACCTCTGCGGCGTGCTGCAGCGCTCGAGTACACATGGGTCGGCGAGTGCAGAAGTGTCCACGGGTGCAGGAGTGTCCACGAGTGCAGGAGTGTCTCGAGGTACAGATCGGTACCACGCGGTCCAAACGGTACCGCGTAACACAAAGTGCTGCCGAGGTCCAGACGGCAGAAGCGCATAGACTGAACTCAGTGAGATCTACCGTACCGTAGTCATGGTTTGTTTCTACCACAAACCTTCAATTATAATATAGCCGATTAGCGACAATGTGCCAGGAGGCCTCCAATGGACGAGAGCAGAGACCGCCCGAGAAATTCTCGAGAGCAGGCCCGCCGCCGCGCAGCCTATTAGCGCTTCCCGTAGCCCTCCCAAAAAATTCTCTCGAGCGGGATCTGAGCCCCTCCAACCCTCGCGGCGCAGCCGCTCCCCTGTAACCCGCCGGCGCTCCGCCGGGGAGACTGGGAGACCCCTCCAGCGCTCATGGTGCTCATAGTGCTCCAGGGGGATCCCGGCCCTCGGGGTTCTGGGTGGAGCTCTCCAATGCTCCGGTTCTCGGGCCGGCCCTCGAGCCAATCGGGTTACACGTGGTTCACTCAGAGCGAGCGTTGGTTATATCCATTGGACCCGTAACCCGAGTGTCTCAGAGTGTCTCGACCTTTAATTAATGCGACGACATGAGCATGCGCGCGAGCTGGCCCTAATCCGCTTAGAGTAGATCAGCTGGCTTCTGCGGAGTCTAGGGCTCGAGCTTTGGGTGGGTTTCTGGTGGATCTCTTGCGGGTTTCGAGAGGGGCACAAAATTTCTTCCGAAGAGAGATGACCTAGAGCCTCAGAGCGAGTGATAGATAGAACGAAGACCAATCAAAGACCGAGATGAGGACGACGAACGCGCTGATCACCTACACCGACACAAACATCATGGGGCTCTATCCCCTCACCACTGCGCCGGCGAACAGCAGCGAGATCGTGACTCGGGGAGACCTCGAGCAGTGGTTCTACATCGACAACACCGTCTCGCCCTTCAACTCGTACACGAGCAACCGCTGTCCCCGCTACCAGGACGTCCTCGGCGCGGCGATCGGCGCCCTCCCGAACTTCTACCTCTACGACGTCACTAGATCCGCGATCCCGGGAGCGACCGGTGCCTTCTTCACCTACGTCTCGCCCACCGGCACGACTGAGACGATCCTGCAGAACACTTACGGTTACGTGGGCGAGTTCTGCATGCAGGAGGGTTCCTACCAGAACAACCAGTACAGCGTGTACACGATCAGCCAGGTCGGAGTCTGCTACCCTGACAACCAGGGCACGACCTATCCCCGCCCGGTGAACCCGCAGTACGTCGGCACGAACTTTGCGTTCACCACGAGCCCGGGCTACGAGGTCCGCGGAGTCGCGGTCTACAACAACGCCGGCGGGCAGCTCTACGCCACGAACGGAGTCTACACTGACCAGCTCTTCCTCAACGTGGGAACCTTCCCAGTGGGCAACTACTTTGTCCGGTACTTCGTCTACACCACGGCCGGAGCCTTCGTCGCGAAGTTCGGCTTTCCGGGCTATCCGGCTTACGAGGTTCTCCTTCTCGATTCGGCAACTGTAAATGTATGGCTGAATGGCATCAACGGCGGCGGCACCCTCCAGTACTCGGTCAACTTCGGACCGAACATAGAGATCGGAGCGACGGTGGGCTACTGCGCCTACTTCGGCGAACTGACAGTAGAGGAGGGCGACTCGATCGTCTTCAGCGATATTTTCGGCAGAGTGATCGCCTCGAGCACGACTGTCTGTCCTGATGCGGGCGGTGGTTTCGGCTGCGAAGTGAACTATTCAGTGCTCAGCTCTGGCGCGAACTACGTCTACCTCACGATCAATGGCGCGACGACCTGCTAAAAAATTTTTTTAGATTCCATTTTCCGGTTTCGTTTGAGTTTACTATCTTAGCATAACTTTAAACATTCATTCAAATGGCAAATTTAACATTTTCGAAGAAAGGAGTCCCCTTAGGACGCAACAAGTCGAAGGCCGAGAACAACTCTGCTCGATGGTCTCAGAAGGAAGACGCCTACATCCGCATCGCGGTGGAAAAGGGACTCAGCGCAGCCGAGGTCGGCGCAAAACTGGGCCGCAGCATTGCTTCAGTCCTCAACCGCAAGTCGACTCTTAAGATTGAGGGTCGCTTCGCATTCTCACCTCGAGGTTCACAGAGGACTGCCACTCAACGCAAGAAGAGAAAGGCAGCTGCGGAGACAGTCCAAACCGGTATCCAGATCCTCAAGATCGAGACCGGCATTCCCATTCCAACTAAGGGACGCAACGATGAACAACGCCAAGAGATCAGAAACATCTTGAAGAAGATCGAGACCGGCCAGTCTTTCGTGGTTCCTAAGAACCTCGTCCACGTGGTAAGGTACCTGGCGAAGACAGAGTTCGAAGCTTACCGCATGAGAAGCTCACCGACATCAGGTGACAAACAGTTCTATCGCCTCCACCGTGTAGCTTAAATGGCTAAGGAAGAGCTCCGGCGCTTCTCCCTCGAATTTTGGACCGAGGGAGATCTTCCTAGAAAGAAGAAGTACACACTTCCCTTCAGGAACCTCGCCGAAGCTTACCGACACCTCCACGAGGAGAAACTAATCGCTATCAGAGTAGTGGAATTGAAGCCGGAGGGAGCAGAAGCTCCCTCTTGTGCTGTCTCTAGATAGATACTCAAAGAAACACACTACTGATGCGCGATAAAATCACTCGCTGGGCTGAGGCCCTTCACTTTCCGCTTTGGATCGCAAAAGACGCAGCTTGGTTCTTCGGACTGGGCTGGCTGAGTCTCGCTCTAGCTCTACCCGTCATCGCTCTCGGCGTCATTGTCACCTGGTCTAGCCGAGGTCTCGCCCGCTGGGAATGGAGCCTCCTCACTCTCTGGCTCATCGCTAACACTGTTTGGATGGGATCCGAGAAGCTCGGGTTTCCTCACGAATGGGCAGTCGGAGCGTGGTCTCTTTCTCTGAGCGTTCTTCCCCTCTACCTCTTCTATCTCAGAAAGCACTTCAAAAAATAGCTCTCTGTTTTCTACTCTCGAGAAACGTTTCTATCTTTGGGTAGATGAACATTTTTTATCTCAGCCAAGATCCGATAGAAGCAGCCAGGTGGCACTGCGATCGACATGTTCTCAAAATGCCGATAGAAAGTCTACAGCTCATGTTTTCAGTGCACTGGAGAGTAGCCGGAGTAAGAAAAAAAATCGAGAAGGAACTGATCGGCGAGGGATGGAGAGAAATCTTTCCCGAGCTGCCTCGAGAAAACCCTTACGGAATCGGTTATCAAAATCACGGATGCACGAGGTGGGTTCTCGAATCTGCTGAAAATTATCGATGGTTGGCTGCACTCGCAGAAGAACTCTTGTTAGAATATGAGAGGCGGTGGTCCGGCCGAGAACACTCCTGCAAAGCTCTAGCCCGGTGGGCTGCTGAGCACGTTCCTGCTCTTCCTGAAATTGGGCTCACGTCTCCCTACCTGGCGATGCCAGACAATCTGAAATCTGAAGATCCCGTAGAGTCTTATAGAAGATACTATCACCACAAAATGCTGTACATGAGGGTCACTTGGAAGGGAAGACCGAGACCCCAGTGGTGGAATGCTGAGGTGATCACGTAAAAAAAAGTTTCAAAAAAGTTTCAAAAAAGTTTTTTGGTGTGAGAAAGATTGTTTAAATTTGTATATCATTAAAAACCACACCATGGCACACTCATTCATTCACATCATCAAAGCTGCAGATTGTAAGGACCTTGAACTTCAGCTTCCAATCATCACCCTCTTCGGAGAAGACGAAACCGCATATTACGATGCACAAACTGTAAAACGCAAAATCGGTGACGAGGCCTGGAGAGAACTCAGCGCAAAATATGTTCAAATGATGGTCGATTCTTCGATAGTAGTCGAAGATTTCGATCCCATATTGTCAACCTTCTAAATCCACGAACATGTCAACGATTTTCAAAAACATTTTCAACTACATCGATGCTCAAACCCGGATGAACTTCCAACTTCTGGTCAACGTCAGAAGAGCAAAACTCGAAGCAGAAGGTCTGGACACCGGTAACGTTAACTGGGAACACTACGCTAAAGTTTTAGAAGCTAAACACGAACAGCTAAGATCGCTATGAGATACGATAAATTCAGATACCTGTTCCCTCCTCGCCCAGAAGTCAAAGCCCCACCGGCTTCGATCAAGACTTACGAGAAGATGGGAATGTGGGCTCAACCAAAACTAAACGGTAGCTGCTCACTGCTCTTCACTGACGGTAACGAAACTGTCTTCATGAATCGGCACCAAAAGAGATTCTCTCGAGAGCTTCTCGACAAAGAGGAACTCAAACGCCTCCACGTCGGAAAGGGCTGGACAGTCCTCGTCGGAGAATACATGAACAAGTCGCAGAGAGGACCGGATCGCAAAGTCTTCAACGCCAAGTTCGTCATCTTTGACATCCTCGTCTACGAGGGAGAGTACCTCATCGGTTCGACCTTTAGGGAGAGACAAGAACTTCTCGACAGGGTCTATCTTTCAACGCCTCATGACGAATGGCTCGATCGCATTTCTGAGAACATCTACAGAGTCCACAACTTCAAAGTCGAGAACGACAAACGTTGGCAAAATCTCGTAAAGATCGAAATGTACGAAGGGATGGTCTTCAAGAAGCCCGATGGAAAGCTCGGAACTGGTTACTCAGGCGCAAACAACACTGGCTGGCAAGTGAAAGTCAGAAAACCCACTAGAAACTATTCTTACTAAACTCAACGATATGAAACCACAAAGCGGATACTACAGACAGCTGCTTAAGAATGACTTTCCGGACGTCCGGATCGCATTCAGCCACACTCCGATCTACGGATGCATTAGAGTAGATGCAGATCCAATACTGAAAGTCTTGGACGATTCCAACGATTCCTACGCGAAGTTTTATTCTGGCGGATTAAGAGACGGATCTCTAGTCGCCATAGTAGAAAATAGCGTAGAGAGAGTGTATAAAAATAATGGTGAACTTTATTTTACTACCTAATGAGAACAGAAGCACTCGACGCAGTAGCAGAAGCTAGAGAAATTCTAGAAGCAGTAGGAGAAACTTGCCCTGTATACGTAGGTTTTGAAAAGTCCGAATACACTCTGACACAAGAACAGATACAAAAAATCGCAAAAGCTTTGTACTTAGCAGATTGCGAGTTAGAAGAACATGACAACTAAAACACGACAGAATCTTTTGCAGTGGGCTGCAGCAGATATATAGATCATGAAACACGTTAAACTTTACGAAGAATTCTCCCTTAATGAAGGAAAATCTTTCACAGCCGTTCTCTCTTACGAGAGCCCTCAATCGGCAGAAATCACGTTGGCAAAAGCTGATAAGCTCTTTCAAAATTTCGTGAAATGGTCGACTCGAGGAGTTAAAATTATGAGCTCAAAACTTGATAGAACAAATTATAAGGGAGTTTACATATTGGACGGAGATCCCAAAATTCTCAGAGATTCGTGGGACAGAATGCAAAAGGGAATAGAAAATCAAGATAGCTTATGGGTCGAAGATTACGGTCCACTAGAGTTTTTCGGTCTTACCATAGAATAGCGCAAAGGACTCTCCGAAAACACGACAGAATCTGCTGCAGTGGGCTGCAGCAGATATATAGATCAAGAAACACATATCATGAAACACGTTAAATTATTCGAAGACTTTCAAGAAGATGCTCTCAACGAAGAGCATCTGAACTCTTTAAAAGATCTCAAAGCTCGTTCACCAGAAGCTCACAATAGTCTCATAGATTTTTGGGCTGAGCTTTCTAGAGGATCTAACTCAAGCGCTCAACGCAACCTCTCAAAAGGAATTGGTGATCGTTTCAAAATCGTGGTCGACGGCGACAAGATGGAGTTTGAAGACACTCACGCTGGGCTCAAATACAAATGGAACGGTAAACGCTGGATTTAGATCATGAAGCACGTTAAAATCTTTGAACAATTTATCAACGAGGACTCTAATATCGTGAAGAAAGCACTACCTGGCGTAAAATTCATCGAGCATGAAATCGATTTTGATCCTGAAGAAGGTTACAACTCAGTAGCTAGCTTTTCTACTAAAATTCGAGGTCTTGACGATGATCTCTATCTCAACATTTACGACGGTAAAAACTTCTGTTTTTTTTACGATTCTGCACCAATTTCTACATCAGCTCATAGCAAATCTGACGCCGATAAAATGAGCAGAACTCAGATAGAAGTTCCTCTTCCGCTCGCTAAGCTTACTAAAGGTCTTTTTGATGAAGTTGTCAACGATCTCAAAAACTCACAATAAAAAAATACAATAATGAAAAAGTACGTAAAACTTTACGAAGATTTCGTCAACGAAGGGATTGCTCTCGGTTCAAAAGCAAAAGCATTTGCTAAGAAAATTGAAGATGAGATGGAGACTTTCGACGATGCTATGAAAGCTGAAGAAGCTCTTCCAAAAGTATGGCAAGAAGCTCTCAAAAAGTTGAACATTAAAAGTGCAGACGCTGCAGTATGCTACTTCGATGCAGTCGGCAGCAAGCAGGATGTTCTCGATGCTGCAAAAGGCGCAGGGTTGAACTTCTTAGAAGTAAAAGACTCCGAAGGCGGAAGCGACGGTATCGTATTCAGCTATAAACAATAACATCACTTCTCGAGACCATGAAGCACGTTAAGCTATTCGAACAATTCTTATCAGAACTCAACGAGACTGTGTATCAGTTGGGTTTTGACGGTAGCGGGATGTATGCTTCGCGTGGAGATTCTCGAGTCAAGTCTAAAACTTTAGCACTCCTCAAATCGGGTAAGTGGATGAAAACTGAATCGGGTAAGTGGGCAGTAGAGGAAGGTAAGAGACTTGCTGATATGTGGAACTCAAAAGACCGGTCGGCGTGGCCCATTTGGCTGAAATCTTACCCAATGGACAAAGACGGTAAGCTCAACACGAAAGGTTTCATCAATAAGACGGCTGTGATAGTTGCAGTACTAGATGAAATAAGCAAAAGAGAGAAGGCCACAGCTGACCCAGACAAAGGGACGCATGGCTTCTGTTTTGGCAACTCTGCAGATTGGTCTAAGAAAAACGGAGGACAGGCTATCGGAGGTATCTGTATGCGTCAGGATGCAACTAAGTTCTATTCTCCTGAAAGTCTGGTGGTGCACGCTTTCGTAAAGAAAAGTGGAAAGTACTATGACGTTACAGTTGCTCCTGGGATAGTCACTTCTTTGATCTACTGGCCTCTGATAACTTTTGACGATGCTGACGAAATGAAAATCGCTAAAGACACTTGGTCTTACGCTCTAGGTATCGAGGAAGCAGTTGAAGAATACATCGGTTTCAGCGAAAAGTATCTATAAAATATCTTCTCACATAGACTTTAAAAGGGACTCCGAAGAGTCCCTTTTTCATTTCGTCCGTATGCTTGATCTACACCTCAAAACGATTAAGCTTTGAGAGAGCTGCTTTGGATTGCTTCTTTGAAAGCTGGTCTGTGGCTGAGAGCTTTGTAAACTTTATCGACAAGAACGTCGCTTTTTAGATGTCCGTTGATGACGCTCGATACGTAAGTCGCTGAATGTCCGAACTTTTTAGAGAGACGAGTAACGTCTCCGTGTTGCTTCACCTGCTTGATGATTGCCAACTTTTCTTCTGTGCTTTTTCTTTTTGCTGCCATGTTATTTGATTTAGATTGTTATGTATATTATAGGGAGATTCTCAAAAAGGTTTCAAAAAAGTTTTCCGGAAATCGTTTTTTTACTAAATTTGTACATGAAAACAACAAAATTCAGAGGCCTCACTTTCACCAAGCCTCAAGAAGTCACGACTTTGAAAGAGGTGTTAGATCTGATCAAGTCAGACAAATGGAAAGATCGGATCTCGAAATGCAGAACAGATCTGAAGCACAAAGACTGGCTCCCTTGCTTCACTCCGACTGGAGTCTTTACCCACAGATCTCTGGCTGGGCTTCAAGAATACAACGGGATCATCTGTCTGGATGTAGATCACGTAGAAGATCCTGAAATGCTCAAGAGAAAAGCATCAGAACTCAGCTATGTCCATGCAGCTTTCGTCACACCTTCGGGAAAGGGATTGAAAGTGATCGTCTGCACTGATGCCACGAAGGAGAACTACAAAGAGACTGAAGAGATGGTCGCACAGAAATTTTTAGAAGACACCGGTGCGGCTAGAGACAACAGATGCAAAGACATTGCGAGGATTCAATTTGTCTCTCACGATCCGAGCCTCTACTACAACCCTGATTCAGAAATTCTAAAATCACCTCAATATGAGAACATTGATCAAAGTCTGGAGATATCTAAAGTGTAGATACTGCGGACGCCTAGTTTCTTCTGTCGGCGCTGGAACCAACATGGGCAGCGAAGATCGCCCTATGTGTGAACGTTGTTACGAAAATGGCGGAGACGATGAGTAAAAAAGTTTAAAAAAAGTTTCAAAAAAGTTTTTTAGTGTGAGGAAAAATGATTAAATTTACATATCATTTAAAACCATACCACACATGAACGATTTCATTAACACACTCACCGGGATAGACAAAGTTCTTTACCGCACTTCTTACGATTTTCATCTCAAGTATTCTCCAAACGCCACGCCTGAATCGGCTCATCAAGCAGGTCTTGAAAAGCTGAAAAACACTCAGGAAATGATGGCACAACTCGAAGGAGAACAGAACTACGTAGATCTTTCAACTGGAAAGAGATTCAGATGCACTGAAGCTCAGTTAATGTCTAAATACTCTTAAGATGAACTCACAAGAACAGTTATACATCAGAGCAAAGGAAGCCTATTACGCAGGCGAGCCCATCATGTCTGATTCAGATTTTGATCTTCTAGAAGCCGAACTGAAAAGTAAAGGCTCGGAGATCGTTAACTTTGTAGGAGCTGCCACTTCAGGCAAGCTCCCACATCCTAGCACAATGCTTTCCCTCGGTAAGATCTCTATTTACGACAACGACAATCTTCCGATGGAAGAACTCAGAAAATGGTTGGACTCCTGCAGAGGATCTCAATCTTTCGAAGTCACCACGAAACTCGATGGAAACGCGGTAAATTTGGTGTATCGAGGAGGTCGGTTGAAGCATGCAATCACACGCGGAGAAGGACACCGAGGATACGATGTAGTCGATAAACTTCAACACATCGTTCCTACTTCGATAAGTCTCAAAGAGACTGTAGAGATCAGAGGAGAAGTAGTGATCAAGGTCTCTACTTTCTCTGAAAAGTATTCCTCTTTCAAAAATCCTCGAAATTTCGTAGCCGGCATTCTCAACAGAGACGATAACGATTTGGACATCATCAGAGATCTCGATTTCATCTCATTTGAAGTCAGAGCACATTCTGATGGAGACTTTTACTTTCCTGAAACTCGAGATTTTCTAGTTAAGAACAACTTCAAATATCCTGAAACTCGAACTCTTCGTAACGCTCAAGATTTTAAGAGCCTCTACGATTTCTTCTTGCATTTCAGAGAGAATTCATCAGAGTATCAACTTGACGGTCTGGTGATCAAAGCAGAAGAAAATTCAAGAAACGAGATAGGCTACACTGATCACCATCCGAAATGGGCAACCGCTATCAAGTTTCCGCCGAAGGAAGCAATCACTGAAATCGTGGACATTCAATGGAAGACCGGAACCTCAGGAGAAATCGTACCTACCGCGATTATGCGGCCGATTGATCTGGACGGAACAACCGTCAGCAGAGCAACTCTCTTCAATTGGGGACGGGTCAGAGAATGGAAAGCTTTTCCAGGTGCTCAAGTCTTGATCGCCAAAGCAGGAGACATCATTCCTCAAATCTATCAAGTAGTAAAACCATCTGAAATAGAATCTTCTCACCCTACACACTGTCCCTCTTGCGGAACAGAGGCTAGGGTGGATGACATCCACATCTGGTGCGACAATAGAGAATGTTACTCAAGGGTGATAGCCCAACTCACATCGGCAATCAGGATCTTCAAAGCCGAAAACGTAGGACAATCCACGGTAGAAAAGTTCTACGAAGCAGGTTTCAAAAAAGTCACTCAGCTCTTCGATAGAAAAATCTTCAACAAAGAGAACCTCATATCGACCGGCTTCTTCAAAGACGGCAGACAATTGGAGATCATCTTGGATGCGATGCATGGGATGAAGGAAGTTTCTCTCACTCAGATCATTCTGGCATGTCAATACGACCAGATCGGAAATGCAGCAGCAGAGAAATTGGCTCTCTACTTTTCAGGCGAGGAAGCCGATTTTTCCGGCCTCAACCGAAACGCTCTCTCCAATGTGATCAATGATCATTCTCTCATGGACGAATTGATAGAAGCTTTCGAATCATCAGGAGTCAAAGTGATCAAGCCCATCAAAGAAGAAGTCGATCAAAGCAAAACTTTTGAAATGACGGGCTCTCCCAAGGATTTCGGATATCCTGTCAAGAATGAATTCTTAAAAGTCGCTGCAGCGGCAGGCTACAAACACACAAAACTTGAAAAGGGCACACGATACCTCATCACCGATTCTATCGATTCCGATTCTTCTAAGATGCAAAAAGCGATGAAACTAGGAATTGAGATCATTACTTACGGTGATTTCTTAAGATCTATCTCGTAATGAAACTTTAAGAAGATCTCATCTAAAAGGGTAGACGCTTCTCTTTCAGAAGTGTCGAATAAATTTTTTGAAATGAACGAAAAGACAATGGAGCTCAAGACTATGCTTAG
>Ga0315907_10003911_pt1 | contig 17074 bp, 20 predicted proteins | sample LakEriMetagenome_3_FD_203525 | JGI IMG/M metagenome (GOLD analysis project Ga0315907, IMG submission 203525) | Freshwater fungal communities from buoy surface, Lake Erie, Ohio, United States - Buoy 12 MA123 | ecosystem: Environmental > Aquatic > Freshwater > Lake > Lake biofilm | place: USA... | reverse complement strand
CGGTCAGGTGCCGGCCAGCGCCCCCATGCGTGCCACCCTGGACCGTTGGGCCCTGGATGCCTGCCCTCACCATGGGCCGGGGTTGGCGCCGGCCGCCGCGGGCGGCTATCACGCGGTGTGGTTTGGCTTTCGTGCGGGGGTGCCTGCAGTCCGCTACGGTCGGCTGGATGCCCAGGGTGCGCCCGCCAGTGAGGTTCAGGCCTTGCCCGACCCTTCGGCCGAGCATGCCGACATCAGCAGTGCGGGTCGACACGTGGCCATCGTCTGGCGCAGCTTCGATGGCGAGGCGACGCGCCTGCGCGCCTGGGTGTCCGATGATGACGGGCGCTCGTTCCGCCTGCGCGAGCTGGCGCGCAGCGCGGACGACAACGACCACCCCCGCCTGGTGCGCCGCGGTGGCGAGGTCTTTGCCGTGTGGCGCAACGTCAAGGAAGTGAGGGTTGAACGTGTCCTGCCTTGATCCACTGCTTTCCGGACGGCTCCTGCGGGCTGCGCGCGTGCTGTGCGCGCTGTGGGCGGCAGCGGCGCTCTTGCCGGCCCATGCCGCACCCCGCGCCGTCGAGGTGTTTGACCGCCCTGCCTGGGGCGCGCTGCAGGCCGGATTGACGGCGCCGGCCATCGTGGTCTTCACCGCCACCTATTGCGCGCACTGCCCGGCGGTGATGGCCCAGTTGGCGCAGGACAAGCGCCGGTTGTTGCCCTCGGCGCAGCTGATTGCCGTGGTGATGGACGCCGTGCCTGGCGACGATGATGCGAAATTGCTGCGCGACCCGCACCACCGCCCGCTGGACCGCCTGTTCGCCTTCCAGGGACAGGCGGCGGCGCTGCGTCATGCGGTGGACCCGTCGTGGCGGGGCATCACGCCCTACGTGGCCTTCCTCCACCCTGGTGAGCCGCCGCGCTGGGTGACGGGTCCGCCCAAGGCGCAGGACCTGGCCGCCTGGGCCCGCAAACGTTGAAGATGTTTCCCCTTGAATCCCTTTTTCCCACAGGAGACTGACCGATGAAGAAACTCTGTGCACGTCATGTCGCCGTGGCTGCGGCCACGATCTGCCTGGCCTTGACGGCCCAGGCCCAGACCACCGTCAAGGATCCCTGGGCCCGGGCCACCGTGGCGCAGCAGAAGGCCAGCGGGGCCTTCATGCAGTTGCAGTCGGCCAAGGGCGGCAAGCTCTTGTCGGCCTCTTCGCCCGTGGCGGGCGTGGTGGAGATCCACGAGATGGCCATGGACGGCAACGTCATGAAGATGCGTGCGGTGCCCTCGCTGGACCTGCCGGCTGGCAAGGCCGTGGACCTGAAGCCTGGTGGCTACCACGTCATGCTGATGGACCTGAAGAAGCAACTGAACGCCGGCGACACCATTCCCATCACGTTGGTGGTGGAGTCGGCCGGCCAGCGCGAGACGCTGGAGGTGAAGGCGGCCGTGCGGCCGCTGAGCAGCCCAGGCGCTTCAGGCGACAAAGGCCACCACGGCCACAAGCACTGAAGTCGCCTGATTCGGGCTGTAGCCGGCCCCGCGCGCAGGGGCCGTAAGACATGGGACGGCCCGGCCCCTTCTTGTCGGACATCCAGCACCCTTTGAGGTCTTCCCAGACCCCACGGCTTGGGCGCGTCTGTGAAGCGACGGTTCAGCGGCTCAGCGCCTTCAACGCCAGCTTGATGCCTTCGCTCACGGCCACGCCGGGGGGCAAGGCCTTCAACGCGGCGTTCGCGTCACGCTCGTTGTAGCCCAGGGCGACGAGGGCCTGCGCGATGTCGGCTTGCGCGTCACTCGCGGCTGCAGCCGCCGGCAGTGCCAGGTCAGGCCCCAGCTTGCCCTTGAGCTCCAGCAGCAGCCGCTCGGCCGTCTTCTTGCCAATGCCGGGCACCTTCACCAGGCGGCCAGCTTCCTGGCGGCTCACGGCCTGAGACAGATCGGCCACGCTCAGGCCTGACAGGATGGACAGCGCCGTGCGCGGGCCCACGCCGCTGATCTTCACCAGCTCGCGGAAGGTGGCGCGCTCTTCCTGCGTGAGAAAGCCGTAGAGCAGTTGGGCGTCCTCCCGCACGACGAAGTGGGTGAGCAGCGTGACGCGCTCGCCCAGCCCGGGCAGGTTGTAGAACGTGCTCATGGGCACGTCGACCTCATAGCCCACGCCGCCCACGTCGACGAGGATCTGGGGCGGGGATTTCTCGGCCAATGTGCCGGTGATGCGTCCGATCATGAGGCCGGATTGTGCTGCCGCCACAGGGGGCGCTGTCCTCTACATCCAGGGGGTTGGGCAGCCCGCTGTGATGTCGCCTGCCGCCCAAGCCCCACAATGAGGGCAAGATACTTGAACCACGGGCCTGCTGTCTTGATTCTTCGCCACCAGTTTGACCCCCACGACAACCGCCGCTTGTCGCACCTGTGCGGCCCGATGGACGAACACCTGCGGGAGATCGAGGCCGCCATGGGCGTGCGCATTACGCGGCGCAACGAGCGGGTCAACATCGAAGGTCCGAAGGAAGCGGCCCGCCAGGTGCTGGACCTGATGATTTCCTTGCACGAGCGCGCCAGCCGCCCCCTGCCACCGCAGTCCTTGCAACTGGCCCTGGCCGAGGCCCGCGCTCAGCTGGCGATGACGCAGGCCGCCGCCCGTGGGCGCGGCAAGGCCGCAGGAGGTGCGCCGGGTCAGGTGGCTGCCCAGGGTGTCGGCGGACTGCAAGACGCGGCCGCCCCGCCTGCGGGTCTTGCGCCCACCCCCGCGCCCGACCTGGTGCTGCACACCCGACGTCCGGACCTGCGCGGCCGCACGCCCAACCAGTTGCAGTACCTGCGGCAGGTGCTGGCCACCGACATCACCTTCGGCATCGGGCCTGCCGGCACGGGCAAGACCTTTCTGGCCGTGGCCTGTGCGGTGGACGCGCTGGAGCGCCAGGGCGTGCAGCGCATCGTGCTCACGCGGCCGGCGGTGGAGGCCGGCGAGCGTCTGGGCTTTCTGCCCGGTGACCTGGCGCAGAAGGTCGACCCCTACCTGCGCCCGCTGTACGACGCCCTGTACGACCTGATGGGGTATGACCGCGTCACGCGTGCCTTCGAGCGCGGGCAACTCGAGATCGCGCCGCTGGCCTTCATGCGCGGCCGCACGCTCAATCAGGCCTTCGTCATCCTGGACGAGGCGCAGAACACCACGCGCGAACAGATGAAGATGTTCCTCACCCGCATCGGCTTCGGCTCCAAGTGCGTGGTCACGGGGGACGTCAGCCAGATCGACCTGCCCAGTGGCATGCCCAGCGGCCTGGTCGATGCCGCGGAGGTTCTCAAGGACGTCAAGGGCATCGCCTTCACCCGCTTCACGGCGGCCGACGTGGTGCGACACCCGCTGGTGGCGCGCATCGTCGAGGCCTATGACGATGCGCAAGCGGGCCGTTCCGATCCTCCTGACCAGGGCGGCCGGGCGCGGCGATGAGCCGCAGGTTGACCCCATCGCTGCAGCTTTCGCTGCAGATGCCTGACGGCCGTCACCGGGCCCTGCTCGCGCGCCACCGGGTGGCGCGCTGGGTGCGCATCGCGCTGGCCTTGCCGGGCGAGATCGCGGTGCGGATCGTGGGCGAAGACGAGGGCAGGCGCCTGAACCGCGAGTTCCGCAGCAAGGATTACGCCACCAACGTGCTGACCTTCAACTACGCCTACGAGCCCGTGGTGGCCGCCGACCTGGTGTTGTGCGCTCCCGTCGTGGAGCGTGAGGCGCAGGCGGCGGGCATGCCCCTGGAGGCCCACTATGCCCACTTGCTGGTGCACGGCACCTTGCATGCACAAGGCTATGACCACGAGACCGCGGCCGAAGCGCAGCTGATGGAAGGCCGCGAGAGCGAGCTGCTGCCGCTGCTGGGCTTTGCGGACCCGTGGCGCAGGGGCTGAGCCGGCGGCTCGCGGTGCGAAAGCGCCGCTGCGACGGCTGCTGCGGGCGTGGACTTGCCTTTCTCCTCAGGCCGCCCGCAACTTGCGCGCGGCATCCAGAGCGAAGTAGGTCAGCACGCCGTCGGCGCCGGCCCGCTTGAAGGCCAGCAGCGACTCCATCATCACGGCGTCGTGGTCCAGCCAGCCGTTGGCCGCCGCGGCCTTGAGCATGGCGTACTCGCCGCTGACCTGGTAGGCGAAGGTGGGCACGCGGAACTCGTCCTTCACACGGCGCACGATGTCCAGGTACGGCATGCCGGGCTTGACCATCACCATGTCGGCGCCTTCGGCGATGTCCAGCGCCACCTCGCGCAGGGCCTCGTCGGTGTTGCCGGGGTCCATCTGGTAGACCTTCTTGTCGGCCTTGCCCAGGTTGCCGGCCGAGCCCACGGCGTCGCGGAAGGGGCCGTAGAAGGCGCTGGCGTACTTGGCGCTGTAGGCCATGATGCGCGTGTGGATGAGACCTGCGCCTTCAAGCGCGCCACGGATGACCCCGATGCGCCCGTCCATCATGTCGCTGGGCGCCACGATGTCCACGCCGGCCTGGGCTTGCACCAGCGCCTGCCGGGTCAGCATGTCTACCGTGGCATCGTTCAGGATGTAGCCGGTGTCGTCCAGCAGCCCATCCTGGCCATGGCTGGTGAAGGGGTCCAGCGCCACGTCCGTCAGCAATGCCAGGGAAGGGAAGCGCGTCTTCAACTCGCGCACCGCCCGCGGCACCAGGCCGTCCGGGTTGGTGGCTTCGCGTCCGTCAGGGGTCTTCAGCGACGGGTCGATCACCGGGAACAGTGCCATCACGGGCACGCCGAGCTGCACGCAGGTTTCGGCCACCGGCAGCAGGCGGTCCACGCTCAGCCGTTGCACGCCCGGCATGCTCGCCACATCCTGGGTCTGGCCCTGGCCGTCCAGCACGAACACCGGCAGGATCAGGTCCTCCGCAGCCAGCCGGTGCTCGCGTACCAGGGCGCGGGTGGCGGCATCGCGGCGCAGGCGGCGGGGGCGGTTGGCCGGGAAGGGGGCAAAGGGTCGGTTCACGGGCTTGCCTTGCTATGCTAAATTTGAAAGTGGATGATAGACCGTCAGGCCTGTCGTCCCCTGCTTTTCCTCCCTGAGCAGGTGCTTCAGCGCCTTGACAGCGATGAGGCTTTTGAGCCCCGGCCTGATGGCCGGGGCTTTTTTTCGGCGGCCCATAATCTGGCGCCATGGGCAACAGTTACCTCTGGGTCAAAGCGTTACACATCGTGTTCGTGGCAAGCTGGTTCGCCGGCCTGTTCTACCTTCCCCGGTTCTTCGTGAACCTGGCGACGGTGCCCGCGGACAGCGTGGCGGAGCGCGAGCGCCTGCTGCTCATGGCGCGAAAGCTCCAGCGCTTCTCCTCGATCCTGATGTGGCCAGCCATCGCGCTGGGCCTGTTGCTATGGCTGTTCTACGGCGTCGGCTTGGGGCCAGGCCAGGGCTGGATGCACGCCAAGCTGGCGCTGGTGCTGCTGGTCATCGGCTATCACCACGCCTGCCGGTCGCTGCTGCGCGGGTTCGAGCAGGGCACCAACCGTCGCAGCCACCGCTGGTTTCGCGTGTTCAACGAAGTGTCGGTGCTGGCCTTCGCAGCCATCGTCGTGTTGGTGGTGGTCAAGCCCTTCTGACGTCCGTCTGATCCACCATGCTCCGGCAGCGCAGTACCGCCCTCCCGTTGGCGCTGGTGTACGCGCTCCTGGTGGTCTACGCCAGCCTGTACCCGTTCAGTGGGTGGCGCTGGCCTGCCGGGGCCAGCTGGTCGGAGTTGCTCTGGTTGACATGGCCCCCCTGGCGCAACCGCTTCGATGAGCTGTCCAACTTCCTGGGCTACGTGCCGCTGGGCGCGCTGCTGGCCTTGGGGTGGGCGCGCGCGGGAGTGCCGTCGGTGCTGGGGGCACTGGCAGCGCTGTGCCTGCCCGCCCTGTTGTCGTACACCATGGAATGCACGCAGCACTTCATTCCCCGGCGGGTGCCTTCCGGGCGCGACTGGGCCCTGAACGCGGGTGGCGCAGCGATGGGCGTGTGCCTTGCCCTGGCGGTGGTGTGGCTGGGGTGGGTGACCCGCTGGAGGCAGTGGCGCATGCGCTGGTTCGAGCCCCAGGCGAGTCCGGCATTGGTGCTGTTGCTGCTGTGGCCGGTGGCACTGCTTTTTCCAACGCCGATTCCCCTGGGCCTGGGCCAGGTGTTCGATGAGATCGCGTTCTGGCTCCCCGACATCCTGGCTGACACACCCTGGGCTGATACGGTGGCAACGCCGGTGGCTCAACTTGGTGTGCTGCGCCCCGTCATATCCCCCTGGCTGGAGAGCACCGCGGTCGCGGCCGGCTTGATGGCGCCCTGCATGTTGGCGTTTGCCGTGCTGCGTCCCGGTTGGCGGCGCCTGTTCGTGGCTGTCGTCGTCCTGGTGCTGGCGCTGGGCACCACTGCACTGTCGACGGCCTTGAACTTCGGACCGGTGCACGCCTGGGCGTGGGTGACCCCGGCCGTCAGTCGGGGCCTGGCGATGGGCGGCGTGCTGATTCTGGTCCTGTCCCGACTGAAGCCACGCCTGGCAGCGGGCCTGGGCCTGATGGCCTTGGCGATCTCGGTCGCCTTGGGGGCCTCGGCCCCTGCAGACCCCTACTTTGCCGCCAGCCTCCAGCTCTGGGAGCAAGGTCAGTTCATCCGGTTCCACGGCATGTCCCAGTGGGTGGGCTGGCTCTGGCCCTATGCGGCGATGGCCTGGTTGATGGCCCGCCTGGCCGGTGCCCGCCAAGACCGATGAGGCGCCGTGCGAGGGGGCGTCCCTAGAATCCAGGCTTGATCACCCTTGCACGCTTGGGTGGCGCCTGACCGGCGGCCGCCTGTTGTGCACCCCTGAAGTTCATGAGCTACTACCAGCGCCACATCTTTTTCTGCCTGAACGAGCGCAAGAACGGGGAAGCCGCCTGCGCGCAGCACGCCGCCCAGGCCGCCTTCGACCACTGCAAGGCGCTTGTCAAGGAGGCCGGGCTGACCGGTCCTGGCGCCGTGCGCGTCAACAAGGCCGGCTGTCTGGACCGTTGTGCTGGCGGGCCCGTGGCCGTCGTCTATCCCGAGGCGGTCTGGTACACCTACGTCGACCAGCAGGACATCGAGGAGATCGTGCGGGTGCACCTGAAAGGCGGCGAGGTGGTGGAGCGTCTGGTGCTGCCGCCTGACGTGGGCCGCTGATGAATGCCCACACCCGGCAGGTGATCCTGCAGGGGCCCGCCGGCGCGCTGCAGTGCGCTGTCGACGAGCCCGCTGACCCCCCCAGGGGGTTGGCCTTGGTGTGTCACCCCCATCCGCTGCACGGGGGCACCTTGGACAACAAGGTCGTTCAGACCCTGGCGCGCGCTTTCGTCCACCTGGGCCTGCGTGTCGTGCGCTTCAACTTCCGTGGTGTTGGCGGTTCCCACGGGGCCTGGGACGAAGGGCGTGGAGAAATCGACGATGCCCTGGCCGCGGTGCAGGGCTTTCGCGAGCCCGCCCAGCCGCTGGTCCTGGCCGGTTTCAGCTTTGGTGCCTATGTCGCCTCGCAGGTGGCGTTGCGCCTGAACGGTGCTGATGCCGTGGGGCGCGTGGTCCTCGTGGGGCCGGCCGTGCAGAGCTTCGCCGTGGCACCCGTACCGCAGGACAGTCTCGTGATCCACGGCGAGGCCGATGAAGTTGTCAGCCTGTCCAGCGTGCTGAACTGGGCCCGCCCCCATGTCATTCCGGTCACCGTCGTGCCAGGTGCCGGCCACTTCTTCCACGGCCAACTCCCCTTGCTCAAGAGTCTGGTGCTGCGAGCGGGCGGGCTGGCTGCACCGTGAACCCATGAAACATCTGATCTCCCTGCTGCTGGCCCTCGCATTCGCCGCAGTTGCCCAGGCGCAAACACCGCAACCGCCGGAGTTGGCCGCACGTCAGTACATCCTGATGGATCTGGCCAGCAGCCAGGTGCTGGCCGAGCGCGAGGCGGATGTGCCTGCGGACCCCGCCAGCCTGACCAAGCTGATGACCGCCTATCTGGTCTTCGACGCGATCAAGGCCCGCAAGCTCAGCCTGGAGCAGCCGATTCCAGTGTCCGTGCGGGCCTGGTCGGAGCGCAAAGGCGGTGGGTCGCTGATGTTCATCGACACCACGATGAAGCCGACGGTCGATGAGTTGCTCAAGGGCATGATCGTGCAAAGCGGCAACGATGCATCCGTGGCGCTGGCCGAGGCCGTGGGGGGCTCGCTCGACAACTTCGTCACCATGATGAACCGCCAGGCCCAGGCCTGGGGGTTGAAGAACACGAGCTTTCGAAATGTGACGGGTCTCACCGAAGCCAGCCACCACAGCACGGCGCGTGACATCGCCGTGATCGCCGGCAAGGTCATCGCCGACCACCCGAGCTTCTACCCCTACTACTCGATCAAGCAGTTCAGCTTCAACAACATCAAGCAGGACAACCGCAACATGCTGCTCGGCCGCGACGCATCGGTCGACGGCATGAAGACGGGCTATACCGAGGCGGCCGGCTACTGCCTGGTGGCCAGCGCTCAGCGGGACATGCCCAACGGCAAGCGCCGGCTGCTGTCGGTTGTGATGGGGACGTCGTCGCGAGAGGCCCGGGCCAGCGAGAGCCAGAAGTTGCTGAACTGGGGCTGGCAAGCCTGGGACGCCGTGCGGCTGTTCGATGCCGGCAAGCCGGTGGCCACCGTGCCCGTGTGGAAGGGCAAGTCTGCCGAGGCACGGCTGGGTGCGCCGGGGGGGACCGTGTTCGTGACCGTGCCCAAGGGGACGGGTGCGCAGATGAAGACCTCGATCCAGCGCAGCGACCCACTGGTCGCTCCGCTGGCGGCGGGGCAGAAAGTCGGCACCATCCAGGTCACCACGGCCACGGGCACCCCCGTGGCCTCGTTGCCCCTGGTGGTCCAGGAGCCCGTGGAACTTGCCGGGCTGTTGGGGCGGGCATGGGACTCCATCAGGCTGTGGATCAAGTAACCGCAGACGGCGCAAAAGACTGAACTACCCAAAGGATCCATTGCCATGGCCGCATTGCCCGACACCCTGTGCTACCTCAACGGTGTGTACACGCCCCTGAACGAAGCCAAGGTCAGCGTCATGGACCGTGGCTTCATATTTGGCGACGGGATCTACGAAGTCGTGCCTGTGTACGGACGTCGGCTGTTTCGCTTCGACGCCCATCTGGCCCGACTGGATCGCAGCCTGGCCAAGATGCGCATCGCCAACCCCTTCACCCGGGCCCAGTGGCTCGAGCGGGTGCGGCCCTTGGTCGCAGCCGTGGTCGACCAGACTGCGGCGCAGGATCAATTGGTCTACATCCAGATCACGCGCGGTGTGGCGCCCCGAGACCACGTGATGCCCGAAGGCCTGGAGCCCACGGTCTTCATGATGGCCAACCCGATGAAGCCGGTGTCGCTGGAGCAGCGGCACCAGGGCGTGGCTTGCGTGGCGGCTCGCGACTTCCGTTGGGAGCGTGGCGACATCAAGAGCACCTCCTTGTTGGGCAACGTCTTCGCCCGCCAGATCTCGGCCGATGCCGGGGCGGTGGAGACCATCATGTTCCGCGATGGATTCCTGACCGAGGCGGCAGCATGCAACGTCTGGATCGTCAAGGAGGGCGCCTTGCTCGGCGTGCCCAAGTCCCCCCATGTCCTCGAGGGGATACGTTTTGACCTGCTGCGTGAACTGTGTGAAAGCACCGGTGTGCCTTATCACCTGCGCCCCATCACCGAGAACGAGGTGCTGACTGCCGACGAGGTGTTGCTGACCTCTGCGACCAAGGAGGTCCTGGCGGTCACCAAGGTGGACGGCGAAGGCGTCGGCCATGGCGCACTGCGCGGCCGCCCAGGGCCGGTGTATGCAAGGCTTTACGAGGCTTACCAGCAGGCCAAGGCCGAGCAATGCATCTGACGCGTTGCGCCCACTGACGCCCGGCAGGATCACCATCATGCGCAACATTCCCTCCGAGCAAAGCCTGATCGAGTATCCGAGCGCGTTTCCCATCAAGGTGATGGGCGCCCAGGTGGAGGGCTTCGTCGAAGCCGTCATCGAGGTGGCCCGCCGCTTCGACCCGGGCTTTGACGCCCGCACGGTGGAGCGTCGTGAAAGCAGTGGCGGCAAGTACCTGGGTGTCACCATCACCGTGACCGCGCACAGTCGCGAGCAGCTCGACGAGCTCTACCGCACCTTGTCCACGCACCCCATGGTCCGGGTGGTGCTGTAGGAGCTTGCCATGCAGGTGCGATGGCTGGGCCGCCAGCCTTACGCTGGCATCGAGGCGCGCATGCGCTCCTTCACGGAAGGGCGCGTGCCCGACACACCAGACGAGCTCTGGATCGTCGAGCACGATCCGGTGTTCACGCAGGGCATAGGCGGGCGAGCCGAGCATCTGCTGATGCCGGGGGACATCCCGGTCGTGCGCACGCAGCGTGGGGGTCAGGTCACCTTTCATGGCCCAGGCCAGGTGGTGGCGTATCCGCTGGTGGATCTCAGGCGCCTGGGCATCTTCGTCAAGGAGTACGTGTATCGCCTGGAGGCGGCTGTGCTGCAGGTGCTGGAAGCCTATGGGGTGACGGGTCACCGGATCCGGTCCGCCCCGGGCATCTATGTTCGCCTGGCCGACCCCTTCGATCATGCCCCTTTGCCCCCCGTGGACCCGGATGCCCATCCCTTTGAAGGCCTGGGAAAGATTGCGGCCCTGGGCGTCAAGATCACCAGGCATTGCGCCTACCACGGACTGGCGGTGAACGTCGACATGGCGTTGGAGCCTTTCAGCCGAATCAACCCCTGTGGTTATGCAGGGCTGCGTACCGTGGACCTTCGCAGCCTGGGGATCCCGGTCGAGCCGTCCGAGGTGTCCCTGCGATTGGCGCAACGGCTGGAGACCCTGCTGTCGGCCTGAGGACCGGCCGACCCGATACCATCCGCCTTGCTGCATGTCCTGCCCCAGCGTCTGCCGGTGTACTTCCTCGCGATGCTGTCCTTGCCCATCATGACCGACTCCCAAGCCTCCGCACCCGACGCACTCGCGGCCCCTGCGGCCTACGACGCCACCGCCAAGCAGAAGTCCCAGGCGAAGACCTCGCGCATTCCCATCAAGGTGGTGCCGGCGGAAGTACTCAAGAAGCCGGAGTGGATCCGCGTCAAGGCCGGCTCTCCCAGCACGCGCTTCTACGAGATCAAGCAGACCCTTCGCGAGCACAAGCTGCACACCGTGTGCGAGGAGGCCTCGTGCCCCAACATCGGCGAGTGCTTCGGCCAGGGCACGGCCACCTTCATGATCATGGGGGACAAGTGCACGCGCCGTTGCCCTTTCTGCGATGTCGGCCACGGCCGGCCGGACCCGCTGGACGCTGACGAGCCCTTCAACCTCGCGCGCACCATTGCGGCCTTGCGCCTGAAGTACGTGGTCATCACCAGCGTCGACCGAGACGACCTGCGCGACGGGGGCGCGGCCCACTTCGTCGAGTGCATCCGCAAGACGCGCGAACTCTCGCCCGAGACCCGCATCGAGATCCTGGTGCCCGACTTTCGCGGCCGCGACGATCGGGCCCTGGGCATTCTGCGCGAGGCTCCGCCCGATGTGATGAACCACAACCTCGAGACCATCCCGCGCCTTTACAAGGAAGCGCGGCCGGGCTCGGACTACCTGTTCAGCCTGAACCTGCTGAAGAAGTTCAAGCTGGCCGTACCGGGTGTGCCCACCAAGAGCGGCCTCATGGTCGGTCTCGGCGAGACCGACGAGGAAATCCTGCAGACCATGCGTGACATGCGCGAACACCAGATCGACATGCTCACCATCGGTCAATACCTGGCGCCCAGTGGTCACCACCTGCCGGTGCGGCGTTACGTGCACCCTGACACCTTCCGCATGTTCGAGCGTGAGGCCGCAGCGATGGGCTTCACCCACGCCGCCGTGGGCGCCATGGTGCGTTCCAGCTACCACGCCGACCAGCAGGCCCATGCGGCTGGCGTGGCCGACGTGCTGGCCTGAGGGGAACGAATCTTGCGCGGATTCTGGCGCTTGCTGTGCTGCACCACGTCTGCGGGCGTGCTGGCGGCCTGTGCGCCCGCCCTGGACTGGCGCGAGGTGCGGGTGGGCGCGGCCGAGTCCGTGGCCCTGTTTCCCTGCAAGCCGGCAGCCCACGCCCGCGAGCTCTTGCTGGCGGGCCAGCCCGTCAAGCTGACCCTCCATGCCTGCCAGGCCGCTGACGCCACCTGGGGGTTGGCCTGGGCTGATGTCGGCGACCCCGCTCGCGTGGCTGCGGCCTTGCAGGCGCTGCAAGAGGGCGCTCGTGTCAATCTGGGAGATGCCAAGGCCCAAGCGCGTCCGCACACCGTGAAGGGGCAGACGCCGCACCCGGGCAGCGGGCGCTGGGTTCTCGACGGGCGCTATCCCGATGGCAGGCCGGTCTCTGGACAAGTAGCGGTCTTTTCCCGCGGCACGGTGGTCTTCCAGGCCACGGTGCTGGGCGTCACGCCCACCTCGGAGGCGGCGGACACCTACTTCGGCGCCCTGAGGTTCGGGCCGTGATCCGCTGAACCCTTGATGACCGCGACCCCGGTTTCGCCAGCGCTTGCCGCCAGGATCTTCTTGGCGTTTGCCTTCGCATACTTCTTTTCCGCCTTGCTGCGGGCGGTGACCGCCACGCTGGCGCCGACGTTCAGTGCTGAGCTGGGGCTCAAGGCAGCGGATCTGGGGCTGCTGGCGGGCGCCTACTTCCTCGGCTTCTCAGCGCTGCAACTGCCGTTGGGCCAGGCTCTGGATCGGCTGGGTCCGAAACGGGTCTTGCTGTGTCTGACGACGCTGGCCGTGCTGGGGTGCGGGGCCTTCGCCCTTGCGCAAAGTCTGCCTGGCCTGATCTTGGCGCGGGTCTTGACGGGCATGGGGCTGGCCGCCGGCCTCATGGCGCCGCTGACCTGCTTTCGCCTGCGCTTCTCCCAGGCGGCTCAGTTTCGCTCCAATTCCTGGATGTTGATGTCGGGGTCTCTGGGCATGCTCGCCTCCACGCTGCCGGTGCAGTGGTTGCTTCCGCTGTGGGGCTGGCGCGGGTTGTTCTGGGTACTGGGGGCAGGCCTCCTGGTGGCGATGGCGCTGATGCTGTGGTGGGTGCCGCCAGACCCTGAACCTTCCAGGAATGAGCCGCCTCCGTCGGAGGCCCGCCAAGGCTACCGGGATGTGTTCCTGCATCCGGTGTTCCTGCGCAGCGTGCCCATTGGCTTCTTCATCTATGGCGGCATGATCGCTGTGCAGACGCTGTGGGCCGGGCCCTGGATGACCCGTCTGGCCGGGTTCACGCCCGAGCAGGCCGCAGGAAGCTTGTTTGTCATCAACCTGTGCATGCTGGTGGCCTTCCTGCTGTGGGGCGTCTGCATGCCACGCCTGGCCCGCAGGGGCTTGCAGGCGCACCAGATCATGGTCTGGGGTTTGCCGCTTCACCTCATGGTCCTGGCCTGGATCCTGCTGGATCCGCAACCTGCCACAGCGGCGCTGTGGTCGCTGTGGTGCGTGAGTTGCACTTTCGTCTCCTTGAGCCAGCCGGCGGTGGGCCAGGCTTTTCCTGCCGCGCTGGTGGGCCGCGCACTCTCAGCCTTCAACCTGGTGATCTTCTTGGGTGTCTTCTGCATCCAATGGGGCATCGGTCTGTCGGTTGACGCACTGCGCCAGGCAGGCCTGAACGAGCCCGCCGCCTTCAGGCTGTCATTCGCGATCTTTGGGGCCTGTTCCATGCTGTCGTACTTCTGGTACCTTCGTCCTCCGATGCGAGGTCGGGTCCCCCAGGCAGCGGCTCAAGCCTGAACCTCGCTCCTTGTCCATGATCCAACTCATCGTGCTCGCCCATGCCCCGCTGGCCTCGTCCCTGGCGAGCGTGGCCGCGCACGCCTTCCCCGACTGCGCCTCGACCTTGCGCTGTGTGGACGTTCTGCCGTCAGACGGCCCGGAGGAGATCGAACGCAGGCTGCGTGACGCTGTGGGCCAAGCACAGGCCTTGGTTCTCTGCGATGTCTTCGGCGCAACGCCCTGCAACGCGGCCTTGCGTGTGGCCGATGGGGTTCGCGTCCGTGTCGTCGCGGGCGTGAACGTGCCCATGCTGTGGCGTGTGCTGTGTTACGCCACCGAACCGCTGGACCGTCTGGTAAACAGAGCGGTGGACGGTGCGGTGCAAGGCGTCGTCCAGGTCAGCAGCATCAGACCGCAGAATCAGTCTGTCCCGATAGGTCCGAATGATCACGTCCAGCATCACCATCAGCAATAAGCTCGGCCTTCATGCCCGTGCGTCAGCGAAGCTGACCAAGCTCGCAGGTACCTTTCGCTGTGATGTCCACCTCGCGCGCGCTGGCCGGCGCATCAATGCCAAGAGCATCATGGGTGTCATGATGTTGGCCGCCGGTTTGGGCTCTGAAGTCGTCATCGAGACCGACGGTCCTGACGAGGAGCAGGCCATGACAGCCGTACGCGATCTGATTGAATCCAAGTTCGGCGAAGGGCAATGAAGCGGGCTCGAGTCGTGGCCTGAAGCAGCTTCAGAGCCGTCCGTCCGTGAGGCGCAGCGCCATGTGCTCCCCCCCTAGGCCTGCACGGGCTGCGCTACATTCAGCGGCATGAGCATCCAGGTGTTTGGCGTGCCGGTATCCCGGGGTGTCGCCATCGGGCGGGCAGTGCTGGTGGCCTCCAGCCGCATCGACGTGGCGCACTATTTTGTCGCGCCCCAGGAACTTGGGTCCGAGGTTCAGCGCTTGAAAGCCGCACGCGATGCGGTGGCTGAGGAACTGTCTTGCCTGCAGCGCGAGTTGCCTGAGGACGCACCAGCCGAACTGTCTGCGTTGCTGGACGTGCACCTGATGCTGCTCCACGACGATGCCCTGGCTGGCGCCACCAAGGATTGGATTCTGGAGCGGCACTACAACGCCGAATGGGCGTTGTCGGCGCAGCTGGAGGTGCTGGCCCGCCAGTTCGACGAAATGGAGGATGCCTACCTGCGCGAGCGCAAGGCCGATCTTGAACAGGTGGTGGAGCGCCTGCTCAAGGCCTTGGCGGCCCGTTCCGACGCGGCGCCAACAGAAGCCACTGTTCCGCGTGATTTCGCGGGTGAAGATCCGTTGGTGCTGGTGGCCAGTGACATTGCGCCTGCGGACATGCTGCAGTTCAAGAGCAGCATCTTCACCGGGTTCATCACCGACGTCGGCGGCAGGACTTCACACACGGCCATCGTGGCACGCAGTCTCGACATTCCAGCCGTGGTCGGTGCGCGCGAAGCCAGCCGCATCATCCGACAGGACGACTGGGTGGTGATCGATGGCGATGCGGGCGTTGCCGTGGTCAACCCGTCCTCCATCGTGTTGGAGGAGTACCGCTTCCGCCAGCGCCAGAGCGATCTTGAGCGAGCCCGGCTGGACCGCCTGCGCCATACGCCGGCCGTCACATTGGACGGACACAGCGTTGAACTGCTGGCCAATATCGAGTTGCCGGGCGATGCTCATGGCGCCCTCGCTGCCGGTGCTGTGGGCGTGGGCCTGTTCCGTACTGAATTTCTCTTCATGAACCGTGACGGAAAGCTGCCAGGAGAGGAAGAGCAGTTCCGCGCTTATCTGGCCGCCGTGACCGCCATGCAGGGTCTTCCGGTCACGATCAGGACCGTTGATGTCGGGGCTGACAAGCCGCTTGACCAGATGAGTGCGCAAGAGCTTCGACATGAGCACACGTTGAACCCTGCGCTGGGATTGAGGGCCATTCGCTGGAGCCTGTCAGAGCCCGACATGTTTCAACAGCAGTTGCGTGCCATCTTGCGGGCCAGTGCGTTTGGCAAGGTCCGCATCCTGATCCCGATGGTGGCACATCTGTCGGAGATCCGCGCCTGCGCGCTCGCCATGCACCGAGCCCGCGCCGAGCTGGACCGCATGGGTCTTGCCTATGGCGCAGCGGAGGTCGGCGCCATGATCGAGGTGCCAGCCGCCGCCATAGGCATCGACATGATCCTGCGGCACTTCGACTTCGTGTCTCTGGGGACGAATGACCTCATCCAGTACACCCTGGCGATCGATCGTGCAGACGAAGCCGTGGCTCACCTGTACGACGCCTGGCATCCCTCGGTGTTGAGCCTGCTCGAAAGAACCATCACGCGGGCGAATGCAGCCAAACGTTACGTGAGTGTGTGCGGGGAAATGGCCGGCGACCCGGCGTTCACGGAGGTGTTGCTGGCGATGGGGCTGCGAAGCTTCTCCATGCACCCCGCCCAGATAGCGACCATCAAGCAGAAGATCCTCAGGACTGACACCACCCGCTGGGTGCGCAGGCTGCCTGACATCCTGGCAGCAGAGGACCCGCAAGCGCAGGCCTTCCACGCCTGAGCGACGAAGACTCCGCGACGAGTTCTGGGGCAACCTCGGGGTAGGCCTTGGAGGACTCGACTCCCACGAAATCTTTTTGTGCCGGGGCTTGCGCGGCGGGCTATCAGGCCCTTATACTGGCAGGCTCGCTGATCGACAGACGGCGCGGACTTCGAAGCAAGTCGCAAAGAACGTCGATGAGATCAAGTAAAGACCAAGCGCTTGACACGGGTTTAAAAAACGTGACAGAATCGCTGTCTTCGCTGATAACGAAGCGAGCGCCGGAAGGCAAGTTCTTTAACAACATACAGCCGATAAGCGTGGGCGTTTGAAGGCGAGTGCCAAGACAACAGGTCTAGGCCTGGAGTCGCAAACGCTCACGGATGAAGAAGTGAAGTTCACTTCAATTCCGTTTTGAGCAAAACATTCAAGATCGAACTGAAGAGTTTGATCCTGGCTCAGATTGAACGCTGGCGGCATGCCTTACACATGCAAGTCGAACGGTAACGCGGGGCAACCTGGCGACGAGTGGCGAACGGGTGAGTAACGCATCGGAACGTGCCCAGTAGTGGGGGATAGCCCGGCGAAAGCCGGATTAATACCGCATACGACCTACGGGTGAAAGGGGGGGATCGCAAGACCTCTCGCTATTGGAGCGGCCGATGTCAGATTAGGTAGTTGGTGGGGTAAAGGCCTACCAAGCCATCGATCTGTAGCTGGTCTGAGAGGACGACCAGCCACACTGGGACTGAGACACGGCCCAGACTCCTACGGGAGGCAGCAGTGGGGAATTTTGGACAATGGGCGCAAGCCTGA
>Ga0315907_10003910_pt1 | contig 17077 bp, 10 predicted proteins | sample LakEriMetagenome_3_FD_203525 | JGI IMG/M metagenome (GOLD analysis project Ga0315907, IMG submission 203525) | Freshwater fungal communities from buoy surface, Lake Erie, Ohio, United States - Buoy 12 MA123 | ecosystem: Environmental > Aquatic > Freshwater > Lake > Lake biofilm | place: USA... | reverse complement strand
CAAACGGAGGTGCATACATTCCAAGATGATTTTATCCGTGATGCCATCTATTTTGAGACGGAACGCGGTGGACAAGTATTCTTCATTCACAATCGCGTGAATGGCCTCGCTGAGATGGCTGCATTGATACGAGGACTTTGTCCGGATCTAAGTGTAGGTTTTGCACACGGGCAATTAGAAGGTCATGAGTTGGAAGAGCGTATAATGGACTTCATCGAAAAAAAATATGATGTTCTTGTATGTACGAATATTGTTGAGAGTGGAGTAGATATTCCGAATGTCAATACCATCATTGTAAATAATGCGCATCAGTTTGGGTTGAGTGATCTACATCAGCTACGAGGCCGGGTTGGACGGAGCAATAAAAAGGCATTTTGTTATTTATTAGCTCCATCAGTATCAGCACTGCCAAGTGATAGTAGAAAGCGATTACAAACATTAGAACAGTTTAGTGATCTAGGTTCTGGTTTTCAAATTGCAATGCGTGACCTGGATATTCGGGGAGCTGGTAATTTATTAGGTGGAGAGCAAAGTGGATTCCTGATCGAGATAGGCTTTGAGATGTATCAAAAAATACTGGAAGAAGCGATACGTGAATTGAAACGATCTTCTTTCAGGGAGTTATTTAAAGAAGAGATTGATCAACAAGACGATTTTGTTCAGGATTGTACGATTGATACTGATTTGGAGATCTTAATTCCAGACTCCTATGTTGCCAATACAGCAGAACGATTGGCGTTATATACTCGCTTGGACAACAGTAAAGGCGAGAATGAGTTAACGGAATTCTACAAGGAGATGGAGGATCGTTTCGGTCCGGTACCCCATTCGGTAAGAGATCTTTTTACCACTGTTCGTTGCAGAAAATTGGCTGTTGAATTAGGTTTTGAGCGTATGATGCTAAAAGAAGAAACTTTGAAATGCTTCTTTGTTAATAATCCCGATTCTCCATACTTTGATTCAGCAATATTTCAGCAAAAAGTGATGCGTTGGGTGCAGTTTGGAACGAATAAAGCAAAACTCAAGCAAACAGGAAGAAACTTTATGTTAATTATAGAAGATGTGGGCAGTATGGAAAAGTTAGAACAGACGTTAAAAGAGATTTTAGCCATATAAAAAGCCGGAAGACAACTTCCGGCTTTTTATATATTTATTTTTTTCTTGCCCTGACATGATATCCAAAGCAAACAATCTCTGATGAGTTTTTTTCTCGTTTTCCATAATACGCGATGATCCAATTGGTTAATCGTACTAGTATTTTTGGGATCAAGTTTCTTTTTGAGGTGTAATTTTTTACCATAAAGGGGAAGCGCTGTAATTCCTGAGAAAGAAATTCAAAATAATTCCCATTTGGTGTAATCTCCATTATCTCATATCCTAAACGATTCAAATGAAATTCGTAGAAATATCTATTAAAGCCGTCACAAAAATGATAAGGTGCAAAATGGGTGAGTGAGCAAAATGGAGAGGTTATGATCAGTTCACCATCATATTTTAAGATTCTTGATAATTCATTAAATGCTGATACTGGATCCGGAACGTGCTCTAATACTTCCGTACACATAACATAATCAAAACTTTCATCAGCTACGGGGATAGAGGTTATATCACTGACGATATCAATTTTGCTGGTATCCCACTTTCCAGTTTGTAATCCAGCATTATTGCCATCTCCAGTGTATTCATTGAAATCTTGAGAAATATATTCGAGATGCGAACAGAATTTTTTATACTGACATTCTCCTGCTCCTACATCTATAATTTTTTTTCCAGGTGTTAGTTGGGTAAGTGTTTTTTCAATCCAGTTTTGCCGGGTTACTAAATTATACTGACCATATCTCAACATGAAAATGAATTTAAAGCTCTCTTATCCAAATATTTCTGAATGCGGTATGATTACCATGATCTTGTAAAGTTATGGGTTCCTTATCACTATGCTTTTTATATACGGGTGAACCAATATATTCTGAAGTCCCCCAAATGGCCATATTATTCTGAATCAATACTCCGTTATGTATCACACTGATCCGTGCTTGTGATTGCAAACGTCCATCAGGATAGAAACGAGGTGCAGTGAAAATGATATCATAGGTCTGCCACTCACCGGGTCCTTTACAGGCGTTGACCAGCGGAGGTAATTGCTTATAAATACTTCCCGCCTGTCCATTTACATATGTCTTGTTATTGTAGTTGTCCAATACCTGAAGTTCATAGCGATCCATCAAAAAAATTCCGCTATTCCCTCTGCCTTGTCCATCACCCTCCACTTTTGCAGGCGTCCTGAATTCTATATGCAATTGGCAATCGCCAAATCCTCTCTTTGTTTGAATTCCACCGCTTCCGGGTTTAACCACCATAGCATCCCCCTCTATTGTCCATGGTGCAGGAGTCCCATTTCCGGATTCCCAGTTCGAGAGATCTTTTCCATTGAATAGTATGATAGCATCACTTGGTGCATCCTGAGGAGTTTTTCCTGGAGTCACTATAGGTGCAGCCGGAGAATAGTATTCGCTTAGTTTTGGACTTCCACCTGTGCGGTCAATTTCTTGGGCATTACTAACTATCCCTGATAGTAGTAGAAATGATAAAATAGCAATACGCATGATCTTTACATTTTTGGTAATGTATATTTATTATGATATACTGGAGTAATAAGCTTATTTGCTTCTGAATCCGTAAACAATTGTTTTTGCTTATCCCAAATCAACTTTTTTCCTGTTTTGTAGGCGATATTCCCCATCTGACAAATTGTGGCCACGGTTGCTCCGGCTTGAAGCGGCGCATTGAGTTTAGAAAAGTCTCGACTTTTGACAACCTCTATAAAGTTTCTTGTGTTATTGGCCAGACCATCATCCGATTTTTTTACTTTCACGGCTTCCATATTTTTACCTTCTGGAATGATTTCCCAACCTCCACGGTCTAATACCAGGGTACCATTATTACCGATATAGGCAATTCCATGCGTACGTCCATAATTACCTGCATCAATAGCCTGTGCATGTTCCCAAAGCATGATGAAATCCCCAAAATCATAAACAGTAGCCAATGTATCGGGTGTTTCAGCTGCATCATCTGGATAAGCCATCTTCCCACCTGATGCCATTATTGTTTTTGGGTCTTTTGCATTCATACCCAATAGTGCATAATCCACTAAGTGAACTCCCCAATCTGTCATCAATCCCCCTGCATAATCCCAGAACCAGCGGAAGTTGAAATGAAAACGATTTGGGTTAAATGGTCTTTTCCTGGCAGGCCCTAACCACATATCATAATTCACACCTGCTGGAGCTGTTGAGTCTGCTTTGATCGGGATGTTTTTCATCCAGCCCATATATGCCCATGTTTTCACCATTCGTATCTTTCCCAAATCACCAGAGCGAATAACATCAAGTGCTGATTGAAAATGTGCATGACTTCTTTGCCATTGTCCGACCTGAACCACACGATTGTATTTTTCCTGAGCCGCCACCATTGTGCGCACTTCTGCGATAGAATTAGCAATAGGTTTTTCTACATACACATCTTTTCCAGCCTGACAAGCTTCTACAGCTTGTAAGCAATGCCAGTGGTCAGGTGTACCGATGATCACTACATCCACATTTTTATCGGATAACAATTTTTGATAGTCACCATATTGAGCTGGTTTCATGGAAAAATTCTTTTCCAATTCCTGTGCACGTTTATCTAAAACGTTTTGATCGACATCACAAATAGCTACACAGTGCGTTTCAGGATTAGCTTTAAGCATAGCTGAAATATTAGACCATCCCATGCCATTTAGACCTATTACCCCCACACCGATTCTGTCGTTCGCTGAAATTCTCTTTCTTAATAAAGCAAGTGTGTCTTGAGGTAAAAAACTGAAAATCCCGGTACCGGCAGCCAGCAATGAGGAGTTTCGGATAAAAATTCTGCGTGATGTGCTCATGTTATTTGGTTGAGTGGCTTAAGATAGAAAAATTAATGTAATAAAAAAAGCCATCATGTTTACATGATGGCTTCATAGATTAAAGTATGGTGATAATTTACCAGCCTTGCTTAGCGGTACCGGCTTTAATAGCTGCCAGAGCCTTAGCTTCTCCTAAAAGAGAGGTCAATTTGTTACCCTTGCCATCATGACCCTGAGCCATGTATCCACCTTTGGCGGTACGAGTAACTACTGCATCCTGAATAGGTACGTTTTTCTCTTTCGTTTTTACGTTGTAAGCTGTTAACATGTTTGTAGACATAGACTTGTTTTTAGGTTTAAATATTTAGATATCGAGGTTTGCATATTTAGCGTGTGATTCAATGAATTCACGTCGCGGAGCTACTTCATCCCCCATCAGCATACTGAATACTCTGTCGGCTTCCGCAGCGCTTTCGATCGTTACTTGTTTCAAGGTACGACTTTCCGGATTCATGGTAGTATCCCATAATTGTTCGGCATTCATCTCACCCAATCCCTTATAACGCTGAACGTTTACAGAATCATCTTTACCATTTCCGATTTTTTCAATCAATGCGCGACGTTGATCTTCATTCCATGCATAAGCTTGTTCTTTACCTTTTTTGACAAGATATAAAGGCGGCTGTGCGATGTAAACGTATCCTTGCTCCACCAGTTGTTTCATATAACGGAATAGGAAAGTTAGGATCAATGTAGCAATATGGCTGCCATCCACATCGGCATCGGTCATGATGATCAGCTTGTGGTACCGTAATTTTGTAAGATCCAATGCTTTTGGGTCCTCTGCAGTACCGATTTTTACACCAAGAGCTGTGAACATGTTTCGAATCTCCTCATTGTCGTAGATCCTATGTTCCATAGCTTTTTCTACGTTAAGGATCTTACCTCGTAAAGGGAGAATCGCTTGAATGTGGCGATCGCGTCCTTGTTTGGCTGTACCGCCTGCTGAATCACCCTCCACAAGGAATAACTCACATTTTGCAGGATCACGTTCAGAACAATCAGAGAGTTTCCCCGGCATACCCCCACCTACGAGAACCGTTTTACGTTGAACTAATTCTCTTGCTTTGCGAGCAGCAGCTCGAGCCTGCGCAGCAAGAATAACTTTACTGATGATATTCTTAGCATCCTTTGGATTCTCTTCTAGATAGGCTACCAACACTTTTGAAACTGCACTATCTACCACCCCAACCACTTCAGAGTTGCCCAGTTTTGTTTTTGTTTGACCTTCGAATTGTGGTTCCGGTACTTTGACTGAAATGATCGCACTCAATCCTTCACGGAAATCATCCCCTTCCACCTCCACTTTTGATTTTTCGAACATTCCCTCTTTCTTGCCATAGGCTTGGAAAACGCGGGTAATGGCTCTTCTAAATCCAGCGACATGCGTACCACCTTCAATGGTGTTGATATTATTTACGTAAGAGAAAATATGTTCACTATATGAATCATTGTAATTTAAGGCTACCTCAACGGTTACATTTGATGATTCATCATAACCTTCCATGTAGATTACACTTGGAATAATGTTGGTGCGCTTGGCACTTTGGTCGAGCATCTCCACAAATTCAACAATACCACCTTCACTATAGAAATTTTTGGTGTAGATATTACCCTCTTCATCTTTTTCACGGAGATCAGTTAATGTGATGTTGATCTTTCGATTTAAAAAAGACAATTCACGTAATCTTCCTTCAAGGGTTTCCTTATTGTAAACCGTTGTGGTGAAGATTTCATGATCAGGCCAGAAATGCACTTCCGTGCCCGTGATGTCTGTGGTACCGATTTCACGAACCGCATACTTCGGCACCCCGCGATTATATTCCTGTTCGAAGATCTTTCCTTCGCGAGAAACTTTTACATGTAGAGTAGAACTTAAGGCATTGACACAGCTTACTCCCACACCATGTAAACCACCAGAAACCTTGTAGGTATTCTTATCAAATTTACCACCTGCGTGCAGTACGGTCATAACAACTTCCAATGCACTCTTTTTCTCTTTGGTGTGCATGGCAGTCGGGATACCACGGCCATCATCACGAACGGAAATGGAATTATCCTCGTGAATGGTTACAAATATGTTTTTGCAATAGCCGGCCAGCGCCTCATCAATGGAGTTATCGACAACCTCATACACCAGGTGATGCAGTCCTTTGACGCCGATATCACCAATGTACATGGCAGGGCGTTTACGTACTGCCTCCAATCCTTCCAATACCTGAATACTATCCGCACCATACCCGGCGGAAGCCGTTGATTCTAGTTCGTTCGTTTCACTTGACATATACTTTGAAAACCAATCTTTTTTAGTTAGCTGACGTAGTGGACAAATGTACCTAAAATGAGCCGTTTGGTCAAGATTAACAACGCTCTATTCGGTATATGTTGACAACTTTCCTGGAAGCGTGAAAAAAGCCTAATTTTGCATTATGACGGCCCCACTGGATATAGGCGATATTTCTACGTTTCAACAGGTAAAACTGGATGATCTGGAGCTGGTTTTTCAGAAAGAAAAACAGATACCGGGGGCATGGAACTACCAGATCCGTCGATATAAAAGGCATTCCTTTTGGACAAATGATGATTTTGGTGTTTTTCACTACCATTTTCAGCCAGTTAATTCGGCAGAAAATTATATGGAATTAAAGTTCTGTATTATAGGGAATGCCTATTGTGAGGAAAAATTCACGGAATGCGACCATTGCAAGCTTCAGGCGTCCAAGCATTGTGATCATAAGATCCCAACGGTTGACTGCCTCGAATTTCGTTTCGACCCGGCACACATTGCTCAGTTTGCCAAGGGCATGAAAACAATCAGTTTAACGGAGGATGTGTTAAACTTCAGGCATCGTACTTCTTTTGCTCGTCCGATACAGCTTCATGCCAAGATCAGAACAACACTAGAATCCTTATTGAACCATTCCTATTCGGATGTGCTGGAAAATATTTTTATCAATGCGCAAACGCAGATTCTCCTTCTCTATTCAATAGAAACTATGCTGGGAACGAAATCAGAGGAGCTTCCTATCCGTTGTAAGTTTTTACACAATGAAGCCGATAGGGATAAGATCAGCAGAGCAAGAGAGATATTGATTGAACATATCGGAGATCCGATTACAATAAAAGAATTAAGCCGAAAAGTTGCCATCAACGAATGTTACCTAAAGAAAGGGTTTAAAGAAATGTTCGGTACAACCATATTTGATTTTTATCAGAATCAACGTATGGAACATGCTCGTTTTCTTTTATATGAAAAAGGGTTAAGTGTTTCAGAAGTGTCTGCATTATTAGGCTATTCATCCATCTCTCATTTTTCTACCGCTTTCAAAAAGCATACGGGCCTCAAGCCTTGTGAACTTTTAATCCGCAATTAACATTTTCGAGTTCCGAAAAAGCAGTTTTCCGCATTTCGTCAACTCATTTTCTCATTTCGTAATTAAGGGAACTTTCCTTGATTCATCTTTGCCACCTTATGTTAGGTGTTATGAAGAAATGGATGTGTTGTATATTTTTTATTAGTGTTTATTCCTCATTTGCTCAACAACATTCTGATGATACCATAAAAAAATTACACCGTTATCTTCCCGAGATCACAGTAGTAGGGTTAGGAAGCAAATCAGATATACAGCAGTTGCCGGAAATAGTCGGCACTAGTATTTATGCGGGAAAGAAAAATGCACTTATTCTGATGGATAATGTAAAAGGTAATGTAGTAACCAATACCATGCGACAAATTATGGCCAAAGTTCCGGGTATTCAGGTTTGGGAAAGTGACGGAAGCGGTATCCAAATTGGAATTGCCGCGCGCGGTTTAAGTCCGAATCGGAGCTGGGAATTTAATGTTCGACAAAACGGTTATGATATATCAGCCGATCCTTTTGGATATCCTGAGGCATATTACAATCCTCAGTTGCAGGCTGTCCAAAGAATAGAAGTGGTGCGTGGACATGGGGCATTACAATATGGTCCTCAATTTGGTGGGTTAGTAAATTATATTTTACGCAATGGCAGTGAGATAAATAAGCCATTTCAAATTGAAATGCAGCAAACCGTGGGAAGTTTTGGATTAGTAAACACATACAATGCTGTTGGTGGTGAAACAAAAAAGTTTCATTACTATGGATATTTTGATCATCGTAGTGCTAATGGCTGGAGAGATTATAGTAACTATTTTACGAATTCAGGATTCGGAACCTTCACCTGGAGAGTAACTGACAAATTTTCATTGACAGCCGAATTGATGAAAAATCATATACGCAGTCAACAGCCAGGCGGTCATACAGATCTTAGCTTCACAAATTCTCCTCGTTCCAGCGCCAGATCCAGAAACTGGATGGATATTGAATGGGCAACCGCTGCATTGATCGCTAATTATCGGTTCAGCGAGGACCATAAATTAAATGTAAAAATTTTCGGAATCCAGGGAGATCGAAATAGTGTGGGCTTCATTCGTTCATTGAATATTCGTGATTCAATCGTTTGGGCAACAAATACCTATACTAATCGTGCTGTTGATATTGATTTATATCGCAACTGGGGATCTGAAGCAAGATATTTAGGTGTTTATAGTTTAGCTGGCGGTCGTCATAGTTTTTCTGGTGGACTAAGGTATTTCCGAGGAAATACTTTCCGATTCCGTGATGGCATTGGAACAACTGAGGCAAGATATGATCTCAGTCGTTTGTCATCAACCTGGAATAGAGATATAGATTATACCACACATAATGTTGCAGCATTCGCAGAAAATATTTTCCGTATAACCGATAAGTTTATTATTGTACCTGGCTTACGTTATGAATGGATTTCTGCCAAAGCGATAGGAATAAATGGCTACACCAGTGGAGTCCCCATTTATTTACAATCTATGAAACGTAACCGAGCATTTTTGTTAGCTGGCATTGGTGCAGAATATCATACGGAAAAGAATTCGGAAGTATATGCAAACATAACACAGGCATACCGTCCCATGCAGTTTGCTGATCTAACAGCACCTCCGACTACCAATGAAATAGATGCGAATCTAAAAGATGCCAAAGGCTTTAATGCCGATCTTGGTTATCGAGGACGTATCGGAAGTTATCTTTATTTCGATATGAGTATCTTCTATCTGCAATACAACAATCGAATTGGTATCATTTCTCAGCAACGTCAGGATGGAACCTTCTTCAATCTTACAACAAACGTTGGCGATAGCCGGAGCAAAGGTTTTGAGACAATAGTAGAATTTAATCCTGTTAAAGCATTTACAAAAGAAAGTAAGTTTGGCGATGTTAGTATTTTTGTTTCTTATGCTTTAACGGATGCTCGTTTTGGTAATTTTCAAGTGATTCAAAAAATTGGAAATGAATTGGTGAAAACGAATTTGAAAAACAGACGAGTGGAGAATGCGCCTAAACATATTTTAAGATCTGGATTTACGTATTCATTCAAGGGGTTTACAATAACGCCACTAGTATCATATGTTAGTGATGCATTCAGTGATGCCAATAATACAATGTCGCCAACTCCTAACGGACAAAATGGTATAATTCCTTCCTACACTGTATTTGATCTTTCTGCAACCTATACTTTCAATCCTAAATGGAACCTTAAAGGTGGTGTTAACAATCTAACTGACAGAATGTATTTCACCCGTCGTGCTGGTGGTTATCCAGGCCCTGGACTATTACCGGCAGATGGGCGTAATTTCTTCTTATCACTGGGCATGATATTATAATCGCTCTTTGATCGAACGATTTAGTGCTGGTTATCTATCTATAAGCATATTCGCCAATTTTCTTAACTTCCTTGAATGATTACACGATTGCTGATACTCATCGTGCTGGTTCCTGCCATGCTCCATGCTCAGACCTACGATCCTGCTCCGGAAAATATTGTAGCTCGTCAACGCTTTCAGGATAATAAATTTGGCTTGTTTGTACACTGGGGCGCCTCCAGCGTTTTAGGAGATGGGGAATGGGTGATGGAAGTAAAAGGGATACCTTTTACAGATTATAAAAAACTGGGAAAAGTATTTAATCCTCAGGATTTCGACGCGGCAAAATGGGTAACTATGGCAAAGAATGCCGGTATGAAATATATCGTTTTCATCACTAGGCATCATGATGGATTTTCAAATTGGGATACTAAATTTTCTGATTGGAAGATTACCAATACCCCTTATAAAAAAGATGCTCTAAAAATGTTAGCGGATGAATGTCAAAAGCAAGGTATTCAATTAGGTTTGTATTATTCAACACTGGATTGGTCAAGAGGCGATTACCCCTATGAAACTGGACGTACAGGCCAAAAAGCAGGCAGAACTGCAAAGAGCAATTATGCTTCCTATTTACAGTTCATGAAGAATCAGTTGACGGAATTGCTTACCCATTATGGACCCATTTCCTGCATATGGTTAGATGGCCATTGGGATCAAACTAATCCGGAAGGCAATGCAGATCGTAGATCAAGAATTGATTGGAAGTATGATGAATTATATGGGCTCATTCATACACTACAACCTCAATGCATGATTGGGAATAATCATCATTTGGATCCTATTCCTGGGGAAGATTTTCAGATGTTTGAACAAGATTTGCCTGGTCAGAATCATTCAGGTTTATCTTATCAAAAAGCGTCTGAGCTACCGCTTGAATCTTGTATCACCATGAATGGTTCATGGGGATTTCGAATCACCGATAGAAAGTATAAAACGGTAAAAGAAGTAATCCATACATTAGCCGGTGCTGCAGGAAGAAATAGTAATCTGTTGCTGAATGTTGGACCCATGCCGAATGGTGAGATCCAGCAAGAATTTACGGATACATTAAAACAAGTAGGTGCATGGGTTAACAAATATGGCCAAAGTATTTATGGGACACGAGGCGGGCCGCTATCACCAGCAGATTGGGGTGTTACCACGCAGAAGGGAAATGAAGTGTATGTCCATGTTTTAAAACATAGCGATAACCTACAGATCACTATCCCCGGAAAATTTGATTTGAAATCAATACATGCGTTAAACGGCTCTCCTGTTACGATTATTCGATCAGACAAGAGCAGTATCACTATTGCTTTGGGAGGCATTATTGAACCTTTTGATCATGTAATCCAACTCACCACCAAAAAATAAATTTGTCATTTGATTGTCATAACTCATAAAGATTGATGGTTATGACAATTCTATGATAATGTTCAAGTCCATCTCGTACCAACTTTGCACAGCGCATGAAAAGGTTGGTAGTTTTCATTTTGTGGGTTTTTTCTTTAGCAGCAAATGCTCAGGATACTTCTCAAGTTTCTTTAGATGAAGTAGTGGTGACTGCCACTAGATCAGAAAGAAAATTATCAAATGTTGCTGTCCCTACAACACTCATTTCTCAAAAGCAGATAATTCAAAGCGGTTCGCTTCGCTTACAGGATATATTAAGTGAGCAAACGGGATTATTTATCACACAAGCTTTTGGAAAGGGTTTGCAGATGCAAGGATTATCTGCTGATTACACGCTAATCTTATTAAATGGAGAACCTTTTATTGGGAGGATGAGTGGCGTTTTGGACCTTTCCAGGATTGCTGTAGGGAACATACGTAAAATTGAGATTGTAAAAGGTCCATCATCTTCACTATATGGGTCCGAAGCATTGGCAGGAGTAGTAAATATTATTACAGATCAACCTACTGCTGATCGATTATCTGGTTCACTCCGTTATGGGCGTTTCAATACACTGGATGGAGCTCTACATGCTTCTGTAAAAAGAAATCGATTTTCAGCTTCTGCTTTTATAAATTCCAACAGCTCAGAGGGATATCGTTTGTTGCCTTTTTCTAATCTGAAAACTGTTGAACCCTTCTGGAGGGTTACCAATCAGCTTGACGTAGCGTACCAATTTTCTGCAAACACGAAATTATCTTTGATAGCTCGAAATAATTCAGAAGAAATCTCGAACACCATTGCTGTTCAAAATCTCGGACAGACTATACTCTCAAAGGGTAAAGAACGGAATCGTGATATCAATATCAATCCCGTTTTGTCTCATAAATGGAGTGAAAAAATCAAAACGCAACTAAGAGGATATGCATCTGTTTTCAGTTCATCTCAACAATTGAATGTAAAGGATATTATCAGTAATTACGACGATAAATTTCGTCAGCAATTTTATCGTATTGAAAATCAAACGGACATCTCAGCGAATGATAAATTAAATTTAAATTTTGGCGGTGGATATGTTCGTGAAATAGTGAATTCAAATAGGTATGATTCTTTATTAATCAACCGACATAACCATATTGGTTATGTGTTTGGTCAGGGGGAGTGGGCACCTACAGATAAATTAAATCTTATTGCTGGCCTGCGATATGATATGAACCAGAATTATGCGTCTGTATTCAGTCCAAAATTGGCATTGAAATACCAGCTGAATCAAAAACTATCGATCACCACTTCTGCCGGAAGAGGATTTAAGGCTCCAGATTTCAGACAATTGTATTTGAATTTCACCAATGTTGCAGCAGGAAGTTATGCTGTATTCGGATCTTTAACGGCTCAGAATGAAATAGATCGTTTAAGTGCTGATGGGCAAATTGAAAGTCTGACTCCATCATATTTTGAACTTGCTGATCTTAGTCCGGAAACATCTACTGGCATTAATGCTGGGCTTCAATACAAGGCTTCCGCATTGTTGTTGTTTAAGATGAATCTCTTTAGAAATGATATCAACAACCTAATACTTACAGATGTCATCGCCTATAAAAAAAATGGTGGACAAATCTTCAGCTATTTAAATATCAGTAGGGCATTCACACAAGGAGGCGAGGTTGAATTCAATTGGGTGAAAAATAAATGGCAGATTTCTGGTGGTTATCAATATTTGATAACAGCAGATAAAGATGTACTACAGCAGATTCGCGATGGTAAGGTTTTTACCAGGGATTTGGCAAGTGGAGTTTCAAGAAAAATGGACCGTTCAGAATATGCAGGGTTACCACAACGTTCTACTCATATGGGTAATCTTAAAGTATTCAGAGAATGGGAAAATGGATGGTTCTTGACATTTAGAAACATATATAGATCACGATGGGGCAGCAATGATCTGGATGGGAATGGATTGATCAATCGTGAAGATGAATTTGCCAGAGGCTTTGTTCAGGTTAATGTTAGTGTAGGAAAAACGATTGGCAATGGTATTCGAGTTATGATTGGAGTGGATAATCTATTGAACTATAAAGATGAAATCAATCTGCCCACATTACCTGGTGCAAATGGGTATGCCAGTTTCACCTATAATTTTTTGAACAATAACAAACATAAATAAGGGAACATGAGAAAGAGAACAATTCGTACCGTATTCTTTGGACTTTTAGCTAGTACTTTTTTAATCACCTCTTGTGAAAAAAATGAGATTACCAAAACCCAGGCAGCAACGGTAACTACCGTCAGAGATCTTATTGCAGACACTATTGTTGGAATTTCAAGTATTGGACAGCCATATGGAGCGGGAAAATTCACATTATATAGTTTGCAAACGAATAAGGTGATCCCTAATTCAGATTCTGCCACTGCAAAGTGGGACCTGGGGTTTAGAGGTACAACCATTATAACCAATAGCGGTATCAGCGGTCCGGGAAATGGAGGAGCATTTGTTTATGTAGGCACCTTTGAAGAGTTGATACAAGTACCTACTGATTCTACGTTTAGAAGTGATCTTGCTGCCAATAATCTAGCTATTCCTGTGGGGAGCAATAGAGCCTGGTATGTTTATAATGCTCCTGCTAACCTAATCACGCCTATTCCCGGACGAGTATTGGTCATTCGAACTGCCAGTCAAAAATTCGCAAAAGTTGAGATCCTTAATTATTACAAAGGTGGTATTACCCCTGCAGCAACAGCAAGTGATAATGAGAAGATATTTAAGCAGCGGTACTATACATTCCGCTTTTTACTCCAGCCAGATGGGAGTAAAAAACTGAATTAGCCCCATGAAAACCGAAGGGAAGTCCAAAAGACTTCCCTTTTTCTTGATATAACGGCCTCTGTTCCGGCTCTAATCCGTAATTTTGCAGCCTTGCGAAATTGAGTATGGAATCCAGATATAAAGAATATGGACAACTGAATCTCCCCGCATTTGAGAAAGAAATGCTGGACCATTGGGAAACGATGGGTGCCTTCGAATCAAGCGTATCGCTGCGAGAAGGGGCTGATCCATTTGTGTTCTATGAGGGTCCTCCCAGTGCCAATGGTATGCCTGGGATACACCATGTCATTTCTCGTACGCTAAAAGATCTGGTATGTCGCTACAAGACCATGCAAGGATTTCAGGTAAAGCGAAAGGGGGGATGGGATACACATGGTTTGCCTATTGAACTGGGTGTTGAGAAAGAATTGGGTATCACCAAAGAGGATATTGGAAAAAAGATTTCGGTAGAAGAGTATAATAAAAAATGCCGGGAAGCGGTGTTGCGCTATAAGGATAAATGGGATGATCTCACTCGGAAAATGGGTTACTGGGTTGATCTTAATGATCCTTACATCACCTTCACCAACGAATATATAGAAACGCTTTGGTGGGCACTTCGCCAACTTTATGATAAGGGGTTACTATACCAAAGTGTTAGTATTCAACCGTATTCTCCTGCAGCTGGTACTGGATTGAGTTCTCACGAATTGAATCAACCCGGGACATATAAAGACGTAAAGGACACTAGTGTTACGGCATTGTTTGAAGTGAAGGAAACGGATCATCCTTTATATGTAAAACTGAAATCATTACCTGCTCATGGTACACTCAGTATCATGGCATGGACAACCACTCCTTGGACGCTACCATCAAATTTAGGTTTGGCGGTTGGTCCGAAAGTGAATTATGTGGCTATTCAAACATTTAATCCCTACACCGGTGTTCCATGTACGATCATAATGGCGGAAGCCCTTACTCTTAAATATCTTAAGGAAGAAGGTAAGGATGCCGATTTTACAGGATTTCAGACAGGTGATAAAATTATCCCATGGAAAGTGGTAGCCCATTTCAGTGGAGCTGAAATGGAGGGATTGCGGTATCATCAATTGCTCCCTTTTAAGGCCAACTCAATGGAAGCCATCCTTGAAATTACACCTGATGCCGATCCATTCAAGGTAGTTACTGGAGATTTTGTTACTACGGAAGATGGAACTGGTGTAGTTCACATGGCACCTGCATTTGGTGCGGATGATTTTAAAACAGGACAGAAATTTAAACTGGGTATTTTGACCCTTGTTGATCGTGAAGGCAAGTTTGTAGAAGGCACGGGTGAATTCAGCGGTAGATATGTGAAGCCCTACAAAGAAGAAAATGATTACGTGGATGTGAACGTTGATATCGCTGTAAAACTCAAACTGGCAAGCAGCGCATTTAAGGTAGAAAAATATGAACACAGTTATCCGCATTGCTGGAGAACGGATAAGCCTATTCTATATTATCCACTCGATGCCTGGTTCATTAGAACTACTGCATTAAAGGATAGAATGGTGGAATTGAACAAGACGATTAACTGGAAACCTAAATCAACAGGCGAAGGTCGCTTTGGTAATTGGCTGGAGAATATGGTGGACTGGAATCTTAGTCGTAGCCGATACTGGGGAACGCCATTGCCGATATGGAGAACTGAAGATAAGACGGAAGAAAAATGTATCGGTTCTATCGCTGAACTGAACGAAGAAATCAGAAAAGCCGCCGCTATTTTAGGCGGTGAGGTGAACAAAGCCTTTTTAGAGAATGGCATTCAAGATTTGCATAAGCCCTTCGTGGATGATATAGTACTCGTGTCTGCTTCTGGTCTGCCAATGAAGCGTGTTCCAGATCTGGTAGATGTTTGGTTTGATTCTGGCGCCATGCCTTATGCACAATGGCATTATCCATTTGCACATAAAGAGATGTTGGATCAGAAAAAAGCATTCCCTGCAGATTTTATTGCAGAAGGTGTTGACCAGACTCGAGGATGGTTCTATACGCTTCATGCATTGGGTGTATTGCTCTTTGATTCAGTTGCCTATAAAACTGTGGTATCCAACGGACTGGTTCTAGATAAGAATGGAAATAAAATGAGCAAACGTTTGGGTAATGTGGTTGATCCGTTTGCTACAATCGAACAGTTTGGTGCAGATGCTACCCGTTGGTATCTGATTACCAACGCGTCCCCATGGGATAATTTGAAATTTGATATGGAAGGTATCAAAGAAGTGCAGCGTAAATTCTTTGGTACACTCTATAATACCTATCAGTTCTTTGCCTTGTATGCCAATGTGGATGGTTTTGCTTTTAAAGAGGATTACATTCCGGTAGAGAAAAGACCTGAGATCGATCGATGGATCCTATCAACACTGAATACGTTGATCAAAACGGTTCAAGGGTATATGGATGATTATGAGCCCACCATGGCGGGTAGAGCAATAGATGATTTTGTAGATCAGCAGTTAAGTAACTGGTACGTTCGTCTTTGTCGTCGTCGTTTCTGGAAAGGTGAATACGAGGAAGATAAGATAAGTGCCTATCAGACGTTGTACGAATGTTTGGAGACCGTATGCCGATTAGTAGCTCCGATCTCTCCTTTTTTTGTAGATGCTCTCTTCTCCAACCTGAATGCTGTTACCGGAAAACATAAAGAGCGTTCGGTTCATCATGTATTATTCCCAACTGTACACCCGGCTGTGATCGATCCGAAACTTGAGGAGCGGATGCAGATGGCACAAGATGCATCTTCATTGGTGTTATCAATCCGTAAAAACCGATCTGTTAATATCAAGGTTCGTCAGCCTTTACAGAAAATGATGATCCCGGTTCTTGACCCAGCCATGAAGGAACAGTTAATGTTGGTGGAAGATTTGATTAAATCTGAGGTAAATGTAAAGGAAATTGAATATTTAGCGGCTGATAATCAATTTATTAAGAAAAAGATCAAACCTAATTTCGTTGCTCTTGGTAAAAAAATGGGTGCAAAAATGAAGGGAGTAACCGCATCTCTTGCTGCATTTACACAGGATGATATTCGGGCTATTGAAAAAGAGGGTAAGGCGATGTTAACTATTGATAACGAGCAAGTTGAGATTCTGGCTTCAGAAGTAGATATTCAAAGTGAGGATGTGCCGGGTTGGATGGTAGCCAGTAAAAATTCCTTGA
>Ga0315907_10003908_pt1 | contig 17079 bp, 12 predicted proteins | sample LakEriMetagenome_3_FD_203525 | JGI IMG/M metagenome (GOLD analysis project Ga0315907, IMG submission 203525) | Freshwater fungal communities from buoy surface, Lake Erie, Ohio, United States - Buoy 12 MA123 | ecosystem: Environmental > Aquatic > Freshwater > Lake > Lake biofilm | place: USA... | reverse complement strand
AAGAAACGGCCCCGGTTGTCAAAACTCTTGGCGATCATAATGTACAAGTTATTCTGGATTATGGTGTGGAAGGTGGTCATAATGGCGAGAAAGGCTTCGATGAATCTTGTGAGGAGTTTATTCGGGTAGTGAACTATGCGGCTACGCAGTCAAATATCCCATTTATGAGTATTAAACTCACGGGTATGTCGCGTTTCGGGTTACTAGAAAAATTAGATAGTTCTCTGGAAGCCTTTACAGGGTCATTATTAGAACGTTTTCATCAGGCAGTTGATGCATTGAGTGAAGATGAAAAAGCGGAATGGAAACGTGTAGAAGGCAGACTAAGAAAAATCTGTAGTTTGGCTGTTGAGAAAAATGTTGGCGTTCTGATTGATGCAGAAGAAAGTTGGATCCAGGATCCGGTAGATGTACTAACTATCCAGATGATGGAAGCGTTCAACAAAACAAAAGCGATTGTTTTTAACACAGCACAGATGTACAGGCATGATCGCTTAGCATTTGTGAAAGATTCCATGGAAGCGGCTAAAAAGCGTGGATTTATACTTGGAATAAAACTCGTACGTGGCGCTTATATGGAAAAAGAGCGAGATCGTGCAAAAGTTATGGATTATCCATCGCCTATACAGCCGGATAAAATATCCTCCGATCGGGATTATGATGAAGCCGTTCGTTGTTGTATAGAACATATCGATTTTACTTCTATTATTGTAGCCACCCATAATGAGCAAAGCAGTTTATTAGCTGCTAATCTTTTAAAAGAAAAAAATCTTTCATTACATCACCCTCATGTTCATTTTTCTCAACTGTATGGTATGAGTGATCATATCACCTTCAACTTAGCTAAAGAAGGGTTTAGTGTAAGTAAATACTTGCCATTTGGACCGATCAAAGATGTTATTCCCTATTTAATGCGACGTGCACAAGAGAATTCGTCAGTAGCCGGGCAAACCAATCGTGAATTAGCCCTAATCAAAAAAGAATTGGCTAGACGTAAGGGTTAAGGATTCCACCAATAGGTAAATTTCAAGACCACTGCTCTGTTCTTAACTGCAAATGGCAAGGACAGGTAATTATCGGTATAAACCAGAAATATATCCGATGCTGGTTTGTATCGCCATTGAAGTCTGGTATTGATATTTACGTTTTTCTGCTGGTTATTATATTGTACAAATGTGGTAAAGTATAATGTATTGGTCATGGTAAGATCAATACGTGGACTGATAAGCCATAGTTGTGTTCTATTCCATGGTGCAGGCATACGAATATCATTATAACTCATTCCTACACTAAATATGGCAATTGGCTGTAAACGATAACTGATCTCTCCAGAAAAATTTGTTCGTGTTCCACCCTGATAATAACCGCCAAAGCGAGTACTTGCATTAAACGTAAAAAGTTTTTGGGGCGGCGAATTAAATTCCAGACCATATGCATTCCACATATGTGATGTTCCTCTTGCAATAGTATCTTTACCGGAATTTGTAGGATCGAATGGCTGCGTCAGTTTTACGTAATCATATGCTATAAAAGAGGTAATCGAAGCGTTTTTTCTACTGGTTGCCGTATATACCATATAATGTACATTATCAAGACTATTGCCTCTGGTATTAAAGTAACTTACACTAACGGCTTTTATACTATGTGATAATACCAAACCTGATTTTGGGAAAAAAAGAATTCCAGCAGATGGATTAATCTTGAAATAATCTTTCCTGGGTACATATCCCACTTCTGCATTATAATTTTCTCCGACGTATTCATGCTGCCATCCAAAATTTAATCGTTTCGAAGTATATTGAATCGTTCCAGCATGTGCCCAATCTTTAGTACTAACCTTAGGGGTGAACGATTTAAATGTAGATAATTTTCCTGTCCATTTATTATTGGCTGATGCGAGATTGTATTCAATTCCAATATTTCGGTTATAGCGATTTATCCTTTTGCCGGGAATGGTATCTGTGAAATTTAGAGGGGTCTCCTTGTTAATCGCAATGAATCCAATATTTGATCTTGAAAATACTTTTCGTTGTAAGGATAAAACAGAAAAATTTTGGCTGGGTAAGCTTCTTTCCAGGTTCTCTTGTGTTTGCATATTTAATGCTCCAATTCGCCAGTCTTTATTTAATTTACCACTTAGCCTTGCACCGGCTACTATGGGCGATTCTAGGCCAATTCTACGGGAGAAAAATGGGCGAATACTGGTGAATCCGAAATTGGCAAAAAGATCTCCATTCTCCAAGAAGAACTGCCGACGTTCAGGAAAGAAAAGTTCAAATCTATCCAGATTTGTTACTTGTCGATCCACTTCTACTTGCGAGAAATCAGGGTTATACGTAAGATCAAGATTTAGAGATGAGGTCACGCCAATCTTTATATCTCCTCCCAATTCAGCATTAAGTTTAGTAGGCGTTTTCTTTTGATAGTTTTTATTCATTCCACTAAGCATATATGGAATAACCGAAATATTAGCCCCTGGTGAAGGAGGATCTTCTTCAAATACTAATGTTCCGGAGAAAGCAAGTGTTGACGTAGGAAATTGCCGGGGTACAGGAGCCCAAGCAGATTTTTCAGGTAAGCTGATATCATTCCTGCTAAGATTGATACCCCATTCTTTTATCTCTGTTTTGTAGCGAAGAGTAGTAAATGGGATGGCAGCTTCAAAAATATAATAGGAACCGTAGTCTTTTACCTCTGAAATCCATTTGTTATCCCAATTTAGATCTACTTTGTTGCCTTCTGACATGGATCCGTCCCATTGTGCACCAGCAGCGTTAACGCCGAAAGCCTGTCCATTAGTTCGGTCTTCAAAAGGATCTATGAAGATGATAAAGTTATCGTTTCGTTGAAAATTAAAGTCTCGTCTAAGGGATTCAACTCGATTGGCATATTGACTTGGTTTATGGCAAATAGCAAGTACATATAAGTTTTTATTATCGAAGCAGAATTTCACCTTTGTCTTAGCTTTGGCATAACTCGAATCCATGGGCAAGACTACAAAAAAATCTTCCGCTGTTTGAGCAGCTTCCCAGGATTGGTCATGGTGCAGACCATCAATAACTATAGGTTGCTCTATTCGTTTCGCAAGGATGCGGTATTTATGATTGACCTTTTGTGCTTGGGTTAACAGCGACGTCAGGGCAAGCAGAATGAATAGTGTAATTTTTTGCACGCCGCAAAGATAGGAGATGAGGGCTACATCACCGCTTCATACAATATTTCTACAGGGTGTAATGCTTTCTTTCCAGTTCCATCTTTGATCTGATGTCTGCAACTTGTCCCAGGAGCAGCGATCAAGGTTTCTGCATCAGCTTTTCGAACTGCAGGGAATAAGACCAGCTCTCCGATCTTCATGGATAGTTCATAATGCTCTACTTCATAGCCAAATGAACCTGCCATACCACAACAGCCGGAAGGTATAGATTGTACCGTGTAATTTTCAGGAAGTGATAAGAGTTTAACCGTAGGCGCAGTAGATGCTACTGCTTTTTGTTGACAATGTCCATGCAGGATAATCTTCTTAGTAGTACTATGGAATTGCTCCTTATGGATGTTTCCTTTCTCTACTTCATTAATCAGGAATTCATCCATAAGGAATGTATGTGTAGCCAAAGATCTGGCAGCATTCAGGTTCTCATCTGTTGCCAGATCAGGATATTCATCCCGAAAACTTAATATGGCCGATGGCTCAATTCCTACTAATGGCACATTAGCTGAAACAATAGACGATAAGATGGAAATATTGTTATTGATGATCTCTTTTGCTTTACGTACTAATCCTTTTGATAACCAGGTGCGTCCGCTTTCTAGATGATCAACCAATAAAACTTCATAACCTAATTTTTCTAGTAATAGAATGGATTTTATCCCAATCTCTGTATCGTTAAAATTGGTGAACTCATCACAGAATAAGATCAATTTTTTATCCGATGTCTTCTTCTCATGCTCAGCATACCATTTCCGTAAAGTTGTTTTGTATAAAGTAGGCAGTGATCTTTCTTCAGCAAATCCCACAGATTTTTTAAACAACTTACTTAACAAAGGATTCTGAACGATGAAGTTGTAAGCAGATGGGAAAAGAGAAGCTAATTGAGAAGATTTTGTAAAGTTCGCAATCAACTTTGACCGAAAAGGTATTCCATTCGCATCGTAATAATGTTGCAGAAATTCTGCTTTTAACTTGGCTATATCTACATTAGAAGGGCATTCTGATTTGCACCCTTTACAACTCAGACAAAGATCAAGTACGTCATATATTTCTTTATGATCGAATCGGTTAACTTTATCTGAATGGGTTAAAAATTCCCTTAATATATTGGCGCGCGCACGTGTAGTATCCTTCTCATCTCGTGTGGCCATAAATGATGGGCACATTGTCCCGCCCGATAAATGTGATTTGCGACAATCGCCAGATCCATTACACTGCTCTGCATGTTGAAGTATATCTTGATTGTAAAAACGAAATGTAGTATTAAATGTTGGTACTTTTTGATCTGGCTCATAACGCAACATGGTATCCATTGGTGGTGTATCCACGATCTTATTTGGATTGAAAATATTTTCTGGATCCCATAAATACTTGATCTTTCGAAGTAATTGATAATTCTGCTTACCGATCATTTGCTCAATGAATTCACCACGAAGTCTGCCATCCCCATGCTCTCCGCTTAATGAGCCATTATATTTTTTTACAAGAGTGGCGATTTCTTCTGCTATGCTGCGGAAACGTTTTTGTCCCTCTGTAGTTTTAAGATTAATGATTGGTCGCAGATGTAGTTCACCAGATCCTGCATGTGCATAATGTACAGAGTATAAATTATACTTTTTAAGAATTTCATTGAATTCTCTGATGTATGCAGGAAGATCAAGAACATCAACAGCGGTATCTTCAATAACCGGTACTGCTTTCTCATCTCCTGGGAGGTTACTAAGCAATCCTAAGCCAGCTTTACGGAGCGACCAAATCTTTTTAGTGTCTTCACCGAAAAGAAGAGGAAAATGATAACCATATCCTGCAGCACGCATTTCATCTTCTACTTTTTTACAGATTTCGATAATTTCTTCACGTGAATTTCTGCAGAATTCAACAACGAGTATAGCTCCTGGATCCCCCTGAACAAAGAATCTATTCTTGGCTTGCTCACGATTGTCTTTAGTACATTCCAATACATAATGATCGATGAGTTCACTGGCACTGGGATTATATTTAAGGGCGATAAGATTAGCGTGTAATGATTCATCAATAGAATTAAAATGTACGCATAGCAATCCCATTTCTTTTGGAGGCAGATCGATAAGGTTCAATTCAATCTCTGTGATGAATGCAAGTGTACCTTCAGATCCTGCGATCAGTTTGCAAAAATTAAATGCAGGGCCGCCTGCTGTGAAAGGAGCAGATTCTAGCAATACATCAATGGCATAGCCAGTATTTCTTCTTTCGACAGAGGCCTTAGGGAACTCCTTTCGGATCTCTACTTGATTATCATAATTGCTTAGCATGGAACGGACTTCTCTATAGATAGAAGATTCTAATGTATTGCCTTCACATTTTGCATGAAAGCTATCGAGGTCTAATTCTTTACATTCAACTTCAGTTCCATCACTTAGTAATGCTTTTACGGAAAGTAAATGTTCTCTTGTGCTTCTATATACAACTGAATTAGATCCACAAGAATTATTGCCTACCATACCTCCGATCATAGCACGATTAGCAGTCGAAGTTTCGGGTCCGAATAATAAACCATGTGGTTTAAGGAACATATTCAGTTCATCTCTTACTACACCTGGTTGTACCCGAATTTTTTTAGCCTTGGCATCGAAATCAAGGATCTTATTGAAATGTTTGGATACATCTACCACAATGCCATTCCCGACTACCTGTCCGGCAAGCGATGTTCCTGCTGTTCTGGGGATGAGTGAGGTTTTTTCCTTTCTGGCGAAGTGGATCAGTTTTCGAAGGTCTTCAACTGATTTTGGTATAGCTACTGCTAATGGAAGTTCTCTGTATGCAGAGGCATCCGTAGCATATAAAATTCGCATCTGTTGATCAAAATGCAGATCACCTTCAAGATTTTTTGCCAGTAAGGAAAGCTTGTTGGTCATGAGATAAAAATAAAAAAAGTAAAAAGTAAAAATGGGATATTCTTACTTTTTACTTCTTATTGTTCAAAGTAGAATTATCCTAACTTTTGCTGTAAGTTTTGATCGATTGCATCCAAGAACTCTTCAGTGTACAGGTAATGTTCACCATGATTCACTTTATTCCCATGGATACAAACGGCCAGATCTTTTGTCATCTTACCACTTTCTACGGTTTCAATACAAACAGCTTCCAGCGTATTGGCGAAATTAATCAGCGATTCGTTGGCATCTAACTTTCCTCGAAAGGCTAATCCTCTGGTCCACGCGAAAATAGAGGCAATCGGATTAGTGCTTGTTGGTTTCCCTTTTTGGTGATCACGATAATGGCGCGTAACCGTACCATGAGCCGCTTCAGCCTCCATTGTCTTACCATCCGGAGTAACCAAAACAGAAGTCATCAAACCTAAAGAACCATATCCTTGTGCTACAGAATCACTCTGTACATCGCCATCATAGTTTTTACATGCCCAGATGAACCCGCCATTCCATTTCATGGCACTAGCCACCATATCATCGATCAATCGGTGTTCGTAGGTGATACCAGCTGCGTCGAATTGAGTTTTAAATTCTGCTTCAAATATCTCCTGAAAGATGTCTTTGAAACGGCCATCGTATTTTTTCAGAATAGTATTTTTCGTACTGAGGTAAAGCGGCCATTGTTTTTGTAGGGCTAGGTTCATACAACTACGCGCGAAACCCCTAATGCTCTCATCGGTATTGTACATGGCCATTGCCACGCCGCCTCCTTTAAACTGAAAAACTTCATGCTCGATAACTTGTCCATCTTCTCCCTCAAACTTAATTGTCATTTTACCTTTTCCAGGTACAACAAAATCTGTAGCACGATATTGATCACCAAATGCATGACGTCCTACGATAATTGGACGATCCCAGGTAGTAACCAAACGAGGTATATTTTTTATCACGATCGGCTCACGGAATACTGTGCCATCAAGAATATTGCGAATGGTACCATTTGGACTTTTCCACATTTGCTTGAGGTTGAATTCTTTTACACGAGCCTCATCAGGAGTAATGGTAGCACATTTGATTCCCACTCCATATTGTTTGATAGCATTAGCCGCATCAATGGTTACCTGATCATTTGTTTGATCACGATACTCAACACCTAAATCGAAATATTTGATATCCAGATCCACATAAGGAAGGATAAGTTTGTCTTTTATGAATTTCCAGATGATTCTTGTCATCTCATCTCCATCCAGCTCAACTACTGGATTGGCAACTTTAATCTTTTCTGCCATTTTCTTTGAATTTTAAGGGCTCCGAAGGTACAAAACGATTAGCTAATTTTCTAATCAGCTACTGAACTAATTGGTCAACTAAGCCATTATCCTAACGCAACATCGAGTATCATCATCACTATAAATCCTCCAATAAAGCCCATTACCGCAAGATCCGTGTATTTATCCCGTTGGGTTTCGGGTATCACTTCTTCTACAACAACATAGATCATGGCTCCCGCGGCAAATGCCAGAGCAAATGGGAGGATAGGCTGCATGTAGATTACGGCTACTGCTCCTAAAACCCCTGCTACGGGCTCTACAATAGCCGATAGTTGTCCAAACCAGAAACTCTTTAATCTGCTCATTCCTTGTCGGCGTAAAGGCACTGAAACCGCCAAGCCTTCAGGGAAATTTTGGATTCCGATACCAAAGGCAAGTGCAATAGCTCCGGCAATACTGGCTTCGGGCATTCCATTGGCAGCTGCACCAAACAATACCCCTACTGCTAAACCCTCTGGTATATTATGGAGGGTAATGGCCAAGATCAACAAGGTAGTTTTCCGCCACTGTGTTTTCATACCCTCTGATTCGTGATCTCCAAAATTGATATGCAGATGCGGCATATATTTATCCAAAAAGAAAATAAATCCAGATCCAGCTAAAAAACCCACTGCTGCTGGCATCCAAGTCATGGCAGGATAGAGGCGTTCCGACATTTCAATGGCTGGATTCAGAAGCGACCAAAAACTGGCGGCTACCATTACGCCACCTGTAAAACCCAACATGATATCCAATACCTTTCGATCTATCGTTTTAAAGAAAAAAACCAGTGATGCTCCTGCTGCGGTTACTAACCATGTAAATGTTGTGGCGGCCAAAGCAGCCCAAACTGGTCCAATTTCTTTTACAATATTTTCCAGTGCTGTCATTTTCCGTTCATTTTTTTCAACCAAATATGTTTGGCAACTGCCTCACTCAATATTAATGCGGCTTTATTGCCCGATTTTATTTCAATACTATTATCAAATGGGAATTTCTTTTTCACCTCCAGTATTGTACCAATGCCAATTTTGTTGTGCTTTAGTATATCAAGCAACTCCGGTGTTTGATTCCCTACATGACAAACCTCCATTTGATGATTCAATGGTATAGCTGTAATACAAATGCGATCGTGAGTCGCGATCTTCCCATTGCGGTCCGGTATAGGATCTCCATGAGGGTCGAACCGTGGGTAATCTAGATACTCATCCAGTTTGTCGATTAATTTTACACTGGTCACATGCTCCAATTGTTCTGCCACCTCATGAACTTCATCCCAATTGAATTTAAGTTTCTCCGATAAGAAATATTCCCAAAGACGATGGCGGCGAATAATACCCAAGGCTACTTTTTTACCATCCTGGCTAAGCCGGAATCCCTGATATTTCTCGTACGATAATAGTTTTTTAGCCTTGAGTTTTTTAAGCATATCGGTAACAGAAGCCGGCCTTGTTTTTAATTCTGCCGATAAAGCATTAGTCGTTACCACATCATCTGCTCCCTGCAAATGATAAATGGCTTTAATATAATTTTCTTCCGTTGATGTATAAAGCACGAAATATATTTAGACAAATCTAAAAAATAATTTTTTAAATCCAAATTTTGTGATTTATACCCTGTATAGACAGAATGTTATAACTTGAACCTATGAAACGTATGCTTTTCATATTGACCGTTATTGGGTTTATTTATTCTTGTGGATCTGAGAAGAAAAGTTTATCCGATGAGCAGATTGCTACGGTGGAGGAATTTGTAGAATCATTTCCTGACGTAAAGCTGCCCTTGATGATACATGATAGTATCCTGTCAAAAAAGGCCAATGATTCTTTTCGAATTACCGATAAAGTATTTAAGCAATTTGTTCCAGATAGTATCTATAAGTCGGACTTTAAAGGTGCCAAGCCAAAATTTTATGGTATTGGAAAGGTAAAAGACAAAAATGAAGATCATTATGTATTCATCAGTGTTCAGTCCTCATCCAAAAAAATAGCGTATTTACTTTGTTTTGATAAAGAGAAACAATTTAAGGCAGGCATGTCTTTAATGGCTAAATCCAAAAGGAAAGATGTAAGTTTTGAAGGAGGAATGGATAGGAAGTTTAATATATATAGAAATAGTTATCGCAAAGGAAAAGATGGCCAACAGTACTACACACGGAATGCCTTTGTATATAACACTGCCGGTATGTTTACACTTATACTCAATGAATCAAATGATATTCCTGAAGAGGAAGAAATCTATAATCCAATTGATACACTTCCCAGAACGATGAAAAATACTGGTGATTATGGGAAGGATAAGCGAAATTTCGTAAGTGTCCGAAATGGTGCAAAACCAGGAAAGCTTTTATTTTTTGTGCATTTTGAAAAAGCGGATGACTGTATTGGAGAATTAAAAGGTGAACTTTCTATGGTAGATACCAGAAGAGGGGTTTATTCAGAACCGGGTGATCCTTGTTCTCTGGAGCTGGAATTTACTGCCAATTCTGTAAGCTTGAAAGAGCTAAAAGGTTGTGGAAATTATCGTGGCATTAAGTGCTTTTTTGATGGAGAATACCCTAAACGGGCTGCCAAAAGAAAAAAATAATCTCAACGGTTTTATCGTATGTAAACCCCTTTTACGGCATATTGTGTAAAAAGTACATAATTTGCCGCCTGATTTATTTTAATACGAATTATCTTGCAGTAGATTTTTTAGAAGAGAAATTTAGACTCATGACAAATTTTAGGCAGTACAACGTTCCTTACCCAGTTGATCCTCGTTATAGCACAAAAGTGGCTTATTTTTCGATGGAGTTTGCAGTTCATCAACCCCTTAAAATATATAGTGGAGGTTTAGGTTTTTTGGCAGGTTCACATCTTCGCAGTGCGTATCAACTTCGCCAAAATCTCATTGGTGTAGGCATATTGTGGAAATATGGATATTATGATCAGGCACGCAATCAGGATCAGACCTTACAGGTTCAATGGAACGAAAAGATCTATAATTTCTTGCAGGATACGGGCATTAAATTTCAGGTTAATATTCACGATGCGCCGGTTTGGGTTAAGGTATGGTATCTTCATCCTGATACATTTCGTTCTGCCCCATTATTCTTATTAAGTACAGACCTCCCTGAGAATGATTATGTTTCTCAAACGATTACACATCGCTTATACGATGGTAATGTTGCTACCAAAGTTGCGCAGTTCATTTTACTTGGGATTGGTGGAGCAAAGCTCATAGATGAATTAAATTTTGCCCCAGATGTTTATCATCTGAACGAGGCCCATGGAGTATCTTCTGTTTTCTATTTGCTCAAAAAATTTGGAAGTAAAGAGGAAGTTCGTAAAAGGTTAGTATTTACGACACATACTCCTGAAGAAGCAGGTAATGAGAAGCACGATATGCATCTCTGTGAAAAGATGTCTTACTTCAATGGTTTTTCACTAGATGAAGTTCGACATTTAACTGGGATTCACGACAACCAGTTCAACCATTCATTGGTGGCATTAAGATTTGCCCGTTTATCAAATGGAGTTTCTGAATTGCATGGCCATGTCAGTAGAAGAATGTGGCATAAATATGATGGAATCGCCAATATCATACATATAACCAATGCACAGAATTGGGGTTATTGGGCCGATAAGCAATTGTATTTTGCTATGGATGAGCAAAATGAAGAGCGATTCATCGATCGTAAGCGTTTCTTGAAAAAAAGAGCATTTGACATTGTCGCTGATCAAACAGGTAAATTACTAGACCCAGATGTTTTAACCATTGTTTGGGCTCGTCGATTTGCTGGATATAAGCGTGCAGAACTGATCACTCGTGATAAAGCAAGATTTGAGGCGTTATTGAATAATCAAAAATATCCTGTTCAAATAATTTGGGCGGGTAAACCATATCCGTTGGATTATCCTGCCATAAGCGATTTCAATCATCTGGTACACTTGAGTAAATCGTACAATAATGTTGCCGTTTGTACCGGTTATGAATTATTTTTAAGTAAACGATTAAAACAAGCTGCCGATATCTGGCTGAATAATCCACGTGTACCACGTGAAGCTTCTGGTACTAGTGGAATGACCGCCGCCATGAATGGAGCGGTGAATGTATCAACAAATGATGGATGGATCGTAGAATTCATCGATCATGGTAATAATGGATTTGTTGTTCCACCAGTTGATTATGAACATATGCATGTACAAGACCAGGATCAATATGATCTAGATCAGTTATATAGATTATTCAATCACGAAATTCTTCCTCTATATTATGATGAGCCCGATACATGGCGACAAGTGGTAAAAAATGGTATGCGTGATGTGCGTTTCCAATTTGATTCAAATCGAATGGCTCATGAATACTATGAGTTGTTATATAACTCTGGAAAACACTAATATGGAAAGTTATATCAAATCTCAGGATGTTCGATGGTCTGACCTTGATCCAAACTTCCATATGATGCATTCAAAATATTATGAACTAGGTGCATATTGTCGTGTTTGTTTTTTGATGGAATATGAACTTACCGATCAAGTACTGAAGGAACATAAGATCGGCCCCATACTTTTGCGAGAAGAATGTAGTTTTCGAAGAGAAATCAAATTCGGCGATAAACTGGAGATAGATTTAAAATTAGCAAAGGCGAAAGAAAATATGTCGCGCTGGACAATCCGTCATATCATATACAAAAATGGGGAACCTGCAGCTCACCTAGAGGTAGATGGTGCCTGGATTGATATGGATAAACGTAAAATGGCTGTTCCTCCGGAAACATTCAAAGCCACTTTCCTCCAAATGCCGCGTACAGAAGATTTTCATTGGTTCTGAAGTATTATTTTTGCTTCATGATAAGACCTCTTTTTACGATCCTTTTTTTGGGGATTACATTGCTTGTATGCGCACAACAACAGGATCTTGATGTCAATCAGTTTCAACTGAAGATCGCTGAACAGCATGTCCAGTTACTGGATGTTCGCACTATCGGTGAATATAATTCGGGATATATCAAAAATGCTTTTCAGGCTGATTGGACGAACCAGGTTCAATTCTTTGATCGGACACAGTATTTAGACAAATCAAAGCCAGTTTATGTTTATTGTGCATCTGGGGGCAGGAGTGCTGCTGCAACCATTGCCTTGCGTGAAAAAGGATTTATAGCGTATAATTTATCGGGTGGTATGATTGCCTGGAAACGAGCAGGAAAACCTGTAGAAGGTGTTTCTATGGCGGGTAAATTATCTGCTACAGAGTATAAGCGTATTATTGATCAGGCCGACTTGGTATTGGTTGATTTCGGTGCTGTCTGGTGTCCTCCTTGTAAAAAGATGGAACCTGTGGTAGCTGAACTGAATAAAAAGAAAATAGTCAGCATTGCTAATGTGGATGGGGCTGTTAATACTGAGCTGCTTGAATCCTCGAAAGTAGAAGCTTTCCCGACATTTATATTGTATAAGAAAGGAAAAGAAGTTTGGCGTAAACAAGGTATCGTAACACTCGCTGAATTTGAATCTGTAATCAAATCAACTAAATAATTAGCTATATAGCTAATTAGACTATTCGCCAATGTCTTCTAAACTTGAAATGTTCCGTAATCGCTTAGAAAAAGTGTTTAAACATCGATCTAAGCTTGCACGCCGACAAAACATTGAATGTTATCGATTATACGATCGTGATCTCCCGGAATTCCCTTTGATCATTGATGTTTATGGGAATGCTGTAAATGTTTCGGAATACAGTAGTAAGCATACATTGAGTGACGATGAATATGCTGAATGGCTGGAAGGCAGTTTACATATCATGGCAACAGTATTGCAGATTGAACCGGAATGGGTATTTTGTAAACAGCGTTATCGAAAAACAGATAGACAATCACAGTATCAAAAAGCTTCCGCACTTCACCATGAATTCACAGTTAAAGAAGGTGGGCTATCTTTTATAGTTAATCTAAGTGATTATTTAGATACGGGTTTATTTCTAGATCACCGACTTACCAGAGGGATGGTACGTGAATTAGCACCAGGAAAAAAAGTACTTAACCTTTTTTGTTATACTGGATCATTTACAGTTTATGCAGCGGACGGTGGAGCTATTGAAACTGTATCTATAGATCTCTCTAATACCTATACCGAATGGACGAAACGAAACCTGGAACTTAATGAAAGTAAAGGGCTAGAACATAAAGTGATCAAGGGCGACGTGTTACAACTGTTACCCCAGCAGCAGGATGAGTATTTTGATATCGTCATATTAGATCCACCGTCATTTTCCAACAGTAAGATGATGAAGGAATTCCTGGATATTCAGCGAGATCATGAGATGCTTATCAATACTTGTCTGCAGAAGCTTAAGAAAGGAGGTATTCTGTTTTTCAGTACTAATCTGAGAGGATTTAAACTGGAAAAAGATCTGATACGGGCTTCATCTATAGTAGATATTACCCGACAAACCACTCCGTTTGATTTTGAAGGAAAACTGCAGCGATGGTGTTATAAGATCACTCATTAGTATTTATAGTAAATTGCAGCATGACTGTTATTGGCGTAGATATTCAAAAAGCAGCAGACTTGCTTAATGCAGGTGAACTGGTAGCCATACCTACAGAAACGGTATATGGACTGGCTGGGAACGCCTTGAATGTTGATACGGTAGGCAAAATATATGAAGCCAAAAAAAGGCCTTTTTTTAATCCGCTGATCATACACTTACCTTCGTTAGAGGCGGCCAAACCTTATGTGCGTGATATCCCCGAAAGTTTGCAAATACTGGCAAAAGCCTTTAGTCCGGGACCAATCAGTTTTTTAATGCCAAAGTCAGAATTAGTTCCCGATGTCATCACAGCTGGATCTGAAAACGTGGTCATTCGAATACCTGATCATCCCATGACACTTGAGTTACTTCGTAAACTAGATTTCCCTTTAGCCGCTCCTAGTGCTAACCCTTTTGGATATGTAAGTCCAGTCACGGCTCAACATGTGCTTGATGGATTACATGGGAAAATCGCTTATATTTTGGATGGAGGAACATGTAGAGTAGGATTAGAATCAACTATCGTTGGAGAGGAGGATGGACAATTGATCGTGTATCGATTAGGGGGTATAACAGTAGAGCAAATTGAAAAAACTACAGGCATTAAGCCAAGCTTATCCTTATTTCATAAGAATCCAGATACACCGGGTCAGTTAACATCTCATTATGCGCCTGGGAAACCAGTATTAGTCGGTGATGTAGCGAGTTTGTTAGCTGGTAAGGATGTGGCTAGAGTAGGGGTGATCACTTTTCAAAAAGAGCATGGAATAAAGAACTCCTATGTATTGTCTCCTTCTGGTAATTTGGCAGAAGCTGCTGCAGGTTTATTTCAGGCATTGCGAGATTTGGATAAAGCAGATATCGATTACATAATCGCAGAGCGTTTTCCGAATGAAGGAATTGGTATGGCGATCAATGATCGTTTGAGCAGGGCAAGTGCTTAAATCCCTTCTATCATTTCACTTAATTCCAGCCAGCGTAATTCTTTTTTGTCCAGCAGATTCGTGATTTCAACAATTCGTTGAGAATTTTTTTGTAATTCTTCAAAGGGTAGATTAGAGCTGCCTAATTTTTCTGTAATCAATAATTTTTCTTTATTTAATGCTGCCATTTCTATTTCCAATAATTCAAATTCACGTTTATCCTTAAAAGAAACTTTTTTCTTTGGTTGTGCAGTATTTGATACAGCAGATATTTCTATTTTTGTTGCTTGTACTGCTTCTGTCTTTTTTGTCTCTTCTTGTTCCAACCAAATACGATAATCTGAATAATTCCCAGGAAAATCTCTTACTTCACCATCCCCTTCAAATACCAATAGATGATCTACTAGTTTATCCATGAAATAACGATCATGTGAAACGATCATAAGACATCCTGGAAAATCTGCCAGGAATGTTTCCAAAACTGCTAAAGTAGGTAGATCAAGATCGTTCGTTGGTTCATCTAAGATCAAGAAGTTTGGACTTTTAAACAATACGGTTAGGAGATGTAATCGTCTTTTTTCACCGCCACTGAGTTTGCTGATGAATGTATATTGTTGATCAGGTGTGAACAAAAATAGTTCCAGGAATTGAGCGGCACTTAGTGATCCTCCTTTGGCTAATGGAAAACTCTCTGCAATAGATTTTACATATTCAATGACACGCATATCCTGCTTAATGTCTAATCCTTCTTGTGAATAGTTTCCAAAGACTACGGTGTCGCCAATATTAACTTTTCCGCTATCTGCTTGCTCTATTCCCTGTGTAACATTGATAAATGTTGACTTACCTACTCCATTTTTCCCTGCAATACCAACACGCTCTCCTTTTTTGAAGGTATAATCAAAACCTTTTAGTATGATTTTTTCACCATAATTTTTATATACTTTTTTTAGTTCCACCACTTTGCCACCTAATCGATTCATCTTCATTTCCAATTCCAATCGTTGTTCTTCAATACGTTGTTTTGCTTTAGCTTCAATTAAGTAGAAATTATCTTGTCGGCTTTTCGACTTTGTAGTACGTGCCCGAGGTTGTTTGCGCATCCACTCTAACTCTTTTCTATAGGAGTTTCGTGCTTTATCAATGCTGGCTACTTCACTTTCAATACGAGCAGCTTTCTTTTCAAGATAGTTGACATAATCTCCTTTATACGTATAGAGATGTCCATTATCCAGTTCCCATATTTCATTGCATACTTCATCAAGAAAATAACGATCGTGTGTAACCAGGAGAAGGGTAATGTTCTCTTTGTTTAAATAGTGTTCTAGCCATTCCACCATTTCTACATCAAGATGGTTAGTAGGCTCATCCATGATCAACAGAATATGTTTATGCTCAAAGCCAATATCAATGAGTGTTCTGGCCAGAGCAACTCTTTTTCGTTGTCCGCCACTTAGTGTATTCATCTTTTGAAGTAAATTATGAATACGCAGTTTCCCCAGGATCTGTTTAACTTTCGCATCAAAATCCCAAGCGCCCAGTTCATCCATTTTAACAATCGCTTCCGTTTGTCGAGTATGGTCTTCTGTTTCCATAGCATCCTCATATTCGCGTATAGCATCCATGATTGGATGTTTATGAAAGAAAATATTTTGAAGGATAGAATCGTTCTCGTGGAATTCTGGATTTTGTTCAAATAGTGCTATATCCACATCTTTATTGATCCAGACCTTACCTGAATCTTCATATTCTTTACCGGCGAGGATGCGAAGAAGGGTTGACTTTCCACTCCCGTTACGGGCGATAAGCGCAATTTTATCCCCTTCTGAAATATGAAAACTCAGATTTTCAAATAAAGGCTTTATACCATATGATTTCCCAATTCCTTCAGCAGAAACATAATGCATTATGCAAATATACTATTTGCGGAATGGCTAATACGCGAATTCACTAAATGGCAAATTTTTTTATCATGAGACAAAGCAGGATTGTGATTATCAGTGCTAATGGGACTGTCAGCTTTTGCTGAAGATGTCGATTTCGTTTTTGTTGTTTTACTTTTTCGATTTGTTCTACTTGAGTTACATTATCACCAGCAAGTTTCAATAATTTTTCCCAAAGATTTTCTAAATATGGATAGCTGAAAGGTTTAGTACATGCAAGCATGTGAAGGATTATCGTTTGATTGATCTCTTTTTCATCAAAGTTCTTTAGAC
>Ga0315907_10003905_pt1 | contig 17084 bp, 10 predicted proteins | sample LakEriMetagenome_3_FD_203525 | JGI IMG/M metagenome (GOLD analysis project Ga0315907, IMG submission 203525) | Freshwater fungal communities from buoy surface, Lake Erie, Ohio, United States - Buoy 12 MA123 | ecosystem: Environmental > Aquatic > Freshwater > Lake > Lake biofilm | place: USA... | reverse complement strand
AAGCGCCCGCATCGCAAAGCCCGGGCCGCGCCGTGCCCAACACGCTGGCGCCCAACACCTTTGCCGATCTGGCCGAACGGCTGTTGCCGGCGGTCGTGAATATCCAGGTCGTCACGGCCCAGGCCGCGCAGGCTGGCCCGCGCGGGCAGGGGCCGCAGGGCCAAGGGCCGCAGCAGCGCCGCCCGGACGGGCAGCCGCAATTTCCGCCGGGCTCGCCGTTCGAGGAATTCTTCCGCGAGTTCGAGAACCGCCAGGGCCGCGGGCCCGAGCAGCCGCAGCAGCGCCGCGGCCAGTCGCTGGGCTCGGGCTTCGTCGTCGATGCGGCGGGCTTCATCGTGACGAACAACCACGTGATCGACGGGGCCGAAGAAATCCGCGTCGTGTTCCGCGACAACCAGACCCTCACGGCCAAGCTCGTGGGCAAGGATGCGCGCACCGACCTCGCTTTGCTGAAGGTCGAAAGCCGCACGCCGCTGCCCTTCGTGCGCTTCGGCGACAGCGACAAGTCGCGCGTCGGCGACTGGGTCGTGGCGATCGGGAACCCCTTTGGGCTTGGTGGTACGGTCACGCAAGGCATCATCTCCGCACGCCAGCGCGACATCAACGCAGGCCCCTACGACGATTTCCTGCAGACCGACGCCTCGATCAATCGCGGAAATTCGGGCGGGCCCTTGTTCAATCTCCAGGGCGATGTGATCGGCGTCAACACGGCGATCTATTCGCCGACCGGCGGCTCGGTTGGTATCGGTTTCTCGATCCCGTCGTCGATCGTGACGAACGTGGTGGCGCAATTGCGCAAAGACGGTCGCGTGCGGCGCGGCTGGCTCGGCGTGAACATCCAGAGCGTCACCGACGAGATCGCCGAGGGCGTGGGGCTCGACAAGGCGCGTGGCGCCCTCGTGGCGCGCGTGCCCGACAACGGCCCCGCCGCCAAGTCGAACATCCGTGCCGGCGACGTCATCGTGAAGTTCGACGGCAAAGAGGTGACCGACATGCGCCGCCTGCCGCGTCTCGTGGCCGAAACGCCGGTCGAGAAAAGCGTGAAGGTCGAGGTGTGGCGCAATCGCGGCATCGTGACGCTCGACGTGACGTTGGGCGAGCTTGAAGACGAGCAGGCGGCCCAGGCCGCCCCGGGTGCGCGCCCCACGCCGGGGCAGCCTGCACCGAGTGCGCCGCGCAACGAGCTCGACGTGCTCGGCATGACCTTGGCGCCGGTGTCGCCCGAACTGCGCACGCGCTTCCAACTGCCCGAGCGCCAGCGCGGCGTGGTGGTGACGGCCGTCGTCGACGGGTCGGTCGCCCAGGAGCGCGGCATTCGTCCCGGCGACGTGATCGTCGAAGTGGCGCAGACGGAAGTGGCGCAGCCCGGCCAGGTTCAGGACAAGGTGCGCGAGCAGCGCACCCAAGGCCGCCGCTCGGTGCTGATCATGGTCGAGCGCGGCGGCGAGCAGCGCTTCGTCGGCCTGCCGGTCGAACCGCGCGGGTAGGTTGGAGGCCAATCGTCGAAAAGCGCATCCTCAGCCTCGCGCGAAGCGACCGGGGCCGGGACCTTCAAAAAAAGATTGGAATCTGCAGACTTTCACTGCGCACGACAACGAGGCAACTTCCAGGTGCGCTAAACTAAAAGCTGAGGAGGACTTTGCCGACTCAAATAAATGGCCATCTAGCAGATTATAGTAGCTCGCGGCTCCACGTTCGTGAAACCGCCATTATGCATATGGCCTTATACAAACCCGATCTTCTCTAGAAGTTGTTTGCGCATGTCGTTTTCGCCGACCATTTTCTCGACGATCAAGAACAACCCTTTTCCACTGCTCTTACGCTCCCACAACGCGCCGATGTTACGCTTCTCTGCTGTATCGGCGCTATTTGCAATGTGCGCCCCTTTGTACTCTGCCACGAGCAGACGACCGTCGGTCAGCTCGGCGACGAAGTCGGGATAGAAACGGTCTGTCGATGTAGGAAGCCAAAACGAATCTTGGTGCTTCGACACGTTACGGATCCAGTATTTGACGCTTGGTAAGCTGTCGATTGCTTCGGCGCATCGTAGCTCTTCCCCATCGTCGACGCCGTCGAACTCCGGAACCTGACTGGCGCCCAAGAAGTGCTTTGTAGGTTTCCAGCGGCCGTCATACTTTCGCTGATCGGCATACATACCGTCTTTGAACTCGAACGCTTTCGCGAACACCACGTCGACCTTGGCCTCCGGAGCAAAGAGGCAGCGCTGATAGGCACTGTTGCGTTCGGACTGTCGTATGGCGACAAGCCGATCGCGCACCTTGCGCGCAAGAATAAATTTGCAGCGCATAAGTGCTGAAATATGAATGCTACGCGCTACAGTCAAATGCTGTACCAACTCGGAGAGCCAGCGCAGCAACTCGGCCTGATTGATATCAGGCTGACGGACCTGTTTGTCGAGCCACAACACGAGAGCAGAATCGGTCCACCCCTTGACATCGACATCGAGCGCAAATTGCTCTTCTTCGCTCGTGAATTTGTATTTGATCTTGTCTCCGTCGAGATCGATCTCATAAGTCCGCCCTTCTTCACGGATGGAGAACTCAACATTCGTGAAAAGTGCAGAGTGATTCTTCAGCGACCAGCTATGGGCTTCAACGATCAGATCCGTATCCGCAAGCTCCAGAACACCCTGAATCTCGACGGAAAGTGCGGGAATGCGGATAACCGCGCCTTTCTCCGCCGGCGATTCGGCCGCCGCAATCTCGACGCGATGCTTGGCGACCTTCGCCTTGAACAAGGCCCGGTCAGCCTCAGGAAGAGCTGCTACGATCTCTTGCTCCGCTTCTTCGCTAATCGGACCAGCAACCACAATTTCAACTTCGCCGTCCCCGGTTGCCGTGACATCTACACCTTCATGCCGACTCAACTTCTCCGCCGCTTCAGGCGCGACTTTGGCCTTATGCGAGACGACGCGCTTGGGCCGACCGACACCAAACAACCCGCCAAGTTCGCGCTGCACGGGCTCGATCATCTCTTTGGCTTCGGTTTCGTCGAAACCCATCTGAACAAGTTTGTCGGTAAGCCCCTTTGCCGCTTCAGCTGCCGTTGGCTCCGAAAGAAAAGCGTAAGCTTTGTTGAGAGCGGGATTGGAGCGTAACTGCGCATATGGCATTCGCAGAACGCGTCCAAGAAGCTGTTCGACGGCGACCGCGCTTTGTATTCGAGACGCGGAACAGAAAACATAGGCAAACGAACAGTCCCAGCCCTCTTTCAAAGCTTCCACGGTGATAACAAACTCAACGGGGCAGCTCCGATCAAACAAGTCTTTACCGTCCAGCTCCCGTTGCTCTCCGGTTGCGACAACGATCTTGTTTTCGTCGATCTGCTCGGTCTCGATAAGATGCTTCTTAAGAACCTCGACTGTGACCTCCTGGTCCTTCGGCTGGGCCTGAAACAAGACGATCGGTCGGATATAGGCGCTGTCTAAGGCCGCGATTTTCGCAAGCCGTGCGCGCTGCGCGATTGCTTCCGTGACCGCACCTTGCCACGTCGCCTTTTCGGCCAGAACGATCGGGAGCTTGACCATCTCTTCCGACTTGAGCTCTTGCGCTTTGACGCTGTGCAGGATGTTCGAGTTTGGTCGCGGCGTAGCCGTGAATTCGACGATTGCTGAAGGATTGACGCGCTGCTGCAGCTCGCGAGTCAGCCCCGTCACCGCATTGTGGGCTTCGTCGACGATCATCAACGGCCGGTGAAGATGCATCAGGTTCGCGAATGAGAACTTGATGCCGCTACCATCTTCGAGTTTCTCGAGGCCAACAACATCCTTCGGGACCGCAGAAAAATGCGGTTCCATCTCCTCGTGATGCGAGTAAACCTTTCGGCCTTCAGTGTTCTGGACGCGTAGCGTCTGAATCGTTGCGACAACAACCACGCAACCACTACGCAAATCCTGAGGCCGAATTTGGGTGAAGTCGCCGATATCGAACACGCGAACCAAGCCATCGAAGGCCGCGTCGAGGGCCTGCCTGTATGGGTGGCTGGTGTTCTTCAAAGCTTCGGCCGTCTGGAGACGGATCGTATTCGACGGCACGAGCCAAAGCACCATCGGGAACTGCTTGTACATCCAGGCCGCCGCAACGACGGAAATCGAGTGTGCGGCAAGTATCGTCTTCCCGCCTCCGGTCGGCAGGCGGAGACATACATAAGGTGTGTCCGGCAGTCCCTCGAGGGCCTTGTATGCTCCCGCAAACTTGCCAAGTCGCAGCGCCTGTTGCGGTTCCGCGACGATAAGCTCGTAAGCATTCTTGGGGCCCTCGACGCGCGCCCGCTCGAGATATCGCTGCAAGACATCGACTGTCGCGACCTGATATTTCTTGAGCTTCACGTGTGGCTCCTTAGGCTCTTGCCTTGATATCGTAGGGTGTCTGCTTGAAGATGATGCCCATTCGATCAAGCGTCGCCGGCATGATACGGGACAATTCACCGTAGACTGTCAGGGGCCCACGAAACTCCGGTTCCTTCTTCGCGATCGCCTCTTGGATGAGCGCAAGCGTCGCGCGGGTAAGCACGTTGCCGGCGTCGGGACGTTTGTCGCCGAGGATACCGTTATAGAGGAGGGCGTAGGCGTGGCCGTCATAGATCCCGAGTAGGGGAGACTTGCCTTTACCTCGCCAGGGAATGCCCGTTTCGCTGAACCAAACATGTGCGGCAAGAATCGGAAACCGGATATCGGCTCGAATATGGCCGACCTCATCGAATACCGGCGGACCGAGGCGATAGAAACGGAATCCGCCGCCGCCCTTCCAACCGACGGCGTTGGAGATGCCGCCCTGTTCACCTTCGATGACCTTCTTCAAGCGGAGCGCGCAGTGAGTCACCGCATGGTCACCCATCTCAATGCCGATATAGCGACGGCCCATCTTGTGCGCGACCGCAGCGGTTGTCCCGGAGCCAAGAAAGGAGTCAAGAACGAGATCACCAGGATTCGTCGAGACGTAGATGATACGCTCAATGAGGCGCTCGGGTTTTGGCGTGTCAAAAAGATCATCCCCGAATAACGCAATTACTTCTTTCTTCGACTCTTGCGTATTACCTACCTCGTCATTGGTCCACCATGACCAAGTCATTCGCCCCTCTTGTTCGTTCAAATACATCTTTTTCCTAGGCATGCCATTTCCGTCACTGCCGAACCACATTCGCCCCTCCGCGTTAAGGCGTACGAACTCCGATTCGATCGTGACCCAGCAACGGCCCGGCGGCGGCTTATGAATTGAACCTCCAGGAGTTGTAATTGTGTACATTTGATTTGGTCGATAACCTTGTGCTGAAAAATTCGAAGAAGAAGTCCACGGCCCCCTTGGATCGTTGTCTGGGTTTTTGAACTGAGCCTTCTGATTTTCAGAAAGCGGGATCCTATTCGCCTTCAGCCGAAATTTTTCACGATTTCTTCCGTAGACCATGATGTGGTCATGAGCATCGCCTAGCGGGACTCGATTATCGGGTCCAATTCGCTTCTGCCACACAACGTTGACAACAAAATTCTGCCGGCCAAAAACTTCATCCATAATAACTTTAAGATAATGTGCTTCATTATCGTCAGCAGATACCCAAATTGATCCGTCCTCTGCAAGCAGCTCACGGAGCAGCTCCAGGCGCGGCCACATCATCCCAAGCCATTTCGAATGCTCCAGATTGTCATCATAATGCTTAAACGCAGACCGCGTATTGTACGGAGGATCGATACAAATGCATTTCACACGCCCAGCGTAAAACGGCAATAACGCCTTCAACGCTTCAAGGTTGTCGCCCTGGATCAACATATTCGGACTATCAGCTTCACCGACCGACAGGTCAGGCACGCTTTCAAGCAGCCGGTACGGAACCTTACGGACCGTGCGAACGTCTTCGTCTCGACTTAACCAATTGAGAATAGGCATCGGTACTCGCTCGGAATTTGGTTGGGTAGGGGAAATCCGGCTGCAAACATATCGACATGCTGTGCGAGAGGAAACACCTCAAGTTTGTCTACATTCACGGCGCGGGAAATAGCGACTGAATCAGCGCGACCATCTGCAAGACAGTCCCGGCAGCGATAAACCAAAGTCCAATTGACGCGCTATCAGCCTGTCGCCTGAGCGACACCGCCAGGGGAAGTTCTGCATTTTCCGCGTCATCGTCGGATGAGAAGCGTGCGGCCGCAAGTTTGCCGGACGTCACCCTGTCAATGCGCACGCTACGCGCAGTGACGACCGCGCCGATAAGTGTCAACAGTAGGCCGACGCCGCCAGCCATTTGACCGCCGAACAAAGCTCGCACCAAATGTTCGCTGATACCCATTGTCACGCCTTCCAGGCTCCAATAAAAGATTGCCGTTTAAACAGTCCTTCTGAGAATCTGCGGTACGGTTCTGAAGCTGATTGATCATTCGCCTTCAAATCTCTTCACGAACCTTAAATAGGCAGTAACGAAATCAAAGATGAATCGAGCCTCAGATGGGTCGATTATCTGATTGTCATGGGCCGCTGTCCGATTATTGCGAACATCGTTAAATTTTTCGAAGATCCCCATTCCGCCTCGAATGATCATGAAGGTCATATCGTGGTCGCCGCGCATGTTCCCAACAAACTTGGAATACTTGCCGACCCGGCTGTGCAACGGCTCTGCGCTCGTCCAAGCGAGCTGGTGCTTGTCGAGGAGGGCGCTAAACCGCTTCAAGCAATATGTATGGAGCCGATCGAGAGCCATTGCCGGTCGCTGTGCCCTGATCTCAGCCTCAATCGACTCAACGAGCGCTTCGAGCGTCGGATCTTTCGCGAATTTCTCAACGCCTTCCGTGTTGGCAATTGTGTCGCCCTCGACTTCAGCAACGACCGCTTGGAATGAAGTCCGCAGCTTGTCGATTTCGGACTGATCTTCCGAATATCCGGATTCTTCGCGATGCTTCCAAAGAGATCTCAGCACAAGCGCTACTGCACTAGGCCCCTCAATATCGATGAAGGCCCGCATTCGCTTCGCCTTTGAATTCCCGTTCGCGCGATATTTCTCTGCGTCGATATCGAAGTCAAGTTTGGCGAAAAACTCCGAGAAGGTCTTGTCCGTGAAATTCAGGACATACCCTTCCTTCATACGGAGGATATCTTCAAGCAGCGCTCGAGATTTGGATTTCAGCGCAACCATGTTGCTAGTCCGTCAATGCAGACTGGATAATTTCACGCCCGCGGCCAGGCGTCGATTTCTCGGCATCCATGGCACGTGCAATCACATCCTGCGGCCGCTTCACAGCCTTCATCAACCGCTCGATGTCCTCAATCGGAACGCCTGGGATTCCGCTCAACCGCAATGGCGGAAGCGCCGGCGCGATCGCGACCTTGTCGACCTTGCCCTCGCGGCGAGCCTTGCGGCCGATGCTATGCCGATCGATCTCTGTTTTCGCCTCGACGATCTTCGCCATACCTTTGCGCCAGAACTGAAGCTCAACACGTTCAATTGAACGGCCGTTCTTGATCGGCGTGAAGGTCATATCAAAGGGCGCCAGCTGATTTATCTCGGCTGCGGCGAGCTCAAGCACATAGCGTCGGAAATCCTGCCAACGCGTCATCGCCTTCGGCGGCACACCAACAACTTGCCGAAGGTCATCGACCGTGTAGGTTTTCACCGGATCGCGGCGGCCACTAAGCTGCGCACCAAGTTCGTAAAGAGCGAGCGAGTATTTCGATTTGAAGGCCAGAACGACTTTGGTTTCGAGCGCGGCATACGTCTCCGAAGATGCCAATAGCGCTCGCACCTCATCCGTGAACCGGAAGGTCACATAGGAGTCTTCGCTGTCATCCGGCTCAAAGCTCGCCGATAGAATCGGCACGCGCAGTGTGCCTGGCTTGCCGTCGATCGTGTGTCGGATCTCAAGGATGGTGCTGCCGATCTCGCGTAAGATATCATCAAGGCGATCGTTCGATTCGTGGCTGCGCCGAAGCGTCTTCTTCGACACCCGATGATCGCCTGGCCGCCAAGCCTCGCCGGCAGCGGTCTGAATCATTAAGTTCAGCGCTTTCCGTGAAGCAAGACTGAGATGTTGCCCACGAGCAGGACGCACTTCGACGAGTTCGGACGCCTTGACGATCTCGTCAAGGCCCGTGCGCCGAGCTTCCGTCGCGACTCGTAAGGTGCGGCCAATCTCCATCTCGGACAGCATGTGTGAGAGCCGTTTTTATGTCACTCCCCAATACCGCCCAGCTTCTCACCTTTTCAGCCGCCCAAGCTCTCACCTTTCAAAACGACTCGCTAAAAACCAATTACTTGAGCCAAGTCTTTGAAGTTCGTGGGCTATATTAAAAACAGACATTCGGTCCGCCCCATTTCTCACCTTTGACGCCCACGCTCTCACCCAACGCCGCCCAATTTCTCACCTTTCGCCGCCCCGCCTCTCACCCGAATCCGCCCGATCTCTCACACATTTCCGCCCATGCACTCACCTTTCGACCGGCAATCGATTGATAAAAAGAACAAAATCCGTCCCGAATCTGAATCTTAGAATCTTAGAACCTTAGAAAGCAGGGGCTACGCCCATTCGGGGAGAAGACGGGCGCTTGGTTGAACAGCCAGCTCCACACGGCAAGGGACTCGCTAAAATCGGGCCGCCAGACGCATCGAGACACGTTCTGGCGGGGTAAGGTGCTGTCGGCGTCCGAAAACGGCTCCTCGCGCGCCGCAGCCGTTTGTCTTAATCAGCGACATGCCGACCGTTACCGCAGCGTCGATCGCATTGCCGGTGCGGAGCTGACCAATGGCGTCGCTTGAATTGCGGGCTGCGTGCCAGTGAGCGGATGGCAGAAGCCGGTTCAAATATGACTTTTTTGCCAATTATGTTTTGGATAAAATCAAAATTGGCGAAACATTGAAGATTCATGAGGCTTCCACTTCAAATGACACCTAAAAAATCGCAGAAGCAGCTACCGGCCGATTCAAAAAATACAATGAATCAAGCATTGTCGAGCATACCGAACGGCTCTATGCCGTCTGGTATGCAGATGAAAGAAGATCCATGGGCAGCCCTGCCTTGGCGGGAAGATGGACATACCGGCCTTCGCTACATCGGGCGCCGACAGATCCCCTCAAAAAACTCTTCGAACTGACAGCCTCCGGTGCCGCGGCCCGGCTACACCTCGTACCAACTTCAGCGACTTGAGCTTGAACTCGCGGCCCAGAGTCCGTCTCTGTCCCATGGTGATTTTGCAGTTCCAGTGTGACACCTATCTCGGTGTAGAATCCAGGGCAGCCGACTCAAGCAAAATTGGATACGTCCGCATGTCCACGCATAGCTCGCCCGAGAACGCGCCAACGATCTTAACGGACTTGCCGTCGAACGATTTGCAAACTGGCTTGCTGGGCAGCGAGCAGCAACCAAGCCAAGTCTCGCCAGGTACGAAACCGTCGTGGGCTCGGCCGCATTCGGTGTACTGGAAGCCCTGGCTGCGCCTGACCCAGATGCGCGAGGCCCCACTGGGCTCCGCGGTGCCCGAGCCGGGCGTACCTACAGATCCGAACCGGTAACGGCCAAACAGGTCTTCGAAGCCGTAGCATCCGGATCGTTTGCACAATTCGTTCCCACTCCAGCCTTGATCGCGCTCCGGTTCCAAAACGCCGGCATTGAGGTTTTGCAATGGAAGTCGGCTGCATAGTCGACGGTGGGACTTTGTTTTTCAGCCACTGCCGATCTTTTCGATCCAAGCACAGGTGCACTATTCGCGAACGGAAGGCCTGATATGGAAAGCCGAACATTGGGCTGCTTGCGCCGGCGGGATGTTGACGTATTCGAATCGCCGTCAGGTTAACATTGGCGCCATGCCTCCAAATTCACCCGAAAAACACCAGTACGTTTTTTGTCTATCCTGATCGCTGCGTGAATCGCGATTGAAGCGCGTTGCGGCTCGATTCTCGCCCGCCGTTTTCTTGGAGCGCCGTTTTTGCCTGTGCAAAAAATTCCGGCAAATCCGCCGTGGCGATCCCAAAATTCGCCGAGAAAATCGGATCGTAGAGACGCTGCGCACCTGGTGCGGCCGCCAAGACTCTGGCCGCTTCCCTGCGCTGCCAGACACTGCGAGGCCGGTTCTAGCGGGGCAGGGTGCTGCCAAGCGCTCGAGATCGCTCATCGCACGCCGTAGCGCCCTTCCTTAACCGCAGCGTTAACCGCCATTTCGCGCGACGCAGTGGGTCGTCTAGCTTCGCAACATCCTTCCTCATATCGAACAAGGCCATCCGTTCAGCCGCATCATTTGTCATCTCCCGTGCTGGCGCGCGTTTTGGAGATGTCTTCAAGCACCTTGAAAAGTTCCGATGGCGTAGCCCCGACGGATTCGGCTTTTGCTCCAAATCTCAGCAGTACTTCAAGAGTGAATTTTGCGTCTTTTGGTAAAGAACGGGCATAAGCCTTCAAAGCTTTTATGGATTCAAGCAGCGCTGTTTGTGTATCCGCTGCTTGAGCGCGTTTCGCGCGTGCCCGTGCCTTTCTTAAGTTTTCTTCCGCCTCCCGAATTCTGCGGAGGCGCCGCTCGGATAAGCTCTCGATTGCCTGGGGAACCTGTCGTATCTCCCCCACTTTTTCGGCAGACGACCGCCCTACTCCCACAGTGGAGCCATCATCGACTTGAACAACTGGCGCCGGAGCTGTCGCCGGCTGCTCGACGGGGATCTGCATCGACGTGTCTAGAGACTGCCCCTGGCTAGGTTCGTCGGGCGAGCTGCTTGATGCCATCTTCATAGCCGATTTATTTGCCGATTTCATAGCTACTCTCCTTGCAGCGTCGAGAACGATTTCATCGACAGTGATGGAGTGTGCCACGGCGGCTCTTAAAATCCGGTGCGGCGGAAGCCGGTTCTTTAGCTCGACACGATGCCAGCCTTAGTTTCGGGTTTCTAATGTCTGGGAGTTTCCGTTGCAGCGATCAAACCCCGATCTTTGCTGTGCGATCGCGCGCTGCTGAACTTGGTTGATTCTAAGCCAGCTGACCTCCGCTAGATTTAGCCAGGAATCTCAATCGGATGAATTACCGCTCCTATTTCACCGTGCCCCAAAAATCGGGCGCTAGTTAGACCCCGCCCCTAAAAACCTCCTTCCGCCGCGACGGTTTTTAAGAAGGCTCGTGCAATCATTCGACCGGTTAACACTCGCCTCGGTCAAATCTGGGTTCAGTGAAGGCCGCCGAAGGCGGCCCGGATTAATCAAACAGCGGCCGTTAGGCCGCCGTGATTTTTCCTCCCGGCTGCCAGAGGCAGGCGGGAGGCGGAATTACGCGCTTCCTTTTCAAAGCGCTGAAGGATTGCAGGACATGGGAAAACTTCGAGACGAAGACGAACTCGACGGAAAGAATAGAGGCCGCCTCGACGAGCGGGAAGTCGATGAGCTTGGGCTTACCCATTCCCGAGGAAGGCAAGCTCGCGCAGCGTATCTGCTCGTCACGAGGGCGCTCATCGTTCGCAGGACGGCCCGGCTGGTGAAAGCGCCGACTTTGTCGGTACGGCTTGGTGTAACCCTTGGCTCGAATTCGCATGCCGCCGTCGTCGCCCCCTTCCATTTTCGCAACTCATTTGTCTCCAGGGCCAGAGAGCCTGAGTCGGTCCCGATTTCAACAAAACGTGGTCGAAAAATTATGCTGTTTCCATCCACTGCAAGGCAAATTGCGCTCGTCAGGAAAGTCGGAACCTATGACAAGCCGAATCGAGTTTGGACAATCCCAGCCAACCATCCCTTCGCGATGTCGCGACGCGGCCGGGAGATGCGGTCCGAATTCGCTCGGGTGAAACGCGCCATTCGACTTGCCGGACACAGTGCTGCCGCCAGCAAAGTTTCTGCGCCCGAGTTTCAAAAATACGTCGAGCGAGCAGACCTCGATGCTAGCGAACGTGCAGCGGAATTGGATTCTGATGATCAGGGGTTCATCTCGATCGGCACAATTGGGTCAGATGTTGCTAAGCGAGAGGCATTTTGGAAAGCAGTTGATCGATACGAGCGCCAGCGTGGTGCACGGCTGCAAAGTCGGATAGAATTTGAGCTGCCACATTGGCTGCCAGCAAGTCGCCGACGCCAGATTCTAGAGAACTTCAGCACGTTTTTGAGCGCCCACGGTTTACCACATTGGATCGCAGCTCATCGGCCGGGTCCGAAAAGTGATAAACGTGCGTTCCATGGTCACGTCGTGTGGCATGACCGTGCAGTTACTGCAGATTCGGTCGAGTTTTTAAAAAACCGATCCGGCGGCATCGATATCGTTCGGGGTGATCCAGTTTTCGCCAGAAAAAAGGATAGAACTCACCAAGGCGAACATTGGATTCGAACGTTGCGCCAGAAATTCGCCGAAATTGTGAACGATGTTTTGCTAGAAGAAGCAGTCTCAAAAAATCAATTGCCGCCCTTTTTTTTCTTTCCAGGCTCCTATGAGGAACTTGGAATTGATGCGACGCCGCAATCGCATCGCGGCGCACGCAAGACTGCGATTCAGCGTCGGCGGTCTGCGGACGCGCATCCCGACAAAAACGATTTGGCTATCGAGTCGAATCTAACGGCAAGAATCGACCGCGCAATTCGCCAGGTTCAAACCCACATCGAACGGCTTGCACGAAAGCAAGAAAACACGTCCAAAAAGAGCGGACTTGATCGACGCGAAGAAGATTTTGATGAGGAAATCGTCGATCTCATCTTCGGCTCTGAGCAGGCGATTTCGGGCCTCGCGTTGATTGATTCTTACATTTTTGATCCGGAGAGGCACGGAGAACCCGGTTCACTCCCAGAAAAGCTTCGCGAGTTTGGCTTTTTCCCGATCGAATTGAATGACCTCGAGAAATTCGTAAGATCAACGAGACTGCTGCCAAAAGACTCAGCGAGCACAGAAGAGATCAACCTGATTCGGGATGGCATCCAAGCTGCGTTGGCGCGGCTTTATTTTCTTCATTGTCTCGAACTGACGGCCGCAGCATTAAAACTTAAAGTTCTGTATTTTGAGCGAGATCATCAAAATCGAAGTCTGCTATCTTTTGATAACAACAACTTTGTCAGTTTGATGCGACCGCCAATACCACTGACACCATTCCCGGCGAACCTCCCTGAGGGCGAATCTGAAACCGTCTTTAATCCAGAGCTTGGAACTTTGATAAATGTCCATCCTGCATGGGCCACGATTGCGATGCACTTTGGAGCCCAACTTAACCGCGTACCCGAGTGTTGGTTTATACCCTCGAATTTGCCTGCGGCTGCTAGATCGACACTTCTGAAGTTTTTCGGAACAATTGAGTCTAAAATTTCTTCAGAAGTTTGGCGCATAAACTACGCGGAGATAATCGCCCGCAAACAAAACGATCTAGAGACTGCAAACTCTTTGCTTGTGACAAAGACGAGCCCACATTCGTTGTCAACTGCGGGTGAAGCCTCCGCTATTAATCTAGCCCGCCCACCCGTTCAGCAGACTCCGCCGCTCGAGCCGAAAGGCAACCGAATTGACCAAACTCTGCCATTACTTAAGCAATCTCCCTCGGCAGTGGCACGCCAATATGATGATTTACAGCCGAAGGCCAAATCAACACCGAACACTGCAATATCCAACCGATCCCCGCTGGCTTCTGCCACCTACGAACGAAATTTTCATAACTTGCCCAATGCGGCAGAAAAAAGTTCCTCTGCGCAAACTCAGCCGAATCAGTCCTTAGCAGTAGCTGCAATGGAGCGTTACCAAAATGCTCTTAAACTGGAGGCCTTACGGAAACAAGAATCGTTGCGGGTTGCAGACGCTGCAGTTGAACCCCTATCAGCACCAAGAAATTCAGCCTCCCAGAAACCGCACGGCGGCGCATTGCCGGAGGAGCCCATTCGTCCGCTCGCAGTTGATCGAAGTGACATGCGAGATTTTGAATCCACACTTCTCCACCTGCGTTCGATGTCGCTCGAACAGTTGAAGAAGATTATCAAAGTTACTGTTACCGAAGCCCAATCGATTCTTGCCGAAAAGCGTATATCCGAGTTGGATTTCTATAAAAAACTTTTTACTGGTGAAGAGATGATTTTAGCCGAATTGAAGCGGCGGAACGCCGACCGAGACGTCATTCAGCATCTCGAAACACCCAGAAAGAAACGGCGAGGTTTTGAAATGTAATGTATGCGTCGTTTCCGTCACACGGTTGGCGAGGCCGCGCTCAAGCGCCACGGCAACAGCTCGGCGATGCGGTTGATTGACTAGGATGTTTGCTGTGGAACTTTACCCCGACTATTCCGTCCCAACCTACTCCTTGACCAACCTAATGTCCGTGCCGCGATTTTCCGGGCCATGATGCGCCACACCATCAACAAGGCGAAACAGAATACCTTCGAGCTCATGCGTGGGGAGATGCAGTGCTGCCGCAATATGATCCCGCGTTGTTCGCTCTTTCCATAGGGCGCCTAACACTTGAGGCCACACGACAGAGCATTCGGGCTTTAGACCCTCAGGCTCGCACGAGCGATATCCTCGCCGAGAGATTTCGATGTTAAAAGTCCGATTTTGCCATTCGCTGACGATACCCATTTTGTGTAGTCGATAGGTCAAGGCAGCTACCGACACACCCCATCGCTTCTTTGCATGTATGATTTCTTCTAACCCCGTGACGTGGCGAATTCGGCTCGCGACGTCGTCTTGCGGCATGAGAAAGTGTGACGCGAATTGATCCGCCTCGTTCTCGGCCTGTCTGCTGTCCTGCTGCTCGCCGTGCCGGTGCATGACCAAATGTCCAAGCTCATGGGCGGCGTCAAACCGACTTCGCTCGGTCGATTTGAGGGTGTTCAAGAAAACAAACGGCTGCGAATTCCTCCAGCATGAGAAGGCATCGACGGTTTTGGTATCCTCGCAAAGCGAGAAGACGCGCACACCCTTGGCCTCCAGTAGTTTCACCATGCTGGGAATAGGTTGTTGACCTAAGGCCCAATACTCGCGTACAGCCTGCGCCGCAGCCTCCGGTGTGGCGTCGGCTCGAAGATCGGGTATGTCTACCGCGGGTAGATTAAAACGCTCTTCGATCCAATCGTCAAAGAGGAATGCAATAGTGCCGGCTGACAGCGCCGCGTCGCGTTCTCGTGCGGTCATTGAGGTCAGGCTACGAAAACTAGCCGACTGGACCGGCAGGTCATCGAAATCGCCCGCGGAAAAGAAGTCACGCGGGAAATCCAGCACTCGCGAAAGCGCGTTGAGCGTTTCCTCCTCAGGGTCGTGCACGCCATTCTCTAGCCGCGAAATCGTAATCGGAGAGACGCCCACGGCGGTGGCGAGCGCACGGGCGGTCATCTTTCGCCGCTTCCTGCCGAGGATGAGCCTACGATGATTGAACATAGAAACGGTCAAGACTTACGCGAGACATTCACCTCAAAATCGGTCAGCGGAGCATCATCCGCCAGCGGGTCGACGCTATCCCAGTCACCCTTTTGCACGAGCAGAATACGCTCGTGAAATTGATCGAACTGCTCATCATTTATTGCCATCGGGCAAGAAAGTTCAGCGCGAACGTCCGGGCCATCGGCGTAGACGAACAGGTACCATGTTGCCGCTGTGATCTCGGCAACTTCAAGCTCACGCACTTCTGGGAAAAGGTCGTACTGGCCGAGTTCGACAGCGCGCGCTGCGCCTGCACCCTTTTTTGAGACCGCGATGGGGTCGGAAATCGGATCCCCCGCTCGTTCAGCATTCTGATAAACGATCTTGAGACCGATCGCCTTATGGTAAATCGACTCGATATTGTCGCGACGGCAAATCTCCCAGCCCCGCGGCACAAACACGCTACGCAGATGCTCGGTTCCTGCAAGGTAGGCGAACAGCCCACCCGCGCTAAGCGGGTGAAAGGGCGTGGCGTTCCGACGGGCACCAACCGCAGCGCGGACGACCTGGAGAAGCTCGGCCTTAGTTGTGCCAAGTTGCTCAAGGCGAGGCACGACTTCTAAATCCTCCGCAAGGACCTTCATCTAAAACCTGCTTTGTTAACTTTTGATACCTCATTTGAGCAGAAAAAAATTAGCGTGTCAATCGTCCTCGGGCAGCGCCGCTGGAAGTTCGACCCTGTTTGGGGACCTCCCCGCCAGGTCGATTAGCTTCCACGTTGAGCCCAAACGAGCTATCGCCTCTGATTTACACAGCGCTACAGGGAGAAACGGACGCGGCCGGGTTAAGTTGACGAGGACGTTCGTCCAAACAGCTAGCCTTACCCCGCAATGCCTCTCCAATCCCACCAAACAGGAAATGCGAATATTTCTTGTGTTTAATGATGATAGTGTCCAATCCTTGTAGGATATATGTACAGTCCAAGCACGATATATTTCTGACTAAAAAACGCATAGATTGTAGATTTCTATCCCGTCGATGACATTTCCGGAGTGGATTGTGAATCGAAGACAGGTCGCATCAGTACCGGTCCCGTTCGCGCACCCTGCGCTCTGCCGCGAATATGGACGGCACAAGATTGATCTCAGGCGTCGGTTTGCGAAGAATTCCGAGCCAATAGGCCATGCGATTGCCGTTCTTGAGCTCGTGATCGGGTTTGATCAGTGTGATGATCGCAGCTAACGTCGCCACGCCGACTCCGCGGCGTTTGGCCATTTCTCCCCAGATTTTCTGCGTCCCGCCGAATTCTTCGATCACCATGTAACGCGCCAGATCGAAAAGATGATGCGAACGCGCGTCTTCGATCCGCACGACGTCGCCGCCGCTCGAAATTTTGATCATTTCCGCCATCCGCGGGTCGATCGTCAAAAGCCGCTCCACGCTGAGATTGATCGGCGGCAGAGAAGCGTGTGCGGCGGCTTTCATGTCGGCGTTTGCCGTTTTAGCAGCTGGGGCTTGGGCATCGGACTTGGCTTTAGCATTGCTTGACGGCTGACCCGGCTGAGTGTCGGACAAATTCATCTCGGTCTGGTCTGAGGGGCTTACATTCCCCGCTGGCCAGATGGTGATTGTGGCTCTGCCGTATCCTTCTTTAGAAGGAGAGAGTCCATTTGTAGGGACCAGGGTGAATCTAGATTCGTCCATGGACGAATCTTTCTTCGCTGTGGTGTTGGACTTGTCGATACCCAAGATGTTGATTCCGTGGGCGATCGAGGCGCAAACGTCTGGCTCCCAGCT
>Ga0315907_10003904_pt1 | contig 17085 bp, 17 predicted proteins | sample LakEriMetagenome_3_FD_203525 | JGI IMG/M metagenome (GOLD analysis project Ga0315907, IMG submission 203525) | Freshwater fungal communities from buoy surface, Lake Erie, Ohio, United States - Buoy 12 MA123 | ecosystem: Environmental > Aquatic > Freshwater > Lake > Lake biofilm | place: USA... | reverse complement strand
AGTTGATTTTGGATGTTCCAAAATATTTTTCCCCACCATTCCATTGCCACCAGTAACAAGAATTTTCATAGTAGAATTAAATTATTCGTATTTTTTTAATGAATCTCTATCTTTAAAACGAACCACATAGTTCAAATCGTGTTGCATCATGATTTTTACAAGTTCTTCAATAGAGGTGCGACTTGGATTCCAACCTAATTGTGTTCTTGCTTTTGTTGGATCACCTAATAAACTTTCTACTTCTGCAGGTCTGTAATAGTTTTTATCTACTTCAATTAATGTTCTACGAGTTGCTTTACAAATGCCTATTTCGTTTTCATTTTCACCTTGCCATTCTAATTCAATACCCGCTTCTCTAAATGCTAGTTCACAAAAATAGCGGACAGAATATTGAATACCAGTAGCAATTACATAATCTTCGGGTTGTTCTTGTTGCAACATTAACCACATGCATTCTACATAGTCTTTAGCATAACCCCAATCACGCATCGCGTTTAAGTTGCCTAAGTACAATTTATCTTGAATACCATGTTTAATTCTAGAAGCCGAAAGGGTGATTTTTCTGGTAACAAAAGTTTCTCCCCTGCGCTCCGATTCGTGATTGAATAAAATTCCGTTTACAGCAAACATGTCATATGATTCTCTGTAATTTTTGGTAATCCAATAAGCATAAATTTTTGCAACACCATAAGGCGAACGAGGATAAAAAGGAGTGCTCTCCTTTTGAGGTACTTCTTGTACTTTTCCATATAATTCAGAGGTTGATGCTTGATAAATTCGAGTTGTTTTTTCTAATCCACAGATTCTAATTGCTTCTAACAAACGTAAAGTTCCTAACGCATCGGTTTCAGCAGTATATTCTGGCATGTCAAAAGAAACTTTTACATGTGATTGAGCGGCTAAATTGTATATTTCGTTGGGTTTAATTTGTTGCACTAAGCGAATTAAACTTGTAGAATCGGTCATATCTCCATAATGAAGATGAATTTTTTTATCTTTATGTAAATCCTTAATTAAAGATTCAATATATAAATGCTCAATTCTCTCAGTATTAAAAGTAGAACTTCTTCTAATAATTCCATGAACTTCATATCCTTTTTCTATTAATAATTCGGCTAAATACGAGCCGTCTTGTCCATTAATTCCAGTAATTAAGGCTTTTTTCATCACGGGTTAAAAATTTAATAGTTACAAATATATATCTTAAATAGTAAATGTATATTTTTTGACAATATATTTTGTTTAATTGAGTTATATTTGGAATGTAAAAAATGATGTTTTGATTCCAAAAAAATATATCTCAATAACTTTATTTATAGTTATTTTATTGTGTGAGATTTATCTTCCATCTTATAAAGTAAATTTTGCTTTGCAATTTTTACTATTAATTGCTTTATTACTAACGAGTAATGCTCCAATTTCTAAAAAAATTACCCAAACCCTTTACCCATTAATTTTAATCTTTGTTATAGGATTATTAGGCATTATAAACAGTAAGTACGAGTGGAGTTTTATTATTAAAGATATAACTTATTTTTTAAAGCCAATTAATGCAATTTTGTTAAGTTATTTACTTTTTAAAAGCGTTAAGGATTTCGTGTTATTTTTAAAAGCAATCCTTTTTTTAGGTTGCTTAACTGCTTTTATTCATTTATTTGGAGTTTTTGTTTTAGGAGATTTTGCAAAAAACAGTATTAATGAAATACGAGGCGATTTTGGATTAGATAATTTTATAGAAATCTTCGCGTTTTATATTCTTTTATTTAGTAGAAAATTTTTGGGTTTTAGATTAATAGCAAATAAAAAATGGTTTTATGTTATATTGATTTTCCTTTTAGCATCTATTTATTTATATTTTTCTAGAACAATGTTAGTGGCCTTTTTTTTGATAGGTTTTTCAATGTTAGGTTATGCTAAAATCACTTCAAGAACCTTTAAATTTATAGGAATTGCATTATTAGTAGTTGGGTTGCTTTATGCATATTTATTTTCAGTCAAAATTAATCGAAATTCAAAAGGTATTGAGGCTTTTTTGTATAAGATAAAAATAGCTCCTGAAGAGATTTTTCAGACCAAAATTAACAGAGAGAACCATAAAGAACTTTGGGATCATTGGCGAGGATATGAAGCAAATAGAGCTTTTGATTTAATGAATGAAAACCCTAAAAACTATATTTTTGGAACAGGTTTCGGTTCTTTAATTAATTTAAAATTTAAAGCACCTGTTGGCGGAAAAGACGGAATGAAATACATTTCTAGAATTCATAACGGGTATGTCTTTGTTTTATATAAAATTGGGATATTAGGGTTGATTTTATATATAATATTTTTAATTAATTTATATTTAAAAACATACACAAAACGTAATTTACCCCAAATGGTATTTGTTGATAGAATTATTGTAAGTATTGCTGTTTTTTATTTTTTTAGTTCTTTGATTATAACCGGAATTTATATACCTATTGATGCGGTTGTTTTTTTGTTGGGTGGTTTTTTAACTATTGATAACCAATAAAATGATTAATTGATTATTGCGTTAACTTATTATATACTTCTCTAAAGCTATTTACATATTTTTTTGTTGAAAATTTTTTGTTTACTCTTTTGAATCCATTTTCACCAAAAATTTTAATTTTTTCAGGATTATTAATTAGAAAATCAATTTTTTCAGCTAAATCTTGAGCATTATTTGGCTCAAACAATAAACCTGTTTTATTATGTTTTACAATTTCAACTAAACCTCCATGATTTGCTGCAATTACTGGTTTTTTTGACAACATTGCCTCTGTGGCTACTAATCCAAAGGACTCCTTTTCAGTTGACGGGACAACTGTAATATCTATTGAATCATAATAAGGCCAAATATTTTCCTGAAAATCAATAAATGAAACGTTACTTTGTAAAGAATTTTTTTCAATTTTTTTCAGCATATTATTTTGATATTCTACTTTTCCTTCAACAGCAGAACCTATAAATAACAAGTGAATATTAGTGTGCGTGTTTTGTAAAATTGTTAAGGCATCTAACATTAAATCTTGGCCTTTAATTTTACTAATTCTTCCTATTAGTCCAATAAGTATTTTTTTATCAATACCTGAAGAGATTAAATTTTTAATTTTGGCAATTTCTAGTTCATCAATTTTGTGTATATTTCTTTCCTGACCATTGTAAATAATATTCGATTTACATTTTATTTTTGGACAAATTGAAGTAATATGTTTTGAAGTTGCTTCTGAGTTAAAAATTACTTTGTCAGAAAAAAAATTAATTATTTTTGGATAAATTAAGGCAATTCTTTTAGGTTTCTCAATTATTTCGTGGACGTGCCACAGATGAGGAATTCGAAAAAAAAAGGAATAAAAAGCACCAATAAAAACAGATGTAGCATTGGAATGAATAAGATCTATTTTTTTCCCTTTTAAAGCTTTTTTTATTTTAATAATTGATTTAATTATTTCAAAAGGTAATTTAATGAAAAAAGTAGGTTTTAAAATTCCTCTCTTAACTTTAATAACTGAAGATGAAATTACTTGAATTCCTTTATTTTTTAGCAATTCTTTTAAAGGCCCCTCGTTTTCTAAGACTACAATTGGGTTATAATGTTCAGGAAAATTATTGATGAGTTCTAAAATTGCTTTATCTGCGCCATATAGTTCAGACGATTGATTGATAATTAAAACATTTTTCATTTTAATTACTGATTTTTAGCAGTTCCACTGCCAAATAATTTATTTTTAGCCTGTACTAAAAAATTATAATTTTTAGCTAATTGCTTTTTAAAAAATGAAGCATCTTCTTTTGGAAACCAATCAGTGGTTCTAGGCGTTTCAAGATGGCGGTTATGTTTTTGGTAAGCATAAGTAGCGATTGAAGTTCTAAATCGGCCCTCTGGGAAATTAGTCATATCATATCCGTGAAGTGTATAGGGCGCACATTGTTGAATGATTAATCTATTGAATGGAACGTCTAATTCTGTTTCTTCATCGGTTCTTAAATCTTTAATTTTTAATCCACCTTTGTATTCTGGTTTCCAATCTTTGTTTAGGTAAAGAAGTAGATTTAATTCTCGATACCAATTTTTATTGATCGGATGGTAATTAAAATCTAGATGCATGTCTAAAAAGCTATTCTTCTTACCTTGGTGTAAACCACCACCATGGTTTTTAGGGTCAACAAAAACTTTTTTAGCCGTAATGAATGATAAAATTTTATTAAATCGTTCGGAAGATAAATCAGTATATAACTCTTCTAATTCAAAGGATAAAACTTTATAGTTAGATTTTTCAAATTTATTATTTGCAAAAGCATAATCTCTACTTTTATTCTCTAATTCTGGAATTGAAACATAGGCTTTTATTAATTTTTCTTCATCACAAAAATCGTCTATAATTAAATGCGGAAAAGGTTGAGCGCTTAAATATTTTATTCTAAGGGCTTCTTGATTATTTTCTAAAAACTCAAAATTTATCATAATTGTATTCTTGTGTAAAGCAAAAATAACAATTTTAATGACATTGTGAGAATGACATTTATCATAATAGTAAAAAAAACATTTTAAACCCGTAATAAATAAAAGAGAACACTTATTTTTGCTGTTGTTAAAAAAATCAGATGAAAATTGGAATTTTAGGAACTAGAGGTATACCTAATCATTATGGAGGATTTGAGCAGTTTGCGGAATTTTTCTCCACTTATGCCGCTTCAAAAGGGCATGAGGTTCATGTTTACAATTCCCACAATCATCCGTATCAAAAAAAAGATTTTAAAGGAGTACATATTGTTCATTGTTATGATCCTGAAAAGACAATTGGGACAATAGGCCAATTTTTATATGATTTAAATTGCATAAGAGACGCCAGAAAAAGAAATTTCGATATCATTCTTCAGTTAGGTTATACCAGTAGTTCAGTTTGGTTTTCATTACATCCAAAGAAAGCAGTAGTTGTAACCAATATGGATGGATTAGAATGGAAACGCTCTAAATATTCTAAATTAGTACAAAAAGCACTTCAAGTTGCCGAACGATTAGCCGTTAAAAAAAGTGATTATTTAATTGCTGACTCTATCGGAATTCAAAAGTACATCCAAGAAAAATACCAAAAAGAAAGCACATATATAGCATACGGAGCATATAATTTTGAAAATACCAATTTTGACATTTTAAAAGAATATCAAGTAGAAGCACAAAACTTCAATATGATTTTGGCACGTTTTGAGCCCGAAAACAACTTAGATATGGTATTAGAAGGAGTTGCTACTGCAGATGAAAAAATACCTATTCTAGTTGTAGGAAATCATGATACAAAATATGGTACGTATTTAAAAAATAAATTTTCGAGTGCTGAACATATTCGATTTATTGGAGCTGTTTATAATTTAGATCATTTGAACAACCTTCGTTATTTTTCAAACGTATATTTTCATGGTCATACTGTGGGCGGAACAAACCCGTCATTACTAGAAGCTATGGCATCAAAAGCTTTAATTGCGGCTCATGATAATGACTTTAACAAAGGTGTATTATTAGAAAATGCCTATTATTTTTCATCAGCAGAAGAGGTTAAAAAAATCTTAAATACAATCAAAAAAAGTGATAACTTGCGGTTTGTTGAAAATAACTATGCAGTAATAGCGTCAACTTTTAATTGGGAAAAGATAAATGAGCAATATTTACAACTTTTTGAACAGTGCTTGGCAGGAAATTCTAACAGAAAATAAACAAAATAAAGCGTTTATTCCTTTTTTAATGTTATTAATTACATTGCCAATATCGATGGGAATAAATAATATTTTTCTTGGAATTTTGGTTGCATCTTCTTTCTTTTTCATTAAAAAGACTAAGCAGAAAAATTATATTATATTATTGCTTCCGATGGTATTGTTTTTATGGATGTCATTGTCCTATTTTTGGTCAATTGATGTACAACGAACACTGCAAGCAATACCAAAAGAGATTGCACTTTTGCTCATTCCATTTGTCTTTTGGTTAATCCCCTCGTTTACTAAAGAACAAAAAGAAAAACTTCTAAAATATTACAGTTATTCTATTGCCTTAATCGTAGTTTTTTATCTAGTTAGGGCGTTATTTCGATTTGTTTTAACAAAAGACACTAGTGTATTCTTTTATCATGGGCCAGACAATGACACCGACACGGGTTTGGTACCAAGGCTATTAAATGCAATTCATTTTTCGGTATATGTTGCTATTGCTTTTTTTTACTTTTTTATAAAAGAATCCAAATCAAGATTTGAACAACTAATTACTTTGCTTCTTTTTGTATTTGTCATTTTATTGTCTTCAAAAAATATTATTATAATTTTTGTGTTGCTAGTGCTAATTCAAGTCTTTTTTTATTCAAAAATTGCTAATAGATTGCGTTTGAGAAACTTGACAATTCTTTTACTTTTATTGGGTTTTATAATTTCATTTGGAAAAATTAAAGAGCGTTTTTTAATTGAATTTACAACAAACTCAGATAAGGGTATTTCCCACAACATTGCTTTAAATAAAGAAAAAGGGATAAACAACATCAGTATTGCAGACGCATGGACAAAGGAAAAATTTCATCCTGCAGATTATTTTCCAGGCACAGCATTTAGAGTGTATCAATTTCGAATGTTTACCGAATTTTTAAAAGAAGAGCCTATTTTTTGGAAAGGCTTTGGCTTAAATGCTTCTTTGAATAAGCTATTAGAGAAAGAAAGACAATATAATCTATATCCTGGTTATGGGACATTTAATTTTCATAACCAATATGTACAAAATTTTGCCGAACTGGGTTGCATAGGGTTTTTATTATTAGTTTTAATTTTATCCATAAACCTCAAAAACGCATTTAAAAACAAAGATTTTATTCATATTGCTTTTGCTGTTTTAATGATAAGCTTATTTTTGACCGAATCTTTTTTATGGAGACAAAGAGGAGTCGTTTTCTTTACTGTTTTTTATTGTCTATTTAATACAACTATTTATCCAGACAATAAGAAATAATTTTTTACGTTTTTATTAACTTTAACATCATTTCTTTTTAGAAAAAATAACTAATGAAAAGAATTTTAATTACAGGTGCTGCAGGATTTCTTGGATCACACCTTTGCGATAGATTTATTAAAGAAGGCTATTATGTTATCGGAATGGATAATTTAATTACAGGCGATTTAAAAAATATTGCCCACCTTTTTAAAGATAAAAATTTTGAATTTTACCATCACGACATTACAAAATTTGTACACGTGCCTGGAAAATTAGACTATATTTTACACTTTGCCTCACCTGCAAGTCCTATAGATTATTTGAAAATTCCCATTCAAACATTAAAAGTAGGCTCATTAGGAACTCATAATTTATTAGGGCTAGCTCGAGTAAAAAAGGCTCGAATTCTTATAGCTTCTACATCAGAAGTGTATGGGGATCCTTTAGTTCATCCGCAAACGGAAGAATATTATGGAAATGTCAATACCATAGGGCCAAGAGGCGTTTATGATGAGGCAAAACGTTTTCAAGAGTCAATAACAATGGCCTATCATACCTTTCATGGAGTAGAAACTAGAATTGTTCGGATTTTTAATACTTATGGCCCAAGAATGCGATTAAATGATGGTCGTGTAATTCCGGCTTTTATCGGGCAAGCACTTCGTGGCGAAGATTTAACTATTTTTGGCGACGGAAGTCAAACGCGTTCATTTTGTTATGTTGACGATCAAGTAGAAGGTATTTTCAGATTATTACATTCCGATTATCATTTACCTGTAAACATTGGTAATCCTGATGAAATTACAATAAAAGATTTTGCAGAAGAAATTATTAAATTAACAGGGACCAATCAAAAAGTAGTGTATCATCCACTTCCTATTAATGATCCAATGCAGAGACAACCTGATACAACTAAGGCAAAAGAAATATTAGGTTGGGAAGCAAAAGTCTCAAGATCAGAAGGTATGAAAATAACATACGATTATTTTAAAACACTTTCTGCAGAAGAATTATTAAAAGAAGACCACAAAGATTTTACAAATTACATTCATTAATTGAAAAATAAAACCGGTAGATATTCAGTTTATATTAGGCCCATTCAAACGATTTTAGATTTATTAATAATAAATTTATTAGTCTTAGTTTGTATGCGGTCTGCCATGAGTAATTTTGGATATCATACTATTGTGACTATTTTTTGGTTAATCATATCTTATTATTCAGGTTTTTATGAAGTATACCGATACAGTAAAAGAGTTGAAATATTTGGTAAATTATTAAATCAGTTTTTCTTTACGAGTTTAATCACTTTTGCATATGTAGGTTACAAATATAAATATGTAACTACTCAAGAAGTAGGGTTCTACATACTTTGTTCGTTTGTTTTAGTTGCATTTTTGAAATTTTCAGTTTTTACACTATTAAAAAAATACCGCATAATATATGGTGGTAATTTTAGAAAGGTTATAATTGTTGGAAACGGTAAAAGTGTTGATGAATTAAAACATTTTTTCATAAACAACCCAGATTTTGGATATAATCTTGAGTATATATTTGATCTGAAAACAAATAAAAAATCACACCTTCAAGAGTTAAAACAGTTTGTAAATGAACAGAAAATAGACGAGCTATACGTTTCATTAAATACGTTATCTAATAATGAAATTAATGAACTGATTAATTTTGCAGATAATGGTTTAAAAACAATAAAATTTTTACCCGATAGCAAAAACACTTTTTTGCGAAATTTAGCAGTTGAATATTATGATTATATTCCGATTATTTCATTACGAACAATTCCATTAGATAAAGCAGTCAATAAAAGGTTAAAACGCATTTTTGATATTTTATTTTCATTATTAGTAATTATAGGTATTTTGTCATGGATAACGCCAATCATTGCGATTATTATTTCAATAGAATCTAAAGGGCCAGTTTTTTTTAAACAAAGAAGAAATGGATTAAATTATGAAGAATTTTTCTGTTATAAATTCCGATCAATGCATTTAAATCCGATTGCTGATTTAGAGCAAGTACAAAAAAATGATCCAAGAATTACAAGAATTGGTAAATTAATTAGAAAAACAAGCATAGACGAATTACCACAATTTATTAATGTATTGTTAGGGAATATGTCTGTTGTAGGTCCAAGGCCTCACATGGTAAGTCATACCGAAATGTATGCAAAAAGTGTTGATAAATTCATGGTTAGGCATTTTATTAAACCCGGAATTACTGGACTTGCCCAAACAAATGGATTTAGAGGCGAGGTTGAATCAGAAAAAGATATTATAAACAGGGTAAAATACGATATTTTTTATTTAGAAAACTGGACTTTATTACTAGACATTAAAATTATATATGCAACCATTATAAACGCAATTAAAGGAGAGAAAAAAGCCTATTAAGCTTTTTTTTCTATCGGAAACGAAGTATTTTTGCCAAACAACATAACGACACAATATAATGACAATTTTATTACTAGGTTCAGGTGGTCGCGAACATGCACTAGCTTGGAAAATGCTTCAAAGTTCTCAATGTACCTCACTTTTTGTAGCGCCTGGAAACGCCGGAACAGCAACAATAGCTACTAATATTTCACTAAACCCTAATGATTTTGAAGCCGTGAAACAATTTGTGCTTCAGGAAAAAATTGAAATGATTGTCGTTGGGCCAGAAGATCCTTTAGTACTTGGCATCTACGATTATTTTAAAAATGATCCACAAATCAAGAATATACCTGTAATAGGGCCATCAAAAGTTGGAGCACAACTTGAAGGAAGTAAAGAATTTGCCAAAGAATTTTTAGTAAAACACAATATTCCAACAGCTCGATATGAAAGTTTTACAAAAGAAACAGTTGAAAAGGGTTGCGCTTTTTTAGAAACACTTGAAGCACCATACGTTTTAAAAGCCGATGGTTTAGCTGCCGGAAAAGGCGTATTGATCTTGTCGGATTTGGAAGAAGCTAAAACCGAATTACGAAATATGCTGGTGGGCGCTAAATTTGGAGAAGCAAGCTCAAAAGTAGTAATCGAAGAGTTTTTAGACGGAATTGAATTAAGTTGTTTCGTTTTAACCGACGGAAAGTCTTATAAAGTACTACCAACAGCAAAAGATTACAAACGCATAGGTGAAGGCGATACAGGACTAAACACAGGTGGAATGGGAGCCGTTTCTCCAGTTCCATTTGCTGATTCCGTTTTATTAGAAAAAATTGAAAATCGAATTGTAAAACCAACCATCGCAGGCTTGCAAAAAGATGGTATAGAGTATAAAGGATTTGTTTTTATTGGATTAATCAATGTAAAAGGCGAACCTATGGTCATTGAATACAATGTGCGTATGGGCGATCCGGAAACAGAAGTAGTAATGCCAAGATTAAAATCTGATTTAGTCGAAATTTTTGAAGCTATAGCAAATCAAGAATTGGATAAAATTACATTGGATATCGACGAAAGAGCCGCAACAACCATCATGGTAGTTTCTGGGGGTTATCCAGAAGACTATGAAAAAGGGAAAGAAATTTTTGGTCTAGAAAACATTACCGATTCGATACCTTTCCATGCAGGAACAAAATTAGAAAACGGGAAAGTAGTTACTAATGGCGGTCGCGTTATTGCTGTAACTTCGTATGGGAATGACTTTCAAGAAGCCATAAAAAAATCTTATCAAAGTATAGCTAAACTACAATTTGATAAGATGTATTATAGAAAAGATATAGGAAACGATTTATAAAACTTCCTTGTTCTTAAAATTTATTTTAAAAATGAATGCGCAGTCGTGTCTTGCTCGTCTTCGTTGTTTGCTTTAAAAATATTTAATTGTTTAATCCAATAGCTCATAGCTACACAACAAACAATTATAAATAACCAGTTAATAATGTTTGCAGTCCACCAGTTAGATAATTCTAATTCACGGAATAAATCCATTGGAACAAATAAAAAGTCAACAAAAAGACTTGCAATTCCTTCAAAAAATGATTTCATTTTGATAAAGTGTTATATTTACACCACAAAAATATAAAATATTCGCATGATAGCAAGTGTTTTTGGTAAAACTAGACCATTTAATTATTTAGCCATTGGAATTTTGTTGTTTGTGTTCTTCATTCTAAAGACACTTATTACTGCTGAGGCCAATGCTTCTTGGCTTTATTTTATTCAGGAGCTTGGTTTGTTTCTTGTAGTATTTGCGTCAAGTTTTCTAATCAATTTTATTGCACTTAAAAATGAATTAACAAAAAGCAATAATTATGCGTTACTATTATTTCTTATTTTTTTACTTTTTTTCTCTTCCTATTTTCAAAATAAAAACATCATTATCGCTAATTTCTTTTTGTTATTAGCTTTAAGACGACTTATTTCTTTGAAATCACTATTAGCAACAAAAGAGAAAATTTTTGATGCTTCTTTTTGGATTTTGTTAGCTGCATTATTTCATTTTTGGAGTATATTATATATTGTTCTGGTTTTTATTGCCATAATTCTTCACGTTTCTAGAGATTATAGAAATTGGGTAGTTCCTTTTATTTCGTTGTTAGCAGTAACCATTTTGTTTTTTCTTGCCAATAGTTTTATGAATAATACTTTAATGAGTTCCTTATTAAGTAAAACCTATGTGAGCTTTAATTTTTATTATTTTGATACTATATATCAACGTATGGCGCTAGCATTATTTGCTGCAATAAGCTTGTTTTTCTTTGTTTCTCAAATTTTTGATATTCCAAATAAAGCATTAAACATGCAGTCTTCGCATAAAACCATATTGTTTTCTTTTATTTTGGGCGTCGGAATTTATGTGCTTTCTGCAAATAAAAATAATGGAAGTTTGGCCTTTTGTTTTGCTCCTCTAGCAATTATTGGTGCAAATTTCATAGAGAAAATAGATAATAAATGGATAAAAGAAATTATCGTGTATGCAATGATAATTTCTGCAGTTTTTTTCTATATAATGCAGTTATAATTTACTACCATAAGCTAAATCACCTGCATCTCCTAAGCCTGGAATGATATAGTTTTTATCGTTTAACTTTTCATCCAAAGCAGCAACCCATAAATGACAGGTTGAAGGAAGGTTTTTTTCTAAATAGGCTATTCCTTCTGGTGCCGCAATTACAACCGCAATGTGTATTTCTTTGGGTTGGTGTTCCAAATGTAATTTTTGCAATACCGCTACAATTGATTGTCCGGTAGCTAACATTGGGTCAACTAAAATTAAATTTTTCCCTTCAAATGAGGGCGCTGCTTGATATTCGACCAAAATATCGAACTTGTCATCGTTGTCGTAATGATGGCGGTAAGCCGAAACAAATCCGTTTTCTGCCTCATCAAAAAAGTTCATAAATCCTTGGTGCAAAGCTAATCCAGCTCTTAGAATGGAACACAAAACTACCGGTTCAGCTATGGTTGAGGTGTGTTTAATGCCCAATGGCGTTTGCACATCAATGTTTTTATAATCAAGTGTTTTGCTCAATTCATAGGCCATTATTTCTCCAATGCGCTCAATGTTTTTTCGAAAACGCATGCTGTCTTTTTGAATAGTCACATCGCGTATTTGCGCCAAAAAATGATTGAGAATACTGTTGTTTTCTGAGATATAATGAATGTGCATCGATTTTATTTTTTGTAATTCAGGTTAAAAGTACAAAAAATCGCTATTTTTGTACCAATTTAAAAGCTATAATTATGTTTGCCGAATTTGCATTCCCCATTTTTGAACAAAGTATCAAAACCTATCACATTGTTGACGACGTGTATCAACCTGTTGTAAATCCTTTTGAAAAAGGAACCATTGAGTATTTGTTGTTTGCAAAAAATTGGGTAGATACGGTGCAATGGCATTATGAAGATATCGTTCGAGATCCAAATATTGACCCAGTAGCAGCTTTAGATTTAAAACGTAAAATTGATGCTTCAAATCAAGTTCGAACCGATATGGTGGAGTATATTGATAGTTATTTCTTAGATAAATACAAGAATGTTCAGGTAAAACCAAATGCAAAAATCAACACCGAAAGTCCAGCTTGGGCTATTGATCGTTTGTCGATTTTAGCTTTGAAAATTTACCACATGAACGAAGAGGCAACACGCGCAGAAGCAACCCCTGAACACCGAGCAAAATGTCAAGAAAAACTAAATGTTTTGTTAGACCAAAAAAACGATATGTTTACATCCATCAGTCAATTAATTGAAGATATTGAAGCGGGCGACAAATACATGAAAGTGTACAAACAAATGAAAATGTACAACGACGAGGAGTTAAATCCGGTGTTGTATCAAAATAAAAAATAGTATTCTATTGCTATCTAAACCAAAACATATATTGGTAATAAGGCTCTCAGCCATGGGTGATGTCGCTATGACAGTTCCTGTATTGAGAGCCTTAGTTTTACAACATCCCGAAGTAAAAATAACGGTAGTTTCTCGCCCTTTTTTCCAACCTTTTTTTGAAGGCGTTCCGAATGTGAATTTCTTTGGAGTAGATTTGAAAGAACGCCACAAAGGGTTTATAGGTTTATTCCGATTGTTTTCAGATTTACGCAAATTGGATATTGATTTGGTTGCCGATTTACACAATGTACTTCGTTCTAAAGTAGTTCGAACATTATTCGCGTTAAGCGGAAAAAAAGTCGCTGCAACCGATAAAGGAAGAGCCGAAAAGAAAGCCTTGACTAGTTTAGCTAACAAAGTTTTTGCTCCAGTTAAACCAATGGTGGAACGACATGTGGATACGTTTAATCAACTTGGATTTTCAATTGATTTAGCGAATCCTAAATTTCCAGAAAAAGCTATTTTATCGGATGAAATCATTTCTTTTACAGGAACTAAAAATCAAAATTGGATTGGAATTGCCCCTTATGCGCAATACGAAAGTAAAGTCTATCCTCAAGATTTAATGCAACAAGTAATTGACGATTTAGCTAAAAATAAAAACGTTAAAATCTTGTTGTTTGGTGGTGGATCAACAGAGATTCAAAAATTAAATCAATTACAAAACAACCACGAAAATGTAATGGTTGTGGCCGGGGAATTGTCATTTGAAGCCGAAATACAATTAATTTCTAATTTAGATGTGATGCTTTCCATGGATTCTGGAAATTCGCATATTGCTGCGATGTTAGGCGTAAAAGTCATTACGCTTTGGGGCGCCACCCATCCTTTTGCAGGTTTCAAACCGTTCAATCAACCCGATGATTTTTGTTTGACTGCAGATAGAGCGCAATTTCCATTATTACCAACATCTATTTACGGAAACAAAAAAGTGGAAGGTTATGATGAGGTAATGCGAACGATTTTGCCAGAAAAAATAGTGTTCAGTATTCAGTCGCAGTTGACATATACAACTGAACACTAAATACTGAACACTGTTTACTGATTATACATCATCAAAATCAATTTTAATGGTTGTCGTTGTTGGATAAGCTTGACACGCTAATGTTAATCCTTCGGCTACTTCAGATTCATTTAAAATTTGGTTTTTCTTCATCTCCGCAGCACCTTCGGTAATTTTACAAATACAGCTGCTACAAATGCCACCTTGACAAGAATAAGGCACATCTAAGCCTTGTTTTAAAGCCGCTTCTAATAAAGTTTGTTGCTGACTCATTTCAAAAGTCGTTTCTTCACTATCTACTAAAATAGAAATCTTAGTATGACCATTAGCGCCAGTATTCGTTTCGTTATCGTTTGAACTGGTTGAAAATAATTCAAATTTAATATCTGAACTTGAAATATTGTTTTCTTTCAACGCATCCGAAACTAAATTGATCATTTCTTCTGGTCCGCACAAAAAGCATTTTGAAAACTCCATTTCGGCATGTTTATTTTTCATGATGAAGTTTACCGTTGATTTATCAATTCTACCCAACAAAGCATTATCAGCAGTAGATTGACTGTATACATATTGTACGAACAAACGCCCTACATATTGCAACTGTAAGTCGTGTAATTGGTTGTGAAAAATGGTGTCTTTTTCCGATTTATTTCCGTAAACCAATACAAAAGTACTGTTTGGTTCTTCTTCTAAAACCGATTTTAAAATTGAAAATACGGGTGTAATTCCGCTTCCTGCCACAAACGCGACATAATTTTTTTGACGCTCAATTTTTGGTTCAAACGTGAATTTTCCTTCTGGTGTTCCCACTTCGATTATATTTCCAACTGCTAATTTTTCATTAGCAAATTTGGAGAAAAAACCATTTTTAACCGATTTAACAGCAATTCGCAATTCGCCACTTTTTGGAGCCGAACAAATAGAATAGGCTCTTCTAATTTCTTGTCCGTCCAAGGTAACTTTTAAGTTTACATACTGTCCTGCAACAAAGGAGTAATTGGACTGTAATTCTTCGGGAACATTAAATAAAATGGAAACGGCGTCTGCTGTTTCTCTGATAATTTCTTTAATGCTTAATTTATAAAATGATGACATGTGTGTTAGTTTTTTACAAAAGTAAAAAAAAGAACCCGAAGGTTCTAAATTATTCCATAAACAACGCTTTTAATTCGGTTGCCTCGTGGGGTTTCATTTTTCCAGCTAAGACTAAACTTAGTTGTTTTCTGCGTAATGCGGCAGCAAATCGTTCTTTTTCCAATTCGGTTTCAGGAACAATAGGCGGCACAGGAATGGGTCTTCCAGTTTCATCTACTGCCACAAAGGTGTATATGGCTTCGTTGGCCTTGTTTTTAATTCCCGATTCGCGGTCTTCGATCCACACATCAATAAAGATTTCCATGGAGGTGTTGAACGTTCTTGAAACTTTCGATTCTACCGTTACCACACTTCCCAGCGGAATGGCTCTGTTAAATGCCACATGGTTTACCGAAGCGGTTACACAAATTCTGCGGGAATGTCTGCGGGCCGTAATACTAGCGGCTCGATCCATACGCGCTAATAATTCGCCTCCAAACAAGTTGTTCAAAGGATTGGTTTCTCCGGGCAACACTAAGTCGGTTAACGTGGTAACTGATTCTGAAGGAAATTTTGGTTGCATTGTTTTTTTTGCAAAGATAAAGAGGAATTAGAAAATAAAACACATAAAAAAATCCCAAAATTGGGATTTTAATACTTTTTATACAATGTTGCTTTTAGTCGATCAACAACCAAGCTTCTGCATTATGAGATTTTTGAATTGCTCTGCGTTCTGATTGTGCTTCGTTTAGTGTTTTAAAACTTGCATAAACTACAGGGTATAATTTATGTTTATTCAACGGAAGCATTTTCGCATTTTCAAAACCAGCAGCATTAAGTTCTGCAATTGCTTTATTTGCATTTTCTTCACTTCTATAAGCGCCAGCCACTAAATGATAAGGCATTTTTTCTTCTACAATAGCTAGTTCTACCGATGGAATTGGATTAGAAAGCATAAAAGTAGCTTCCTGAATTTGTTGTTGCACTTTTTCTTGTACTTTTTTCTCAACAATCAAAGTTTGCTCCATTACTTGTTGATCATAATACATTTTATAACCAAAAGTTCCAGCTCCAAACATAACTGTAAAAACGGCTGCATATTTTAAATAAGAATAGTTTCGTTTTCGTTGAGGTGTAAAAATAATCGGTGCTCTTTCTTCTAAAGCCTCTACTTCTTGTTTTAATTTTTCGCGAGTAATTTCAGGAGTAACAAAAGAGGTTAGCCCAAAAGCATCTGTTAAGTAATTGATTGTATTTGCAGGCTCAAAAACCCAGTTCATTTCATTATTTACAGAAATTTCGCCAATATTTTTTAACGATAATCTATTGCGATTTTGCAGCAAATAGGTCCATTCGGTTACAACATCATTAATTTTTAAAACCGCTAATTCATATGACATTTTTTCTTGTAATGCCACGTGGTTAGCTAATAATCCATCGTTATTTTTTACATTTGCATTAAATGAAACTACCTTTTTAGGTGGAAAAAACGAACTCGCACTACCTGTTACATGAGCCGATACGGTTTCAGTTAAAAACGCACCAAAACCAGGCACAGTTACGCACTGATAACGATATAATAAGTCGGAAATGTGTTTTTCTATTTGCATAATAACAAAGTTAGATAATCAATACTAATTTCAAAATTTTATTAACAAAAATTATTAACAATTTAATTTTTTTTGTAAACAATTGACAGTAAA
>Ga0315907_10003903_pt1 | contig 17085 bp, 13 predicted proteins | sample LakEriMetagenome_3_FD_203525 | JGI IMG/M metagenome (GOLD analysis project Ga0315907, IMG submission 203525) | Freshwater fungal communities from buoy surface, Lake Erie, Ohio, United States - Buoy 12 MA123 | ecosystem: Environmental > Aquatic > Freshwater > Lake > Lake biofilm | place: USA... | reverse complement strand
TGACTACTCAGGGTACCCCCAATGCAGATGATTTTTTGTGGACCTTTGAGGAAACGTGGATTTATAGACCTAGAATCAGATCTCCCTACATCTATGTTCCTGAGCTAAGAGATGTCAGGGAAAGAACTGAAGCCGAGCAAAATTCCCTCTGCTTCAAAACCCAGCCCAGTCCGAATATTTTGTTGGAAACTAGCTCACGCTTCCAGGATCAATTGGTATTTCAACAGACCATCACCGAAATTCCTCTTGGTGATGAGCGGATCATGGATCGGTATAGTATTTTGATTTCCCAAAAAGGCCTTTCTTCCGAAGATGTGCCTTTTTGGGAAATCCTTAAAAAAAATACAGAAGACATTGGCTCCATATTTAGCCCACTTCCCTCCTTGATAGGGGGCAATATTTACAGCCTCGATCAAGGAAAAAATCCTGTAATAGGTCAAGTAAGTCTAGGGGTCATTCGCCAGAGAAGAATATTTATTGACCTTTCGGAGGTAAGTCCTTGGAATTACCTTGATCCAAAATTTAACGACTGCGTGATTGGTGAGGAGGCTGTATTAAAAAAGGACTACCAAACCATTTTTGGTAATGGGGCAGTGCTCCCAGCGAGGCCTTTGATGGTAGGAACTACCATCGTGGGTTATTATCCTTCTGCCCGTAGATGCACCGACTGTTCTTTGTATGCTTCCAAAATAAGACCTGCCTTTTGGGTAGATAAATAAGATGAAAACAAGAATAATCTTGGCACATAAATTCTCCATGGCTACCCTGTTTTTCGGGTTCATTTTTCTTTTAGGTATCGTCGGTTCTTCTTTGGGTCAAGGGCAAAATTTGCCAAAGGAAAAGGTAAGTTTTCATACTCCAAAAACCCTCTATTTCACAGGTGAAAAACTATGGTTTGATGCTGAGGTGGCACTTGGCTCACTCCCTTCCTCTTCTCAAATCCTTTATGCCGAATTGCTAGATAGAAATTCGATTTCCATTACCCATATCAAAGTACCCTTAAGAGAAGGAAAATCAGTGAATTTTTTGACCCTTTCAGACCAAATCCCTTCGGACCATTACCTCTTGCGGGTATATACCCGAATCAGTCCTTACCTGGACATGGATTTGGGTATGGCCCAACAGCTGGTTACCATTATCAATCCTCGGATACCTCCCAAATACGCTCAGAAGGCCGATCGTATCCCCTTGATTCCAGAAAAAGTATACAGCAAAGGAAGCCAAGTACAATTCTCTTTGAATCAACCTTCCCAGAAGCAAGTACTAGCATCTGGAATTTCTATCGCCAACCCTTTTTTGAATGAGGAACATAAGCAGTGGCCCTCCACTCAGCTGTATGCTTCCTTAAAAAGTGAAGCTCTCTTGCCCGAACTATTTGGACATCAGATTCAGGCTAAGGTGACAAGTCTGGACACCACCCTGACCTATTTTCTTTCCGTACACGGAGAAAATAGCGCGTTGTTTACAGACCATGCAGATGCTTCAGGTAGGCTCTTATTTGACTTAGGGGGGATGCGGCATTGGGATCGTATTATTCTTCAATTGGAAAATGGTGAGGAAATGCAAGGTTTGGAGGTCCTCGCTCCCGTCATTCAAACAACCTTTAAGTCAGATTTTACATTTCCTGAATTAGCTCTTAGTCAAGAAGATTTGCCCCTGCTCCAGCCTCTTCTAAAGGCTTCACTGATCCAAACGTATTACCTGCAAGAAATCCAAAGAGATTCCCTAGAAGTGGTTACTGGATTTGTGGCTGACTATAGCTACGATTTGGATGACTATACCCGATTCGAGGACATAGAAACCATCATGAAAGAGTATGTGCCTAGTGTTTCCGTACGTATTCGGGATAAAAAGAAAACTTTTCGCTTGCTCAATGAAGCAAATAAAAGTGTATTTGATGCCAACCCTTTGACCTTGGTAGATGCCATGCCAGTCTTTGATTCAGACCTCTTGGCTTCCTTCAATCCCAAGTTATTGAATACCTTGGAGATCCTCAATCGTGAATTTTACCTCAACGACCGGACCTATCCAGGAGTGATCAGCTTTAGTAGTTATTCCAATAATTTTGGTTTATTTCCTCTAGCGCCTGCTGCACGGTTTTTTGATTATCCAGGGCTACAGCCCTGGATAGATCTCCCAAGAAATCAGTTTACTTTGCCTTCATCTCAGGAAAGGATTCCCGATTGGAGAACGGTCTTGGCCTGGGAAAAAAAATCATCCGCGCTAAGTACTCAACTTTCTCAAATGGAAGGAATATTTCTGTATTGGCAAATGGTGGATGAGGGAGGAAAAGCAACTCTTCAGCGGAGTTATTTCCAGGTGAAATAAAGACAAAAGTATCTTTTGCCCTATGGAAAAATGGGGACTGCTTTGCGTCCTAATCTGGAATCACAAATTCATACACCGTAGTACCTACCCGAGTACGTATAAAATATTGGCTCAATTCAGCCCTATGACTGAGTTGGATTTCGCCTTCACTTGGCATGGGAGAAGAAATCACCAAGTTCCCACTGAGATCATAGAGGTACCCTAACTTTTTTTCCAAATCCGTAACTGCAATGAGCTTACGATCGGGACCAAAATTAAAATACCCTACCCAAGCTTTACCTCTAGGTATGGGCACTGTCAAAAGACTTGTCTCCTGTTCTGAAAGGAATTGAATCTTGTTTAATTGCTGCAAAAGAATCAAAAAAGATGTCCCTTTTTGATCAGGTAAATAGGTAAACCTATCTTCTCTATCGGTTTTTAAGAATTGAGATTTTTTGATAGTCTCTCCAGAAAAAGAAATACTAGACAATTCTCCTCCGTCGGTTATGGCAGCTAGAGTTGGGGGAGTAGTAGTTTTGTTGATTACCAATGGACTCCGAAGTTTTTCTTTCAGAACGACCGGAGATCCTGCTTGGATTTCTCCCCGTCTGTTAAACAAATGAATTTTCCCCGTACTACCGAGGGCAACCAAAAAGTCTCCTTTGCCAGAAATTCTTACATGTAAAGGAGGACCAATGCTTGTCTCTCCCAAAGCCAAGGGATTCCATCCCTCTAAGGGCTTTCCGGATTTATCTAAAAGCCAAAGGTTTCCTTGTTCGGTAGAAATAAAATAACGGTATTCTCGGTTTTGGTCATAATCTAGGAGATTGAGATGAGCTATTTTTTCGCCAGGAAGTTTTATAGGAAACCCAGGAAGTGATTCGCCTAGTCTGTCGATGCCGTAGAGGTAATTTGCTGTGGCGACTAAAAGCTGAAGTTTGCCATTTTTATAAAAATCAATTTGAAAAGCTTCTGAAACAATGGGACCATCCAATACTTGGCTAAAGATTTGTTCCCCTGCAGAATTGATTAGGGTCAAGGTGTTGGAAAGATCTTGTAGGACGAGATCCTCACTGCCGTCATTGAAATTTTTTATAGCCTTGGGACCATACCCTAAGGGTTTGGTAAAACTCACTTCTTTTGCAGGAACAAGATCAAAAGATTTTTTTTGCAAAGAATCTCCTGATGCTTGAGCGTTGTATCTCAGACTGAGGGAAGCTTCAGGGCCAAGGGTAGACTGATTGATTCGAAAAGAAACCGTAGTAAAGGATTGTAATGCAGCGGCGTATTTTTGCAAAAAGGTACTCCAAGTAGGATTAGTAAGTTGGGTCCAAGTGGTCCATATCTTATTTAAAAGAATGATTTTGCTATATCCAGAGCTTGGAGAAAGGAGCTTTTGATCGGGTCCAGGAGCTTTTTTATCCCATGTTTCACCTTGAAAATGATCATCCAAGAGTACTTTCATTCCAGCTGCAGAATTACTCATCAGGAGGATATCCCCAATCCTGCTGATATAGGTCTGTTGAAAGCCAGCAAATTTTCCATTAAAAAGATGTGCAGGAAAGTTTTCTTCCGGAAAAAATAGAATTTCATTTTCTAAATAGCGCTCTATGGGATTGAATTCGGTGGTGTCTCTGTATTCCCGTAAAAAATTCCATGCTTGGTCTATTTGGCTAGATTTTATGAGGAGCGCAAGATTTTCTTTCATTCCCTCTAGTGGTTCTAGGCGTAGTAAATACTGTTCTCCCAATAAATAATCAAAAAAGCCTCTGTCAATCAGTCGGGATTGAATTTCCCCACTCACGGTGGAGATAGGAACAAAGGCCGGATTTTTAAGTTTTTGGGTTTCGTAGCTATCCTTTAGGTTGATTTGGGTGATGGACAGGGATCGCGTAGAAATCAGACTTTCAAAATCCGATAGTTGTGCTTGTACCGAAGGTAAAAATTGAACTTCCTCCTGCCACTGCAAGGGACCTTTAAAAAGAAGCTGATTTTCTTCCAAATAAAGAGTAAGTGCCAGGTGATGATCGTAGGATTCGAGTTCTTGAATAGGCATGGATTCCTGAGATAAGCTTACACCCTTCAGTAATTTTGCTATGCCCTTAGAGGAAATTATCAAGCGACCTAGGCCTGAATCTTGACCAAGGGGATCAGTTATTTTTTCAGAAAGCCGATTGGGACTATCGCTCAGGTAAAATCGGATAGCCTCTTCTATGGCAAAGGAGGAGGAAGAGATTAGCAAGACATTGTTTAGCGTAGTAATGCTCCATTGAATGGTATTGCTGGGTCCTATGACATCAATAATTTCTTGTTCACTGTAGGTTCTGGACTGAAGCCTAGAAGTCTTTGGAACTTTTGGCTTCAGGCTTTCCAGGAATTCTAAAGGTGATTCCGACCCAAAGTTGATGGTGTAAAGAAGGCTAAAATCATCTTTTCCTTCGGCATGATAAGAAATGGTAACCTGTTTATTCCTAAGGGTTTTCGTGACAAAGTCTTCTTCGCCAGAAAGACTGTCCATAGCAATCCATTGCTGTTGCAACGTTTGGAATGCTGGAAATTGAGATAAACTAAGCCATAGAGGTTGCTTTAATACTTCTTGCCAGGTTTGATCGGCCTGCTTGGTCTCAAAAACAAAAATTGCATCACTTGAGATAAGTTCCAGACTATTTATACTTCGGGTATTAGCATACTTTTGGTATGCTTCGTAAGTTCCCCACGCTACGAGAGCTAATAAAAGAAGAATCAAAAGACTTTTCCAAATTTTCACGAAGTAGGAGAGCTTAGGTGTAAAACCTAGAAAAAAGACCTAAGAACTTCTAATTGGAAGTTTCTTAGGTCTTATTGTGGAGAAGATATTTTTAATTTTTCAATTGATCCAAAACGGTCATTACTTCTTTTACATGCCCTCTTGAAGTTTGTAAAAGAGCCATTTCTTCTGCATTCAGGTTGAGCTCAATCACTTGCTCGATACCATTTTTTCCTAATATCACAGGTACGCCAAGGTAGCAATCGTCTATTCCATATTCCCCGTCAAGTTTGATACATACAGGAAATACCCTTCTTTGGTTTTTCAAAATGGCTTCTACCATCTGAGCAGCAGCAGCTCCAGGAGCATACCAAGCAGAGGTCCCCATGAGCTTCACCAATTCTCCCCCTCCAAATTTGGTACGTTCGATGATAGCATCTAATTTTTCTTTAGCTACTAGCTCTGTCACCGGAATACCAGCTACGGTGGTATATCTTGGCAAGGGCACCATGGTATCTCCGTGGCCCCCTAGGAGGATGGCTTGGATTTCTTTACCTGAAACATTTAGCTCTTCGGCTAAAAATGCTCTGTACCGAGCGGTATCCAAAATTCCTGCCATTCCCATCACTTTTGTTCTTGGTAATCCTGAGGTCAAATGAGCTTGGTAGGTCATTACATCCAAGGGATTTGATACCACAATGATGATGGCATTTGGAGAATACTTGATGATATTTTCTGTGACAGATTTGACGATTCCTGCATTGGTTTCAATCAAATCATCTCGGGTCATACCTGGTTTTCTAGGAAGACCGGAAGTGATTACAACTACTTCAGAATGGGCGGTTTTGCTGTAATCGTTGGTGCTCCCCAAGGTACGGCTATCGTATTGATTGATAGGGGCTTTTTGCCAAATGTCTAGGGCCTTACCTTCGGCAATGCCTTCTTTGATATCTACCAATACAATCTCTTCTGCTACTTCACGATACGCTAATACATCTGCACAGGTTGCACCTACATTTCCTGCACCAACAACGGTTACTTTGCTCATGTTATTTATGTTTTTTGGTTTGAAAGACCTTGAAATTTGGCCCTAAGTTACTAAGCTCTTGATACGAATAGAAACTCCCAAAGGATTAGTTTGTTGCTCCTTTTGAATTTTTTCTCCTAGCCTATTTTAAGCAGGTGAAATTATTCAAACATTTGCCTTAAACTGAAAAATCCAAAGGATTCCCTGTAGGATCGAAAAAGCCGCTGGTTGTTTGTATTGAAATACTCTGCCAATGCCGCCATCATCTTTGCTTTGATTTTTGGATTGCTAACAAATATTTCTTGAATAGCGAAATGAGGAATCACCAGCAATTCTGCTTCGTCCGAAGTTACCAAGGCAGTGTAGGTACGTTTGGTATTTTCAAGTAGGGAGTTTTCTCCAAAAGCCTCCCCACGCTTGAGCTGCATGATGGTCTCAAAGTTGTCACGCAAGTCAATGGTAAGATCGATTGTCCCTCTTCGAATTAAGTAAAGTGCCTGGCTTGGGTCTTTGCTAAAAAAAACAACTTCATCGCGAACATACTTTCTTTCGTGCATGGTAGGTAGAAATCGAGCCAACTCGTGTTGTTTTAGGGTCTCAAAAAATTTAATACCCTGCATGAATTCAAACATGCTCAATTCTCGAGGATCATAGGTTTTTGAAAAAGGATTTCTCATGCTGTAGCGCTTTTGATATGCAAGAATCTAATGGTATTCGGGGTAACTTTAGCCCAGTCTGCAATTCTCATCCCCCATACCCAGGCTATTTTTTTTCCTGAAACTACAACTTTTACTTCCTTTTTTAGAGGAAGGGGCACTTTTTGATCAATTAAAAAATCTGAAATCTTTTTTTCAGACTGCATTCCTAGGGGAATGAAGCGATCTCCTTCTTCCCAGTTTCTCACCATAAGCGGGTACTCCAAGGTGTCTGCATCCAGCTGGGCATGGGAGGAATTTGGGTCCAAAGCCATCTCTTGTGTTTTCCATTCTAATGTATATTTTTTTGAAGATATGGAAACCATTTCCACACCATAAGAAATTGAAATTGGATCAAAGTGTTGAGGAATTGCACTTAGGATTAATGCCGTTCTATCCAATCCTACTTGATGACTCGAACTGAGGAATAGTCTGCCCGGTTTGGGATCTTTCAGGCTTTCGTAGATGCCTTTGGCCTGATCTGAATTAAATCCATAAGTCCTAAGCCAAAAATAGAGTAGCGTAGCCGCCCCTTTTACCTGATACAGGGCTTCATATGGCAGGATGGAAAAATCATCACCTTCCTCAACGTGTTGGATTTTCCAAGATTCAAAAAGAGATATAAAGGCTTTGCCTGTATCTTTTAAGCGATCAAAGCTATGTAGTAAATTTTTTCTAGCATCCTGATCTAAAGCATAAATGGCCGGTAATCCCTCGTGCCTAAGTTTGTTTCTTTTGTAATCTGAGGAGGCATTGCTTCTATCTTCTCTCCATTCATGTCCCTCCTGCTGCATGTACGTCTCAATCTCTTTTCTAGAAAAAATTAATAAAGGTCGGATAAGCCATCCCTTCCTATCGTTCATGCCGGTCATGCCTTCTATGCCTGTGCCACGCAAAAGATGGAGAAAAATGGTTTCTAGTTGATCGTCTTGGTGGTGAGCTAAAATTATTCCATTCAAGGCTCTTGAAGAGCGAATTTCTTCAAAAAAAAGATATCGAATTTCCCTTGCCGCCATTTGTATGGAAATCCCCTTTGTGCTTGCATAGCTTATTGTATCCGAAGAATTAACATGTACCTCAATCCCATGTTTTGCGCCCCAATTCCTCAAGAATGCTTCATCTCCCTGGCTTTCTTCGCCCCTAAGTTGAAAATTAACATGGGCTAATTCAAAAGGAATATTGGCTTTCAGCAACAAATGAGCCAAGGCCATGCTGTCTAAACCCCCACTACAGGCTAAAAGGTACCGGTGGCTCGGTGTAAGCAACTTTTCGTTGTGTATATGTGAGATAAAGGCTTCGTACATTGATCAAAAATAGCTTTTTCTGCTAAATTTGCAGACCTTTCCTTCACGATGAAACTATCTTTTCCTTTAAGACTGATTTTTTCTGTGGCCTTTTTTGGTTTCAGTAGGCTAGGAATTTCTCAGGAATCCTCCTTGTTGGAGATCAAAAGTGCTGATCTTTTGATGGGTGCTAAAGGTTTTGAGCGCCTACTAGGAAATGTTGAAATGAAGCACCAAAATTCCTTGATTTCCTGTGATTCGGCTTATTTTTTTAGAGAACAAAATCGGGCACAACTTTTTGGCACGGTAACCATCAGGGACGAGGTAGATCCTATCACTACCACAAGTGCTTATGCAGAGTACGATGGAACTACTAAAGTGGCCAAACTGAGGAATAAGGTGGTATTCACCAACGAGTCCATAAAATTATTTACCGAATCCTTGGATTACAATCGGGAGACGAATGTGGCTTCCTATTTTAATGGGGGTAAAATGGTAGACTCTGTCAATGTACTTACTAGTGAATTGGGGAGATATGAAATCAATGTGGAGAAAATTAGTTTTCAACAAGAAGTGGTTTTGGTAAATCCTGATTACACTCTTAAAACAGATGATTTAATTTATTTGACAATTCCAAAAACCGCCCAAACCCCAGGATTGACCAACATCGTTTCTAAGGAAGGATATTTGTTGGATGCCCAAAAGGGGATTTTTTATGATACCCAAAGGAAACAATTTAAATTTTTTGATGGGATAGTAGATACAGAAAAAAGCAGGGTAAAAGCAGATGAATTGTTTTACGACGAACCTGCCGCGTATTATGAAGGAAAAAAAGACCTCAGAATTTTTAATAAGGAAAGAAAATTAGAGGTGTTTGGAGATGTGGGTACTTATTGGGAAAAGAAAAAGTATAGCCAAGTATATGGCAATGCCTTGGTGAGAAAATACTTTCAACAAGACACCTTGTTGATGACTGCAGATACGCTAATTTCTCATGACAATGAGCAAGATTCTGCTAACTACCTCTTGGCCTTTCACCAAGTTAAAATGGTAAAATCAGATCTTTCCGGAAAGGCAGATTCCTTGTTATATACCTTCTCTGATTCCTCCATACATCTCTTTAACGATCCCATTTTGTGGAATAGAAGCAGTCAAATTTCTGCGGATAGCATGGTTTTTTACATTAAAAACGAAACCCTAGATCGTGTTTTCATGAAAAATAAGTCATTCGCCATCATGTCCGATACCCTCTTGAATTTTAATCAGATGAAAGGGAGGAAGATGACGGGCTATTTTAAAGAGGGTCAACTCAGCAGATTGCTCATAGAGGGAAATGGAGAATCCCTCTATTATGCTTTAGAAGGAGATACGCTTACCCAGGGGATTAATAGAATTTTGAGTGCTACCATTGCTCTATCCTTTGAAGATGGATACATAAAAAAATCAAATTTTGGGATAAAGCCCGATGGCAAATTTACTCCTGTACAGGATATAGACGAAAAAATTAGCCGCTTAGATGGCTTTCGGTGGAGGGAAGAGGAAAAGCCTGACCGAAAAGAGATAGATGCCTGGAGGAAGGTTGTTGAAATTGATTTTGGGCTAAAAAATTTGTTCAATGAGCCTGAAATAGATTTAAAAATGCCTTCTCAAAAAGACCTTGATAGGGCGCTTAAAGGAAAATTAAGTCCAAAAGGATAGTAGACTTGAGAAAAAAAGAAGGAGATTTTTAAAACTTAACAACAATTAACCCATCTTTTTTTGGAAAAAGTATCACCTTTTGGGTAAATTTATCGTAAACAAGATAGCTTTAGTAAATTAAAACGAAGCTTATTGAAAAAAAGTATACATGATTACTAATTTACGTATTCTTGCTTGTGTCATTTTCATGTCACTCCCTTTGCTATCGGGAGCGCAGCAGGTACGTGTCTTGAGTGATGTGGTTGATTTTTCAGGTAAAATAGGTTCCTCTCAGCGAAAAACTATTTTGCTCCACAATGAATCTTCGCAACCCAAAACCTACCTGCTCAAGAACATGATTGGAGGTATTGGGTCCTCCCAAAAAATGCGACTATGTTTTGGAGATCAATGCTTTGATCCAAAAAAGGATTTGGCAAAAGTGAGTGTTAAATTAGCCCCTGGAGAAATTTACACTGATTTTTATCTTGAATTTGAGTTAGGGATTGCTGAGACTGTAGGCACTTTTGAATTGGTCTTTGTCAACGCAGAGGCATTTCGAGAATCTTTCATGGTCGAGGGTCGCTATGAGGTAACGGGCACTACTAAGGGGGATTTTTTGCACAAAGACATCAAAGTCAGTGAAATTTATCCTAATCCAAGCAGCAGGGTGGCACAATTGGATTATATCCTTCTCAACCCAAAGGTCAAGTCAAAAATTACAGTGACTAGCTTTATTGGAAACCCCATTGCCGAATACGATCTTGACCCTACCCGCAATTCTTTGGTCATCAACGTTTCTGAATTTCAGCCTGGAGTCTATTTCTACACCTTGGTTGTTGACAATAAAAACGTGGTCACCAAGAAGCTTCAAGTGAAGAAGTGAGTTGTAGCCTACTTGGACTTTCCTTTGAATACTTCAAAAATCCCCCTATATTTGCGGTCCTTTAATTCATAATGCTTGTGCGTCGAATTCTATCAATCCTTGGAGTGGTTTTGTTGAGCGCCTGTGGCCCCTTTGCTAAGTTGGAGAAAAGTACCAACTGGGAGGAGTTGTACAATGGAGCCAATAAGTATTACCAAGAAGGGGAATACAACAAGGCCATCATTTTGTACGAAAAGGTATTACCGGTTATAAAGGGTTCTGAAAAAGCTGAGATGGCAGAATACAATTATGCCAACTGCCATTTCAAAACCAAGCGCTACATAGAGTCTGGAGGGTATTTCAATACCTTTTATAAAACCTACTCTAGAAGTGTACTGGCAGAAGAGGCATTGTTTATGCATGCCTATTCCTTGTACTTGGATGCGCCGGATTATAATTTAGATCAGCAAAGCAGCAAGGAGGCGGTAACGGCCATTCAGCAGTTTATTACCAGATTTCCAGCGTCGGCAAGTTACGAGAGGGCAATGGAGATGCTCAAAGATTTGGAATCAAGATTTGAGCAAAAGGCTTATAGCGAAGCGTCAATGTATTATCGATTGAAGGAAGGTCTCTTTCCAGGAGATTTTTATCGGGCCTGCATTATCAACTTCCAAAATTTTGCCAAAGATTATCCAGAGAGTAAGCACAACGAAGAGCTTGCTTATAAATTGGTAGAAGTGTCTTTTGCTTATGCAAAAAACAGTGCCTACGATAAAAAAGAGGAGCGATTATCGGACGCCCTTAGATTTGCTACTAATTTTTACCGCAAGTATCCTGCAAGTGGATATTTGGGAGAGGTAAAAAAACTAGAAGAGCAAACCAAAGAAGAAGTAATTGCTCATGAAAAAGTAAAAAAAGAAGTGGCAGAGCGTAAAGCGGCAGAGGAAGCTGCCTCCTCTGGAGAAAAAGAAATTAAAAATCAGAATTAATCCTTATTCCTATGGCGGTAAATCCATCCATCATCACCAGAGACCTTGATAAAGTTGCTGAACCAACAGGCAATATTTACGAGTCTATTCACATTGTCGGGCAACGTGCCAAGCAAATATCTTCTAATTTGAAAGAAGAGCTGAACAACAAGCTTTCCGAATTTGCATCTACAGTGGACAACTTAGAAGAAGTTTTTGAAAACAAAGAGCAAATCGAGATTTCCAAGTTTTACGAAAGAATGCCTAAGCCATCTTCTTTGGCCATGGAAGAATTCTTAGAAAGCAAAGTTCACTTTAGGTATCCAACTGAGGAAGGGGAAGAGTAATTCCATGGACCTGAAAGGGAAGCGGATTTTACTTGGGGTCACCGGTAGCATAGCTGCTTACAAAAGTGCCACCCTAATTCGCTTGCTTTGCAAAGCTGGAGCAGAGGTGCAAGTCATTATGACGCCCTCTGCTTCTGATTTTATAACCCCTTTGACCTTGGCTACCTTATCAAAAAAGCCAGTATTGACTTCATTTTTTGATAAGGAAACAGGGAGCTGGCACAACCATGTGGAATTAGGGCTTTGGGCTGACCTATTTGTGATTGCGCCCTTGACAGCAAGCACCTTATCCAAATGTGCCCAAGGGATTGCAGATAATCTATTGATTGCTACCTACCTCTCTGCCCGATGCAGCGTGATGCTTGCACCAGCCATGGATTTGGACATGTACCAACATCCATCGGTAAAATCCAATTTAGAGGCAATAAAAAAATACAATAATATCCTGCTCGATCCAGAAACAGGAGAATTGGCTAGTGGACTGGTGGGTCAAGGCAGGATGATGGAGCCAGAAGTCATTATCCAACATATCTTTGATTTTTTTGCTCCAAAAGGAAAATTTTTAGGTAAAAAAGTGCTCATTACCATGGGTCCAACCCAGGAGGCAATAGACCCCGTGCGATTCTTAAGCAACCATTCCAGTGGAAAAATGGGGCTAGCCTTGGCTCAGGCATTTCAGCATCAGGGAGCAGAGGTCTTTGTAGTTTCTGGTCCGGTAGATTTGAAATTAGAAGCTGAAGGGTTTCACCTTAGCCGCGTATCTACTGCTGCAGAGATGTACCGTGAAGCTCAGGCCTTGCACGGGCAAATGGATATAGTAGTTTTTGCAGCGGCGGTAGTGGACTTTGTACCCGTATCGGTATCGGCCGAAAAAATAAAAAAACAAGAAGAAAGCTTGCTACTTGAGCTGACAAAAAACGTAGACATTGCTCAAGAACTTGGAAAAAGAAAACGGTCTGGTCAATTTCACGTGGGTTTTGCCTTAGAGACGACTCGCGGGGAGGAACATGCCAAGGAAAAATTACAGAAAAAGAATTTAGACTTGGTCGTGCTCAATTTGGCTAACGAAGAAGGAGTAGGATTCAGACACGATACCAATCGGGTAAAAATTTTTCATTCTCAGGGTAAGGTGAGGCAGACCGACCTCCTCCCCAAAACCACCATTGCAGAAATTATCCTCTCTGAAATCAATATGGAATAAGCCAATGGCTTAGCCAAGGTTTTTTAGTAAGTTTAGCTTCATGAATAGAAAAATATTTTTGGTCCTGCTGCTGTTTCCCCTTAGCGGATTCGTCTTTGGCCAAGAACTTGATTTTAGAGTTATCATCAATAGCGATAGGTCGAGATTTCAAAACACGGACGTTTTCAATCAGATGAAAACAAGTTTTGAACAATTTTTAAATGGCAGGTCTTGGACGTCGGATGAATTTAGACCTGAAGAACGAATCAAAGGAAATCTATTGATTACCATCAATGAAGTTCCTCAGGTGGGGGTATACAACGCGACGGTTCAGGTTCAGGTACTGAGGCCAGTCTACGGCACCAACTACGAGTCCTTGATTTTTAACTTTATCGATAGGAATTGGAGCTTTGAATATGTAGAATCTCAGCCTCTAGAATTCAATAGATTTACCTTCCTGAACAACATCAGTTCCATGCTGGCATTTTACGCCCATATTGCCTTGGGAATTGATTACGATACTTTTTCTGCTCAAGGGGGTAATCCCTACTTTGAAGTAGCCAATGATATAGTAAATAATGCGCAGCAATCAGGACGTGCTGGATGGGTGCAAAATCCAAGTGATCGAAGAAGTAGGTATTGGCTAATCAATGATATTTACGTATCCACCGTATACGCCTCCATTCGGGAAGCATATTACTTGTACCATAGAAAAGGTATGGATCAGCTTGCGGTAGCACCCGAGGAAGCCTACACGCACATGTTGGAGGCTATTCAGCGGGTGGCTGATGCGAATGCACTACAACCCAACGGAATTTATACCATTACCTTTATGGATGCCAAAAGCGATGAAATTGCACAAGTACTTAAAAGTGCTCCTTTTGAGCTTCGAGAAAAGGCGGTAAAATTGCTCTTGGGCTTGGACCCAAATAATGCCAGAAAGTACAACGAACTGCTAAAAAGCTGAGCGTTATTTTTTTTAGCTTTGTAGTATAGCCTATTTCAACTTATGCTTACCTCCCTAAGTATCTCCAATTATGCTTTGATTGATCAGCTAGAAATGAAGCCTAGCTCTCAATTGAGTATGATTACTGGCGAAACAGGGGCAGGAAAATCCATCATGCTGGGTGCCGTTGGACTTTTATTGGGAAATAGAGCCGACACCAAAGTTCTCCTCCATGAAGATCAAAAATGTGTAGTGGAAGGCACGTTTGCCATTCAATCCTATGGCCTTCAAACGTATTTTGAAGAGCTAGAACTCGACTACGAAGACACCTGCATCATTAGAAGAGAGATCAGTCCTAATGGAAAATCTAGATCCTTTATCAACGATTCTCCAGTTTTGCTAGAAAGTTTGAAAAGCTTAGGCAGTAGACTTATGGACGTACATTCCCAACACGATACCCTACTGCTGGGTGAAGGGGAGTACCAACTGGATATTATTGATGCATTTGCCCAGGCAGGAACTGAAAAAATCAGGTATCAGCAGAGTTTTACAGCTTTTAAAAAGGCAAAAAAAAATTGGGAAGAGCTGCATCAGCAATCTCTAGCCCTCAAGAAAGAGTATGATTTTTTGCAATTCCAATTGAACGAATTGAGTTCACTTTCTCTGGTGGCGGGGGAGCAAGAAGAAATGGAATCCTCTCAAGAAATCCTTGAAAACGCCGAAGAGATTAAAAGGAAAATCAACGAAATCCTTCAAGTCTATTACGAAGAGCAGCAAGGGATTCTTCAAGGACTAGCACAGATGCAGGCAAGCTTGCAGGGACTAGAACGCTTGGCACATCCCTTTAAAGAATACAGCAGGAGGTTTCAAGAAATCCGACTTGAGCTCAAAGATGTAATGGAAAGTTTGGGCAATGAAGACCGGCTCGTAGAAGTGGACGAAGAAAAGTTACAGCTCTTGCGAGATCGATTGAGTGCCATTTACCGATTGCAAAAAAAACATGGGGTCCAAAGTGTAGAGGAACTCCTCGTCCTCGAAAGTCAGTTTGCAGATAAGGTGTTTCAAGTGCAACATGCCGATGAAAACCTTGACAAAGCCAAAAAGGAATATCAAGATGCAGAAGTTGTTATGCTAGAGGCGGGTAGGCAATGGAGTGAAAAGCGTACCTCATGTTTTAGGGAATTTGAAAATGCGGTAAAAGTATTGCTCCGTAACCTGGGAATTGAAAATGCTAGCTTTCAGCTGCAAAGGCAAGAAATGGCCCCAAGCCTAAGGGGAATAGATGCCATAGACATGCTGTTTTCAGCAAACAAAGGCGCGTTGCCCCAATCCCTAAAAAAAGTAGCCTCTGGTGGTGAGTTTTCGCGTTTACTTTTTGCCATCAAGTACTTAATGGCTGATAAAATGGCTCTTCCTACCTTGATTTTTGATGAAATCGATATGGGAATTTCTGGGGAAATTGCCCTTCAACTGGTGAGAATGATGCAAGAAATCGCTAAAAGACATCAGGTCATTTGCATCACCCATTTACCTCAGGTTGCAGCCAAGGGAGACACCCATTATTTTGTCTACAAAGACAATTCTTCTAAGAAAACCGTTTCCAAAATTAAATTGCTTACCCCTGAGGAGCGCGTGCAGGCCTTGGCGCAAATGATAGCAGGTGCCAACCCCTCCCTAGCTGCGCAGACTAGTGCGCAAGAGCTCTTGAGGAATTGAAAATATTACTCCTAAATTTTGTTTACTTTTACCCTTGATTTCAAATAAATCTATTGTAAGATATGCCAGATAATTTGCTAAACGGAAAGGTAGGGATCATTACAGGAGCACTTGACGAGAACTCCATTGCCTGGAAGACTGCCTTGAAGGTAAAAGAACAGGGGGGGAGATTTGTACTTACTAATGCACCTATTGCCATGAGAATGGGGGCCATTAAAGAGCTTGCGCAGGAATGCAATACCATCGTGGTACCTGCCGATGCAACCCTAGTAGAAGATTTAGAAAAGCTCTATGCTGAAGCTAAGGAATTTTTGGGCTCTGATTTTGATTTTTTATTGCATTCTATCGGTATGTCCCCCAACATTCGAAAAGGGAAAGCCTATGGCGACCTCAATTACGATTGGGCCATGAAGTCTTACGATGTCTCTGCCATATCTTTTCACAAAATGATGCAAGTGGCTGAAAAAATGGATGTCATGAAAGAATGGGGTTCCATCGTAGGCCTTTCCTACATCGCTGCTCAGCGGGTATTTCCTTTCTATACAGATATGGCAGACGCCAAGGCACTCCTAGAGAGCATCGCCAGAGGATATGGATACCGATTCGGAAAATTGAAAAAAGTAAGGGTAAATACCATTTCTCAGTCTCCGACTAAAACCACCGCGGGAACAGGAATTGGAGGGTTTGACTCCTTTTTCAATTTTGCAGATGCACTATCCCCCTTGGGAAATGCCTCCGCAGATGCTTGTGCAGATTACATAGTGACCTTGTTTTCGGATATGACCAGAATGGTCACCATGCAAAACCTTTTCCACGATGGAGGATATTCCTTTACAGGAATTTCGGAGGAAATCATGGAAAAATTTAAAGACCTCTAAGCTGATCTAGCCACGTGAAGCCCTGAGTTAGCTCGGGGCTTTTTTGTATGCATTCATTCAAAAAAGGTTTTTAGATTTATAGAATAACCCTATATTAAAGTCAAATTGAACCCCTTCCCTTATGTTGAAAAAAATCTCTTTGCTTGGCCTGGTAACATTTTTCTGTGTTAGCTGGTCATTTGCTCAAATCATGCCTTCTCCCAATAGGGCAGAAGGAGAGGGTCCTTACGATCGCCTGATTCTTAGAGGTGTGACGCTTATCGATGGTACAGGAGCGCCTCCACTGGGCCCTGTAGACATTGTGGTTGAAAAAAATAGGATCGCACAGATTCAAGCCGTAGGGTATCCTGGGGTTCCCATCAATGAAAATAGAAGGCCAAAAGCTGACGACAAAACCAAAGTAATGGACTTGACAGGACATTACCTCTTGCCAGGATTTATAGATATGCATGG
>Ga0315907_10003902_pt1 | contig 17087 bp, 4 predicted proteins | sample LakEriMetagenome_3_FD_203525 | JGI IMG/M metagenome (GOLD analysis project Ga0315907, IMG submission 203525) | Freshwater fungal communities from buoy surface, Lake Erie, Ohio, United States - Buoy 12 MA123 | ecosystem: Environmental > Aquatic > Freshwater > Lake > Lake biofilm | place: USA... | reverse complement strand
AGCAATCCACCTTCTGTATCTTTAATATCATCAGGCGTGCCCGGGCGCCGGCGGCCGCAGCGTCTGGCCCGCGCGCCACGTGGCGGCGACCGCCTCGCCGAACGACTCCGGATCACAGCGGCCTTCGTCCAGCCAGGCCGCGAACATCCGGAAAGCCAGGTCTTCAGGAATCTCGAACCCCGCGACCGGCAGGCCTTGGTAGGTTTCCACGCCGCCGTTGAGGTAGGCCACCACGAGGGACAGGGGGCCAGGCAAGGCCGAACCGCTCCGGCTCAAGGCGTCCGCGCACGCCATGAAGTCGGGCCACTGAGGGAAGATCACGCAGGTGGCGTCACCGCCCCGGATGCGGGCATAGATGCGTTCGATCGCCTTCTTATCATGAATCCAGTTGTCGTCGCCGAGATTACCCGCCCGCAGGAAGGTGACCCGCGCGCCCAAGAAACTGGCCTGCGCCACCAGCTGCGACCGGGACGTCGGCGACATGAAATTGTCCAGTATGACGAATTGACGATGCCCGAAGGCGAGGGCCCGTCTGACGGCATGCACCAGCACGCTCACTTGCGGGACATTGAATATCGTCTTGCCCGGCGCCTTGACCGGCAAGAGCGGCAACACAGCCACGGATAGCTCCGTCCCGACCAGGACGTCGCAGAGCTCTTGGTCCGGATGGATGCAAATGACCCTGTTTGGCAGCTTTTCAGGCAATTCATGGCGGATCTTACGGAGCCTTTCCTCCGCGGACATTTCGGCGACGACCAATTCCTTGTAAACCAAGCCGTCTTGCCGGCATTTCTCCTCGAGCAGGCGAAGCGAGGTCACGATGGAAACATGCAGCCTCCGGGTCGGGGTCAGGAGCAAGACAAGCATCACCGCGGACGCATGCTGACGGACCCAGGTGACCCGCGCCCGGCGCTTCGGTCCGCGGGATTCGATCAGCCCTCCGGCAGCCAACAAACGCAGGGCTTTGACCACCGTCAAGGTGCTCACGCCGTTCCGGTCCGCGAGCAACCTGACCGAGGGCAAGAGGCCCTCGAGCGCACCCTCTTTGATGAGTCGTCCCAGGTACTCAGCCAGTTGAGCGGATTGCGACTTAGGTTGGTGCTTCAAGGCGGGTAGCATAGTCGTCCTCGGACCCCCAGATGAAAGTTCAAAAATAGGCACAGCCTCAAAATCTGTGTTGATAAAATAACCAGATTAAAGAGTCGGAGGGATGGGGCCGGGTACCCTGACCCCAGGCCGACGCTGACAGGGTGCCGCACCGCCCGCCGATCGGACGGTGCGGTGAGCCGACTCGCCCCAATGGGCGTGGCAAGGTCGGGACAGCAGCGTCCTATCCGGTTTCCGGCCTCCCCTTGTCACCATGCCCCCTGCCCCCTCCCGGCTCCGCCGCGCGGACAGGGATGCGATCCTTAGCCCGACCGGCAGAGGCCGGGCGGACTAAGGAAGACAGGGCACCCGGCGAATCCTCAGGGCGCCGAAGATTTCCTGACGACGGTGCCTTCGCCGATGCTGATGCTCGCGCCTTCGTAGTTGATGACGCCGTTGCCGCCTTGGACGGTGACAGAAAGGTTGTCGATTAACTTGAGCGACCCCGGACCTCCGTCGCCCTGTTCGGTGCGGGCGCCTTCTCCGACCCACGAGACCACGCCTTGGACGACAGGAATACGCACCGAAGGCGTCGGGATCGCCGCGGGGGCAGAAGCGGTCGGCGCCACCGTCACGACCGAGAGGGCGCTCCGGGATAGACGGGTGCTTTCCTGCGTCGTCATGCTGACCTGATCGATGATCGCGGCGCGCACACCCTGATAAGACGTGGCTACTCCTTCGATCAGGCGGGTCGGGATTCGCAGGACGCGAGCCGCCGCGGTGAGCTGCGGATCGGCGCCGGTAGCCGGCAGGCCGTTCGCCACACCGGTCGCTTGCGAGTCGATGCTCAGTCCGTCAGGCAGCTCGCCGACCGTGACATCGCGTCCGGAAAGGATCTTCAACTGGACGTCGGCGGCCGTCGAATTCCGCAGCAGGATGTCGCCGGCGACGAGATCTCCGTTGATGCCCGCCTTGATGCTGAAGGTGTTCGCCGTCGGAGACGTCGTGACCAAGGTGAGGTCGCCGAGGGTGATGTCTCCCCCGGTCGAAGAGGCGCCGCCGGCGGTGGTGTCTAAGGTCACGTCGGTCAGCACCTGGGTGGCGCCCAGCAAGGCGATGGCCCCGCCGTCGGTGGTGATGTCCGCCGAAACGACCGAAGCGCCGCTGACGCCGAAGCCCGCGCCGTCGCTGGCGGTGACGGCGAAGGGAACATTCGTCACGCCCGTGGTCTGCAACGAGAGGGTCGCCTGCGGCGCAAGCGACGTGAGCACGTCGATGTTCCCCGACTGACCGACGCCGCCGATGATGACCGCGGCGAAGCCGGGGCCAATCGAGGCGAGGTCAGAAGTCGAGAGATGGAAGCCGCCCGAACCGGCGCCGCCCAAGGTGATGGCGGAGGAGCTGACGTAAGGCGCGACCGTGAGGACCGAGGAGGCGGTCGCGGGCGTCACCGCACCGGTCAGGATCACGTCCGCGGCGCGCAGCGCCCCGGCAGTACCCGACACCGCCATGTGAGCCGACACGGCGATGAGACCAGGCGTCGCGACGGTTCCGGACAGACTGAGATTTGAGCCGGACAGACGGATGTCGCCGCCGATGCTGCCGAGGCCGGCGATGACCGGACCCGCACCCGAGGCGGCCGTGGAAGTGACGTCGATGTCGCCATCGACCCGGAGCGGACCGAGCGTGCCGCCGGCCGCGGTGATGTCGACGGTGGCGATGGCCGGACCACTCGTCGCGGCCGAGACCAACGAGACGGAGCCCTGCCCCGCGTCGATGAGCAGCGATCCGCCACCGGCCGAAGCCGTGAGGCTTCCCAGCGCGGCGTCACCTCCGGAGGTCCTGATGGTCAGGCTGCCGGGCGGCGCGATCTCGACCGCGGAGGAAAGGAAGTCGGCTCCGTTCAGGTCCAGGGTCACCACGCCCGGTACGATCAGCTGGCCGACCGTGAGGTCGCCGGCGGAGTAGAGCTGGCCGAGGCGAAGGTCCGTCGAGCCCGGGTTGACGACGAGTCCGCCGGCGCCGAGACGCACGATGTCCGCGGCGGAGGAACCCAGGGTGAGGTCGCCGGCGTTGACGATCAGACCGCCCAGCGTGAGCGAGCCGGTCGACCCGAGGAAATCGACGTCGGTTCCGCCCAGCGTCAGGACGCCGGCGCCCGAGACGGAGGTGCCGGCGGAACCGACCTGAATCACGCCAGCCGTGATGAGCGAAGCATTGGCGATGACATCGAGGTCACCGAGGACACGGATGGCGCCCGTGCCGGTTCCGGTGACGGAACCGCTGAGACGGAGGTCACCGGTCACTGTAAGCGCGCCGTCGCCGGTCAGGCCGACCGCCGCGGAGATGTCCGTGAGGCCGGTGGTCGCCAGGACCAGCGGCACGCCGACGGTGACAGGCTGGGCGACGTTGATCGCGGCGCCGCCGCCGACGATCCTGACGGACGCAAGATCGGCCAGTTTGGTCAGCAGGCCCGAGGTCACGTCGAAGGCACCGGCTCCGGAGTCGGTCGAAGCTCCCACCAAGACCGGCAGGCCCGAAAAGGAAGCCAGCGTGAGCTCGGTCGAGGCTCCGACGAAGCTGGCCGTCGCGCCGGCTTCGATCGTGTCGGCGGTGAGGCGCACCGCCGAGGCGCCGAAGGCGACCGGTCCTTCGAAACGCATCAGGTCGCGCACGACGATGTCCTGACCGACCGTGGTGAGTCCGTCGGAAGCGAGCGTCAGGGAATCGAGCGGCGTGAGATTGCCGACGGCGCCCAACGTGAGGGAAGCGCTGCCGGTATCGAGGGTCAGATGCGAGGGACCGGCCACGGCGCCTTGGATCGAACCGACCGACAGGCTGCCGCCCGGATAGGTGCCACCGGAGGTGGTATCGATGGAAGCCGTGCCGGAAATCCGGAGGGCGGCATCGATGGACAAGGATTGTCCCGCGGTGGTGAGCGAGGAGGAAAGCACCAGGCTGCCCGACGGGGACACGAACGAGACCGGCGCTGCGAAGGCTAGCGGTGCGTCCACGGTGAGGGTGCCGGAACCGGCGGAAGATCCGAAGCGCAACGAAGTGAACCCGTTGCCGATGAGGGCCATCTCCGCCGCGGTAAGATCGAAGGCGGCGGTGGACGCCGTGCCGCCGATCGCCATATCGGCGGTCGCAGGTGCGGGCTCGAAGGCAAGGGATCCCGCGTTGGGGGAGGCGGCGGCCAACAGACGGCCGGTGAAGTCTGCTTCGGCGGCACGCAGCACGACGTCGCCGCTGAGGACGGTATCGGCCGCGCCCAACTGAATGGCGCCGCCCGCGAGATAACTGCCGCTGAGACTCTGGCCGAGGGCGCCGGAGAGCGACAGGTCACCCGCGCCGGTCACGCCCGCCGAAGCAAGCAGGCCACCGGCGGTCACCGTCAGGTCATGGCCGTTGGCGACCACCGCGACGGAACCGAGATTGACCTGACCCGAGGCGACGATCGAGGCGTCGGCGGCCAAGCTCAAAGAGCCGACCTGCATCTGTCCGGCAGGCAGGGAAAGCGCCCCGCCCAAGGTCAGGGCTCCGGCGTAGATCAAATCACCGGGGTTGAGGCTGAACTGGTCGCCCGCTTGATCGCCGAAGCGGAGTCCGCCGGTCTGCGCCAGGCTGATGTTGCCGGAAAGGGTCGTGACCCCGGCGTTACCGCCGAGGAAGGCGAGCGAGCCCGAGCCCTGCACCAGCAGGTCGGTCAGGTTCACCGCGCCGGCGATCGTGACGTCGCCGGTCGAGGCCGGAGACTGGATCTGGAGCATCGCGAGGCCGGTGATGCCGCCCGCGAGCGTGACGTCGCCCGCGGCGCCGTCCAAGATGAGGCGATAGCCGTTGCCGGTGACGGAGCCGAGGCTCAGATCGCCGCCTGCGGTCAGCACGGAGGAATCGGCGCCCAAAGTCACGGCGCCCAGCGAGATAGTCCCGCCGGTACCGCTGAGGTCGCCGGACAGCTGGGTCGCCCCGAACGCGGCCGAGCCCACGGTGATGCTGTCGCCCAGGATCGCGGTGTTGGCGGCCAGCGAACCGGTGACCGACACCGAGTTGAGCGGCAGCAAGGTCAGCACATCGACGCCGGACACGCCACCGGACACCACGAGGTCGGCGGAAGCGGCGGAGACGGTGAGGTCGTGGCCGGAGCCGGCGACGCTGGCGAGGGTGATATTACCGCTGGTCTGGAGCAACGAGTCGCCGATCAGGGTCACGGCGGAAGCGTTCAGGACGCCGCCGAGCTGCAGGATGCCGCCGAGACGGAGATCCCCGAGAGAGGCGCTGGCGGCCGACGCGGTCGCTCCGCCGGCGAGGCGCAGCTCGCCCCCGGCGATGGCGCCGACGATACCGAAGGTGTCGCCCGTCTGGTCGCCCAGGGAGAGTACGCCGGCATTGGCGACGGTGACGCCCCCTGCGATGGCGGAGGTGCCGTTGTTACCTCCAAGCAGGCTGGCCGTGCCGCCCGCGACGGTAAGCGAGCCGAGGTCGACGACGCCGCTGACGGTGGCGACCCCGGTCGAACCGACGGACTGCAACGTGAGCGCCCCGACCTGGGAGACGCCGCCGGAGACGGCGACATTACCGGTCGCCGAAGAGAGGGTCAACGCGTGCGTGGCGCCCGCGATCGCGCCGGTGGAAAGCGAACCGGAACCCGTGCCGAGGACGGCGTCGGCGGCGAGGGTGAGCGTGCCGGTCGCCAGATTGCCGGAAGTGTTCACGGAGCCGGCGAGCGTGAGGTCGCCCAACTGGGCGGAACCGGCGTTGACGATGCCGGTCACGCCGATGGCGGCTGGCGAGGTCAGGGCCCCGACGAAGGAGAAGCGGTCGCCGGACTGGTCGCCCAGGGTGACGGGCACGCCGGCGGCGAAGGTGGCGGAGGTCGCGCTGCTGAGGCCCTGGGCGCCGCCGAGAAGCACGGCCTGCCCTCCCCCGAGGACATTGAGAGCGCCGACATCGAAGGTCCCGCTGAGCGTGACGTTGCCGGTGGCGCCCGCCGTCTGCAACGAGAGCGCGCCAAGCGAGGAGATGTCGCCCGCCACGTTGATGGCGGCGGTGCCCGAGGACAGCGCCAGCGAGCCGGGGCCGGTGACGGTGTTGAGGCTGATGGCGCCGTTGAGGGTCCCGATGGAGGCCGAGCCCGTGGCGGCCAGCTCGCCGCTCACGGAGACGGCGCCGGCGGCGGTCAGGCCGCCGCCCAAGGTCAGGCCGCCGGTCACGGTCAACGCGCCCGACAGGTTCTGCGCGCCGCTGAACGTCGTGTTCGCGGCGGCGGCGGTCAGGCCGGTGATCGGACCGGACGTCGCGGCGGCGTAGCTCGTGAAACCGCCGACCGTGGCGGCCGACGCGAAGCTGACGGCGCCCGCGCCGGCGGAAAGCGCCAGCGACGAACCGCCGCCCAGCGGCGAAGCGAAGGAGATCGCGCCGCCGGAGGTGGTGATCGTGCTGCCCGTCGACTTCACGGCGACCGGCGAATCGAAGCCGAGCGTCAGCGGAGCCGTGGCCGAGGCCAGCGAAGCCGGCAGCTGGATGAAGCCCTGCCGGTTGCCGGCGGCGGCATCGACGGCAAGCTGCAGCGAGCCGGCGACGGAACCGAGATAGGAGAGATCGGTGTCGAAGACGATGCTGCCCTTCGAGGAGATCGTCAGCGGAGTCCCGCTGGCGAGCGCGGCGAGGAGCGTGTTGATGTTGATCGTGCCGGACCCGCTATCCAGACGGAAGAGCCCGCCCGTCCAGGCCTCGGAGTCGGCGGCGGTCGAGATGGTCAGGACGCTGGGCGTGAACAACCACGAGTGCGAATCGGGATCGAAGGCCGCCTTGGCCATCACGGGGACGGCGAGGCCGCGAGAGACCGGATTCACGGGCGCGGGAGCGGTCGGCGTGAACACGCCGGTCGTGAAGCCGGCCGGCACCGGCGACGGAGCGGCGACCGAGGTCATCGCCGTCGGGAAGGTCGAGGGATTGGTACCGGAAACAACGTAGCCCGGAGCCACGGTGCCGGTGGTGAGCGGGTAGGCGGTGTTCTGGTTGAGCCAGCCCTGGGAGAGCTGCAGTTTGGCCGTGGCGCCGCTGGCCAAGGTGAGCTGCCCCGACGTAGCGTTGAAGAGCGGCAGCTGGAACGAATTGTCGATGGTCCCGCGGACCTCGATGGTCCCCTCGTTGACGACGTAGGAACCCGTCATGGCGGTGATCTGGGTCTGCTCGACCACCAGGGTGCCCTTGTTCACCAGTTTGAAGGGGGAACTGGTGGTGTAAACGCTACCCAAGCTGAGCGTGCCGCCAGCCTCGTTGACCAGCGTACGGCCAAGGCCTTTGGCCGATCCCGTGGCGCCGGAAAGCAGGTAAAGTTTGCCCTCGCCTTTGAGACTCATGCTGTTTCCCGTCGGGGAGCCGGCCACGAGCTGGCGCGTGACCCAGATGTCGCCGGACCCGTTGATGAAGCTGGCGCCGTCGCGACCCGTGAAGGTCAGGGCATCGATGACCAGACCGGCGGAGCCGATCGTGTAGGTCCCGGCCTGGTCGGCCAGCAAGGCCACGGCCGAAGGGCCGTCCGCCGACGTGACTGTGCCGCTCAGGGTCACGGTCGTGGCGGCGTTCGCCAGGCGCAGGCCCTCGTCCAGCTGATTGACTCCCGAGATGACATGCCCGGAGCCGTGGAGCCCGAACCAGGAGGTCGGCTCGCTCTTGATGACGGAGTCGCGGACCTCGACGGGAACCTGGACGATCGGCTGAGCCCCGGCGGTCTGGACATCGACCTGGGCTCCGTAGAGTTTCACCGAACCACCGGTGCCGTTGTTGTAGGCGGTGCCCGGGGAAATCGTGAAGGGAGCGCCGGCGGAGGCGAGGGAAGTGAAAAGCAGGCTTCCCTCGACGCGTAGCTGGGCGTTGTTGCCGACATAGAAGGCCGTCCGGCCCCCTTCCGCCACGCGCTGAACAGTCGCCGTCGCGCCAGGCGAGACCACCATGTTGCGACCTAGGACATTCCCCCTGTCTTGATTAGACGCGAACACATAGCCGCTCTTCAAGATCGCCGTGGCCCCGGATGCCAGCAGGAGCCGTCCGCCGCTGGAAGTGGTGAAAACGCCGTCCGTCCAATCCAACAGACGGGTGACATGCACATCGCCTCCGGTAATCTCGGGATAAAGATACGGATGATTGAGCTTGAGGCGGATCGAGTCGACCTCCAATCCCGAGGCGCCCACGGTGAAACCAGTTCGGCCGACGACTAAGGCGACGCCGGTCGGACCATCGGCTGAAGTGATACGCCCGCTAAAAGTCTTGGTCCCGCTGGTCCAGATGATGACATCGTCATCAAGCTGGCTGTAGCCGGTAACGGTAAAGGCTTTCCCGGGCCAAGGGTTGCCGCTGCTGTCGGCACCATAGCTAGACGCCCCGATATAGGTCGTGGCGTTGGGTCCGTTGCGGATGACGCCATCCTGAACCAAAGTATCAACCTGAACGGACAAGCTCGCCGCATCCGCCGAGGTGGGACCTCCTTGGACGAAAATCGTGCCGCCAGCGACGATCAATTGCGCTCCCTGCTTATTAAGGTCGAAATTCATGTAGACCGTGGAGGAGCTGGGCGGTCGCAAGACGTTCAACTCACCTTCGATACGTAGTTTACCAAGCGTGTCGTACCACAGGCCTCGCGAAAGGTTGGCGGTGGCGCCGGGCGTGACGACGAGCTCGGCGTTGAGCGTGGGCGTCCCGTCGGCGACCGTACCGATCTCGGCGGTGGCGCCGGCCGGCAAGACGATCCGGCCCGTGTTCCGGAAAGTACCGTTGCGCCAATCAAGGGTGCCCGTGACCCAGAGATTGGCACCGGCCACGATGCTCCGCTCGAACAACATCGAGTCGACGACGAGGCCGGCCGCCCCGATGGTGTGCGTGATCGTGTCGGGGGAGGCGTAGACCTTGAAGGCGACCGCTCCGGCGCCGTCGAAGGAGCTGATGCGGCCGGTGAAGGTATTCGAGAGCGTCGAGGCGAAGGTCACGCCGGGATCCAGCTGCGTGACACCGCTGACGACGTTCGCCTGTGCCCCGCCGAAGACGATGCTCGCGCCCGCATCGGTCCCCATCTTGGCGTTACGGGCGTCCAATTTGATGTTGGATGTCACCGACATCGCCCCGAAGACGTTCACGGTGCCGCCGAACACCTCCAGCGTCCCGCCCGAAGCCCAGGTGCCGTAAGGACCGCGGTCCAGGAGGACGGACTTGGAGGCGGCGACGTCGGGGAATTCCAGCGTCCCCTCGATCCGCAGGCGCGCCGTAGGTCCGAAGAATATGTTGCTGTAGCTCGAAGTGGTGCTCGCATGCCGGCGGATCTTCAACGTGGCGCCTTCGGGCACCACGAATTCACGGTCGATCAAGGGGGCGTCGATGTCGTTGCCGTAAGTCGTGATGAAATTCGCCGTGCCCGTGTTCTCCAAGGCCGTACACCCGGTTCCCTTGAAGGACCCCTTGGTCCAGTCCAGGGCCTCGGTGATGTGCAGGATGCCCGGACCGGAGACCGCGCCCCCGGCAAGCTTCAGGGTGCCGACGGAGACGTGCTCGGTGAACGGTGTCGGAGAATTTCCGACATTCACGGTCCCACCGGTCACTTCCAGCACGCTGACGCTCCCGCCGTCATCCAGGACGAACTCGCCCGCGCCCATGCTGATGGCGATCGCGCCGACGCCGCCGACAGCGTCGACCTGACCCGTCACACGCACGGGGCTGTAACCGCTGCCCTGATTACCGAGCACGACGCCGGGACTGAGAAGGAGTGAGCCTGAAAGGACGACGCCGTAGTTGGCGCGGAAATCGACACTACTGGTCGGCGAACCGACGGTCACCGTCCCGCCCGCGATGTTGACCGAATTCATGCCCCTGAGGACGGCGCGGGTATTGCTGTTCGTCGCGCTGCCGCCAAGGATCAGGCCTCCCGGGAGATTATTGAAGGTCCCGTATTGTGCGGTGGACCCGGACGTACCGATGTTCACCTCATAGGACTGTGTGGAAAAACCGAGTAATGCGACCGTGCCCGCGTTGTTGAGCACCGCCGCATTCGAGGCGAATAATAGATAGCTTCCGTCGGAGTAACCAGCCGTATCGCGGACGGTGAGCGTGGTCCCTTGCGAGACGTCGAGACGACGACTGAGCGTAGGCGGATTGGCCGTCGAGTGCTTGGCCTGGACGGTGAAGCTGCCGCCGCCCGCGAGCACGGTCGTACCAGTGCCCCGCATGTCTCCCCCGGTCCAATCGAGCCCTCCCAACGTGAGGGTCCCGGAACCGGTGACAGTGGCATCCTGGCCGCTGGTCCTGCTCAGCTTGAACAGGTCGATGCTGGCGGAGCCGTTGACCGTCATGGTCGTCCCGTTCGCGCCCGCCGTCTGGGAGAAAGCCGTCAGCGAGGCGCCGTCCCGGAGGGTGGCGCTTCCGGAAGAAAGGACGACCTTGAGATGACCGGTGCTCGCGCCCTCGAAGAAGGCGTTCGCGTTGTCGAGCCGGAGCTCCGAGGTCGCGCTGCCGACCGTCAGCGTGCCTCCCTGATTGTTGAACGCTGCCAGGTTCGTCAGCGTGCCGACCGTGTTGCTGTTCGTCGCGCTGCCGACGCGGATCACGCCGGTCGCCAGATTGTTCACGGTGCCGCCCGACCCGGTGGAGGTTCCGATCCCGACCGGGTAAGATTGGTTGGAGTATCCGAGGATCTCGATGGTGCCCGCGTTGTTGAGCACCGAAGTGCTGTTCGAGAAGTTGAAATAGCTTCCGAAGGAGTAACCAGCCGTATCGCGGACGATGAGCGTGGTCCCTTGCGAGACGTCGAGACGACGACTGAGCGTAGGCGGATTGGCCGTCGAGTGCTTGGCCTGGACGGTGAAGCTGCCGCCGCCCGCGAGCACGGTCGTACCAGTGCCCCGCATGTCTCCCCCGGTCCAATCGAGCCCTCCCAACGTGAGGGTCCCGGAACCGGTGACAGTGGCATCCTGGCCGCTGGTCCTGCTCAGCTTGAACAGGTCGATGCTGGCGGAGCCGTTGACCGTCATGGTCGTCCCGTTCGCGCCCGCCGTCTGGGAGAAAGCCGTCAGCGAGGCGCCGTCCCGGAGGGTGGCGCTTCCGGAAGAAAGGACGACCTTGAGATGACCGGTGCTCGCGCCCTCGAAGAAGGCGTTCGCGTTGTCGAGCCGGAGCTCCGAGGTCGCGCTGCCGACCGTCAGCGTGCCTCCCTGATTGTTGAACGCTGCCAGGTTCGTCAGCGTGCCGACCGTGTTGCTGTTCGTCGCGCTGCCGACGCGGATCACGCCGGTCGCCAGATTGTTCACGGTGCCGGCCGAGACGGTGGAGGTTCCGATCCTGACCGGGTAAGATTGGTTGGAGTATCCGAGGATCTCGATGGTGCCCGCGTTGTTGAGCACCGAAGTGCTGTTCGAGAAGTTGAAATCGCTTCCGTCGGAGTAACCGGCCGTATCGCGGACGGTGAGCGTGGTCCCTTGCGAGACGTCGAGACGACGACTGAGCGTAGGCGGATTGGCCGTCGAGTGCTTGGCCTGGACGGTGAAGCTGCCGCCGCCGGAGAGGACGGTCGTGCCGGCTCCGCCCATCGTGCCGGAAGTCCATTCCAAGGCGCCCAGCGTCAGGGTGCCGGTGCCGTTCAGACCAGAAGACGCATTCGTGAGCTTGAGGGAACCCAGGGCGCCGTCCGCGCTGGTCGTATAGGTGGCGGCCCCGAGGGTGAGCGCGGACACCCCCGTGAACAGGGTGTCGTTCCAGCTTCCGCTGTTCAGCGTCACGCCGGCCGCGCCCTGCGCCCGGATCTGGCCGCCGTTCAGGGAAGGCTTGCTGTCGAAGGTGGCGTTGCCGTCGACCACGAGCGTCAGCGCGGAGCCGGTCGAGTTGATGGCGGCGGAGACGGTGATCGTGCCCGCGTGCACGGCGCCCGTGCCGGCGTCCAACGTCAGCGACGCGGCGCGGGTGCCCGAGTAATTGATGGCGCTGGAGACCGTGATGCTGTTGTCGGCCTGTACCACGTAGTCGGTCGTAGCCAGGTTGCTCACGATCGAGGCCGCCAACGTGGCGTCGATGGTCACAGCCAGAGGATCGAGCAGGAAAGTGCCGCTGCGGCCGACGATGGCGCGGGTATCGACGCGCGCGCCGACGACGTCCGCCGAGTCGCGGCCGGAAAGCTCGACGAAGCCACCGTCGCCGCCGAGGGCGCCGGCGCGGGCGGAGAAATCACCCTCGGCCGTGAGGGTGCCGGAGGCCTTCGCGACGAAACGGCCGCCGCCGGCCTCGCCTGAGACATCCGCCTTGGATTTGGCCATGATCAGGACGCCGCCGGAGAGATCGATCTCGCCGCCCCGGGCCGCGCCGGAAGTCGCGGTGAGTTCGCCGCCGACCCGCGCCGTCCCGCCGGCCGCGGAAAGGGTGATCCGGCCGCCTTGCGCGACCAAGGAAGAGGCTTCGACCAGCCCGTCGACGTTCACGACGCCGGCGAGCGCCCCGGCCGCGGCATCGGCCGTGATGAGGATGCGGCCGCCTTCGGCGCGGACGACGCCCGACTGCTCCACGCTGCCACCGTCACCGAGGGCGAGCTGAAGAAAACCGTCGCCGGCCAGGTCGAGGGTGGCGCGGGAACCGCCCGCGAGCTGCACCCGGCCCAGGCGGGCCGAAATCAATCCCGTGTTGACCACCCTAGGTCCGACGAGCGCGACCAGCCCGGCGTCGGCCACGGTGATGCGACCGGCGTTGACGACTTCGGCACCGGGGGTCCCGGCGGAGAAGACGAGCTTACCGGCGTCAAGCCGGGAACCGTCCGCCTCCAGCGCGACCGCGGCGAAGCTACCCGTCTCGATCACGCCGGAAGCGCCGACGAGCACGCCATGCGGGTTGGCCACGACCAAGGAACCGTTGGCCTGGACATGTCCGTCCAGACGCGTGGGCAGCCCGCCCGTGACCCGGGCGAGCAGCAGGGAGGAAGAGGAAGGCTGCAGGACCGTGACCCGCTCGCCAGCACCGACGTCGAAGGAGGTGAAATCAGCGGCGGCGCGCGAGGTGTGCTGACGCAGCGTCATCGCCGGACCGTTGCGCTCGGCGGTGAGCGAACCGGCACGGACCGTCGGATCCGTGGGCAAAGCGATGACTTTCGCGGCGAGCAGCAGCGTGGCCAGGGAGAGGGAGGGCAGTCGGGAGTTGCTCATATCAAAAAAAAGGGGGGGGGGGGAATCAGAAGCGGGCCTGCAGGGAGGCGAAGTAGTTGACGGACGACCCGCCCGTCGCCGCGGGCGACTGGTCGTTACGCCAAGGAATGGCCGCGCCGACCTCGAAGGTCAGCCGGGTGCCGTCCGCGGAGGCCTCCCGACGCAAGCCAGCGCCATAGGAACCGAAGCGCTGGCAGGCCTTGGTCACGTCGGATTGGGTGGCGGCGTAATCACCGAAGACGAAAGGCGCGACTCCGTAAGCCAGCGGACGGGTGGCGAGATCGAGTCCCGCGCCAAGCCCGCGATCGCCATAGGCGGAGGCGGAACGGAAGGAGCGGACCAACGTGGCGCCGCCGACCGCGAATTGCTCGGGCACCGGGAGGCTGTCCTTGGCCCACGCGCCTTCGAGCCGCGAGGTGAGGAGCAGGTCGGCGGGGAGCAGCCGACGGTCGACGACGGAAAGCCGGTAGTGGCTGAAGTCGGACGGAGCCGACGGATTGCTGGAAGACGCCGAAGCGGAACGGGTCAAGGACGCCGTGGCCTGGATGCTGGCCACCGTGGAGGAACCGGGCGCGGCGCGCACGGCCTCGGCCTTGAGGCGCAGCAGGCGCAGCCTGTCACGCGAGACCAACGTCGTGGTTCCCGCGGAGGAATCGAGCCAGCTGGAGGAATCCTGGGACTCGACCGTCGCCGATGCGAAGACGGAGAACTGCCGGCTCCGCACCAAAGGGTAGACGAGCGAGGCGGTCAGGCTCGTGCTGGCGCCGTCGACGCGGCCCGTGTTGCCGCCGCCGATGTCCGTGGGGTTGGTCAGCGTATCGGCGCGCGAGACGCCGAGCGTCGCCATCCAGCCGTCATCGCCCAGAGGCTGGCGCAGGCCCGCCGCATAGAACGTCAGCCCTTCGGGTTCCGGCAAGGCGGCGGAGGCGGAGAAATACCACTGGCGGACCGCGTCCTCGAATTCGTTGAGCCTGACATCGAGGAAAGCGCGGGCTTCGCCAAGCGAGCGCTGCAGGTAATTGTCGGCGCCGAAGGTGACCTCCCGCGCCCGCGTTTCGGCGGCGACGGTCAGGCGGCTCGAGCCAAGCACCGCTCCCCTGCTAAGGACGCTCTCCAGCGAGATGCCCGAGAGGTCCTCCGCGAGCAGCAGCTGCCGCTCGATCAGGTCCGCCCGCAGCGGACGTTGGGCGAGGACCGGAGAGACGTAGCGTTCGAGCTGACCGGCCAGCGCCTTGGGCGCGGTTCCCGGACCGACCTGCGATTCACCGACGTAACCTTCGACGACCACCAAAGCGATGACGCCGTCCTTGACCTCCTGCTCGGGCAGGACGGCCCGACAGAGCAGATAGCCCCGACGACGGTAGAGGGCCTCGATCTCCGCGGCGACCTTGCGTAGTTCCGCATAGCTGACCTTACGCCCGAGCAGCGGGTCGATCAAAGGCTGGATGTCCGCGACCGGGATGACCTTGTTGCCGAGCAGACGCACGCCTTCGAGCTGCAGGACAGGCCGCGCCTCGGCGGCCACATCCGGCTCAGGCGGCAAGCTGAGCTTCAGCCCGCCTCCGGTCGGCGCAGCCGGCCGGTTCGCCTGCTCGCGTTGTACGACCCCCGGGTTAGGGGCGAACTGCGCCAGGCAAAACATCGGGCCGAGACACGAAGCAGCCATCAGAAATCCGCGGCTGATGTGCGACAAAGCGGGAAGAAGCATGTTGATGTGATGCTTCTGAAGAATCCGAGAAAACAAAGCCCGCTTGTGCCTAGCGAGATTGGTCAGAATCGAGAGGAACGAACTATCGGCGGACGCCCACGGGAACCGGTCCGGTGGACCCGCCTTGCTGCCAGGTGCGGCGTAAGACGGACGTGAAGACATCTCGGTCCATGACACCGCTCGCAAGCCATCCTTGGATTTGCCGTACAATGGTATCCGGCTGGTTAAGACAGCAGGCAACCGGAGGATCGAGGACCAGGGCTGAAGGCGTGCCTACCAACACGACCACCGAGACGTCACGCGGATAGGCGATTCCCCGGCGTGCGAAATAGCCGATGGCGGGGAGGAAATCATCCCAGAGGGGGAAGATCAGGGCGGTACGGCCGGATCGCTGGGCTCTGTCCAAGGATTCTTCGATCCTTCCGGACGTAAGCACGTCGGCAGAGTATTCGACGGCCAGGTCCACCCCCTGTTCCTTGGCGACGCGGGCGATATTGGCCAAGGAAACCTTGAGCCTTACTTTCCGGCCCAGAAAGGGCATGAAAAAGCGGCGATGGCCGAGCGACTTGAGGTGCCCGATCGCGATCTCCGCCAGCGGACCATATTGGACGCCCAGTCGCTGTACCTTCTTCGAACGAAGGTTTCCGAACATCGTGGCGATGCTCACGGAGTGCCGAGCTACGCCCTGATAAAGGTACGGATCCGGCGACATGAGGATGCAATGCGTCGGCTGGGTTCTGACCATCTCGGCGTGAGCCGCCTTGCGCCGGGCCGCGCCCGTCTTCTCGCTCAGGTCGACGAACCGATAACCGTCACCGCGTGCTTTCAATTCTTCCGCGAGCTGCAGCATGCCCACCGCAATGGTCGAATCATAGAAGCTCAATTGCTTGGTAGAGAGCACTAATAACTGGACCTTTCCGCAGGGGCGCTGATGGGAAGAGGTGGCAACCACGCCGAAGCGTCGCTTCCCGCCTCGGCTGACCAAGACCCCGCGCTCGGTCAGGAGCGCGATGGCCTTTTGGACCGTCGGCAGGCTGACCTTATGCTGCTGGGCCAAGTCTCTTCCCGACGGCAGCAGCCCCTTCCAGCTATCTTGACGAATCTGGGCCTCGACGATATCCGCAAGCAGCTCAAAGACGGCTTTTTCTCGAATTTTGAGGCGTTCATCTCGATTTATAAGCAATATTATTCCCGTTAAATCTGACAAATCCATCCGTTTTGTGGGCTTTCAGTTTGGTCAGATTTGATGCTAATTGCACGAGGTGATAGCGGCTAGCGGTTGGCGGTTAGGAACACCCGAGATGCCTGCGTCGCGGACTGCATCGACAGGAAGCAATGGGTAGAGACGCGGTGAGATCCCAGCTTGTCTCTCTGCCGCGCCCGACCGCTAACCGCCAACCGCTGAAACCTTTCTTGGGTAGGGGCAGCACCGCGTGCTGCCCTCGCCGCCGCTCGTCCGCTCTGCGGCGGCCCTATGTCGTGACGGAGTCCCGTCCAGCACAGCGGCCGTAAGCCGACGACCGACCGCTCAGAGTTCCTCGATGCCGGCCCGGAGCTCGGCGGCCTTTCGGCGGATCGCGGCCTGCTCGGCGGGGGGCATCTGGGCGGCCTGGCGGACGGCCATCCCGACGCGCGGGTTATTCAAGAAGCGGTCTTGGTGACGGAGCCAGAAGTCCCAGTAGAGGGCGTTGAGGGGACAGGCGAGCGGGCCGGTGCGGTCCTTGGGGTCGTAAGGGCAGCCGCCACAGTAGTTCGACATCTTCGAGACGTAGCTGGCGGCGCAGCAGTACGGCTTACTGGCCAGGAAACCGCCGTCGGCGTGCTGGCTCATGCCGATGACATTGGGGAGCTCGACCCACTGGAAGGCATCGATGTAGACGCCTAGGTACCACCTATCGACCTCGGCGGGGTCGATCCCGGCGGTGAGGCAGAAGGAGCCGATCACCATGAGGCGCTGGATGTGGTGCGCGTAAGCGGTGTCGAGCGACTGGCCGACGGCGTGCCGGAGGCAGTTCATCTTGACGGCGCCGGTCCAGAACCAGGCGGGTAGGGACAGGGTGTGGCCGAGCCCGTTGGCGGCGGCGTAACCGGGCATCTTGGCCCAGTAGACACCGCGGATGTAC
>Ga0315907_10003901_pt1 | contig 17089 bp, 26 predicted proteins | sample LakEriMetagenome_3_FD_203525 | JGI IMG/M metagenome (GOLD analysis project Ga0315907, IMG submission 203525) | Freshwater fungal communities from buoy surface, Lake Erie, Ohio, United States - Buoy 12 MA123 | ecosystem: Environmental > Aquatic > Freshwater > Lake > Lake biofilm | place: USA... | reverse complement strand
GGGCGGCAACGTAAACGTCATCGCGCTCGCTCAGATCAAGGCTGTCGCCATGAACTTGCTTGAGAACCGCTTCCTTGATCTCGCGTTCCGACTTACCAGTGAAGTCGAAATCGGAATCAAGATGAGGAGCCGCGAGGTTACGCAGTTCCAGCCGCGCTTCGACCAGGGCATCGATGTCCTGCTCGGCGCTGTCGGTGCGAGCCTTCTCGGCCTCTTCCAGGGCGGACCTGGCTTCGGTCAGTTCGGTACTCAGGGAGTCCACGCGAGGGCGCAGTTCATCCACGGTGCCGTTGGCGGCTGCGAGTTGGGCCTGGAGTTGATCGCGCTCGGCGGTGAGCACTCTCTTCTCGGTATCGGCGGTATCGAGCTTCGTCTGAAACTCGCTCGCCTGGGCTTGCTGGGCGCTGGTATAAGCGGCAGCGACAGCCTCGCTGACCTCATACATCGCACCAGCGATGTTAATCTGAGCCATGTTGATTTTGGCGGGATTATCAGTGGGTGTTGCTACGGCAACTGCATCATCCGAGTCCAGATGAACTCTGCTCACGCCTGCGCGACCACGCTTGGTGATCGCAACGTGATTTCCCTCGATGTTTGTCTGCTTGGCATCGAAACGCCCCACAGCTTCATCGAACCCAGCCTCCTGAATAACGTCAACTTCGTAGCCAGCCGAGGTATCGCGTGTTTGGCCATTCAGAACAGAATCAATGGCGTCCTGCCTGGTGATGGTCATGCGAACCTTGACGTAGGCCCCGTCGAAAACTACCTCGCTGTCAGTGAAGCCAACTTGGTACTTCGCGGTGTTTTCGCTCGTCAGTAGCTCTGGAGGATGTTCAAGGGTGACCGCTTTGCCCGCAAAAGAGGCAAGACTGTCAACCCTTCCGACCTCGGAAGCGGGCCTGTATTCAAGAACTTCACTTCCATCAGCACGCTTGTACTTCTGAATGCCAGTTCTTGCGATCGTGGCCCAACAACGCAAGTAGCCCTCAGGGGTCATTTCTGGCCCACTGATCTCTCCAGCGTCGTATCTGCGCCCCCGCATCCTTGGAATGATCGGCCTGCGAATCTATTATGGGCTCAGCGAATGAGTGTTTTAAGCGCAATGCAATTCTCCAGGCGTGTTGGCGCCATCGTTAGAGAGCTACGCCTTGAGCGCGGCCTTAGCCAGTTGGAACTGGCCAACAGGATTGGCTACGAAAGGAGCCGCATCGGACGGCTTGAACTGGGTGACACCGCCATCTCTGTTGACACTCTCCTCAACATCGCGAATGCTCTTGAGGTCAGCGTTTACTCGCTGCTGCCGATTGACATTAAACTGAAGTCTGAACCCGTATCCGAGGAGCAGTTCAAGTGCCACTCCGCAATGAGCGTGATGACGCCGAACCCGTCACCGTCGAAGGAAAACCCCTGACTTTTGCCGAGCTACAGGCCATTGCAGAGATCAAGCCGAACGATGTTTCCGCTGCGCTTGATCGCTTTTCCGATGCAGTTGCACCTCGTTACCGCAACTTGCTGGACTAATGCTGATCAACGAATCACTTGAGCAGGCGATCTACCGGCAGGACGCGATTCTCCGTCAGCCGGACTGGACGTTCGATGGCAACCTCGGACGGTATCGAGACCGATCCAGCGGCAGGTTTCTGTCGAAGCGCGAAGCCCTGGCCCTGACGCAGCGAGGGATCGACGCTGCAGGCCGCGAGCTACGCGAGATCACCGACAGCCTCATCGCTGGCGTCCTGCCCCTTGGCGACTGGCAGCGCCGCTTTGCCCAGTTGCTGAAGGAGCTTCACCTGGGGCAGTACATCCTGGGGCGTGGCGGTGCTGCCCAGGTCTATCCGGCTGACTTCCTGACCGTCGCCAGGACGCTGAAAGACGAGTACCGCTACCTCGACGGCTTCGCTCGCGACATTGCCGCTGGCAAGCTCAGCGAGGCCCAGCTACGGGCCAGGGCCAGGCTCTACCTGAACAAGACGACCACCAGCTACTGGCAGGGCGATGGAGCGGCCCAGCAGCGAGCTACCCAGCCGATGGAGATGCGCCGGGTGCTCTCCCCGGTGGAGAACTGCCCCGACTGCCTCACCTACGCCAGCGCCGGGTGGGTGCCCGTGGGCCTGCTGCCGATGCCTGGGGTGAACTGCCAGTGCGGGGCCAACTGCCGGTGCTCGGTCGAGTACCGCAAGGGGGTGGATCAGGCCTCGTCGTGAGGCTTGCCCTGGCGCGTGCGGGCGAGGGGGCGGCGGCGAGGGGCCTCGGGCTTGTGCTCGGACTCCTGGTGCTCCTCGGCTGCGGGCTCTTGCGCGGTGACTTGCTCGGTCACATGCTCGGGAGCATGTTCCTGGGGCTCCTCGGCCTCTCCCTCGCCTTCCGGCTCCTTCTGGGGCTCCTCGACGGGCTCGGGCTCGCTGGCGGAGGCAAACAGGCCGCCCTGTGCCCTGTACCACTCGTCCGCGTACTGGGCCACGGCCTCGTCGTCGGACGGATGCACGATCCGGCCATTCATCAGGGCCTGCTCCCACAGTTCCGGAGCGAGGGGGTGTCGGGTCATGGCTTTACATTCGCTGCTCAATTCTACGAATCCTCACTGGGATCCTGACTGGAGACAGACTTGTTGCCATCGATGGGAAGACTGCCGTTCTCGTTATCCGTTGGATCGGAACGTTCGCCCGTCTTGGATAGACCACGAATGCCGGGAGGGCCATCAGGTTGCTTCATGACGGCCAGCTTTTCCTGCATTTCGATCTGTTCCACTGGATCAATCTTGCCTTGCAGGCGCAGGGCCTCCTTGATCTTGTCTTCGGTGATCGTTCCGTCTTCTTCACGCTGCGCCATGTCGAGAGTGGTTTCACCGCTGTACTCGGCACCAGCAAAGCGGCTCATGGCGATCTCACTGGAAGTGACGGCGCCCATGACCCAGTAGCGATAATCGGTCGCAGCATTGCGAGCGCGAAGGTCGGCAACCTCTCGCTCGCTCATCACGAACATACTGGGGAAGCTGACCATCCACTCCTTGGGAACATTCCCATTGGTGGGGCCCTCTTTTGCCTTCATCGACATATAAGCGAGCTTCGTGAGAGCAGGAAGAACGGCAATGTCGCGATAGGTTGTCACCGTGCGGCTGAAATCGCGTTCCTCGCCACGCCCTGTCGAGCCCATGCCCTTCGGGGACTCCCCAAACAGGAGGGTGGCTGGGAAGCCGGTGGCTCCCACGAGATCGTTCTTCAGGCTCTCCAGAACCTCGGCCAGGCCACTGCAGTTGCGGCTGTTGAACTCGATCTCCTCCTTGTCGGCATCGATGGCGAAGCCCCTGTACTGCGAGCGGCTGAGATCGTTCACCGCAAGGCGATCCTTGACCTGTTTCTCCTTGCCAGCAGCAAGCATTGACGCCAGGCCCTTGATCTTGTGCGTGAAAAGGTCAAGGTCAGCCAGCATCTGGTGAACATCGCCCATGGATCCGGTGTACCGGGCCAGGGACTCCAGGATCGGCTGGATCTCGGACATCCCCCAGCCCAGGTTCTGCCTCCGCAGGCGGGTGGGCAGGCGGCGGCCATTGATCCGCAGCACTCGATCGCTGTGGATCTTCGTCGGGCCTGGGTTGGCCTCGTCGTAGCTGATCAGTTCATAGCGCTCAGGCCTGGAATAGTCAACGGTCGTAGGCTGAATATCAGGCCTCAGATACCAGCGATCAACAGCTTCAAGGCCAGTAATGTTTTTGATATTCTCCCAGTCAACAGGGTCTTCCGCCCTTCTTCCATCGTTGATGTAGGCAATGATGGAGGAACCTCCATACTGACGCGCCGCCTTGATCGCTTCATTGAAAACGTACTTGGCGTCAAGCTCGCGCATGTAACGATCAACGCCAGGAACGGCCCTGGCGTTTGCGCTGAGCCCCATCTGAACCATCCAGCCGACACGAGTGATCTCGTCAGCGACGTAATCGACAACGCGACGGCAAATCCAGTGCATGTAGAGCGCATCAAGCTCATCGCGATCCAGAAGGATCGGATAGCTCAACTGCGAGTACATCAGGCGATCCCTGGCTGTTCCCTGCCCCGATACGGGGTTGCGGAACACTGTCATTGGCGAGGAAGATCCATTCCCACTCCCGCCAAAGGTTGCCAGCACTTCGGCCAACCCGTCAGCACGCACCTGGAGGCTGTTCGTAGATTGAGCCATCGCGTGATCACCACTAAGTCAGATTACTTTGGAACTGAAGCCAAGGATCCCAATACTGGAGTTTACTGAGCACGTTCTGGGGCTCGACCTTTATCCTGAGCAGAAAGTAATTCTCAAAGAGTTTTGGGAAGGCGGATCAGAAGGAGACCTTGGTGCGTATAACTATGGGATTTTTGCTCTAGGTCGTCGCTCAGGCAAGACACTTCTTGGTGCCATTAGCGCGGTCTATGGCGCAACGGTGATGGATCCGATCTATCGCCAGTTCCTTCGGAAGAACGAGACCTTCAGGATCGTCACGGTTGCGAACAGCGAGGATCAGGCGAAGATCGCCTTTGGGATGATCGTCCAACTTATGGAAGACAGCCCCTTCTCGCACCTCATTGAGAAGAAGCTGGCGCTCTCGCTGACGCTCACCAATGGCGTCGAGATCACCGCCATGCCAGCGTCCGCCCGTGCCTCTCGGGGTGCGGCGATTCCGCTCATGCTCCTGGACGAGCTTGCCTTCGCCATGGGCGGGGGAGAGGTCAACAGCGGCGGCGAGGCCATCTACAAGGCGCTCTCGCCCTCGATGGCCCAGTTCGGCCAGTACGGCAAGCTCATGGCGCTCTCCTCGCCAGGCCTGCGCCAGGGCATCTTCTACAACCTGTACGAGCAAAGCTGTGCTGTTCGCTCCGATGGAGTGAAAGAGTACCCCAATATGTATGGGGTCAAGCGTGCAACTTGGGAGGTCAACCCACGCATCAGCCAGGCATTCCTGGACGCCGAGCGCAAGCGCGATCCAGATATGTTCGACGTGGAGTACGGCGCGAACTTCATTGAGAACGCTCAAGGCCTGGTTGACTCTCGCATCATCGATGATTCGGTCAGCTATCTTCGCGTCTTCGGCAAGCCGAACGACATCTACTACGGTCAGTACATTCTCTCGCTTGACCCTGCCAAAGGCAATCGAGATGACTATACTGCCTGCCTCATGCACTTTGAGGGCCGGAAACTGATCGTAGACTTGTGGCACGAGTTTGAAGCCACCAAGCGTGTAGTGAAGATGGGGGTCAAGGGTGAGTCCGAGGTGATGCAAGTTGACGTGAACCTTGTTCACGAATGGATCCTTGACATTCACAATCGCTTCGGCATCGGCAAGGCTGCGATGGATCAATACTCATCCATGGCATCCATTCAGGTGCTCCAGGATCATCTCGACATCATCGAGTTTTCCTGGTCTCAGCAGACGAAGACCAAGGCGTATTCCAAGATGCGCGAGATGTTCAATGCTGACGAGATCGTTCTACCTCCCAATGAGAAAGCGATCAAGCAGCTAAAGAACCTCACCGTGATGTTCAGGCCCAGCGGCCAATGGGTTGTGACGGGTGGCGACAAGGCTGCCGTCGATGACTATTGCGCTGCTATGGCCGCTGGCGTGCTGATTATCGAGTCTCCCGAGCAAGCGATCGACTGGATTGACGCCGTGGCCTCATAGCCTCTTCTCCTCTTCTTCGGGGCGCCTGGCCCGCAAAGCTGGGTTGTAGGTGTTATAGCCAAGCTGATAGGCACCGGCTGCAGTTGCGCCAACGCCACTGACGCCCATCATTAGGCCGTAGCCCGTGATGTAGCAGCCCTGAGCCTTGTCCCAGTTTCTGCCAGCAGACATTCGGCAGTCCACGATGTAGAAGAGGCCGCAGAGGATTGCCAGAACAGAAGTACCGCCAACGGCAACAGCAAACCTCTTCATTGCTTGTGCTCCAGCTTCGTCAGGCGCTCGCCGTGCTCGTCATCCCTTTGCTCGTGACGCTCCAGGATTCCGATTACACGTTCATTGATACGATCCTGACTCTCAAACCGCTTTTCGGTGTGCTGGTCACTGGCGTCAAGACTCTGCAGCTTCATCGGGACAGTGACCGCAATGTATGTCACGCCACCCGCGATAACCGCGAGAAGCATCATAACCCCGCCTTCGATGAGCTTATTCCTGGCGATGACGATCGCAGGAGTCGGCGGGGGTTGCGCTGAGCGACGAAAGAGGCTGTTCATCGTAATTCTTCAGTTCGGCGTCCGCATGAGCGCTCTTTTCAGGGTATCGACAGACTCGGTGCGCCTGAATCGCGCTTCTGAGGTCGCACTGAAGGCTGGCTGCTACTGCTGTGGGGGCGTCAGGGTGTAGAGGTCCGCGAGGTTCGCAGCTTCCAGGAGGCCCTGGATCTCGGCCAGGTCCGCTGGCTCCAGGAGCGGGCCAACGGCAGCCACCCACAGCCACAGAGCGCTCTGCAGGGCGTTAGGGGCCTCGCCGGGGACAGGGATCGGCACCAGGCCGCCCTGTGCGTCCTTGATCGCGAATCCCATGATCGTCGTTGCATCGCCTGGAATGGACGATGCGCCAGAGAGGATGATTGGAACCAGCTTCGTTGTATAAAAATTGCTGGATAGAATCGACTCGTAGAACTTGAATGGATTGGGCTGGGATTCAAACGCAGCCAGAATGGGAGCGGGGATCTCCAGCGGGTAGAGTCCTGCCAGATTGTTGCTGCTCATCATTTGCTGCAGCATTGCCACCTCCTGCGAAGACGGCTGCAGCCAGTAGAACAGGTTCCAGACCGTCATGCGAATGGCGTCTGGGTTTGGCCGCCCTGCCTTGGCATCACCAAAGGCGGCGATGAACTCAGTGGCAGCCGCCAGTAGCGGCTGGAACAGGGCTGCTTTCGTCCTGATGGACTGGTAGACGGGCGAGGCAATCAGAGCGTCGTAGAAGCCTTGGTAGTTGGGCGGATTGTTGACTGCCTGCCACTGACCTTGCTCCTCTGGTGTCAGGTCTACGACTCTCCAGTTCTGCAGCCATTCATTTTCCGACAGAATCGGATATACCTCTTCCAGTCGTTGCGTAGGGGGATCGAGCGGTGGCGCTATGGTTGGCACAACTGGGAAGATTCCGAAAGGCGCAAGGTCTTCCGGGGTTGGGTTCGCAGGAAAGCTGACATTAGGGAAGTCCACGCCTAGCCTGGCCAGGTCATAGGGCCAGGAGCCGATAGCAAGACTGGGGCGGATGTAAGTCATCAGAGGTATGGCGGAAGAGTCAAGAAGGGGTGGCCTGTGGCCAGGCTGCCGTTGATGCCCCACTCATGGCCTAGGTAGCCTTCGGCTTGCTGTCGAAGCGTGGTACCGACTGCGGAATGGATAACTGCGGCTTCAGCAATGTCACCGTTAAAGAAAGCAGAAAGCCCGTCAGCATTGGAGCCGATGTACAGCTGTCCTGCGTTGTTTTCGGTTACGCCTGCAGTCTGAAATGATCTAGTAGCTGTTTGCGTGCCATTCTGAAATACCGTTAGTGTTGCGGCTGAGTAGTCAAAGACGGCTATAGCGATGATGAAAGATGACGAATAGGCACTATTCCCTGCGCCTTGAAATGTGTTCGCAGCGAGGCGGCGGCCACCCGCCACCAATCCCTCGTTTGATGCGCCGTTTGCGGCGTTTCGCATCCCCAGCAGAGCCCGCGTACTTGGCCCCGTTGTGGCAATGCTCAGCATCGTCACCGCAGACGCAACGTTTGCTGCTCGCCTGCAAACCATGATCAGCGTGGCACCACTTACGCCGCGCATCATCGCTGCGCTGCTGTTGAACATGAAGTTGCTGGTGCCATTAAGCCGCAAAATGCTGCGGCCATTTTGCACGTTGCTTACGAGGGTTGGCCTCTGAGATCCACTTGCCGCGAGGTTGATGCCGTTTCCCTTTTTCTCATTCCACTGCGTTGCAAGGTTGCTGCTAGCAGTGATGGTCGATGTATCAGCAGCGCTGTACCAGGCTGCGGTTGTCGTATGCGCGAACGTCCACAGCACGGGAGCGCTAGCCGCCATTAGCGCCGGACGCCCCATCATGTCGTGCTACCCCCAAGGGAAGCAATTCTGATCACGGACCTGCCCCCTATCACCCGGATAATGACCGACTCTGTTTCGCCTGCGGTCGGAACAAGCGTCGTATTCCTGTCCCATCTTGTCGTGAATCCCGCGTTCCCAGTGAACCACGAAATAGTCCCACTCGTGTATGCAAAATCAAGCACTCCTGTCCAGCGGTAGCCGCTGGGAAGGCTGGCCAGGTTGGAGAGGTTAATTGTGGTAGCGCCGTTAATCGCTGCGTTCGTTTCAAACTCGTTCCCAGCAAGAACGTCGATTGTGTAGACGCCAGCGGAAGGGGCGATGGTCAGCACCTGCTGCAAGGCGGTGCCGTTTAGGACGAGCGCCCCGCGAACATCGACCCCGTTTTCAAACCGCCTTGGCATCAGCCGATCACCACAACTCGGAAGGCATTGGCAGCCGGCGCAGTTGCGAAGACCACGTTGACGGCATTGGTCGTCCTGGTGATGTCTGCGTCAACCTCTTCGCCTGTGCTGTTCAGATACAGCGTGACATCAACATCGCGTGTGCCAAAGTTGTGTGTGACCATGTAGCTGGTGGCCGAGCCATCGCCAATGTCGGCAACACCTTTCAGCTTTCGTCCGCTCCAGCCTGCCAGCGTCAGCGGCGTGACGATTCGCTGGCCATCGAGCCCAAGGTCCGTCTCGACCTGAGTGGCGATCTCCGCGATACCAGGAACAGTTTCGGACGCAGGAGGAGCGCCAGAGTTATTCGGAACCCAGTTGACAGAAGATACGCCAATGGTGCCATTGACCTGATCTTGCCTGAACTGGTTGCTAGCATTGGTGCCTTCGTCAACGTTGACGACGGCCTGCTCAAGCTCTTGGAAAGTGGAGGCATCAAGGGCCCTCGTCATCGGCGTTGCTGCGCCGTTCCAGACGTAGATGCCGTTCTGGCTCGCATCGGTCTGGGCTCTCACGAGCACCCGATCCTGCGGGTTCATCGTGATGCCATCAATCGTGCTGCCAGGCGCAGCCAGATTGACATTCGATTGCGTGGACACGCGAACGTTATCCTTCCACGCCAGCCCTTCAATCAGGGAATCGACGTAGCTTTTCGGCGCGGCATCCCCAGGATTGACGGGAGCCGGAATGTTGATTGGCTTGGAGACTCCTTGGAAGTCGAAGTCGGTAAAAACCTTGCGTGCCATGTCAGATAAGCCTCGCGAATCCTGCAGTGGGTGGGTTGAGGGTGAGGATGACCGTGTTCACCGATGGGTGGGAGACCTCCGCATCGATCTCCTGGCTGCCGCTATCGAACACGGCGACAGAGGGCCTATAACCCAGGTTGTGGTTAATCGTCCAGCTTCCTGAAGGAGTGGGCTGATTAAACACATACCCCTCGCCCCCCAGGCCAGGCGGCCCAGGCGGTCCAGGAGGGCCAGGAACAAGCACCTTGACGACCCTGACATCGCCTTGCTTGACGATCTGAATAACGGGTCGAATCGCGCCCTGTACGTTGCCGCTCATGTTGCCCTCCGATCAACATACGCAGGGCCCTTGAGCCAGTGATCCCTGGTCCCGTCTGCATTGTTGACTGCAAGATCCCAGACGCCAGAGCCACTGACGCCGGCAAGATCTTCCCAGTTTGCGATAACGTCAACAATCAGTGTCGGCGATTGTTGAATAACTTCTACCTGAAGATCACAGATAAGCCTTGTCCTCTCATAGCTTGTCCAAATCTGTGCTTCTACCGTCTTTCCCTGCCCATCAAAAGGTAGCTCAAACGTTTCCCGCAGGGTTGCACGCTGCGGAATCACCAGTTCATAAATGGGCGGGATGACTGTTGCTTCCGTCATGATAACCCAGGCTTTGCACTGCGGCTTCCAGTACAATGCAAGTATAGCGACGACCGGATCACGCGATTCGCGAATTACGCAGCGCTGCAGCTATAGGACTGTAGAGACGAACAATGGTCTGAATGTCATCAGAGGTCGCCGGACGACTAACCTCTTTCTCGATGACATCAGCTATCTTGCAGGTAACGGCCACAGGTCCGGCACTGATCACCAGTTCGGGCATCCCATCATCCAGGATCGCGAAGATGGCGGGAAGGGCGTGCTTGAGATCGCGAGGAACGGCAGCGTTCAACAGCGGGAGCGCAAGGCGTTTGGCCAATCGCGTCAGGATTTCGGCAATAACTTTCGCAATGAGATTGTTCATTGCTTCCTTCTCCCGCAGCGCATGAAAAAGCGGCATCTCTACTGTAGAGACGCCGCTGATAGGGCCTATGGGATCAGAGGATCATTCCTCTTCGCCTTCGCCCTTCTCCTTTTCGGTGCCCTCCTCTTCCTCGTCGGGAGAACCTTCCAGGGGGCTCGTGGCGGCCTCCAGGGGATCGGGGGCTTCGCCGGTCAGGGGGCTCACCGCTTCCTCGTCGGAGGCGCCGAGGGGGATGAGCTTGATCTGCTTGCGGCCCAGCTTGATCTCAAACTCGTCGCCGGGTTGGAGGCCAAGCTGCGCGGTGTAGGCCTTGCCCACGAGCAGGTTGCCGTTGAACTGGACTTTGGTGACGTAGCTGAGCTTGCGTCCCATCTGGCCAGAGCCTTTGCCGTTGTCCCCAAGGGCGACACCCTTGGCGCTCAGGAGGGCTTCGTAGAACGCCGTGAAGTTCAGGCGTTCGGTGCCGTCTTTCTTGGTGGAGACGTAACCACAGGCGCGAACGAGGTCAGACTTGCTGACTTCGCCAAGCTCCTTGACTTTTGCGATCAGATCGGGTCCGGTGAGCATGGGGGTGAATGGTTGATTCGTTTACATCTTAGGGCTGGGCAAGCCCATGTGTCAAGCGCTTGATCAGGAAGTCGCAGCAGATTCCCCGACTGCTCTCTCCTGGGCGGCCCCTATGGAGGCTTCGATGCGGACGTTCCGCATCCGCAGCAGTTCGTCTGCGGTCGCGGCAGCTATCTGAGCGGCAAAACCACTCCCAGTCAGCTTCTGCTGCGCCAGGTGCTTGATGAGACCTTCGTTGGTGAACGCCTCTTTGACGACGATGGGCACGATGGCTGTCGCGACATCCTCCCAGAACTGTTGATCGGTCTTCATGGGGCTCAAACCTTTGCGGGGACGACTTGACTGGACTGGAACTGGTACTTTCCTTGACGGTCGGCATAGCTCGTGACACATTCATCCCCCTCAAAGAAGAGGAGTTGGGCCACGCCCTCGCCCGCGTAGATCCGGCAGTCGGCGTCTGAACTGTTGGAAAACTCCAGGGTCAGGTGGCCGATCCACCCGGCCTCAGCGGGCGTAACATTGACAATGACGCCGCAGCGTGCGTAGGTGCTCTTGCCGACGCAGACCACGATGATGTTTCGTGGGACGTTCAGGGCCTCCACTGCCACGCCCAGCGCATAGGAGTGCGCCGGAAGGATGAAGTAGGAGCCCTCATCGGAGTGGACGCATTCGATCTTCTCCAGATAGCGACTATCGAACTTCTTTGGATCCATCACCTGGCCGGGGATGTGTCGGAAGATCCTGAAGTCGCTCTGGCTCAGTCGAATGTCATACCCATGGCTGGAAGTGCCGAAGCTCAGCACCTTCAGGCTGGTCAAGATGTCATTCTCGACACTCACAAGCTCGCGAACCAATGAGCCATGAAATGGCTGAATCATGCCTTTCTCAAGGGCAAGTTCGCGGATGCGGAGATCGTTCAGTTGCGGCATGGGTCAGGTGTGCTTGCGGGAGGGAGTGATGTAGCCGCCTTGGTTGTGGAGCAGCGTGCGCTCTCCGTCAGACGTGATCGCCCCGAATTGTGGCGTCGAACGCATGGTGGATCCGAGGGCTGCCCAGTCGCATCCGAGAACGCTTTGCCGCCACATTGAATCCGTGCTCGATCTTCATCTTGAGCGCGTTCCACTTCGCTCTCTGCCTTCCGGCGAGTCTGTCGAACGCATAAAGCACGGCAAGCTGCTGCCAATACTCAATCTTGCAGCCAGTGGCGGCATGAATCAGCGTGAGCGGCGCGTGTGCATAGCTGGTGCGCTCAAAGCCCATGGAATCGATGTGAACAAACTCTCCCGTCTGCAGGTTGGAACTCATAACACGCTCCAGCCTTCTCCCGCAGGCGTCGTAGAGGTCTAGCCGAACGCCCTGAAGCGACTCTGCGTGAAGCTCTGTGATTTTGTCTGACTTGTGGCTCATGAATGGTGCCTCCAATGGTGATGAATGTGGTGTGGCAGCTACCGGCTGGCCTATCAGAAGGTGACACCCACGCGAGCCATAACGTTTTCCATGTTCGGCACGACCATCTCTGGCTCACTTGCCCCTATTACGATCCAGCCAATGCAGTCCATCAGGGTCAATGAGGCCGGGTTCTCGATCTTCAGTTCCTCGCAGCAATAGAATCGATGGCATTGGTGTATCTCTGCTGGGGTGGCCAGGCGCCCAGTGGGGTGAAACATCGATGAACCGTTCACGGTGAACTGACCAGCCTCTTCGGCGCTTATGGCAGGGGCAAGCAGCATGGTCAGTGCTGCATGAATGACGATCTCCGGCGCGGTTGCGTGGGGCTGGTTGCTTTCTTGAGACATGATTGTGGCGAATGTGGTGCGATGGTTGATCGGTGGTTGCTTGCCCACTCTACAGGCAAGGACACGAAACGCAAACATGCTCGTGACAGAACGAGAGATGTGCTGTAGCCTTGTTCTGTCGTGAGACGTTGAGGGGCGGGGTGGCACTTGCCCCTTTTTCTTCGCCTATGGCACGAGGAATGTAGCCACCGATGCAGCGATGGTAGAAACGAGGATCATCACAATCGGGGCCCCGACATAGGGGTTGATGCTCCCAGCCCTAATGGCCTTCTCAACAATGATCAGGACCGCTGCCGACGCGGCCAGGCCCACGAAGACGCCCGTGCAGATCCTGAAGGTATCCCACCAGGCGTTCCACGCTCTCCTAATCCTGCTTTCCGGGTACATGATGATGTTGATGGTGAATGGGTGATCAGCTATCCGCAGGAATCTGCGGAGCGATGTCGTATTTCGTGATGAAATTCCTGGCCCAGATCATAGGCTCCTCCCTGCGATTCACATCGGCCCGAGGAGAGGTGGGCCAGGTGAAGACCTCCTCCTTCGGGTCGCGAGGGGTGGGCGTGATCCTGAGCATGGGCAGGCTGCAGATGCGATCACGCTCAGCCTCGATGGCTGCGATCACCTCGTCTGGATCAGAGGACAGTGGCATGACTACTCGCGCACCTCGTTGGGCTCCAGCATAAACTGCTCCATGCGATTCACGAGGTCGGTATCGACCTGATCCGGGGGAAGGGCCTGGGCGATGGTGGTGGGCCAGAAGCGGCGCGGAGGGTTGAACACAGTATTGAGCGCGAGCACGCCAGGAGAGCGGACGGCCTCAAGCCGTAGCACGGGCAGACTGTGGCGAACGCAGTGGTTGTGGACCCGAAACGACCAGACCCACAGCCACTGATCCAACTCCCGCTCCACCCGCACGTCGATGGTCTCCATCTCGCAGTCGGTGTCTATCACCCAATACCGATCGCCTGGCACGCCGAACGGACAGGGGTAAGAACGACCGCTTGTGTCTTGCCATGGCCCGTCGATGAGCTTCGCAAGTCCGTCTTCATCGGGCTGCGGCGTTACCGGCAGCCGATGTTGCGTTTTGGTGCCATCCTGGATGGCGCGGATCTCCTGGTCCGTGAACATGCAGGGGCCCGGTGTCTCCCGAGTTCTCACGATTTACGCTCCATTGGTGATAAAGGTGAATGGGTGCATGGGTGCATGGTGGGTCAGGTGGCTTCTCTGATCGTAAACAGGATTCCAGCGGGGGTGCCCATCCCTCTCGAAACAGTAAGGACTCCAGAGGTATTTACCTTGGCCTGGCCATCCCAGCTCACCACGCCATAGGTGCCATCTTCGATTGGCCGAGAGCTAATGACTGTGCCATCGGCCATTACTTCGCCGTTGATGAATGCACCGCCTTCGGTGGAGGTCGCCTGAGCATCATGCCAGCACGCTGTATAGGCCAGAAGGTATGCAATACGCGCCTGGCGAAGCTGCTCTAGGCGCTGTTCTGGGGTGGATGTGTGCATTGGTGGATGGGTGGATAAAGAAAAGGGAGTCCGCTGCAACAGGCCCCCCTGCCGCAGTTCAACGACTCCATCCTATCGGCGCGGACTGAAACGGTCAAGCCTGTGATCAGGTCGAATCGCCTCCTCTCGCGTGGATCGATTCTTGCTTGCCTATCACGGGCATTTCCAGGAAGAGACGTGTACTTTGCTCTTTTGCCAACGGCCCGCTCTCGTCCGCATTGATGATCATCTGTTCCGGCCGCTCCAGGATGAACCGATTTACCCATCTATGATGCTGCTTCCAGTCTTTTAGCATCCACGGTTTTGGGTCAATATGCAAAACCTCAGTATTGAACATAGTCGTTGTTACGACTGGGCGAGCAATAAGGAAAGTCCGCTCATGCCCACAGAAGGCAACAATGAAAAAACAATCCTCGTAAATGTAATCATCAACACCACCAATCTTTTCGTCAAGTTCGTCAAGGATGTCAGGCATTGGCCATTCCAGCACAATCAATGGTCTCTGGCCAATTCCCTTCTTTCCGTACTTGCTGCCAAGAAGCCTCTTGCGCCGCGCTGCTTCTCCCATGGTGATGAAAGGCGTGTGGTTGTGTGGTGATCAGTACGAAAGGCCTTGGAGGATGCCCGTCCGCCGCAGGCGCTCCTTCCTGGCCCGGTCCCCGGCCTCCCGCCTGGCAAGCTCGGCGGCGATCTGCTCGTCCGATGGGATCGGGCGCTGGGGCACGACGAAGCGGCTCCGGGGCGCAGGCTTGCTGCTCCTGAGGCGGTTCCTCTCACCCGCCTCATACCCCCTGGCATAGGAAGCGAACTCCCTCTGCTCCATCGATCCAGGGGCCTTGCGCTTGGCGCCCTCCATGCCGTCCTGCACACCCCTCTCGTAGCTGTTCAGGGTCAGGGGATTCATCCTGCCGCTGGGGATGCGCGTCACCTTGTTCGGGTCTGCATTGCGGACTGCCTCGATCCGCTCCTCTCGGCGCTGGATTCGATCTTGGGTCTTCTGAAACAGACTTCGCATGGCAGTAGCTGGAGGTCTGGCTACTGTACTGCCACAGAAAGGAGAAACGATCGCGCCTGTGACAGCAGGTATTGGCAGGCCTTCCCGGATGGCCAATACCAGCAGGCCAGGCTCTAATGAAACTCTAAGACTCCTTATTGAGAAAGAAGCCGTTCTAATGAAACTTTAATGCCCGAGATCCCTTGCGGGAGTGTGGTCCGAAACTTTAATGTTCGGCCTTATTGAGAACCCAGTCATAGCAAGGGATCTCAGCGAAAAATGTTCTTGACTTTTCACGCAGACCTGTTTATGGTCCGGCGAGCAAAGCCTTTACGGAGTGCTGCGCTCTGGAAAGATTTCCGAGCCGCAACCCGGATTGCAGGGCTGCTCCATCCTCCGCTCCTGATGCCCCGGCCCACAACCGGGGCTTCGCATTGGGAGGGGTCCGCCGCCCACCTGGAGGGAATCCCCGACACGGACTGGGACGGGAACCCCTGCTCACGGACAGGATCACGGGAAAACCGGGTTCTACAAAAGTTCCCGAAAAAAGTCCGGGAAAACCTCATACTTTTCTGAGAGAAAGGTGTTTCCCGAAAAAAGTCCGAAAAATATGAATATTTTTCTGAGAGGGTAGCATATAAGGGTCTCCCCCATCCGGCCAGTTACTGCGGAGTGGAGGCCTGATTCCCTCCCCTTTCGTTATCCTTAGTCTACAGCACGGGGGGCCATTGTGTCAACGGGTCGGGGGGATTGGTTGGGATTGGGTATGGCCGGGCCCGGTTCCCTTGGGTCTGGGAATGATCGGGCCCGGTTCCTGTGGGGTCAGAGTGGGGTCAGAGGGTGGTCAGGATCAAACGATCCCGCGTTGCTTGCAAGTGCCTACGCTCCTCCTCGTTCAGTAGGCTCCGGGTGATCCGATCCCCTAGGCTCTGCTGCTCCCAGTGATAAGGGAGGGAGTCCTGCAGGTTCCGGCAGACTTGTGTGGCTGCCTGGTAACGGACCTCTGCCATCCAAACTTCAGCACGGGTGGCACGGTGGGCGGGGCTGAGGTCATCCGCCTGGGCGGGGAGTTGCTGGGCCTCGTGATAAGACCACGGGCCAACCTCCCAGCCTGTCAGTCTGCGGATGTTCTCATCCCGTGCCAGCCATCCCTGAAGCTGGAAGCTGTCAGGCTTGGCGCTGTCGGGTAGGCGTCCGATCGCTACCAGTCGCTGCAGCATGGCGAAACGGGCGAGGATTCGGAACGGGGTCTTACTAGAACGGCAGCATCGAAGCTCTACCGTATTGCGTCGGAATGACCACCCGTCGTAACGGTCCCCGTCACAGTTGCGCCAAACACTAACGAACCGCTCCCAGCTATCGCCCGTCACACTGTCAAACGATCCCCACCGGGCGGAATCACGTCCGGCGATGGCTGCCAGCGTGGGGCGGTGCCGTTTGGTGTAGTGCGTCAGCCTGAACCACTGCCACGGGGTCAGGGCTTGCCGTCCTACGTGGAAGTGCAGACCGGTTGCCTCATCGTTCCGGCTGCCTGCGAGGGCGGCGGCTGCGTCTGAGAGAAAGCGGCGCATCTCTCCGGCTCCCATGGCAGCGCTCACCAGTTCGCCCGATACGGTGGAATCGTCCGAAAGGATGGCGCGACCTTCGCAGGCCTCGGCTACGGCCTCCCAGTCGCTCGGCTCTCCCTTGTACTCAACCTCCGCGCCATAGGTGGCGGGGATGTGGGGGATCCTGCGGCCTAGTGCGCTGTTCGCCTCGACGCTGTGGTATCCGTACCGGCACATACCACCCCATCGGCTGCTATCGGTCTGCGGGCCCTGGTGCTCGCTGTCGTCGTCTTCGTCTTCGTCGTAGTTGGGGTCTTCCGTTCTGTCTGCGGTAAAGTCCCCGTCGCAGTCGCGCCAGAGTTCGCCCGCGTCAAACATTGACTGAGCGGCGATTTCGCTGATCTGACTAACGCGATAACTGGAACCGGGCGGATAGACTC
>Ga0315907_10003900_pt1 | contig 17092 bp, 28 predicted proteins | sample LakEriMetagenome_3_FD_203525 | JGI IMG/M metagenome (GOLD analysis project Ga0315907, IMG submission 203525) | Freshwater fungal communities from buoy surface, Lake Erie, Ohio, United States - Buoy 12 MA123 | ecosystem: Environmental > Aquatic > Freshwater > Lake > Lake biofilm | place: USA... | reverse complement strand
AACGAGGAAGAAGAAATTATTAAAAAAATAGCAGACAGACTATGAAAAAACAAGCAGTATTATCATTGAGTGGAGGAATGGATAGCTCTACTTTATTGCTTCATTTACTCGCTAACAATTATGAAGTAACAGCACTATCATTTGATTATGGACAAAAACATAATGTAGAATTAGAACGTGCTAAAGATTTAGTTAAATATATTAATAGTAATCTTAGTGGAGATTGGAATAATTGGAAATATGAACCTGTAACTCATCAAATTATTGAGTTAAATGGTTTATCAACACTATTAAATTCAGCATTAGTAACAGGAGGTGAAGAAGTACCTGAAGGACACTATGCTGAAGAAAATATGAAAGCAACAGTAGTACCTAATCGTAATAAAATATTCAGTTCTATTATTCAAGCAGTTGCCTTATCAATTGCTGAGCAAAAGAATACTGAATGTGCTATTGCAATGGGTATTCATGCTGGTGATCATGCTATCTATCCTGATTGCAGACAAGAATTTAGAGATGCTGATTTTGAAGCGTTTAAAATGGGCAATTGGGGAGCAGAAAAAGTATATCATTATACACCGTATTTAAGCGGGGATAAATACTCTATTTTAGAGGATGGAGCAAGTTGTTGTGAATGTCTAGGCCTTGATTTTAACGAGGTATATAGCTGTACTAACACATCTTATAAGCCAATTAAATGGGTTTGGACAGATGTAAATGGTGAAATTTGCTCTAAATGGTATTCAGATTACAAATCAGCTTCATCTGTAGAACGTATTGAAGCATTTCTTAAACTTGGAAAACCAGATCCAGTAGCTTATGCTGATGAAACAGGTCCTGTAAGTTGGGAAACAGTAGTTAAACATGTAAAACAAACAATAGAAAATTATGAAACAACCAGATCCTAAGCTGCATCAAGCGATCAGCTTTATTAAATCAAGTATGAGAATCATAGCCTGTTTATCAGGAGTAAGTGGACATCTTGTATTTGCATTTGCCGGACTAGCTCTCGCTGAAGTAGTAGGCATATGGGAGGAATTAGTATGAATAAAGAATTATATTATTATCATGCTGCATGGTGTAAACCATGTGAAACATTAGGTCCAATTATGGAACAAGTAGGTAGACAATTGCCTGTTCGTAAAATTAATGTTGATTATACAGACCCATCAGTAATTAGTGCTGCTAATGTCCGTAATCTACCTACAGTAGTATTAGTAGAAAACGGACAAGAAGTTCGTAGATTTGCAGGAGTAAAAACATATAACCAAATAATAGATTTTTTAAATTATGGCTGAATTTAGTAAACAATGGTGCGATCTTAATGATTCACAAATGAAATCAGAATTTGATATTAATGAAATTGCTGATGGTTTAGAACCAAATTTTTATACCCCTATCATATGTGAGGGATTTGGATTCATAGCAATAGGTAAAGATGCTAACAATGAAATATTATTAGCAATGCCTACAGGTGAAACAATGACAGATGAAAATGGTCAAATTCATGATTCAATAATGTGGGAACCTTATAATGATGTTATAAAATAATGAACACAAGATACATTTCAACTAAATTATTTGAAAATTATTCTGTAGCAATTAGACAATGGAAAGCACAACATTCACATTGTCAATTGTTACATGGATATGCTTTAAAATTTAAAGTATGGTTTGCATCTGTAGAACCAGATATTGACAAACAATTGGATGATATGAATTGGATTGTTGATTATGGTGGATTTAAAACACCACCAAAAGGTAATGGTTTAAAAGATTGGATGGACCATATGTGGGATCATACAACATTAATTCAGAAAGATGATCCATTCGCTGATATTTTTGAACAATTAGGTCAAATGGGATTAGCTAAAGTACATTTTCTTGAACGAATGGGAGCTGAAAGTTGTGCTCGTTTAGTATATGAGCATTTCAATGAAGTATTATCAAAAACAGATGCTGGTAGATGTAAATGCATTAAAGTAGAATGTTTTGAAAATGATAATAACTCTTCTATTTATGAAGAGGCTTGGCATTAATAAAAATTTTTATTATATTAAAATAAAAAATAAGAGTTATGAGTAAAAGTTTTATCCACACACTTGATAATGAAATCACAGAAAATGTTAAAAACATGCTTGGTTCTGCTGATCATGGTGACATTAAATTAGCACTTGAGATTTTAAATAATGCTGATTTGTCAGATTTCCAAACAACTGAAAATTTAAAAAAATTAATGGTTGATACAGAATGTATGTTGTGTTTTGATATCAAGTATACAGATGATAACAATGAAATTTATTTACATTTTAATAGCGCAAAACTTTAATGAACAGAATAACAGATTATACTAAGACTTTACCTATAGTAGAATTATATACAGCAGTTCAAAGTGAGGGTAGTAGAGCAGGAATGCCTACTATCGTCATACGAACTACAGGATGTACCCATAGATGTTGGTTTGGAGAAGGTGGATGGTGTGATTCATGGTACACTAGTATCCATCCTGAAAAAGGTAAATATAATTTCAACAATATTATTGAAATATATAATAACAATCCTCATATTAGAGAGATGATGCTTACAGGCGGTTCACCCACAATGCATCCTGATCTAGTAAATGAATTAACTCATTTTGCTTATAGTAGAGGTATATTTATTACTATAGAAACAGAAGGCTCTCATTTCATTGAAACTGATCATCAAATTGGCTTGGTATCTTTGTCTCCTAAGTTCACTAATAGTGTACCTAGGATTGGTGTTCTTACACCGCAAGGTAAAGAAGTGGATCAAAGAATGATTGACCAACATAACAAATTCCGTCTTCATAAAGATAATATTCGTAAAATGATAGATTATCATTATGACTTCCACTACAAACCAGTTTGGGATAGTACTGAGGAAACATTAGCTGAAATTGAAGCATTTAGAGTTGAGATGGATATTCCAAAATGGAAAACATGGGTTATGCCTGCTGGTGATACTAGAGAAGAATTAATCAAAATGTATCCTATAGTAATGGAAATGTGTATGAATAAAGGTTATAACTTCACAGGTAGAGAACATATTATTGCTTATGACACGCGACGATGCGTTTGATCCTAAATAAAGAGTGTACCTTAATATGTTTTAGCATATTTATAATAAAATATGTATAAACAAATATGTAAAGAATGCTCAATAGATTTTAAATCTAAAGGATCAAATAAAATATTTTGCTCTAAAGAATGTAAAATTAAATTTAATAGCAAAACATATACCTATACTAAATGTTCCAACTGTGAAAACCAAGTAAGATATTTTCCAAATAGTGCTCATAAACATAATGAGAATGTTTTTTGTTCAAATTTATGTCAAGGTGAGTGGAGAAAAGAAAATATGAAGGATGAAAATATTAAGTTAGCATCTAAAATGAGAGAAAGTTGGAGTGAAGAAAGTTGGAAAAAAAGTATAGAAACTAGAAAGAAAAATGGTAATATAATTACTAGTCATAATTGGAAACAATATTGGAAAAAATGTAATTATTTAACTAGAAAAATAAGATCAAAAATGTTTGAAAATTGGGATGGATTTGATTATATTGATAATGAATACATTAAAGATAATTTAAATTTACATTTTACCCATACTAATTACCCAACATTAGATCATATTAAACCTAGAAGTGTATGTTTTAAAGAAGGATTAACTCCTGAAGAAGCTACTAAACCTGAAAATTTAAAATGGACTAAAAGAATAAATAATAGTTCTAAAAGCAACAAATATGAACAAACAACTATTAACTGAAGCCATAAATAAAGAAAACGTTATAGTATTCTTTTATGCAGATTGGTGTGGCGGCTGTAAAGCAGCTCAACCCTTAGTAAACCAGATTGCTGGAAAACTTAATTTCAGAACAATTAGGATCAATGAAAATGAAGAATTAGAACAAGAATTTGCGGTAGACTATTACCCACATTTAATTGTTTCTAATAAAGGAAAAATAAAACATTACCCTGGTTTAATAATGATAAAAGATTTATATGACAGTATTATTTGAAAAATCTCAAATTGAGAAACGCATCCATGAGATTGCTACTCAAATTTCTAACCGCCATAAAAATGAGCATATACCAATTGTCTTGGTTTGTGTTTTAAATGGCGGTTTTATGTTCTACTCTAAACTAACAGAACAACTTCATCCTCTAGACCCAGAATGTGATTTTATTAAAGTTAAATCATACGAAGGCAAAGAACGAAGTAAATTAGAAATCAAACTAATGCCTACTGTAAATGTTAAAGGAAAACATGTTTATATTATAGATGACATTTATGATTCAGGAGTTACTATGAAATCTTTAAAAGAAATGTTTCTAGAGCTTGACCCAGCAAGTGTTAGTGTGGTAACTCTAATTAAACGTTCTATTAATGAGATAAATATGCCTTTAAATTCAATTTATGGTTTTGAAGTTAAAAATGAATGGGTTGTAGGTTATGGAATGGATGATGAAGAAGGAAAGAAAAGATCTATCCCTTATATTTTGGCTGTCTAATAAAAATTTATTATAATAAAGTATATGAAAGAAAATAGAAAAAAATATCATAATGATATTGAGTGTGTGCAAAATGGTTTTGCAAATGGCTCAGCATTAGATCGTCCTTTAACTGATGAGGAAAAAGAACAAATGATTGAAGAAGCAACAGTTCATTTTGGTAACTTCTTAACATCATTAAAATGTGATTGGCAAAATGATCCTAACTCTGCTGATACACCTCGTCGTGTAGCTAAAGCATATGTTAAGGATCTATGGGCAGGACGTTATAATGGATTTACAGATATTACTTCATTCCCATCAGATGGATATGATGGAGTAATTATTGAACGTAATATTCCTTTAACTTCAATGTGCTCTCATCACCACCAAACAATTAGTGGAGTAGTTCATATTGGATATATTGCAGGTGCCGATGGTCGAGTAATTGGTTTATCTAAACTAAATCGTATTGTAGAACATTTTGGTAGAAGAGGAGCAATTCAAGAACAACTAACTGCTGCTATTCATCAAGCTGTAAATAAGGTTTGTGAAGGTAATTTAGGTGTTGTAGTGACAGTAGTAGCATCACATTCATGTGTAAGTTGTAGAGGTATTAAACATCATGGAGCTGCAATGATTACAACTAAAGCATCAGGTGTGTTTATGGAAAACGATAATTTGGCTCGTAAAGAGTTTTTTGATTCACTTAAAATTAATAATGGTCATGTCTCAATCTAAAAATAATTATGTACCTTTTGTTAGCGAGGTAGAAGAATTTAATGCTACAATGGGTAAACCTAACAATTATACTCCAAATATCCCAGAAGAAAAAGAATGGATGTTTGTTTATAATTTTATTCTAGAAGAACTAGAAGAATATAAACACGCTTGTGAAACAGGAAATATTGTAGAAGTACTAGATGCATTATGTGATATTACTTATGTTTCATTAGGTAATGGAGCAATGTTACATGGTTTGAAAGATCAAGTACAAGACGCATATGCTGAAGTACAAGCATCAAATATGTCTAAGGCTTGTAAAACTGAAGAAGAAGCTAATCTAACAGTTCGAGTTAGAGAACAAGAACAAGGTACTCAATGTCATTATGAAAAACAAGGTGACTATTGGGTAGTGTATCGTACTCATGATAGAAAAGTCATGAAGAGTATTAATTACTTTAGACCAAATTTGAAACAGTTTTTAAATAAATAAACAAATGTCAAAATCAAAGTTATTTCAGTATGCCATTATTTGGCATCCAACAGAAAAACAAGTTAAAGAAGATAGTACAAAATCTAAACTTGTTAAACCACTAGACACAATCTTAGCAACTGATGAAAAGTCAGTGTTAATGACAGCGGCAATGAATATTCCTACTGAGTATAAAGAACAATTAGACCAAGTAGAGATTGTAGTGCGCCCTTTTTAGTAAGCGGTGATAAGCAACTGCTAGCAGGAAATTCATCAGGGACAACAATTAGAGGTATTGATGTAAATGGTTTTAATAGCACATTTACTAATACTAATATAACTTGGACTGCTCCAACAGCTACTTATTATAGCGCCGCATCACTTTAGAATTTAAAAGGCTCGGGTAACTGAGCCTTTTTCTAATATTTATATCCAAACAAACAATTACAAATGGGTATAATTTTAAGAAATGTAACAGGCTCAGCCTTAACATATAACCAAATGGATGAAAACTTTCGTTTTCTATCCCAATCATATTTTTATTTATCAGGCAGTAATACAGTTTCTGGAAGTATAATACTTACAGGATCACTTAATATAAGTGGAAGTATTACAAGTAGTTTACTTGGAACCGCATCTTACGCATCTAATGCAAATAGCTCTTCTTATGCGTTAAGCAGTTCATACTCTTTTAATGCTACTAGTGCTTCTTTCTCATCAACTGCCTCTTTTGTAAATACTTTAAACCAAAACTTTAGAGTAAATGGTACTACTACTTTAAATGGAGACACAACTATTACAGGTTCTGTAGTAATATCAGGTTCAAATACTTTTACAAACATAGGAACTGCTATATTTACAGGTTCTATGATTACAAGTGGTTCTAATACTTTAATAGGTAATACTAACTTAACAGGTAGTATTAATGTTTCTGGTTCTCAAACTTTTGTAGGTAGTCAAACAATAACAGGATCATTTTTAGTATCTGGTTCTACAACACAAATAGGAAATAATAGTTTAACAGGTAATACTTCATTAACAGGTAGTGTAAATGTATCTGGTTCAACTTCATTTATAGGAACTCATACTTTAAGTGGTTCTAATACTATAACAGGTACTACTGTTTTAAGTGGTAGTATTGATGTAAGTGGTAGTTCAAATTTTCACAATTCAATCTTTATAGTCACTGGTTCTCAATTTTATACTGGATCATCAAATTTTGTTGGTAACCAAACAATTACTGGTTCTTTAAGTTTAACTAGTAATGGTTCAGCAACTGGGTTATTTATTAATGGTCAAAAACAATTTAACTATTTATCTGCTTACCACACAGCGAGTATAACACCTACTCAAAATGTTTCTGGATCATTTATTTATAGTACATTAGTTACCTCTAGTGGTATAACAATCACCAATGACAGCAGAATAACATTTGCAAATACAGGTATATATAATATACAATTCTCAGCTCAAGTGTTTACCCAAACTGGAGCTAGTGTTCACATATGGCTTAAAAGAAATGGAACTAATGTAGATGAATCAGCAGGTAGAATAGGCCCTACCTCTAATAACTCATATGCTATTGCTGCTTGGAATTATGTAGATACTTTCACTTCAGGCTCATATGCTGAGATTGTTTATCAAAGTGATCAAACAAATACTCAATTCCAATATGTAGCAGCTACAGGTAATATTCCAGCTATTACTTCTATTATAGTAACAGTTACTCAAGTAGCTTAAAAATAAAATACAAATTTAAAGATAGGCTTGGGAAACCAGGCCTTCTTTGTTATATTATTTTATATGTATCAATCAGTTTACTACGATCATCAAACTTACACTTATCATCTTAGAGATGATAAACAAGGTTGGTTGGATTTTCAATTCCAACCTACATTTTGGAAACGAGTAGAAGAGTACCAAGATGGAGCTCAACCCATTCTAACTGGTGGTTGGGCTATACCTACTAAAAAATATGATAAGTATGATCCTGATTTATTAGAAAAGGATATTGATAAATCATTGCTCATACTACGAGAATTATATTATAAACAAGATGATGTTGTTCCTTTATGGCATAATATAGTTTATATTGACATTGAGATTGAAATAGGTGGTGCTTTGACTCCTGAATATATTCGTAGTGCACCTATGCCTATTACATCTATTGCTTTAATTGATGTAACTACTAAACAAAAGATATGTTTAATTGTTGATAAAACAGGCCAAATTCAAGAAACTAACCAAGATAGTAAACATATCATACCTTGTAAATCAGAAAAGGAATTAATAGGTAAGTTTTTATCCAAATTTGAAGAATTAGATCCTACAATATTAGTAGGTTATAATTCGGCTTACTTCGATATACCTTACCTATATTTCAGATTATCACAAGTTGTAGGCGAAGATGAAGTTAACCGTTTATCCCCACTTAAAAAGGTTCAATACAGTGATTTTAATGGTGAAAACCAAATTAAAATAGCTGGTGTTAATCATCTGGATTATATGTTACTTCATAAGAAGTACATTATGAAAGAAGAACCATCATACAAATTAGGTGACATTGGAACAAAATATGTTGACTTAGGTAAGATTGAATATGAAGGTAACTTAAACACATTATTCAGAGATGATATAAATGCATTTATTGATTATAACTTACGAGACGTTGAAATTATAGAGGCACTAGAGGCTAAACTTAAGTTCATCAATTTAACAATTATGATTTCTCACATTTGTAACATTCCATATGAAAGCATATATTGGAATACAGTTATGAATGAAGGAGCAATGTTAAAGTATTTGAAACGTGAAGGTATTATTTCACCAAATAAACCTACAACCCACAATCCTAATTTAAGAAACTTTAATGAAACATATGCTGGTGGATTTATCTTAGAACCTATACCAGGTCTATACTTTGATGTTATTGATTTGGACTTTACCTCACTATATCCTTCCATTATTAAATCACTTAATTTAGGTATTGAAACATTAGTAGGTAGGATTAAAGTAGATCATAGACCAACTTATGAACAAAATCATAGTCTAGAGAAACTTAAAGAACGAGATCCAAATGAAATTGTAACAATTGAAAAATTGAATAAGAAAACATATTCAATGTCTTCAAGTCAATTATCAATTGGTAAGTTAATTAAGATTATTGAGGATAATAAATTTACAATATCTGCTTCTGGAGCAATGTTTAGAACAGATGAACAAAGTGTTTGTTCTAAAATTCTACAAGGATGGTTTGAAAAACGAGAACATTATAGAGGTTTAAAGAAAAAAGCAGGTAAAGAGGAAAATTGGGATGATTACAAATTATATGACTTGTTCCAACATGCCTTTAAAATCTTACAAAACGCTATGTATGGCACTTATGCTAAATCAGGATGGAGATATACTGATGGTAGATTGATTTGTAGTGCTGCTATTACAAACAGTGGTCAAAGATTAACTCAAGATTCAATTGTATTTGTTAATGATAAATTAAACACTGAGTTAAAAACTAAAGACAAACAATTTATTTGTATTAGTGATACTGACTCTATGTATATTGTTTTAGGTGATTTGTTAAAACATAGATACCCTAACTATACACCTGAAGACAAAGACAAACATATACTAGAAATGGCCACTGAGATTCAAAATGAATCTAATAACTATCTAAACACTTTATGTCAAGTTGCCTTTAACATTGATCCAACTCAACATTACTTCCAGCTAAAACAAGAGGTAATAGCCAAGAGTATCTTGGTTACAGGTAAGAGAAGATATGCAATGTATGTTACTAATAAAGAAGGTATCGCTGTTGAAGAACTAGATATGAAAGGACTTGAATTAATGAAGTCCAATATGAATAAAATGTTTAAAAAGTTTGGTGAGAATTTTATTAAAAATGTTTTGTTTGGTAAAGATAAATCAGAAATTGATCAATCCATTATTGATTTCTATAAGTTATTAAAAACAACAGATCCTAGACAATTAGGTAAACCAATGGGGGTTAAACAAATTAGCTCTTATATTACACCTGCTCGTGCGGGAGAGATGTTTAGCGCGTTTAAACTAAAAGCTCCCGCTAATACTAAAGCTGCTGTTCGATATAATGACTTATTAAAATTCAAACGTTTTGATAAACAATTTGAATCTATTATTGAAGGTGATAAAATATTCATTATTAATTTAAAACCTAATCCCTATAAACTAGAGACAATAGGATTACCAAATGCTAAGGTACCTGAGGATATAGAGAAATTTGTTAAACAATTTATTGATGTAGATGAAATATTTGAATCATTATTATTAAATAAATTAAAAGAGTTATATATTGATTTAAAATGGGAATTTCCACCACTAAATCCAAATGTCAATAAATTTTTCTCATTCTCATAATATTTATTAACACATAAAATATTACAATTATGAAACTAATAAATTCTTGGACATCAACTAGAAAACAAAAAGACAAATTCGAATTCACACTTCGTGTTGGTAAATTAACTGTTTTCGAAATTAGCGTGGACATTTCATCAAAATCAACAAAACTGATATTCTTAAACATAGGAATGCAGTCTTAAGCTTGGCTTAGTAAAAAGGTTTTATTATATTAGGTTATATGACAAAATTAGAGTTACAATCTATTATTGAAAAATATCATCTTGACGGTCTAGTAGAAAATGTCAAGTGGATAATAAATAAAGACAAATCATTATCAATTGACTTTACATCTCCTTCAAGGGAGATGATAGGGTCAGTTGTATATAATGATTTTCCTTTGCCTGAATCTACTATAGGCATAAACAATACATCACAACTATACAAATTACTTAGTATTACTGAAGGTGATTTACAACTAGATTTGTCTAAAGAACAAAAAGTAATCACAAAATTACTTATCTCAGACAAACAATTTAGTCTTAATTATTCTTTAGCTGATATTTTAACTGTTCCTAAAGTAGGTAAATACACAGGTACTGAGGATTATGATATTGAAACTATATTAAATAATGATATTATAGGAGCATTAATTAAAGCTAAAAATGCTTCAAATAGTGAAAATGTAGTATTAGAATTAAATAGTGGAATAGCAGGTGATTTACAATTAGATTTTATTTTTAATGGTGATGTAGAATATGCTAATAAAGTTACATATACTATTAAAGAAATAACATCTAAAACATCAATTGGTTTTAATTTAAAATATAGTTCTGAATTATTAAAACAAATATTTGTTAACAATAAAGGAGCTGATTTAGGAAAATTATTTTTAAATTCAAATGGTTTAATGAAACTTGTATTTGAATATAAAGATTTAAAAAGTACCTATTACGTTGTAGCAAAAGAAATTTAATTTTATAAAAATAAGTTATGTCAACAAAAAAACAAGCGTTATCATCTTTAACATTGATTAAAGATCCACTTATTGAACCTTATTTCATAGGGAAAGATTCAAGTAGTTACACTATCTATGAATCTATGAAAATAGGAGCAAATAATAAAGGTCGTGGTCGCAAGACTCGAACAACAGAAGGTATCAAGCCTTTATCATTCCACACTAGTTTTGGTTCATGCTTATCAGCATTAGCAAAACTAAAAATCGAAAATCGTCCTGTCTATAATTCAATTTCAGAATATGTGGCTGAATGGAGACGAGTAAAAGAAGAAATCAATAACATAGTAAATATAGAAGAATAATGAAACAGTTAAAAGCAACATTTAACGCGGTTATAGTTAAACCTCGAGATGAGGAAGAAACTACATATGGAAATATTGTAGTACCGGATTTGGGTAAAGAAAAAGCACTTATTGGTACTATTGTATCTGTAGGACCAGGCCAATCATCATTTAGTGGAGATTTTATTCCTACAGTAATGAAAGTAGGAATGGAAGTAATGCTCCCAACAATGGGTCCTAATAAAATTGAATTAGAAGGACAAGAATATTGGGTGTGCCCTGAAAATCAAGTTTTAGCAATTATTGAAGATACAGAACAAAGTCAAATAACATTAGAAATTACTAACGGATAAATATGAGTAAAATTATAGAATTTGGGCCTGAGGCCAGAGAAAAATTAGTTAAAGGTATTGACAAATTAGCTAATGCAGTAACATCAACATTAGGTCCTAATGGACGAAATGTTGTTATTTCAAACAATCAAGGCTACCCACAGTCAACTAAAGATGGTGTGACAGTAGCTAAAAATATCTCACTTGAAGATCCAATTGAAGAATTGGGTGTACAACTTGTTAAACAAGCTGCTATCAAAACAGCAGACGGAGCAGGTGATGGTACAACTACTTCAACATTGTTGGCTCAAGAAATGGTTAAAAATGGTTTATCATCATTAAACCAAGGTGCAAACGCTGTTACTATTAAGCGAGACATTGATAAAGCAGTTAAAGAAGTAGTAATATCACTTCGTAAAGATATCTCACAAGATATTAGTTCTGAAGAACAACTTAAACAAGTAGCAACAATTTCTGCTAATAATGATCCTGAAGTAGGACAGTTAATTGCTACAGCGATGGAGAAAGTAGGTCGTGAAGGTGTTGTTTATATTGAAGAAGCAAAATCTGAAGACACATATCTTGAAACAGTAGAGGGTATGCAATTTGATAGAGGCTACAAATCTCACTTCTTTGTGACTGATAATAACACAATGACTTGTACTTTAGAGAATCCATTTATTTTAATTGCAGATAAAAAATTTCAGTCAATTAAAGAATTGTTACCTATCTTAGAAGGTATTGGAGCACAAAGTAGACCATTGCTTATTATAGCTGAAGACATTGATGGTGAGGCATTAGCAACATTGATTGTTAATAAAATGAGAGGCACAATTAAAGTATGTGCTGTAAAAGCTCCTGACTTTGGTGATCGTAGAAAACTTATTTTAGATGATATTGCTGTCTTGACAGGAGGTCAAGTATTTAGTACTGATAAGGGTATGAAGCTAGATAAGTTCAATTGGGACTGGTTTGGTCAAGCCCGATTAGTAACAGTAAATAAAGATCAAACAACTATTGTTGATGGAAAAGGACAGTCTGAAGGAATACAAACACGTATTGAAGAACTTCAACAGCAAATCGAAAAAGCAAAAACACCATTTGAAAAAGAAAAACTCCAAGAACGATTGGCGAAATTCGTCGGAGGAGTAGCTATTATTCACGTTGGTGGTAATACCGAAACTGAGATTAAAGAAAAGAAAGACCGTGTTGATGATGCGCTTCAAGCAACTAAAGCCGCAATTGAAGAAGGTATTGTACCTGGAGGCGGTGCAGCTCTAATTTACGCTCGTGAAGCAATCACTAACCGAGATACAATTGGTGGTAAGATTGTTTACAAAGCATGTTCAGCACCATTTATGAAAATTCTTACTAATGCTGGTTATGAAAAAGAAACAGCATTTGGATTAATAAATAACTTCAACCCAACTGATAATTGGAATGGTTATAATCTTGAAACCGAAGCATTTGTTAATATGAAAGAAGCAGGTATCATTGATCCATCTAAAGTAACAAGATGTGCTATTGAAAATGCAGCATCAGTAGCTGGAACAATTCTATTAACAGAATGCACTGTCGTAGATAAGCCTGAAGATAAAAAACAGGATGATATGATGGGCGGAATGGGAGGCATGTTCTAATGGTAGAAGAAAAAAACATATTGATCGCTAGGAGACAAGCTCCTGGTGATCAATGGTTTTTAGTTAATGATGAAAAGACTATATATAAATCATTAACTGAAACACTAGAAGCATATTATCAATACAGTACAGATAAGCCTCAAGCGTTCAGACTTGAACCACTAAAAGGAGAGTTATATGTTATTACTACAGGTGAAGTAGTATCTCCACCACCTAAAAAGTATAACATTTACGGAGATAGGTAATATGTATAATAAAATATTATTATGAGTAAAGAATTCTTAAAAATGCAGAAAACAGCTGGTTTAATCACTGAATCAGAGTATAAAGAAAAGTGCGAGTGTACTCTTAATGAATACCAAACAGATCTTTCTATTAAGCAAGAAGTATCTCATCCTGGGTCAAAAATTGATGTAAAATTATATAATGATGGGGCTGTTCAATTTTGTAAAGATAATAAAATGGTAACAGCGTTTAAATTTACCTTACCAAGTAGATCCGAAGAAGCATTTGGCCTAATTAAAAATTATTTTGAAAACAATCCAAATGATATTATTAATGAAAAAAATCTTTTAAGTGATATCTTTAAAAAGATTAAAGAATCTGAAAAAGAAGATATAAGATATATTGGGACTATACAGTATATAAACAGGAGTTATTCTAATGAATGTGGAGTAAAGGGGATACAACAAATATCTTGGGCTAGATAATAATAATCTTAAAAGAAATATATTAAAATTTGGCCTTCGGGCCATTTTTTATTATATTAGGTTATATGAAAGAAAATAGTTTATTTGTAGAAAAATATAGAAGCCAAACATTAGAAGACTATGTTGGTAATGAACAACTAAAACAAATTATTGGTAAATATATTGAAACCAATGATATTCAAAATCTTTTATTGTATGGTACACCTGGAACAGGTAAAACAACACTTGCCAAAATTATAGTTAATAATATTGACTGTGATTATCTATATATAAATGCATCAGATGAGAGAGGTATTGATACTATCCGAGATAAAGTACAAGGTTTTGCATCATCTGCTTCATTTAAACCACTTAAAGTTATTATATTAGATGAAGCTGATTTCTTAACAATTCAAGCTCAAGCATCACTTAGGAACATTATTGAGACTTATTCACGTACTACTCGATTCATTTTAACCTGTAATTATCTTGAGCGTATTATTGATCCTCTCCAATCCAGATGCCAAGTATTAAAGATTACTCCTCCATCTAAAAAAGAAACAGCACAACATGTAGCTAATATTTTAGAAACAGAAGATGTAAACTATGAAATATCTAATCTAGCATTAGTAGTTAATAAGTACTATCCTGACATCAGAAAAATACTTAACACATGCCAGACTAATATTATTGAAAATACTCTTAAAATAGATGAATCAATACTAATATCAGGTTATAAAGACAAGTTGCTTAAAGAACTTAAATCACCTAATAAATCTAGTTTTAAAAATATTAGACAAATAATTGCTGACTCCAATATTGAGGATTTTGAAGATGTATTTAGATTCTTATATGATAGTATGGATGAATATGTGAAAGATGATATGAATAAGGGGATTATCACTATTACTATAGAAGAGTATATGTTCCACGCCAATTTTAGAATAGACAAAGAAATCAACACCTGTGCATTAATAGCTAAAATTTTACAAGTTATATGAATAAACAACAACAACAATTAAATGTCAACATTGACATTAAGGCTACTCAGCCTATCACAGCTCCAAATGGTAATCAAGTATTTACTGAGGGAGTAATTTTAAGAAAAGTATCTAAATTCGTAGCAGGTACACCTGAAGATGCAATTATACCAGTACCTTGTTTTTTTGATCCAACAAATGGACAAGTATTGATTGAAATGCTTCCTAAAGAATTAAGAGAAGAGTATGAAACATACAACCAAGAAAGAAGTAAGTAAAAAATTAACTATTTTTGATTGGTTGAAGGAAATAACCTACAACAAGTCACCATGGAATTCATTTACTGAGGAAGACAAAGAATCATTTAACCCATATATGATTCATCGATTCCTCAGTATGAATCCTGACTATGTGGACTTTGTAAACACTGTACAAACAGTTCCATATACTAATAAAGAAAGAGTATATAATATATATTTATATACGATACCTAAAAAAGATATGTGGTTAAAATATATTAAATCAACTAAAACTAAGAGACAAGAGGCTATGCTTAAGCATATTGCTACTTATTATGAGTGCTCTTTAGGTGAAGCTGAAGAATATGCTGACATATTAAAAGATACAGGTGTTAAAAGTATCTTAAAACAATTAGGTGTTGACGATAAAGAAATTAAAAAGTTATTAAAATAATGGACAGTATTGTAAGCTCAATTATAAAGCAGTTTGAAGAACGAAGCATTAAAGGTAAAGAAAAATACGGCACTGACTTAGACAGAAAAGATTTAACTTTACTAGAATGGATTGAACATGCTAAACAAGAACACATGGATGCTATCTTGTATTTAGAAAAAATCAAACACGAAATACTACAAGGTGAAAGTCCCATCGATTGTTAAAAGAATACAAAGCTATACTCCACAAGAAGTAAACTACGCTTTCCAAAAGAATATATCTTATAGCCAGTTCTCTATTTTTAAAGAATGTCCTCATAAATGGGAATTACTTTATAAAGATGGATTACAACAATATACTTCAACTATCCATACAGTATTTGGAACTGCAATGCATGAAGCATTACAGCACTATATAACAATAATGTTTGAACAAAGTGCTGCTGAAGCTGATAGATTTAATGTAGAAGAATATTTTGAAGAACGATTTAGAGAAACATATTTAAAAGAATACAAATCTAATAGTAGTACTCATTTTAGTTCATCAGTTGAGATGAGAGAATTTTTTGATGATGGAATAGCTATTATTAATTTCTTTAAGAAAAAACGAGGACAATACTTTAGTAAACGAGGATGGTTTTTAGTAGCATGTGAACTACCTATAGTAATAGTACCAGATAACAAATTTAAAAATGTGTTATACAAAGGTTATCTTGATTTGGTATTATATCATGAACCTACAAATACATTTAAGATAATCGACTTTAAAACATCTACTAGGGGATGGAATGATAAGACTAAGAAAGATGAAGGTAAACAATTTCAATTAATACTTTATAAAAATGGCTTTAGTAAGCAATTTGATATTCCTGAAGATAATATTGAGGTTGAGTTTTTTATCTTAAAAAGAAAAATATGGGAAGAAAGTGAATTTCCTCAAAGTAGAATTCAAGAATTTGCTCCACCAAGTGGAAAAATTAAGATGAAAAAAGCAGTCACTGCTTTAAATGAATTTATAGAACATAGTTTTAATCAAGATGGAACTTATAAGGATAATAAATATCCTATAACAGTCAATGAAAATTGCAAATACTGTCCATTTAATGATAAAAGAGATTTATGTTCTAAATAATTCTTATATATTTATATACAAAAATAATGTTATGAAAAATCAACATACGACTTCTGTTAAAATAGATGAAACGTTATGGGAAGATTTTAAAGTAAGTTGTGTTAAACATAAATTTTCTTTACAAAAGCTTGCCGAGCGCACAATTCATTTATATCTTACAGACGAAGAATTTAGAAAATCAATTCACAATCACAATAAATTAGAACGATAAACAGTTTTATGAATTCAAGTTTTGCGTATTTACCTCAAAATGAGAGGAAAAA
>Ga0315907_10003893_pt1 | contig 17116 bp, 15 predicted proteins | sample LakEriMetagenome_3_FD_203525 | JGI IMG/M metagenome (GOLD analysis project Ga0315907, IMG submission 203525) | Freshwater fungal communities from buoy surface, Lake Erie, Ohio, United States - Buoy 12 MA123 | ecosystem: Environmental > Aquatic > Freshwater > Lake > Lake biofilm | place: USA... | reverse complement strand
TATTTCAATATCTTCAGTGTTCAGCCACCCATCTGTATCTTTTCACCCTCAAGACGTCTTCGCGATAATACCACTAAGCATACTCTGGATAATATTTTGGAGATTCCTGAATGTGTAATCAATATCGTGAGTTATGATATGGTTGGACAAACATCTTTAGCGAGTTGTGAATATCCTCAGGGGGTGAATGAATTTGAAAAGGCTGGTTTTACTATGCTTGCATCAGAGGTGGTCAAACCTCCACGGGTTACAGAATCACCAGTTCAACTAGAATGCAAAATCAATCAAGTGATTCCATTGGGTGAAAAAGCAGGTTCGGGAAATCTAGTAGTAGCCGAGATCTTACGTATTCATCTCTCTGAAAAAATTTTAGATGCAAATGGTAATGTAGATCAGCATGCTCTTGATCTTGTAGCGCGATTGGGCGGGAATTGGTATGCCCGAATCAATAAGGACTCATTATTCCAATTGGAAAAACCAAATGAGAAAATTGGCATGGGCTTTGATCGATTACCTAAATCCCTTTACCATGCCGATTGGCTTACACAAAATGAAAAAGCTAAACTAGCTAATCTACATGATCCTCCTTCAAAAGACGAAGCCTACAAGTTGGTTGAGCCGGAATGGTTAGAAAAATTGAATAAAAATACTAGCCATGAAGTATATGCTCAAATAAAGTTATTACTTCAGCAAGGGGATATTTTAAAGGCTTGGTGTCTGGCAGTTCAGCTATCCTGAATTAATGAAATTCAAGTTTACGATCAATGATGGAAAGCCCATCTTTGATCAGTTTTGATTGATCAGGATTGGCTAATAACTTATTTTCAAGATATGATCTAACTTCCCAGTAAAGCATACTACATTCTGGTTTCGTTGCGGTAATTTCAGCAATCTCCATAGCTCCCAACCAGTCATCAGTAAAATTTTCTTGTAATACATTCCAAACTGCACTTAACGCTTCTATCTTTTCTTTCCCTTCCCGGATATTCCGGATCCTTCCAATTAAGTTATGGTATTGTAAGTCTTTTTGGGTATAACAGATGCGTTCTGTTTTTTTACCTGACAAATGCAATCCATCATCGAATAACATTTTATCTGCAGAACCACTAAAAACTGAAGGTATAGCAGAACCCACGATCAATTTCAATTCACCTTCTTTTTTAGTAAAGAGGATCTTACCATTTGCTGTAACAATATCTACAAAGTCAAAATGTATTTGCTCTAATGTACTAGTGAAATATATAATGGAATTGATTTTCCCATTGATAATGGTGCCATTGGAAAGCGTAAAGGAGCAGATGGCATCTTCCTTAATACCTAATTCGGATAGTGCAGTATGGTCCAGCTGATCTAGTGGTAATCGGGTATCTTTTATTTTTCCAATCAGTATTCTGCACCCTAGTTTAAATTGATCGGGTCCAAAATGGATCAAGGCCTTATCGTTTCTGCATAATGCTGATGGTCCTTTTGTACTTATCCATTGTACACCAAATCCCGGATCGATATCAAACGCACTTACTTGTCCGCATACTTGAAGGCCATTGTGTAATACTATAGTACAGATCTGTTCTGAGGCTATAGCTTTTTCTAGGCCACTTACTCCACCGGTTGTCATCGCCATACTAGACTCGAAAGTGTACAATACATCAAGTAGATTTTCAAATGTTGGGGTAACGAATAATTGCGGTTGAGGTTTCGTAATATCGTAGGCGTAGTTGATCGCATCAATGGTATAGGGAATCTTTTTCACTTCAGGTCTCATACAGGATGCACTTTCGCCGATCGATGATAATAAACCTGCGCCATAGATTTTAGGGTTATTAAGTGGCCCTATCAACCCATATTCAACTGTCCACCATTGTAATCTACTGAGTAAGGCCATTTCAGAAGGCTCACCCATATTTTGCTGACATTCTTCTAATTTATTTTCTGCGGCCCTAACTTCAGCAGGGTCAGCATTGGGCGTTTCTTTCAAAATGGATAAAGCTCGAATCGCTTCATAAAGTTCATGGTCCTGTCTAGAAAACATTGCTTTTGTTCCAACTGCACCAAGGTGACTTAAGAATCGATTATAATGGACATCACTGATGATCGGTGCGTGTCCGGCAGATTCATGAATTATATCCGGGGCAGGCGTATATTCAATATGATCGAGAGTTCGAATATCTGCAGCTATTACCAATACCCGCCACGCCTGGTATTCCATAAATGCTGCGGGGGGAATGAAACCATCAACGGTGACGGCGCCCCAGCCAATGTCAGAAAGTGCATCATTGATTTCCTGAAGTGATGGAATTTTTTCAATAGTCAGACCTGCTTTTTTCAAGCCTGGGATATAGGGGTAATAAGCTGCATCTTTGAGGTAGCTGTAGTTTTGTCGCATCACATAGCGCCAGAGTGCATGGTCAACAGGTGTGTATCGATCATATTCCTGATCAACAATGTATTTCTTAAGATGTTCAGGGAGTCGTTTAACTTGTTCGTTATTGAAATCCTGAATATGGATCATAGCAAATTAATTAAATGATATAATTCCAATTGTGTGTATCTGCTGCTTGTCCGGTTCTGATCTTATTCAATAAAGCATAAGCCTTGATTTGAAATGATTCACTACTGGGCGCAGGTATGTTGTAATCTTTATCTCCGATGCGGATCAGTGCAACAGGGGCAACCACTGCTGCAGTCCCGGTTCCAAAAATTTCCGTTACCCGCCCGTCTTTAAGATATGATTCCAATTCATCAACGGAGATTTTTCTTTCTTCAACGATAATACCCAGATCTTTGGCAATCGTCAGAACGGAATCACGGGTGATGCCATCTAGAATAGCTGTATTCAACACAGGTGTAATGAGTTTACCATCTACCATGAACATGATATTCATCATTCCTGCTTCGTCAATGAATTTATGTTCACTTGCATCCGTCCATATCACTTGATCAAAACCCTGTTCTACAGCTTTTTTCACTGGATAAAAACTGCTTCCATAATTCCCTGCACATTTTGCATAACCAGTACCTCCTTCAGCTGTTCTGGTAAATTCCGTTTCTACTTTCAATTTGAAGGGCTTGCCAAAATATTTTCCAGAGGGGCTGGCGAGAATCATGAAATGGTAGCGATCAGAGATTTTAATTTTTAATCTTGATTCTGATGCGAAACAGAAGGGCCTTATGTATAGTGAAGTTTCCGGAGCACCTGGTATCCATTGTTGATCGATTCGTAAAAGTGTAGTGAGTGCGTCAAAGAATAAATCTTTTGGAACCTCTGGCATACACATTCTATCGAGTGATCTATTCAATCGAACGAGATGTTTTTCAGGTCGAAAAACTGAAATTCTTCCATCTTGCATCCTGAATGCTTTCATGCCTTCAAATACGGATTGTCCGTAGTGCAGTGCAAGCATGGCAGGAGATATTTCAAGATTCCCAAATGGGATAATACGTGGGTTTGTCCACTCACCGTTTTCATATTCCGCACAAAACATATGATCGGTACAGTCTTTCCCAAATTCCGGATTGGTAAAATCAACGGAATGGATACGAGATGAGGTCGTAAGCTTTTGATTAATTACCATCATTGAGTTAGGATTTACGTATGGCTTACCATTAAAGGGGGCAAATTAGGCCAAATTCTTTTTACTTACCCAATATTTAACTAACAATTGTTAGTTTTTTTTATAAAAGTAAGATATTATTTAGTTCATAAAACCCATAAAGACATATAAAAAGTACTAAAAAATAATCTAATAAAAGCTTATCTTTAAACGAGCTAATACACCTAATATGAAATTATAACCTTTAAAGCGATTTGATCTTATGAAAAGTATTATTCTAAATTTAGCCATTTTATTAAGTGCATCAATCATTAGTTGCAATACATCATCTACACAATCTAAAGAAGTAAAAGTTGATGAAACAAAGCTAAGCGATTCATTGAACAAATCAGAAACTTTTGATTCTTCTGCATATAAATTAGAAATCAAGTTGTTTAAGCACTCAGGATTAGATTTTGATGCTGAAGGATTCTGTGTAAATGGCAGATTAGCCGATAAAGAAAGGATTACTGAGGTAAAATCAATCGGTGAAGAGAAGGTAGTTAATTGTTCTGAAGGCAATTATATTCAGAGAATAGTTTTTAAAGGAAATGCTACAGGAGTTGCTTTACTTTTCTTTGATAAAAACGGTAAAGAATTATTTAAAAGTGAAAATGTAAAAATTGAAAACTCTGTTTCATTTTCAGGCATAAATCATTTTTGTGACGATTCTGGTCTTGACAAGAAAAAAAAGGAGGCTGATTTTGCTGATTGGTTTGAGTATGCTGCCAAAGTTCAAATAGTATATAAAGGACAGATTATAAAAGAATTAAGTTGGAAAAACAATGGTTGGTTTCGTCAAGCTGAAGGTTTTGAAGAGGGCCAGTGATATAATTTTATTTTAAAAGATTAAAATTTTAATAAATGAGAATCAAATTAGCTATTTTTCTTGTTTATTTTTTTCTAAATAATTCTTGTGTAAATAATTCAAAAGTTGATTATGAATATGATGAGAAACCTAACTATATTAATTGCAACAATGTCAAATTTCAATTTTTAAATTATGTTAAAAGTAATATAGATGAAATATTACCGATCTTAATAAGAGAGCTTAAAAGATCTGAAAAGGATGATGAATTAAATACTCAGCGTGTCATGGATGGAATTCAGTCTTTATCCTTTATGAATCAATGGGAGAAATACGAAACAGTATTAAAAGATAATTGCCCAGAAACGCATCAGAAATTTCAAGAAGAAGTCTCCTTCATTTTTTTAACAGAACTTGCAAGGAGTTCAGAATTTCATTAGCATTTTTTTACTATTGTAATTTATGTATAATTTTTTAAAATAATTTATGCTAAGTTTCAGAATAGTTTCAAATCTTTATATTATTCACTTTCTAATTATTTGCCATGCATAGATCTTCCTCTGATAAATGGTTTGGTGGTGTTCTTGGTGGTATTGCTCAAACGTTGGGTGTTAGTTCTGCTTTACTTAGGATAGTTTTTATTATTCTTTTTTTTGGTATTGGGGGCCTATCGTTTGGAATAGCCTGGGGGGCGGTTATCATAATTTACTTTCTATGTTGGATGATCTTGCCAAGAGGTTTCTAGCAGAGCTAGTCCCACATAAATATTCTTTTTTCCCAAGTAGTTTCATAGCTTAAGCCACTAATGGAAGTGTAATATCTTACTTTGGCATCATCAATCTTTTTTTGAAATCCCTTCTCTCTACATTTTTTTAATAGATCAATTTTATTTTTTTCCCATATATTCTTAAAACTTTCTTTGCTTTTCAACTGGGATAATGAAATAAGGTCTGAAGTAAATAATAAAAGTTTTTCAGGGGTTCTGCCTGTATTAAAATAAAAGTCACCTAGTCTTTCTTTGGCACCATTTGGGTATTTTTTTACAAAAGGTAAAAAATATATATAATACATAGTAATAGCCTCTTCAATTGTTTTAGGTCTGTTATTAGCAAATTGATCCCCTGTATATCCCCAGTATTGGACCCCTGTGCCTATGGGTGAACCGCAGCAGGATTCATAGTTTAGGATTTTCAAGATCCATTCAGTATCAGGATGTTTTTTCTTAGAATTAGATAACTCTTCAAATGATACTTGGGAGTTAAAATGGCAACTTCCGAAAGGGGAAATCAGTATTAGTGTAATAAATGAATTTATAAATAATTTATTACAAAAAGAAACTTTCTTATTCATCAGAAATATAACAAAGCATACTCCATTAACTATTGACTATATGTTTAATGGAGTGCATATATCACTTATTTACTTTGACTATCTTTATTAGTAAGTAATGCCATCATTTGTTTCATTGTTTTGTCCATTCCATCTGCACTGCCATCCAGGAAGATAACATTTCCTTTTCCGTATTCAGCAAAGTTTTTAATGGCCTCAGTCCACATACTGAATAAGATTACATTAGTATCTAGGTTTGCCTGTTTCATTTCTTCTGCAGCTTCCGACATACCACGAGCTACTTCCTGTCTGAATAATGCCACACCCTGTCCTCTTAATTGAGCAGCCTCTTTTTCAGCCTGTGCAGAGATCTTTATAGCATTGCCCTCTGCTTCAGCCGCTTTTGTTTTAGTGATGAGTAAGGCCTGACCTTCATTTTCCGCTGCTGCTTTTAAATTATTACTGGCTACCACGCGACTCATACTTTCCATAATCTGCTGATCGAAAGTGATATCGTTCATTTGGAGATCCTGAAGATGATATCCCCAATCTTCCAAACTATGGTCGATCTGCTCCTTCACATAATCCACGATTTCTCTTCTGGCAGTTAAGATTTCCGCTTGCTTTTTTGTGGCTACATAGGCACGGATACTGCCTTCAACTGTTCTGACAAGTGCCTGCATGAAATCTTTATTACTGATAAATTTAAATGCTACTTTTTTCATAGTTTCTTCATCTGCATTTTGAACAGAATAAAGGATCATGCTTTTGAAATAAACATTAGCTTGGTCTATCGTTACTGCCTGAAATTCTAATTCAATACTCTGATTTTGGATACTTATCCTTTTAAAAACGGTTTCAATGAACGGAATTTTAAAGCGTAATCCCGGGTTAAGCACTCGTCTGTATTTGCCAAACATAGTAATAATAGCTACAGACCCCTGATTAACGGTAAGAAGTCCAGAAAATACAAAAAGGGCGGAAAGGCCAAGTAAAATATACGTACTATACATATCTATGCATTTTAGAATAGTAAGATAAGGTAATACTGTTTAAGGTTGCCTTATAATACCCTAAATTTATTAACAAATCTTACTTTAGCACTCAATAAAACTTTCCATTATGGTTAATAAGTTCGGTTCAACAATGCGCGTAGTGCATAGATATCTTGGTTTTTTTCTTGCCGGCATCATGGCTGTTTATGCCGTTAGTGGCATGGTGATGATTTTTCGTGATACTGATTTTTTAAAACAGGAAAATTCATATAAAAAAACGGAAAAACCTGGATTATCTGATGAGCAATTAGGCAAAGCACTTGCCATCAAAGAATTACGATTCAGCTCTGTTGAAGGCGATATAGCTGTGTTTAAAGAAGGAACGTACAATAAAGTTACTGGGGTTGCAGAATATAAAGTAAAAGAGTTGCCCGTTGTGCTTAATAAGATGACAAAACTCCATAAGGCAAAATCTAAGGAACCACTCTTCTTTCTAAATTTATTTTTTGGAACCTCATTATTATTCTTTGTACTTTCCTCTTTCTGGATGTTTATGCCTCAAACAGCAATCTTTAAAAAAGGAATGTATTTCACGATAGCCGGGATACTTTTAACCTTGCTCCTTTTATTTAGGTAAGCGTTTCTTTTTTACCATTCTAACCAATCGAGGGTAAGCCCAGTAGGTTAGTTTCGTAGAAAGTATTCCAATTCCCGCTCCAGCTACAATATCGCTAAACCAGTGCCGATTGTGTTGCATGCGCAAATAACCGGTGGTTGCAGCCGCTACATATCCTGAAGCGGCTAGCCATTTATTGCGATGTTTATATTCCTGCCAGAGGAATTCTGCATTGACAAAAGCCATCGAGGTATGTCCACTAGGAAAAGAGGAATATTCTGATCCATCTGGACGTAAGCGATTTGACAAAATCTTGGTAGGTCGTACAATTGCATTCATCACAATTTGTGAAACCGCTAAATGTATCGTTTGATCTTTCCAGTTATTTTTTCCTTTAATTCCAAATAAATCAAGGCCGAGGACAGTAATGGCAGGAGTGTATTGTAATATGTGATCAATAGTTTGATTTGTTTTTACAGGGGATTTATTGATAGAAGTGAACCATTCTGTATCAATTTTTCGAATCGGGTGAAAAAAAAATGAAGACACACCATATACAGTAAAAATTCCAGGAGCTACCAAAGATGATTTTTGCCATCGAGGAACTGGGTTTATGGAATCTATTTGGGCATATGAAGGTTCTAGGATCTTTATAAAGATCAATATTAAACATAATATTCTAAGATTCATTTGTATCAAAATAGATTTATCATGTGAGTTTTGAAAATTCAATTTTCATTATTTATGGAAGCATAAAATCAGCATTATAAGGAATATTTCTCAGCTTTATTTTTTACTATTTTTTTTAATAAACTATATATTTAATAATCCAGCCTTATATAAAGTATTCACCGGCTTGTTATCCCAGAATAATTCAAAATGTTCAAAGCCAGACTTTTCATAGCCCTCTTTAATTTTTTGTATGGATAATGGCTGTTCTAATTTTGGGAGTAGATCAATCAGCCAATTACCTCTTGCAGGATCTACACTAATATTTAATTTACCACTAAGAGTTTGAAAAGTGATCGACATCACTTCCCATTTTTGCCCTTTTTTGGATTTCTGATGAATTTCAATAGATGGGGTACTTCCTATCCATATATATTTACTATTCGGATTGGTTACTAACTCAGGTTCCGCTATGGCATTCCGAATCACATTGGGTTGAACTGAAGTTTTTGGCACCGAAAAATCAAACCATTTTTGAAGGGGAAAATCCAAGCACGCACCATGCATAAAATTTAATAGTGCTTTCTTTAATCCAAATCCAAACTGATCATGATTAGTACCCGTAAGATCAATATGAAGGATATCATTATTGGCGAAACTGCCTATTTTGTCATTCAGCTTTTTGACTTTGAATTTCGATGGTTCTAACCCAACCGGGCTATGTGCAGTCATGGTAAACAAATGCCAGAAGCCGGATTTCAATACACCCGTATCAAATAATTGTCTCACCATTTCTAAGGAATCAATCGTTTCCTGTTCAGTCTGTGTTGGAAACCCATACATTAGATAGGCATGCACCATAATCCCGGATTCGGTAAAGTTTCGACAAACCTTTGCTACCTGCTCAACGGTTATGCCTTTATCAATGAGCTTTAACAATCGATCTGAGGCCACTTCTAATCCACCGCTCACGGCAATACAGCCTGATGCGCTCAATAGTAAGCACAAATCTCTGGTAAAGCTTTTTTCAAATCGTACATTAGTCCACCAGCTTACGATCAGTTTACGTTTAATGATTTCCAGGGCTACAGATTTCATAAGTGAAGGTGGAGCAGCTTCATCAACAAAATGAAATCCATTTTCTCCAGTATGTGCGATCAGTTCCTCCATTCGATCTACGATCAGTGAAGCGGCAACAGGTTCATAAATTTTGATATAATCCAGCGAAATATCACAAAAGGTACATTTACCCCAATAACATCCATGTGCCATCGTAAGTTTATTCCATCTGCCATCACTCCACAAGCTATGCATTGGATTGGCGATTTCGATCGCCGAAATATATTGATCTAAAAGCAGATTACTATAATCTGGTGTACCGATTTCACTTTGTTTATAATCGCTGCAAGAGGAATCATTGATGTATTCCACTTTGCCATTAGTTCTTAAAAAAGTTCTTTTTAAAGTTGATGTTTCTCTTTTTCCCTGAATATGTTCCCATAGTAATTCGATGGGCCGTTCACCATCATCTAAAGTGATGAAGTCATAGTATTCAAATACACGTGGATCCGTCAGTGAACGCAGTTCTGTATTCGCAAAGCCACCACCCATAGCAACTTTTATAGTAGGATATTGTTGTTTGATCCATTGTCCACAGCGTAAAGAGGAGTAGAGATTTCCGGGGAAGGGTACAGAAAGCGCCACTAAGGAAGGCTTTATATCATGAATCTTTTTTTTCAATAACTCGATCAAGATCTGATCTATGAACGTGTAAGATTTTTGTAACGCATCATGAAGTTCATCGAAACTATTTGCAGATCGCCCCAGCTTCTCAGCATATCTGCTGAATCCAAAATGTTCATCTACCGTTTCTTTAATCAAATCACTTACATCCTCGAGGTAAAGCGTTGCTAAATGTTTGGCTTTATCCTGAACACCCATATTTCCAAAAGCCCATTGTAGGTCCTCAGCCTGTTCAAATCGTGAAGCCTCAGGTAAAAATCGACGTCCTGCAATCCGATTAGCTAAAGTTGGTTTCTTGCTTTGTAAAAAAGCAACGACCTCATCTATTGTTTGCAGATATGAATCACGCATGTGTAAGATGCGTTGGCTATTTTCAGTGAGTTCAATATTGTTAGAATCAATCTCAGTAAAAAGCCGGGCAAGCCCCTTTTTCGAGAATATCTCCAATGTTACTTCTATACCTAAGTCAGCCTGGAAGGCAGGTATCCCTTTTGTTTTTAAAAAACCTTTGAGATAGGCAGTTGCCGGGTAAGGCGTATTGAGCTGGGTAAAAGGAGGAGTTATTAAAAGTATTGGCAATGATCACATTTGAAGCCTCAAATGTAGTGATTGGTGTTTGGTGATCAGAGGTTTTATAGGGTGTTTTTTAATTAATGGGTTAACTAATTAGGAAATTAGCTCATGCGAAGGGGAACATTTCTCTTTCTATGTTGTTTATGAAGTAAATTTGCAACGAAAAAATATTCAAATCATATGGGAAACAATGCAGCGGGGGATATTAGCAAATGTCCTTTTCACAACGGAACACTCAATATGAGTGTGGGTAGTGGTACAACGAATCGTGATTGGTGGCCAAACCAGCTTAAACTCAACATTCTTCGTCAGCATTCGGAGTTATCCAATCCAATGGATCGTTCTTTCAATTATGCAAAAGAATTCAAAAGTCTTGACCTGGTTCAGGTGAAAAAAGATATTGAGCAAGTTTTAACTACATCTCAAGATTGGTGGCCTGCAGATTACGGACATTATGGTCCATTTATGATCCGTATGGCTTGGCATAGTGCGGGTACTTATCGTACCACGGATGGACGTGGTGGTGCAGGCACGGGAACGCAGCGTTTCGCTCCGTTAAATAGTTGGCCAGATAATACAAATCTGGATAAAGCTCGTTTGCTGTTGTGGCCAGTTAAAAAGAAATATGGTCAAAAATTATCTTGGGCTGATCTGATGATTCTGGCAGGGAATGTAGCCTTGGAGTCAATGGGTTTCAAAACCTTCGGATTTGCTGGTGGACGTGCAGATGTGTGGGAGCCGGAGGAAGATATCTATTGGGGTAAAGAAACAGAGTGGTTGGGTGATAAGCGCTACGCGGGCGACCGAGATCTGGAACATCCTTTAGCAGCAGTTCAAATGGGGTTGATTTATGTAAATCCAGAAGGACCTAACGGTAATCCCGATCCTATAGCGGCTGCTCGTGACATCCGTGAAACATTTGCACGTATGGCAATGAATGATGAAGAAACGGTAGCCCTGATTGCCGGCGGTCATACATTCGGTAAGACTCATGGTGCGGCTGATCCTTCAAAATATGTAGGTCGTGAACCTGCTGGTGCTAGCATTGAAGAGCAAAGTATGGGATGGAAAAATTCGTTTGGTACAGGTAATGGAGAATTTACGATCACTTCAGGTTTAGAGGGTGCCTGGACCACCACACCTGCCCACTGGAGTCATAATTATTTTGAGCATTTATTCGGGTATGAGTGGGAATTGACCAAAAGTCCTGCAGGGGCACATCAATGGAAACCAAAGAATGGTGCAGGAGCTGGCACAGTGCCTGACGCACATAATCCCGCAAAAAGTCATGCACCTACGATGCTGACCACTGACCTTGCCCTTCGTATGGATCCGGCTTATGAAAAGGTCTCTCGTCATTTCTATGAGCATCCGGAAGCTTTTGCTGATGCATTTGCTCGTGCCTGGTTCAAACTAACGCACCGTGATATGGGCCCGCGCGCTCGCTATCTCGGTCCGGAAGTGCCTGCTGAAGAACTGATCTGGCAAGATCCAATTCCTGCTGTTGACCACAAGCTGGTCGATGTTCATGATATGGCTACATTAAAATCAAAAGTGCTAGCATCTGGATTATCCGTTGCTCATTTTGTAACCACTGCCTGGGCGTCAGCTTCTACTTTTCGGGGTTCTGATATGCGGGGCGGAGCAAATGGTGCTCGTATTCGTTTAGCTCCTCAAAAATTCTGGGAAGCAAATAATCCGGTTGAATTGGCTAATGTACTATCCGTATTAGAGCGTATTCAAAAAGAATTCAATGCAACCGGTAAGACTATATCTATAGCTGACTTGATCGTTCTGGCAGGATGTGCTGCTATAGAAAAGGCTGCAAAAGATGGTGGTGTGACTGTAACCGTTCCATTTACTCCTGGCCGCATGGATGCATCACAGGAACAAACGGATGTTGAATCATTCAAAGTATTGGAACCATTGGCTGATGGCTTCCGTAATTATAGCAAGAAAAATTATGGCGCCATTGGAGAGCAATTGTTGATCGATAAGGCACAATTATTAACGCTTACTGCTCCTGAAATGACAGCACTGGTAGGAGGGATGAGAGCATTGAATGCAAACTTTGATCACTCCAATCATGGTATATTCACAGACAGACCTGGTGTGCTTAGCCATGACTTCTTTGTGAACCTATTAGATTTTCAAACGACCTGGAAAGCAGTGAATGATCATCAGGATCTCTTTGAAGGAACAGATCGTTCATCTGGTAAGGTAAAGTGGACAGCAACTCGTGTTGATCTGATCTTCGGTTCAAATTCAGAATTACGTGCGATCGCAGAAGTTTATGCGTGCGAAGATGGTAATGAGAAGTTCGTACATGATTTTGTTGCTGCATGGAACAAGGTGATGAATTTAGATCGATTTGATCTTAAGTAATTACTTAAAGAGTTGTTAATAGAAAGTGGCTTCAAAAGAAGCCACTTTTTTATTTGATTAAAAGTTTCTTAAAGTTTTGTTTACTATTGGTATTGGTTAGTAATTTGCATTAATTTTAATACATGATTAGAATTCTTATTTTAGTTCTGATATCTTTTTCTGCTTCAGCTCAATATTGGACATCAGAAGAATTTAATGCTGCAAATACAGCATCAAATATATCTTTTCTTACCACAGAAGAAAAAGATATAATTAGGTATATTAATTTGGCACGAATGTTTCCTTCAAAATTTGCAGATTTAGAAGTAAAAAACTATTTAGGGCCGAAAGAGTTTGGAGATTATTTGGAAGATTCGGAATATAAAGAGAGTTTATATAGACAATTACAGAATTTAAGACCACTACCACCATTGAATTTCGATAGGGAAATGTTCGAATTGGCTAAATGTTTTGCTTTGGAATCAGGTCAAAGTGGTTATGTAGGTCACAACAGAAGGGATTGTACCCAGGGCAATATGATGGGGGAATGTTGTGACTATGGGCACAATAAAGGAAAAGATATTGCACTGTCTTTATTAATTGATCATGATGTGCCTTCTCTTGGACACAGACAAATCTGTTTAAGTAATAGATATAGAGTTGTTGGAATAAAAATTAGCCCACACCAACGTTATCGGTTTTGTGCTGTATTAGATTTCCGTTGATATATTATTCTGATATAAACGTAAACATCCATTTGCCGGGACTTTTCCAATTAGAGCCGACTCAATGCACCAACTGCCTGCAATCTGGAAATATCAAAAAATCCAATTCTACATAGTAAGATAGTCGGTTGAGCTAAAACTGCCATCGTGAGCGATAATAGTGGAATGATCAAACGAATATTCATCAGAAAGTACTAATTTAAATAGTCAGGTATATTGATCGTAATAAAATTACAACATGAAAGGGAAAATTATTTTGCTATTGTTGGTCATATCCATGCAATCAATGGCACAAGAAGAAGTGTTGTATGTTCCAAATATTCAAACAGACTTCATTCCAGATGGTAAAGCAAGTAATGAACATTGGCAATCATCGTCATGGATCCTTATGCCTAAAATCGATACGATATACACGCCCTATACAACCCGATTTAAGGTTTTATATTCAACTAAGGGTATGTATGTTTTTTTTGAAGGAACTGATACTAAAGTAACCTCATCATATCGGAAAGATTTTTCAGATATGTATAAGGCTGATGTATTTGAAGTATTTCTCCATCCTCAACCGGAAATGCCTCTTTATTTTGAATACGAGATCAACCCATTCAATAAAGAACTTGTATTGTTGATACCGAATTTAAGAAAAGGGATTGCTGGTTGGCAACCATGGCATTATACGGGTGCAAAAAAAACGATTAAAAAAGTCCATATACAAAGAGAGAATGGGAAGATGACGGGTTGGTCTGCAGAAGTTTTTATTCCATTTTCCTTATTATCTCCTTTAGAAAATAATCCCCCAAAAAAAGGAACAACGTGGAAGGGGACTTTTTGCAGATTAGATTATGACTCTGGCAAAATGATCAAGTGGTCGTGGGCGCCCATCAAAGTTGGGTTTCATGAGTATAAAAACTATTGGACGATAGTTTTTGATTAATTACCAGGTCCTCTTCTCCAAAAATTTCTCGAGTTCAGTTTTGGAATATTGAGGTTCTTCAGGATGTTTTTTGATCCAATCTATGAAGGCAGATTTTATTTCCTCTGTCCACTGATTATCAATTTGTCCTGCATTGAATCGATTTGTTCCCAGCATATCTTTTGAGAAACGATCTCTAACGGAGATAAATTCAGCAGTAGAAATTACCTTTTCCGCCAAATGTGCCGGGATGAACAATACTCCTTCACGTTCTGAGATTACCAGATCGCCAGGCATCACAATAGCTTTACCTATTCTAATAGGTGTATTTAGTCCTGCCAGAACAACTTCTTCAAGAAATGAAGGATGGAAGTCCCTTACAAAGGCATTGAAACCTTTGATTTTTGCTAATCCGGAAAGATCTCTTGCGGCTCCATCGAATATCACACCATTCCCAGTTTTATTGAATATAGATGTACCCAGATTATCACCAATCAAGGTGCCTTGTGCTATTTTGCCAAAGGCTTCCGCAACATAAACATCTCCTTTTTGTAAAACTTCAATTGGCCATGCGTTCGTATTTCCTTTACGACCTTGTTCTTTACCGCGCGTTTTGATTTGAAGTTCCAAATCGGGTCTGGATGGAATAAATCGTGCCGTAACTACCCGTCCCACAACAGGAATATTGTCGTGTACCATCTTCCAGTCTCCTTCAAACTGGTTTTTATATCCTTCGTTATTCAGGATCTGCCAAGCTTCTTCGATGCCTATCTTTTTTGCTCGTTCGATCAATTGATCACTCACTTTTGGTCTGCCATCTGGGAATCGCTCGCCGGTCCATGCCCCCGTGAGGTAAGTAAGTTCTTCTTTTGAGATAGTTTGGGCTATTGAAGAAATGCTCATGATCATGAAGATCATGAGCATGGTTGAAATTCTGATCATAATGCTAATTTAAGCAGATGCTTGTTGTAATACTTCTTTTAATCTGGCGGCAACAATTTTGTCTTCTCCTTCTTTCAGCGACCATGCGGTCACTCCTATGTTTTCTTTTCCTCCTACAAATTCAATGGATGGATTACCTTTTCGAATGATCTCCCTAATTTCATTTGCATCTTTTTTGATCTTAGTATTATCCCAACGTATATCTAACGTAGGCGTGCAATTTCCCAGTTTTGGGTGAGATACTTTTGTAGTAACTCCAGGTACTGATTCTACGGCTGCTTTAATTCTGTCTATTCTCTCCTGAAACATTTTGTATTCCGCATCATGATCAATGCTAACAAATTCTTGGAGCGCAACATACATACCTAAAATTTCTTCTTTATTGACTTTCATACCTCGTCCAATGGTTTCACCACGTGGCGGCATCGATAATCTTGCAGCAGCAATGATATCTTTTTTACCCATCAATATACCCGCACTTTGAGGACCGCGTAATGCTTTACCTCCTGAAATTACCACTACCGAAAAGCCCATTTCATTATAGCGCCATAGATTTTCTACGGGGGGTACATCAGCGGCAATATCGATGGTTGCCGGGATACCATGTTTATTAGCTAATGCTATCCACTCTTCATGTTTGATCTTCCCATTATCCGTATTGATATGCAGATAATGCATGGCAGCTGTGTTTTTATTAATGGCGCGCTCAACATCTTCAGCTGTTTCTACTACAACTATTTTTGCACCTGTATTGGTGATAGCCTGATTGTATCCAATCGCATGTCCTTTTTGACAGATCACTTCTGTTTTCATTCCGGTCCCCTCCAATTTTGGTAGTGCTCTGACTTTAGCAGGATCCATTCCGGTTAGTATCCCGGCCATTCCAAGAGTTAAACCTGCAAATGCACCACTGGTCACCACTGCAGCTTCTGCCCGACAAATTTCTGCAATTTTTATCCCTACTTTATCCTGCACTTCATCAAGCATACAGAACTTTTCTGCAGACTGACGAATAGCGGCTAATGCTTCTGGTCGCATCAATGTAGCGGTCATACCGGTGTAGGTACCTGCTGCATTGATAAACGTCCGGATACCTAATTCTTTAAAAAGATCTCGTTTTGCGGCAGTTACTGCCGGACCTGTAAAGGATGTAAGATCGTCCACTACAGTTGCGCCAGCAACAGGAGCCATCGACATGTACTTAAGTAAGGATCTGCGTTTCATGTTCGTTGAGTTAAGGTGATTTATTTTTTATATGCTATACAATCCATTTCTACCAATGAAGCACCCGGTACGCCACCATAAGTAGCTACCGTTGTTCTTACAGGCGGCTTCTCTCCAAATCGACCTCTAAAAACTTCATTCATGGCCTTATAATCTGCCAAGTCTGCTAGATAAACATTGACTTTTAATACTTGCTCCATATAAGATCCGGCTCTTTTCAATTCAGCTTCTAATTCTTTCAATACATGATCGGTGTGTGCTTTAATATCTCCATCAAAATGAGCACCTTTACCTGCTATAAAAACAAGATTACCAAATGTGGTTGAACCGGAAAAAAGAGGAATCTCATTGTCCATTACGATATTATTAGCTGCTTTTTCGGGTGCCATTTTTTTTTCTTCGGCCGCTAATGTGCTGATTCCTGTAAAACCCAGAAGTGAAGCAAATATCTTTTTAAAGGCTGATCTGCGTTCTGTATTCATGTAGTTATATTTTAAGATTATTAATAGACTTCAACAATCATCTCAATTTCTACTGCGATATTATTAGGTAAGGCATTTACTCCAACCGAAGTTCGAGTATGTTTTCCTTTTTCTCCAAAAACATCAACCATCAAATTTGAAAA
>Ga0315907_10003892_pt1 | contig 17117 bp, 12 predicted proteins | sample LakEriMetagenome_3_FD_203525 | JGI IMG/M metagenome (GOLD analysis project Ga0315907, IMG submission 203525) | Freshwater fungal communities from buoy surface, Lake Erie, Ohio, United States - Buoy 12 MA123 | ecosystem: Environmental > Aquatic > Freshwater > Lake > Lake biofilm | place: USA... | reverse complement strand
GTGGAGGGCTCCGAAATGCCGGATACTAGCCTGGAGTGCGCAAGGAGCACTTCGATTTCCGCGTCCCTGTCGTAGGGCCTCCCCTGGAACCTGGCAAAATTCTGAAAGGCCCGCATGTGCATGCCCAGGCCCGTGTAAGTAGGGGGGTGCATCTGGTGGTGGCAGGGGACGAGCGCGCACAGGCTGCTGGACGCCCCGCTGTGGATGGGGTAGAGGAACTCGCCGCTGAGGTAGCTCCACGACGGTTCCGTGATCCACATGAGGGCTGCGGCGGGCCTCCCGCACTTGTACAAGTCCGCCTGGTCTGCCATGTTCTCCCCGCAGAATATCAAGTTGTACTGGGTGCCCCGCTTCGAGAACCTGCACGCTGTGAAGAGTGTGAATTCGTCTCCGTGGCGGATCACGTTTGGGCGGAGCTCGTCCTTGGAGAATCCCCCAAAGGCGTGGAAGAGCGTCTTGGGGAAGAGGTCGAACACGCAGCCCCAGAGTGCCCAGTCCCCCCTCGTGACGACGCACTCGGACGTGGGGTAGCGAGTGAGGAACTCGATGGCCATGACGCTCACGCCCCTGGGCATGATGTCGCACTGGTTCCACTGGCAAAATTCAGAAGGGGGGGGAAGTGCAAAGGTCCTCATGCAATGAAAATGGTTCTTGTTTTGGGTTTCTGTGGCTTTATTTGGAATTTTTTTTTTAGTTATAAAGTTTTAATTTTGGAATATTTTACCAAAACCAAGCAAATGTCAGGTAGTTTCTGCTGCATAAAGACGTGGTTCTCCTCGAAAAGTAATTAAGTCGATTGCATGCCTCCCAGAAAGGCCAACCAAGCCCCTCCCGATTTTTTTTTTCAGGTGTTAAAGAAGAGCGTGCAAAACGCCACGAGGGATGATCCGTTTGGCATTAAGCTCGTGGACAGGTCCAAGAAGAGCCTTTACTTCTCTCAGATGAACATTCCCAGGGCGCAGAGGCCTCCCTACATTATGACCAAGCGCTTATTTTGCTGCTTTTTGGACATTCCTCTGGCCAATGCAGTGTACATATTGGGAGTGTCCGAGCGAGTGATGCGGAAGCTGAGGACGTGGTGCGGGGTGACGCGCTGGCCCAGGAACGACATTGTGCAGCAAAAGGTGGTGCTCAGGGAGAGGCTGAAGCTCATGGAGGAGATTTGCGAGTCGGACCCGTATGGGTACGAGATGCTCTACAGGGTGCACCAGACTGCTGGGTACGACATGTCGCCCCTGCCTAATCCGCGAGACTTCGACGCGGATGTGCCAGACAACCGCCAGAAGCAGATTGAGGCGGTCAAGGCGGCGCTCGAGGGTCCTCCTGCAGACTACAAGACTGTGTGCCAGGACTTTTCCAAGGCTGCCAAGGTGAGGTTGCCATCGCTGGAGGAGAAGATGCAGCACGTGGAAACTTTTATCAGCAACAAATGTTTATCAGCAGCGGAGGTGACCTTGCAGCAGCAGGCGGATCAAGGAGAGCCATTCCCACAGCAGGCGGATCAAGGAGAGCCATTCCCACGCTTGCAGGAGCAAGCAACTGCTCCTGCTGAGATTGATTGGGACCAGGAACTGGGAGATTGCCTGGACTGCTGGGACAACTTGGATGGTGTCGACTACTCCATTTTGATGCAATAAAAAAATGACTCTTGTATGGTTTTGTGATTTTTTTTTTCTTGATTCGTAGGAATAAATAAAAAAATGTTGTTTGATCACCCAAACGAATGCACGCCATCGTGTACGAAACGGGGGAGATCATTTACCGCATGCCGCACGAGCATAGCATGTCGCCGGGAGTGGGCGGGGTTGCTGAAATCCGCGACGTGTCCTATCTTAGCCATCACCGCGACGCTGTGTGCAGGAAGCCAGTAGCCAAAAACTTGTGCGGCAAGTACCTGACCTTTCTGGACGGGTACCTGCCGCACGGCCCTGTGTCGCACAGGACCAATAGATTCTTTGGAAAGCATGAGTACATGTTTCACCTGTACGGCACAGTGGACGTCCACAGAGGCATGGCTTTTTTCAAGGGCTGCACGGGATTCGAGGGCATCAAGGCCCTCTCCGAGGACCTCTTCATGCAGTCCCCGAATTGCGAGGTCCACATGGGAGTGTTCCGGCTCTGTCTGGGCAGGCGCGTGCAGACGGACTGCGGCTGCTACTTGGAAAACATGGTCCAGTCCCGTTTCAAGTGCTTTAGGGCCCTGCAGCGAATCATGGAGGTCAATCACTCGATCAAGCTGCGGGTGGACAAATTTGACGAGACGGAGCTGCCCATCCTCTCTGGGCACCTGGTGCCCACCTCGCTCGACGTGTGCGTCACATGCAGGGGCGTGCTCTACCTCAGATTTTCTTGGTCCCAGTGCAGGTGGAACCAGGAGAGCGAGGCGGCGGTCCTGCAGTTCTGCGAGTGGCTTGGCGACGAACTTCGGAAATGCTGCTGAAACTCGCAGCTGTATATTTTAGGCTGTACGCCTCCTAAATTAAAAAACAATTAAAAGCATGCAAGACATTGACCTGCGCCTGGCGGTGAACTACCTGCCTGCCTGCACGTGCGCCCTGCAGTCTGTGGCGCTCTCCTTCGTCCTCTGCGCGGTGCACTCGGTCCGCCTGCTGCCTGCCTTTGTCCCAGTGTGCATGGCTCTGGTGCTGCACAGGGCGAGCCCGCGCACCCTCCGCATCTTTGACGGGAGCGCGGTCCTCTTCAGCATCTTCGTCGCCCACTGCGTGGCGGTCATGCAGGAATTCGGGTCCGGCTGGTGGAACCTCTGGCCGCCCGCCTACGTCGTGTTGAGCCTCGAGTGGCCCGTGGTGTCTGGCTACTTTCTCTTCAATCCTCCAGGCAGGCGCTCGACGCTGCAGGCCTGCCTGGCCTGCTCGTGTTTCCACGCCTCGCTGTGCAGCTTCCTCCACAGGCAGGAGGGGCCAGAGTACCGCGTGGTGAGGGTCGGGCGGGACCTGGTGTTTGCCGCGCTCTGCCTGGTGTGGACCTACGTCGTGGGAATCTACCGGCGCCGCCTGGCGAGGGGCCCGCCCGATTCCGAGAGCTCCTCGCACTTTGCATCCTACTTTTGGCCGGTCCTGTACGTCCACGCCTACGCCGCGGCGGCCTATCTGGTGGCCTGCGTCGTCGTAGTGGCGTCGCAGCTCAGGCCAGCGGAGCCCGCGCCCGCGCCGGTGTGCGAGCCGGCGCCTGTGTGCGCCCAGCCGCTGCCCCAGAGGGCGCAGGAAGATCAGAGCCAGCCACAGGGCGAGCCCGTGGAGGTGCTCGTGCTGGACGCCGAGGACGAGCTGGCCTTCCGGCAGGCCATGAGCGCGAGGCAGGGCGCTGTGTAAAAATAAATATGTTTTTTGTTGTAAAGACCACAGTGTAAAAAAGAGAGCTGGTCTTTGTTGTACAGGCCTGTGCGTTCAAAGTATATAAACTGCTTTCCCTCTCGCCCGTGCGCAATGTCCGACTTTTTTGCTGGGATAGCCGGGGCCAAGTTCCCCGAGGTCGTAATGAACTCTGGGCCGCTTCCGCCAGAGGGGGGCTTGCCCGCGCCCCTGCACGACACAGCGGACGCGCGCATCAACTACGGCAGCACCCTGTTGGGCAACATCAGGCCTTATGCGTACGGCGAGCCTGGATACCTATCGAGTCAGGTCTCGTACGTCAACCAGCCCCACCGCATCCAAAAGATCATCCCGCCGCTCCGCCTGCCGACGCCGCAGGTGAGCAAGCCCCGCCCCGCGATTTCCAAGCCTAAGCACGCTCCCACCAAGATTAGACGCGGCAAAAAAAAAATCTAATGTGTGTGGTCGCGTAGCACATGTCTAGTTTTAGGGAAGTGCACGTGGATCAATCATGGTTTTTAAAATGGGAGACGTAGTCAAATTTCAGCAAGGGAATATGGAAGGCCTGCTTGGATTTATTACAGAAGTAGAGGTTGATTCTGATAACAAAACGAGGATACACTATCATGTTATTGGTGATGGTAGACTTCCTTGTCTGCAAAAGAACAAAGTTTACCAGTGGTACACGTTTGACACAGACGACATCATGACCACTGCCGTCTTATTGCCAGTGGCTACACGGGACGAACACATGTTGTAAATAAAAAGGTGAAATTTGCTTGGTAGTGCTGCCTGTTTTGTTTATTTATTTTATTCATGTACAAAAAAGGAGACGTTTTTCAAATGTGCACATCAGACCTTATCGGCCTGAAATTCTGCATAGTAGACGTAGTGGATAATGGCTTCGGGCCTGACCTCCACTGTGTCGTCATAGGCGACGGCCGCTCACCCACGTGGCAAAAGGATGTTGTCTACCCGTTCTGGGTGCCACACATGTGCTCCCAGCAAATCATGTCCCACTCCGTGCTGCTTCCTAGGTTTAACCGTGTGTTTTCCGCGTAGGTCAACTCCCAGCTCAACTTTGAGATCTCCCACGCCGTCGACGACAGCGACGTGGCATTCGTCATGCGTCTGGACAGGGGCTCCACTGTCTGCAGCATGATGTCCTCCAGGTCCACCATGTTCCACAAGGTCGGCACCAACATCGACGCCTTCATCAACCTGCCTACCCTCAACTACATCCTGGCTGGAATCCAGCTTTGCTACAGGAGCGAGTACCCGGATAAGTCCAAGTGGTTTGAGCTGCTCTACGACCTCGACAAGTACCACTTTTCGCACGTGGGCAAGCAGCTCACCCTGTGGGACCTGCGCTACATCACGCGCGAGCTCATCGTCCCCTTTGGCATTGCCCGCGGCTCGGAGAAGCAGGGCGGCCAGGACGAGGTCGGCCTCTCCGCTGCCACTTGGCCCGTCAATTTCGTCACCAACCTCGTGCTCGACGGCCACGAGCGCAACGTGGTCAACTACTGGCACTACCACGACGTATCCGCGGGCGACGACCTGGTGTTCCGCCTCAAGCCCATGCCCCTCCCCAGGGGGAAGCACGCCTACACGCTAAACCACTACTACAAGGGGTTTGTACAGCAAAACTTCGACCACTTCTTTCAACCTGCCGGCATGGGACTTTCCACGCACGTGTGGCAGCTGGTCCCCGACTTATTCTCCCTGGAAAAGAAAGTGGACGTCCTGTCGCCTGGCTCGTTCATGATGCCGGGATTCGAGGTTCCAGAGGAGTACGTCTGGCAGGAGCACGGCTACTGGCACGTGGGCCGCAGCCAGGTCATGTCCCGCAAGTACGCCACCAAGGAGTACTACAACGACGACATGGCCAACCAGCTCAAGGTCAACCACATGGAGATGACCTTCGAGCCTACCTTCTGCAAGGCTCCCGGCGAACCTCAATATCCACGAGACGCAAAGGTTGTCAAGTACGATCCCAGGTTCGGATCTGGCATTGTACCCAATTCAACTGACATCAGAGATTACAGGCCTGTGGTGGCTCCCGGCCTGGCCTCGGAGGCCTGGGAGCCCTCGCTCATGTTGGAGCAGTTCGCGCCCATGCCTCTTAAGCGACCGGCGTCGGCCATGGAGTTTGGAAGGGACATCGCTGTGGCGTGCGGCCTCGCTGCAATGGCCCCGGCAGCCTTCCCCAACGAGCCGGCTCAGCCGCTCTACCAAGAAGACCTTGGTGCTCCTGCGTTCCACCACGACGGCCTCGCTGCCCAGCCGCTCCAACACGAGGACTTTGCTGCCCAGCCGCCGTCGGTGGAGGCGCATGCTCCTCCCTCGTTGGAGCAGGACCTAGCAGAGATCTCCTCGGTGTTCCAAGCAGAGCAGCCCGAAGCGGTTGAGCCTGTCCAGGGCGCTTTCGGCTCGATCCTCTCGGCTGTCGGCGGGGGGCGCGGCAAGGGCAAGAAGAAGCAGCAGGCCGCCCCTGAATTGGCCTCCATGCCCATGCAGGAATGACGCCCACCTGTTATTAAAAATAACATGACGGCGAGCCACCCGCTTGAGAGCATGAGCCTGACCCTGACTCACCCCTGGTACCTCTTTGGCTGCTGCGCTGCGTGCCGCGCGCCTTTCGTGCCCCCCCTAGGCCAGGTCGAGCTCTTTGAGTTTCAAGAGACGCAGACCGTGGCGTTTCTCATGTCGCGCTTTAAGAAAATCTCGGGGGACAAGAAGGTGAGCCCGTCCCCCTCTGAGTTCACCGCAGAGGCGCTCGACTTCCACATGGTCTACCAGGCCCACATCAGGCCCGGGCTGTCTTTCGTGCGCGGCCTGAGCGCGAAAAATCTGCCCAAGGACGTGACCTCCAAGCGGTACTTTTTCCTCGACACCAAGAGCAGGAAGGGCACGGGGAGGGCCCCGGTCGACGAGGGGGTAAGCCACCTGCGCAGCCTGTGGAAAGTGCCCCGCCGAAACTCTGGCGTGGTCCACAGTGCGCTGGCCGAGCACCTGAACAGGAGCCGCCCCCTTTTGGACTTCGCCATCGACCTCGACAACGTAATCCCTTGCTGCTCGCTGTGCAACGACATTTGGGACACGGCCGCCAGGCTCAGCAGGGTCCTCCGCGACCCCAGCGTGATCCCTGAGGACCAACTCACGGTCCTCACTGGCAAGGGCAAGAAGTCCTCGGCCGTCCGCATCACCCCCCTTTCTGTCACCATGCCCAACCCCGGAGTGTCCGACGCCACCTACAAGAGCTGCATGGGCTGCATGGCTTGCTACTACGTGCACTCGAGCGTCGTGCAGATGTACAGGGCGTGCGAAATGGATGAGTCCAAGTTCTCACCGGAGAAGATGGACGCCATTACCATGCTGGCCTGGCTCCCCATGCACGCCCACTGCATGTACCAGGAAATGGCGGCCCTGGCCACGGGGAAGCCGCACGTCAAGGGCAGGCACAACTACCTGGGGTGCCTGGACCTCATCCTCAGCTACTTCCTCTACGTCATGCTGCGCACCGACCCCCTTCATGCCCGTGTCTCGTTCTCCGAGCTTCCGTTCGAGAAGTTCCACGTCTACTACGCCAAGGAGCTGCCTGAGTCGCCCGGGTTTGCCTGGCACCGCCTGCACGAGGCCGTGTTCGGCGACGACTACCACGCGGCCGCCTCGGAGGCGGGTAGGGTCGAGGCGTGCTCTGCGGGCCTTGTTCGCCTCTACCAGTCCAGCATCGCGCCGCTCGTGGACGTCATGGCTGGCGACGACGACCACCCGTTTTTTCTCACTCGCGCGGAGGCGGACGATTTCGACACGACCAGCAGGGTTTTCAACGAGGACTACCTGAGCCACACCAGGGTCCACCTGAAGCGGGCGGGCGCGAGCGCTGTGCTCTGGCAGATCCTGCGGGCCCTCCGCGAGGAGAACGAGGCCTACCCCCAGGAGGTGGAGAAGTGGATCAAGTCGCGCATGGAGGCCGAGTGGGCCAACATGGCGGGGCAGAGCAAGGGCCTCCTCGAGTACAAGGACGCCCAGTACGTGTACGCCGCCATGCACACGCTGCAGCCACTGCGCGGGGCGACCAAGTCCATCGAGCAGTGCTCGCAGAGCGAGGTCCTGGACTTGATTCGCGCCAGGAAGAGCGCGGGGAGGCTCGTGGAGGACCTCAAGGATTCGGGGAGGTGCAGCATGTGGAAGGCAGCGCACCGGCTCAAGGATTGGAGCTTTACAGTGGAGCCCGAGGCAGACTACAATTTCTGGCGCAACTTGAAAACGGGCGGCAGGAGGGCCGTGGAGCTGGCGGACAGGCCCGCGGACAGTATTACAGAGCTGCTGAGGGGCCTAACACTTAGCTAGTTTGAACTTTAATCATTTACCGCGAAGGAAACAGCCGCATCATCCTGCTCTCCTCCACGGGGTCGTCTGAATCGTCGCTCAAGTACGCTGGCATCCACAGGTCCGTCGTGAGTTTCTCGCCCGGAACTGAACCATTGCGAAAATCCTCCACGGTCTTTGCCCATGGGTTGGAAAGTGTAAAGTGCGTGCCGAGTCCACCTGTTTCGACTTCGGCGGGTGCACGTTCGAAATCGAAATAACTGCTGATTTTCTCGCGCACGTCGTGCATTTTCTCCCCGTGATTGAAAGCGAGGCTGGCCGTCATAAGCGTGACCTCTTCACGTCTCTCGCTCGGGGTGAACCTGAAATAATTTTTCACGATCTCCCACCTGAACCCACTGGAAATTAACTTGGTCAATGCTGCGTCGTTTAGGATGAAGACGTGCTTCTTGCTCGAGTTGACCGAGAGGAGCGTGTGGTAGGTGAAAAAGGAGTCGTGCTCGTCGTCCTTGGTAAAGAGCGGGTAATTTTCGTCGTCGCATGTCAGCCCCATGATCCACTTGCTCTTTTCCTTGTTGTACTCGAGGTAAAAAACGTATTCCTTGAGAATGGACTCAATTCTGGTCTCGCTGTACAATCTTACCTGTCTTTCTTTTTCAAGTTCGCTCTTTCGGTTCTGGTCTTGTTCATCGTAGATCTGCCTATCAAGTTCACTCAAATCCGGCTCGTGCCTGACCTCCGTGGGAAATCTCACGTACGGCTTCACGCCTAGCCACTTGAGCTGCTGCCCTTTACCTTCCTGGAACTTGCACACAGCGTCCTTCCGCTCGGAAACGGCAGACACCGGCTGGATGGTGAGCGTGTGAGGGCAGTCGGTGAGCAGGTATGTCTCCTCTATCTTCTTGGTGTCCTCGTACCTCCACAGCATGGGGTGCTGTTTTCCCTTGGGATCGAAAAACCTCTCCAGGTCGTCCTTGCTGAACTGCGGGTAGCACTTGGCAATGAGAATGGGCTCATTTGCAGTTCCCAGAAAGTCGAACTGCAGTTCGTGCCTGCCGTCTTTGTCGGCGAAGCGGTACGTGTTCTCCGCGCGCCTCTCCTCGTCTCCCGCCTGGATGTTCTGGACGTAAATGTCGCTGTAGTAGTGATCATGCAAATCCTGAGTTTTTTCCTTCCAGCCCAAAATCTTGTCCAAGGCCTTCTCGCGGAATATCCCCTTGGTGTTGTACCACCGCCACGTCATCCTGTTGCCCTTGGCCTTTCCGTACCCGTAGTAGAGGTTGGACGGGTATCTCATTTTGACGGCCAGGAGCACCAAAGTCGCCTGGTACCGCTGGTGCAGCTCCCAGCAGTACACGCCCATGTGCGGGCGGCACCACAGGACCAAATTCAGTTTCACAGAGGAGTAGAGCATCTGATTGGGGTCATCGAGGTAAAATACAAAATTTTCGTGTGCAGTTGCGTTCTGTGCATTGGTGACCACTGGGAGTTTCACGATAAGGTACAGCGGCAGGGTGAAGATTTGGTCATTCTTCCTGGCGAGCAACTTTGCCGTGTCCTCGGGGCTGTACACAAACGCGCCGCGCAGCAGGTGGTATAGCGACTCTCCTGGTTTGATTTCCCACTCCGCGCGTTTACCCTCCACGATTTTCTCGGCGGCCGCGAGGTCTTCCTTGGGGAACACCTCTTCCTCGGACAAGGTGTCGTGCTCCGCGAGCTTGTCCCACGGATTGACGTCCTCCTCCCCTGTCTCCAGCTCGTCCCCCTCAAAGTGGTCGTAGAGCTCCCTGCGCACCACCGCCAGCTCAAACATGTGGTTGTACATGGCCATCCGCAGCTGGTACCACGGCGTCCTCACGGCCGAGCAGTCGGGGACCACGATGCACCCCGTCCACAGCCCCTTGACCTTCTTCTTCTTCTGCTCAAGCGCCGCGTTGTCAACGCCCGGCTCAGGGATCTCCCCGTTGTCCGCTGCCTCCTCGTGGTCCTTGAGCGGCTCCTTGAGCCTCAGCATGACGTCGGGGTAGCGCGGCATGAGGCCCAGTGGATTGTTCTTCTCCTTCTGCAGGAGGGACGAGGCAGTCACGCGCAGCCTCATGTCGACGTCGTGTTCGTTCACCTCGATCTTGATCTTGGTGTTCTTCGTCCCGTGATCGTTGACAGCGTGCGGCTCCACGCGCTTCTCCGTCATGAACTGGCCAAAGAACTGCCAGTTGCCCACCTTGCGGCCGTCCGAGGAGGGCTCCATGAGGGTCCTGCGGTCCTTCCCGTGCTTTCTCGCCAGCAGCATGTAGATGCCCTCGGACGGGTACCACCGGTACAGCGCCCAGCACAGCTCGTCGGTTTCGTCGTAGACGCAGGGGCTCAGCATGAACTTCCCGTTCCTGCTGAGGTAGACCGGGCCCTGCGTGCTCGCGAGGCTGAAGACGGAGTCGTCCCTGTCGATCTTCACGCTGGGGTTGTCAGCCGCGATCTTTTTCGCGCCGGGGCCGTTGAGGTAGTCGGCGGTCATGTGCAGGGTCAGCGGGACGTTTGCCGTGGTGGCCTTGGTCTGGCTGGAGTAGGCCAAGAGCTTCCTGTTGATGCTGGCCATGGACTCCTTGTCCCACACCTTCATCTCGTAGTGGGGCACGTAGAGGGCGCGGACCTTCTCCTGGGGGACCATGAGGCTGCCCAGGGGGATGCCGGGCTCGGGCAGGGCGGAGTCCAGTGGGAATTGAAAGGATGAACTTAGGCCTGATTTTCTTGAATTTTTTAATTGGTCCTGTAATTTTCTTATTTGATTGTCATAGCCTTGAATTTTTATGTTTAAGTTTTCTCTTTCTTCTCTCATCTTTCTCAAATCTTCTAAGTCTTCTTGACTTATTGTTATTTTTTCTTCTTCTCTCCTTTTCAAATTTATTGTTCTTAATTTCTTATATTTTGCATCAATCGCTTTAATCTCTGTATCGAGACCTGTTTTTTTTTCAAGTGCTGTATTTCTTTGTCTTTTCACATCCTCAATTTGTTCAATAATTTGAATTTGATTCTCATTGTACGTTGGCACTAATTTTGCTGCAGCTTCCTTTTCCGCTCTTTTGGATTTGGCATTTTCCAGTTTTTTCTTTTTCGCCGCGGCCGCTGCCTGCTCCCTCTCCTCTCTCGTAGCCCCCTGCCTGCCCGTCTTGACCTCTTGCCACCCCCCCTTTTCCTGGTCGATCCTGTCGCTCTTGGCCTTGGCCGCGGCCTCCACTGCCCTCTCCACGCCCGCCCTGTACTCCGCGTCCTCGAGCGGGACCTGCACCTCCATTTCCTGCTCCTCACCGTCCTGATTCTTGAAGACCTTTTTCACAGTCCTGGTCCTCACCACCTTTTTCCCGGTGGACTCTGGCGCCTTCTTGATCTTCCCCAGCAGTATGTTGGCTGCGTAAATCATGTTGAACTTGTCGCCCCTGAGCAAGGCGCTCCACTGCTCCGGGGTGAAGGCCTGGTAGAGCGTGCCCTGGAAGTCGGACTTCCCCGCCCTGACGTCGGTCTCCGCGGCCGTGTGGTTGCTCTCCCTGCGGAACCACCCGGTGGCGTCTGACACCGACACCAGCACGCCGTACGACACGCTTTTCGACTTGTGGCCGCCGTGGATGTCGTACAGCCAGTGCCAGTGGGTGTCCAGGCCCTCCACCAGGGCCTGGCTGCGCGGGACCGAAAACTCCAGGCCCTCCACGTTGTAGTGCACCAGCTTGTTCACGGACATGTGCGCTATGAAGTAGGGGTCCTCGTCCACCGGCTGGATCTGAAGCCCCCACGTCATCTTCCTCTCCGCCTGAAGGTAGTAGCCTGTCAGAATGTACTTGACCCCATTCTCCGTGGTGTGGACGTAGGTGGTGTCCACGCTGTCGACCATGTGGAACTGCATGGCGTGCACCTCCTTCAGGCTCGAGCTGGTCGTCTTCCTGGACCTCTTGCGCTTGTTCTTGGGCCCGGGCTCCGTCTTGGTCTCTGCAGGGGGCCCCGTTTCTGTCTCGAGCAGTTCGGGAGATTCCGTGTCAAGATCCAGCGGGTCAGGTAATTCTTGCTCGTCCTCGCTCGACTCGGACTCGGACTCGGACGACTCCCACCTCTCCTCGTACCTCGACTCGTTGATCTTCACGTCCAAAATCTTGGGCACCTTGCCGCTGTAGTCCGTCTGCCCCCGCTTCATGGAGAACTCGTTGTACATTCTCAGGTAGTACGTCTCCCGCTCGGGGCCGTGGACCTCGGGCAGCTTCTGGTCCCTCGAGGCCTCTGCGCTGAGCAGCACGAGCTTCCCCTCGTCGTTCCTGCTGAAGAACGTGCAGTAGTCCGCGTCCTTGGCCTGCGCACCGCGCTTGACCACCGCGGACCCGCCTGGCACCGCCGCGGTAGCCTTGTACTGCTTGTGCCTGCTCCTCCAGAACACCTGCGGCGCCTCCACCGCGTCCCCCGCGTCCTGCGCCTCGGTCAGGAAGCGGCTGTGCAGCTCCTTCCTGAAGAATCCGAGCTCCGCGTGGTCCAGCACCCACGCCCACTTTCGGTCCCTGAAGCCCCGCTCGAAGAAGGACGTGCAGTACAGGCTCACCTCGGCCTTGTGAATTTCGTCCTTCCCCTTGTACAGGAACACCCCGCTCTGCCTGGCCATGCGCGTGTCGAGCTGCAGGGTGCTCCGCACGACCTCCTGGTCGCTCTCCTTGGGGTTCACCACGGTGAAAACCAGGGTCTCCGGGGCGCTCTCCAGGTCGCCGTAGTAGACGCCGTTCTTCCACTGGAGCAACTCGGGAGTTGCCTGGAGGCCTCCCTCCCTCCTCTTCACTTTGAACAGCGTCTCTGGCTCCTCCGCGCCCTCCTCGCTGGCTCGCTTCAGCATCATCTTGAACATCCAGTCGATCTTGCGCTCGGGGGTGACCAGGTACTCCTTGCTCGCCAGGTCCTGCTCGACCCTCTGCCAGGGGGACTTCATGCTGCTCTCCATGATCTGCAGCTTCTGCAGGATCTGCGTGATGAGCACGCTGCTGTGCGGTGCCGCCCGGGTGAAGCTCTGCAGGTCTTCAGGGGTCCTCCCAGGAGTTGGCCGCAGCGACACCCTCTGCTGGATCTCGGGGGGCATGTCTTCGGCTGTGTACCACAGCTTGCCGATGCTCTTGGTGTACATGCGCACCCCGAACACGGCGCCCTGGAAGTTCCAGATGAAGGTCGAGGTCTCCCCGAGGCTCCCCAAGTTTTGCACTGCGGGGCTGTGGGTGCTGTAGTAGGCCCGTGCAAAGTTTAGCATTGTGGTCACGTAAGTTTCTTCGCCATTGTTTTGGAGAATCTTTGCCAGGGCAGAGGTGAACGCAGGGTAATTTTCGAACCAATCTGTTTTGGTGGTGTGGGCACACAGGACGGAGTGGACCATTCCGTCTATTTCGTTGCCCCTCCCGTAGATGGCGTAGGGAGCTTCTCTCTGCAGATTGCCATAATTTATTTTGGGGTCCGAAAAGTCCACAAAATGTCTCAATACATCTTCTGATCTTTTTCTAAAGGGACACTGATTTGCAATGAGCACAAACGGCTCCACCAGCGTGTGCTTCCACCTGGCGTACCTCCGCACGCTTATCTTGAACTTGCTCCCGAGGTTCGTGCTGAGGTGCATCTCGAAGAATCCAGGCATCATCTGTTCTACCCGGTTGAAAAAGGCGATAGTTTCCTTCGACTGGGTGTCCTGGTGAACTCCCATCATCTTCTTGAAAGCGTGGGAGTAAGTGGCCTGCGCAAAGTAGGCAATTCTCTGCCCTGCGTTGCCCATGTCGACGTACCCTTCCCCGCCCACGGCGGCCGAGGGGGTGTCTTCCAGCTGCACGTCCGCCTCCTGGGTGGACGGGGCGAACATGCCCTTGCCGAGAGTCCATGCCTCTCCGTGAAATTGTTGGTTCATTGTTGTTGCCTCTTGTTCAATTTCGTCCATCATCTCATGTTCGTCAACCCATTCGTCTTTTTTGTCTTCTTGTTCTCGTACTTCTTTGTAATAATTTTGCCGCTTGGCCCTCTCGTGTTCCACCAGCCTCTGCAGCGCCTCCTTGGCCTCTCGCTTTTCCTTGGTCCACTTGTCTTCGTACGCAGGGATCACGCCATCCTTCGCGTGGTACACGTGGCTCCAAGCGTCCATCATGTGTTCCGCCTTCTTCCTGATCTCCTGCTCGTCTTCCGTGAGCTCCTTCTTGTTGCCCTTGGTCACTGCATTTGCCCAGCTCCTCCCGTGAGTCTTCTCCTTTGGCGCTTCCTGCTGCGCTGCACCGCTCCTCTTGGGTGCCCAGTCGGCCTTGACGCAGTCGTCCAGGCAGCCAGCGACCACGAAGAGCTTCTGCCACGTGGGGTCCTTGTACACGTTCTCCCAGGGGTCCTTGCCCCCCCTCTGCAGCAGCTGGGCCTCCCACAGCTCCACCTGCTGGCGCACGCGCTTCCTCGCGATCTCCATGACGATTGCAAAGTTCTCCGGCATGTTCTCCAGACGGTAGTCGCGCACGAACACGTCGCTCTCCACGTGCATGACGATCTCCTCCGCGTCGTCGTGCAGCGACTGCAGCGTTACCAGCAGGGGCGTCTTGTCGCGCGGGATCGGGACGGGCTGCTTCATGCCCATGCACTCCCCCATGTTTTTTTCCATGTCCTTCCAGTTCTTGGCCATGTCCATCGCAAAGTAGGTCCGCAGGAAGCTGAGGTTGATCAGGGCCTTTTCGATTTCTTCCTTCTGTTCCTGACTGGCCTTGCCTGCAATGATGTCGGGGTAGTGCGCGTCAAACTGGGCCTGAACCTGCTCCCTCGCGTGCTGCAGCATCTGGTGCGCGGTCCTCACAGTAGAGGTCCCCAGCGCCTGGCGCTCGGGTGTCACGTATTCTGCTGCGGACATGGGTTATTGCGTGCCTTTCTCGAGTGTCGTGTTCTTTTAATACTGGTCCTTTGGCACTATTTCAGTTTTTCACGCGAATCGCACCCGAAAAAAAATGAACTGCCTCTACGAGATTTTGGCGGGGGCCTACATGCACGCGCGCAGGTCAGTCCTGCCCCCGGCGCAGGACGACATAGGGGACGCCGAGGAGAACCTCGAGAGCTGCAGGGCCAGCCTGGCCTTCCGCGAGAGGGACCTGTCCGCCCAGGCCGCCCGCCTCGCCGCCTCGGCGGTGAGCAAGAAGGCCCTGGGGGACATCAGCGCGGCCAAGTTCGCCCTGATCGAGCGCAAGAGGGTAGTGGGGAGGCTGGACAAGGTCAGGAGCGGCATCGCTCTTCTCGACAAGCAGCTGGACGCGCTCAAGTCGTCTGAGCTCGACAAGGAGCTCATGAACTCCCTCAAGCTGTCCAGCCAGGCGATGCGCAAGGCGGGCATGGGGCAGGGCCTGGAGGAGGCAGAGAACGTCATGAACGAGCTCGACGACCAAATCAGGGAGGCCTCGGAGCTCACCACCGTGCTCGCGACCCCGCTCGTAAACTCCACGGGGCTGGACGACGACGAGATCGACGTCGATGAGGAGCTGGGGCTTATCAGCAAGGAACTCGAGAGGCCCCTGCCGCCTGTGCCCGTGGTGCAGCCTGTCGCGCAACTTGCGTCTGCCCTTGCCATGATCCCGCCCGCAGTGGAGCCAGCGGAGCCAGCGGAGCCCTTGGCAGAGGGAGGGGAGGCCGTGCGCGAGCGGGCGGCGCCACGGGCGCAGTCCAGGATGAACTTTTTTTAGTTTTTATTCATGTCCATTTTTACTTGTTCATCTCGTGGTCCTCCAGCCTGAAAACGCAGTAGTTTGTGGCGGTGGGCTCGGCGAGCACCTTGCGCATCATGACGCTCACTCGCTCCTCCAGTCCGGTGGCTAGGTCCTCCTTGGTGGTGGCAGGGTCGGCCTTGCACTTCTCAATGTAGGCCACGCACGACCGCAGGCTCTCGAAAAAATTTCGGGGACTGTTCATTTTTATTTTGAGCTGTTTTAAAAAAAAATTTATATATTTTTTATTTTGACCTATTTCAAAAAAAATAGTTTTTTTATTTTGAAATATTTGGCTGGATGTTCATAATCCCACCAGGCTGGATGAGGAGAAAAAAAAAATATGGACATGGAATTGCAGGATATCTGCCACGCGGTGCTGTGGTGCGTCACCACTGTCTGGACAACCTATTGGTGCCTGGCCGACTTGAAGAGGAGGGAGAGGGAAATGATGAAGCGGTGGCGGACTGTACTCGTCAAGCTCATCAAGTTTAAAATCAGGCTGGCCGAGCGTGAGCGGAGCAGGTCGCCCGCTAGATCCGCAGACCCAACGAGCGAGGAGCCGAGCAGGTCGCCCGCTAGATCCGCAGACCCAACGAGCGAGGAGCCGTCCACCCGCCAGCTCCGCCCGAGGAGGCGCGGGTACCTCCGCGACTTGCCGCGGTGATCACCGGATGCCCACTGCAGTGGCGCTGATGACAGGACGTCCACTGTAATGGCGCTGATCACCGGATGCCCACGATAATCGGCATGAGCTCCACGTGGCCGTTGTTGCGGTCCCACTGCATCTTCTCGAGGGTCTTGAAGTAGCCCTCGTCGAAGCACATGTACCTCTCGGGCTTGCCCGCTCCTCGCACTACGCACTTGGAAGACCACGGGACGGTCACGCTCTGCGCGCGGTCGACCCTGGGCTGGGTCACGGGAAACGCGCCGCAGATTTTGCGGTCCCCAAAGGTTGAGCCGAACCCGCCGCCGCTCCGGTTGGCGCCCTTGAACAGCCAGTAGCCCTCGGCAGGGTGCATCCTGGTCAATATTCCATTGAAGGGCTTGGTGGTGTCGCAGCACCCGTTGAAGACGGACACGACGTCGTGGCCCGGCGCGGAGATGTCGTGCTCGAGCGTGTCTGTCGTGGGGATGGCAATGCTCGTCTTGTGGTAGGCCTGGATGTCCTGGATGGTGGGCACGCGCAACCCAAAGGCGTTCGCGAGCTCTTTGATGAGCCTGCAGCGGCCGCGCTGGCACGCCTTGCGCAGCCACCAGACCTCCTCGCTGTCGGCGACCTCTTGAACGCTCCACTTGTCGCCCACGTCGATCATTAAATTGCAAAACTCGTCGCACGCCTTTTCCAGCCCGCCCGAGCACACGATGAACATCTTGTGCGCCCGCACGTCGCGATTGTAGCCCCGGATGTAGGCGTGGTAGAGCCCGATCGACTCGGGGACCTCGGGCGACCAGTCCCGCGAGTCGATCGTGCGGAGGTCGGTTCCCTGCGCATTTTTTGTGGCGTATTTTTTGTGGAGTCGGTTTCCTGCGCATTTTTTGTGGCGTATTTTTTGTGGAGTCGGTTTCCTGCGCATTTTTTGTGGCGTATTTTTTGTGGAGTCGGTTTCCTGCGCATTTTTTGTGGAGTATTTTTTGTGGAGTCGGTTCCCTGCGCATTTTTTGTGGAGTATTTTTTGTGGAGTCGGTTCCCTGCGCATTTTTTGTGGCGTATTTTTTGTGGAGTCGGTTT
>Ga0315907_10003888_pt1 | contig 17130 bp, 22 predicted proteins | sample LakEriMetagenome_3_FD_203525 | JGI IMG/M metagenome (GOLD analysis project Ga0315907, IMG submission 203525) | Freshwater fungal communities from buoy surface, Lake Erie, Ohio, United States - Buoy 12 MA123 | ecosystem: Environmental > Aquatic > Freshwater > Lake > Lake biofilm | place: USA... | reverse complement strand
TTTGATTTAGGACAAAGGTTGTATGAAACGGTAAAAGATACTTACGATTTAAATAAAGTAACAAAAGATAGAGCTGAACTTTATAAAACTTTAGTAAAATGATAAACATACCAATAACTAAAATTCTATTCTTGGATATTGAAACCGTTGGTGGTTGCCCTGATTACGATTCTTGTGAAAGGTTCAACCCCCAACTTGCAAAACAATATGATAACTATTTTGATTGGTTTCTAAAAAGATTTCCTGAAGACGATTACGTCACTTATAATTTGGAGGAGGAAATGCAAAAAAAGAGAGACGTTTATTCCAAACGATCGGCACTTGTTCCTGAATTTGCAAAAATTGTTTGTGTATCAATGGCTTTTGTTATGGAAAATGGTGAAATTAAAAAACAAACATTTTCAGGAGATGATGAAAAAGAACTTTTACTCCAAGTAAGAAATCTTCTTGATAGATGTCATAAGTTAGATTTTTACCTTTGTGGACACAATCTTAAGAACTTTGATATCCCAATGATGGCAAAAAGAATGATAATAAACGGAATTATGCCGAGTAAGATACTTCCAGATTACAATACCAAACCTTGGGAAGTAAAAGCAATTGACACTAAAGAAGTTTGGCAGTATGGTTCTTATTCATCAATAGGTTCACTTGATTTGTTATGTTCTTGTTTAGATATCCCGACACCTAAAGATGGTGAAGTGAATGGTGGTATGGTTCACGAAGCATATTGGGGACATAGTCGGTTAAGTGAGATTGCAGAATATTGCGAAAAAGATGTGGAAGTATTAATTGAAACAATAAAAAAATTAAAAAATTTAATTTAAAAATGGAACAAAACTTAAATGAAATCAGACAAAATCTTAAACTTATTAAAGATTTACAACAAAATATGAATGATTTTGATATGACAAACCCCGAATCAATATTTGAATCTTTAGGTTTGGATGAAAATGAATTTGCAAATATTTTTGAAGAAACCGTTGGTAACCAAAAAATTGATTTAAATTTTATTAATAATTCTGAATCAAAAAACCCAAGTTATGAACATTTATCAGATTCAGGTTTTGATTTAAGATCCTCAGAAGAAATTTGGGTTCAAGCAAATGATAGAAAGTTAATTCCAACCGGATTAATATTGGATATTCCAGAAGGGTACGAAATTCAAGTTAGATCGAAAAGTGGGTTAGCATTAAAACAAGGCTTGATGGTTTTAAACTCACCTGGCACTGTTGATAGTGGTTATTTAGGTGAGATTGGTGTAATTTTATTTAATACCACAAACGACAGAATTAAAATAGAAAAAGGACAAAAAATTGCACAAGCAGTTTTATGTCCAGTAATTTCAGGTAAATGGGTTAATTTGGTACAGGTTACTCACATAGATGAAAAAGACAGAAACAATAACGGATTTGGAAGTACTGGATTATGATAACAATTGGATTTTCAACAAGAAAAATAGATAGTACCTTTGTTGATATGTTAAGGAAAACTTCAGGGGTACCTAACACCGAAGTTATACCATTTGAAAATAACGGGGAGTATTCTTTAACTGAGGTTTATAATAAAATTTTAAATCAATCGTCAAACAATGTTGTAATTTTGTGTCACGATGATATATACTTTGATTCAAAAAATTGGGGACAAAAGATATTAAATCATTTTAAAAGAAAAAACGATTATGGTATCTTAGGTTTGGCAGGTACAACTCATTTACCTAAGTCAGCCAAATGGTGGGAAGATTTTTCAAAAATGAAAGGTATTGTCAACCACGAGAACGAAGGTAAAAAATGGGAATCCAAATACTCACCAAGCAAGGGAAATATTTTGGACGACGTGGTATTAGTTGATGGTTTATTTATTGTTGTCAATAAAAATAATATAATTCATAATTTTAACGAAGAGGTAAAAGGTTTTCATTTTTATGATGTAGATTTTTCTTTTAGAAATTTTATGTCTAATGTTAAAATTGGTGTTATGTATGATGTTAGAGTGACACATAAATCGGTTGGTCAAACAAATGAACAGTGGGAAAAGAATAGAGAAGTATTTTCTAAAAAATATGAGGACGTTTTACCAGTTAAAGTTAAAAGAAATTTAACAATAGATTCACCATTAAAAGTACTACTTTCTTGTTTATTCTTTAAAAATTTTACAGGTTCAGAAATGTATGTATACGAATTGGCAAAAGGATTAAAAAAATTAAATTGTGATGTTACCGTTTTATCTGACATCGATGGACAACTTTCAAAGTTAGCAAAACAACAAGGAATCAAAGTTTTATCATTTAACGAGGCTCCCGGATTTAAAATGGGTGACGGTAAATGGGGATTTAACACTCCACAAGGCACACAAGTATCACAACCTAATGTGATGTATAAAGTAGGTGAGGTTAATTTTGATATAATCCATACCCAACACACACCAGTAACAAATCAAATATGTCAAATGTATCCGAACATTGATAAATTATCGACAATACATTCTGAGGTAATTGAATTAGAAAATCCGGTGTTGAATGAATCAATAAAAAAATATATTTGTATCAGACCTGAAATACAAAATCACATAACAACAAATTTTAATATTGAAAAAGAAAAAACAGAAGTAATTTATAACCCAATTGATTGTGAAAGATTTAACACAAAAAACACAAAAGATAATGGATATGTTTTATTTGTTGGGACAATCGATTACTTAAGAGAAAACACAATAAAAGATCTTGTTGAATATACTAAAACAATTGGTAAAGAATTGTTTTTGGTTGGTGAGAATAAATCAAATTATTTAAATGATGTTTTGATAAACAGTCACGTAAAATATTATAACGCAACAAATAAAGTTGAGGAGTTTGTAAAAAATTGTAGTGAGACGGCAGGTATATTACTTGGTAGAACTACTATTGAAGGATGGTTGTGTGGTAAACCAGGTTGGATTTATAATGTTGATGAATCAGGTTATATTATGAACAAAGAAAAACACGAAGTACCTGAAGATGTTAGTAAGTTCAATTCTTTAGAAATTGCAAAAAAAATAAAAGAAGAATACATAAAAATATTAGAATGATAAAAATTGTAAGTTGTTTTTGGAACGTTGAGGACTACATTGAAAAATGTATTAAATCTGTATTAAATCAAAGTTTTACTGATTTTAAAATGTATCTTATTGATGATGTGTCAACTGACAACACAAAACCTATTATCAAAGAATTAATAAAAAATGATGATAGATTTATTTTAATTGAAAACACGGATAAAAAATTTAAATTAAAAAATTTAGATGATTTGTTAATGAATGAAGAAGAGTTTCAAGACGAAGATATTGTTGTTGAATTAGACGGTGATGATTGGTTATATGACTCAAATGTTTTAACTTTAATTAATGAAAAATACACAAACAATAAAGATTTGTGGATTACAAATGGAAGTTTTGTTTATTCTTCGGGAGGGTTTGGGTTTTCTTCAAAAGTTAATCCTTCAACAATAAGAACAGATACGTTTTTTTTCTCTCACTTAAGAACTTGGAAAACACATTTATGGAGAAATATTGAGGAGGAATCGTTTATGGATGTTAATGGTGAGTACTTCAAATCGGGGGGTGACGTAGCATATTGTTTTCCTATGGTTGAAATGGCTGGTGAAAAACATTATGAATATATACCAAATATTTTATATGTTTACAACGAACAAAACCCAAGAAACGACCATAAATCAGGAAGTGGTTCTGGTAGTCCACACGAACAAGTAAGATGTTCCAATATTATTAGAAACATGCCAAAATATAAAACACTTTAAAAAATGTTTATCACATCACATTTAATGGGTGGTTTGGGTAATCAAATGTTCCAAATGTCAAAAGCATTATCCGAAGGTTTTGAAAACAATATTGATGTAAAATTTAAACTTGAATCTTACATACCAATGGAGGGAAACCAACCCTCTAAGTATAAAAGTAATATTTTTAGAAATATAAAATTTGAGGATTACAAAGAAAATACTTTACAAATTTCAGAACCGAATTGGTCGTATAATGAATTGAATGTTTTTTATTACACACCTGTAAAATATTACGGATACTTCCAAAGTAGTAAAAACTTTAAATCTCAAGGAAAAAAAATTAAAGAAATTTTTTCACCAACAGATGATTTTATTGATAAAATAAAAAATTTATACCCAAATATTTTTGAAAAAAATTCAGTTTCTATACACGTAAGAAGAGGCGATTACTTAAGTATTTCTAATATTCTACCAATAATTGATAAATCATATATAGATGAAAGTTTAAAACAATTGGGTGAATACTCTAATATATTTATTTTTTCAAACGATAAGGTTTGGTGTAAAGAAAATCTAAATTACCCTAACTCTACTGTTGTTGAAAATCTTGAAGATTATGAGGAACTGTGGGCAATTAGTTTGTGTAATCATAATATTATGTCTAACTCTTCATTTTCTTGGTGGGGTTCATATCTTAATAAAAATGATAATAAAAAAGTTTTTGTCCCGTCAATATGGTTTGGTTCTAATGGAGAAAAAAATTATCAGGACATATATGAAAAAGAATGGATAAAAATAAATGTAAATTTTAAAAATGGAAAACTTATTTACTAAAACATCAATTTCTGATGATGAAAAATTTAAAAAAATTTGTGAAGAATCAAGTAAAAATGAAAATTTATTTCAAAACTTTAAACGAAATCCCACATTTACGGAAATATTAGAACACACTACATACAATCAAGGTTTAATGTATATTGCTGAAATAGAAAAAAACCCTAAAATTGACTTGGAATTAATTGAAAAATTTAAAACTAATGACGTTCAAGGTAACCCTTTTGTTTACGAATATAAGGAACCATACGGATTAGTATCACCGTCAACGTTAAGATATATTAAAATTTTAAATGATTTAATAAATCTTTTTGGTGATTTGACAAATTATTCTATAGTTGAAATTGGTGTGGGTTACGGGGGTCAATCCAAAATAATACAAGATCAATTTGAGGTTAAAGAATATAATTATATTGATTTACCTGAAGTATTAAACTTAACAAAAAAATATTTAGAAATTTTCAATTTTGAAAATTTAAACTTTTTAGATTTTAAAGACTTACCGAATAAAAAATATGACTTAATAATTTCAAATTACGCAATTACTGAATGCTCCAAAGAAATACAAGACATTTATATTGAAAAAATTATTAATAATTCTAAACATTGTTACATTATAGGTAATGATATAGGAACCCATTTCAATTTAAAAAATTACAATAAAAATGATTGGTTTGAGATATTACCTAAATCTAAATTTTTAGAAGAGTCTCCAAAAACTCATCAAAATAATTATCTTTTATATTTTTAATTTATGCTAAAATTTAATATGTTGAGTAGTGTATTTGAACACAACGGTTCATCTACAGTCAACCAAAAACCGTCTTTTTTTGAATGGGATTTTAAAAATAAAACGGGAGATATTGATTTTTATATTGATGGGGATATTCACAAGGCGATTTTAGAACGGGATAATGGTAGAAAAAAAATATTATGGACTTTAGAATCCCCTCATTTTAATAATGGTGTTTTTGATTATATAAAAAACAATTTAACCGTTGTTTTGGAAGTTTTTGAATTTATTTTTACTTATAACGAAGAATTTTTAGAGATTGATAAAAAATTCAACTTTGTACCCGCAATGGGTTCTTGGGTTAAAAACCCACAACTAAAAAATAAAACAAAATTGATATCTATGGTAACTTCAAATAAAACCATTACTCCACAACAAAAGTACAGAGTCGATTTTGCAAATGGCAATAGAAATAAAATAGATATTTACGGTAGAGGATTCAAAGAAATTTTAAATAAAGAAGAAGGTTTAGAAGACTATATGTTTTCTGTGTGTATTGAAAATGCAACAACAGATACGTACTTTACTGAAAAAATATTGGACTGTTTTGCTTTAGGAACAATACCAATATACAAGGGATCTAAAAATATTATTAATCATTTCGATGCTGGCGGAATTTTATTTTTAGATGACGTAGATTTGAAAGATATCAGTGAAAATTTATATATTTCTAAATATGAACATATTAAAAATAATTTTAATAAAGTAAAAAATTTAATTATTCCGGAGGACATCATATATAAAATAATAAAACAAAAATATGAAAGTAATTAGTTTTTCATTATACGGAAATAAACCAATTTACACTATTGGTTGTGTTAAAAATGCACAATTAAAACAAACTATTTTTAAAGATTGGGAGATGTGGGTTTACCATAACAACACGGTACCTACAAATATATTACAAGAACTAATTAATTTAGGGGTTAAGTTAATTAACACAAACGAAGATAATGGGTTTATTGGTTCTTTGTGGAGGTTCAATCCAATATGTGAAGAGGGTGTGAAATATTTTATATCTAGAGATTGTGATTCTAGAATTAGTATTAGGGATGAAATTGCAGTAAATGAATGGATTGAATCGGGTAGAAATTTTCACATAATAAGAGATCACCCAATTGGGCATGGTTGGTTAATGAACGCAGGAATGTGGGGAGCAAAAGGAGGAACAATCGCCGAATTCAAAAATATTATGTCTAATTATATATCAAAAAATTACAGAACATACGATAAATCCATAGATCAGTGTTTCCTTAGAGACGTTGTTCATCCAGTAGCCTCAAAAAATTTGTTTTTACACGACGAATACTATAATTTTGAGGGGATAGGTGTTGAAATTAAAAGGGATAGATTAATAGACAATTTTGCATTTATTGGGGAATCAATAATCGAAACGGATGAACCTAATGGTGATCAAAGAACCCCAATAATTAATATCTATAATAAAAAAAAATATGGTTAGTATTGTAACAGGAACACTAAATAGATTACATCTTTTACCAGATCTTATCGAAAACACCGTTAATTCAAATGAATTATTGGAGTTAGTATTAGTTGATGGTGGTAGTACTGATGGTACTATAGATTACATAAAAAATTTGAGTCACCCTAGAATAAAATTCATTGAGATAGGCACTAGAAGTAGTTATCCTCATTTTATGAACATTGGTATTGAGAATTCTTCATTTGAGTGGGTGTGTCAATGGAACGATGACGTTTTATTAACTAATGAGTGGGATGAAATAATTTCTGAACTAAATGATAACTATGATTTTTACTTATTCAATTGGAAATATGGTTCGAAAGATGATTTGAAAAATGAGTTGTGGTTGAAAGGGGATGATGTAAATGATTCGAATGGTGGTTTTTGTCTTGTTGACGCATATGAAACGCATAGAATTATTGTAATGAATTACGGAATTTACAATAAAAAAATATTTAGAGAAATTGGGATGTATAATGAAGAATATCAATATTATTTTGCTGATAGTGATATGTCATTGAGATCACATTTATTTGGATATAAACACAAATCCTTACACAACGTCAAGGTGTGCTCACTAAAAAACGAGTCCAAAACCGCAATTTTTACCCCAAATTCAGAAAATATATATAATCATTTTCATACACAATACAAAAATAAAATATTAAGTGATAAAATAAAAAAACTAACTTTATGATTGGGGGTATTGATTTTTCTAATCCTGTTTTTAATTACAGTTATAAAGGATATACTGCAATCATAAACCAAGTTATAGATATAGCTTTAGAACACTATAAAAAATATGAAAATTTTAATGTCATCATAAAGGATGAACAAATTTTAAAAAATTTTGATAATATTTTTATTGGTAAAACTTATGATTATAATGCAAGTGATATGTTTTTAAATAATTTTTTTTTAAACAACACTACACACAATTTTTTTAATGCTCATACAATTGTAAACAAAGAAAACCTTTATTTAAGAAAAAAAGTTTTTGACAATATTTTAAAACCGAAGTTGGAAATATTAGAAGAATCAAAAAGAATTAAAAATCAATTAAATGATTTTAATGTGCTGGGGGTACAAATTAGGGGAACAGATAAAAAAAATGAAATACCCCCAATCCCAAATGATGTTATTGTAAAAAAAATTAAAGATTATATAGAAAAACAAAACATCAAAAAAATTTTTTTATCCACAGACGATATAAAGTATGTAAATTTGTTGACTTACGAATTTGGTGATATTATATTTTATAATAAAGAAAACACAATAAGTCATAATGGTAACCCCATACATTTTTCTAATGAAAAAGAATCTTTAAATAGGGAGGTTTTGACAGATGTTTATGTTTTATCCTCTTGTGAACATTTACTTTATTGTTTTTCAAATGTAAGTTTTTTAGCATTAACTTTAGGTGTAGATAAAATTACAAATTTTAAAAATTTAAACGTAGAGTAATATAACATCAAATGAATAAAAAAATTTTTGTAAAACATCATTTGGGTTTAGGTGACTGTATTGTTCATAACGGTATGATTAGAAAAATTTACCAAGAAAATCTTGATTCTTTAATTTTTGTCCCATCAAAACCAAATAATTTAGACAATGTTTTGTTTATGTATAGGGATATCGATAATATTAAAGTTATTTCAGTAAATAATGATTATGAAATGAATAAACACATAGATTCTTCAAAATATGATGAAGTTATATCATCATCACTATTATATCAAAAAGAATTTGACTACGGAATTGATTTTGATGATGCTTTTTATTTAAAAGTAGGTATGAATCCCTCTATTAAAAAAACACATTTTTACATAAAAAGAGACACAAAAGAGGAAGAAAAAGTATATAATGAACTTGTTGTTAACAAAGGACTTACTGATTATATATTTTTACACGAAAAACAAAATGAAGGTGTTGTGATTAATAGAAATAAAATCACTAATAATTATCCTGTTGTGAGTGCTGATATAAAATACAAAACATTTTCTCTTTTAAAAGTAATAGAAAATGCTAAAGAGTGTCATTTAGTCAGTAGTTCTTTTTTATCTTTATTAATGTGTTATGAAATTAATAAAAATGTTTTTGCACATATGTACACAGATAGGTCAGAAATTACAGAATACATTAAAAAAAATGGAATAAAAACTATAACATAAATTATAAATAAAAAAAAAATGGCAGATACTTTAGGAAATGTTATCGACAAACTTATTACTGTCGATATGAAGATGTGGAATAATCAAGAATTATTGTATGAAATTAGAAGAATGACTTTTGATGAATATAAAAAAAAATATTTCGATAATGAAGATGGCGCAAAACTACTTTGGGAAACTCTCAAAAAAGGTACGGATTTAAACGTTCAACGAAATCAACTAATAAATGAAGTTGATGAAAAAATTATAGAGATGTTAAATTCAAAATTATCAGGTGAAGAATTAGATAATGGTAAATACCTACAAAGATCACATAAAACTTATTAAAAAATGATTCCAATATATAAACCATTCTTTACTGAAGAAAATTTAAAGCACGCTCATCGTGCAATAAGTTCAGGGTGGGTATCTTCTCATGGTGAATATTTGGACTACGCTAAAGAAAAAATAAAAGAAATAACAGATTACAAAAAAATTATTCTAACAAATAACGGAACTTCATCAACACACCTTTTGTCGTTAGCATTAAAGTTCAAATACCCAAATATAAAAAAAATAATAGTTCCAAATAACGTATACGTAGCAGCATGGAATTCTTTTTTGTTCAATAAAGATTATGAATTGATACCCATAGATTGTAATCTTGAGACTTGGAATTTTGACGAAACATTGATTAATCAAAAGTTAGATGAGAACACCGCAATTTTAGTTGTCCATAATATAGGTAACGTCGTAAACGTACCAAAGTTGAAATCTAAATTTCCGAATACCGTTATATTGGAAGATAATTGTGAAGGGTTTTTAGGGAAATATGAAGGTAAATTTACCGGATCGGAATCTTTATGTAGTTCAATATCGTTTTTTGGTAATAAAACAATCACATCTGGAGAGGGGGGTGCGTTTGTTACTTCAGATGAAGAAATTTTTGAATTTATAAACACAACTAAAAACCAAGGACAGTCAGATTCAAAATTTATACATAATGTTTTGGGTTATAATTATAGAATGACTAATGTTCAAGCCGCGCTTCTTTACGGACAATTATGTGACTTAAATGAAATCCAACAAAGAAAAAGTTATGTTTTTGAAGAATACACAAAAAATTTAGAATCTGTTGATAATATATGTTTTCAAAAAATAGAACCTGGTACCGATCATTCTAAATGGATGTTTGGTGTAAGGTTTACTGATTTTACAATAACCGAAAAAAAACTTTTAGAACTTTACCTTTTCGAATCCGGTATAGATGTAAGACCAATGTTTTATGATATAAAAAAACACGATTACCTCAAAGAAATAGACGCAGTAACAAAAAACGCACAACAGTTACAAGAACAATGTTTAATTTTTCCTTCTTATCCCGAACTAACTAAAAGTCAAATAAAATACATTACAAATAAAATAAAAAAATTTCTAAAAAAATTATGATTATTATTACTAATAGTGAAAAATAATTTTATACAACATTATATTTTTAAAATTTTTTATGTTATAATTAATACAAAATGTTTTACTCAAAAAAAGAATTAAAAAAAATAGGTTTTAAAGAATATGGAACTAATGTTCTTATATCTAAAAACGTTTCCATTTACAACCCAAAAAATATAAAAATTGGTAACAATGTAAGAATTGACGATTTTTGTGTTCTTAGTGCAGGTGATGGTGGTATTGAAATTGGTAATAATGTGCATATTGCAGTTTTTTGTAGTTTAAAAGGTAAGTCAAAAATAGTTTTATCAGATTTTTCGGGACTTTCTTCTAAGGTTGCTATTTATAGTTCTTCCGACGATTATAGTGGGGAATTTTTAACAAACCCAACTGTAGATAAAAAATTTACCAACGTAATATCAGGTGAAGTAAAATTAGGAAAACACGTCATCGTAGGGTCGGGGTGTGTTATTTTACCAAATGTTACAATCGGGGATTATAGTGCTATAGCCTCTTTATCTTTAGTTTCTAAAAGTTTAGAGGAGTCAAAAATATTTGGAGGAATACCTGCTAAAGAAATTAAAAATAGAAAAAATAATTTAAAAACATTAGAATGCGAATATCTGAAAACATTAAAATAACAAAAAATATGGTTGTCGATTTTTCTAATCTTACAGGGGATAAAAATCCTATACATTTAGATGACGACTACGCAAAAAAAACAATATTTGGTCGGACAATTGTTCACGGAATGCTGTTATCTGGTTTCATTTCTAAAATAATTGCAGAAAAATATCCGGGTGAAGGATCCATCTATTTGAAACAAATATTGAATTTTAAAAATCCTTGTTTTGTTGATGATGTAATATCAGTAAATGTTGAATTAAAAGAAAAAATACAAAATAAATTTTATCTCAAAACAACTATACTTAGAGATGATGTTGTGATTATAGATGGAGATGCAATTGTTTTGAACCAAAATAAAATAAATTAATTTATTATCAATCGATTTTAAAATGAAAAAAGCACTGATAACAGGAATAAACGGGCAAGATGGTTCTTATCTTGCAGAATTGTTAGTTGAAAAGGGGTACGAGGTGTGGGGTATTGTAAAACGTAACTCAGTTTCAGAAACACAAACAACTAGAATTAATCATTTAAGAGAAAAAAATTTAATCAATTTAGAATATGCTGACTTGACGGATATGGCTTCTTTGGTGAGGGTACTTTCTATGATTCAACCAGATGAAGTTTATAATTTAGCGGCACAATCACACGTAAGAATATCTTTCGATCAACCAATTTATACTGCTAATGCAACAGGATTAGGTACATTAAATTTATTAGAAGCGGTTAGAATGGTTTCACCTAAATCAAAAATTTATCAAGCATCTTCATCGGAGATGTTTGGTAACAACATTGATGTCGATAGGTACCAAAGAGAAACTACACCAATGAACCCAGTTTCACCTTATGGTTGTGCCAAAGTATTTTCTTACAACATTTGTAGAAATTATAGAAATTCATACGGAATGAAAATTTGGAATGGTATTCTATTCAATCACGAATCACCAAGAAGAGGGACAAATTTTGTAACTAACAAAGTTGTTAAAGCTGCTGTCAGAATCAAGTTAGGGTTACAAGATAAACTACATTTGGGAAATCTTGACGCAACAAGGGATTGGGGTCACGCAAAAGATTATGTTAAAGCAATGTGGATGATGCTACAAACAGATAAACCTGATGATTACGTTTGTGCAACAGGAATATCACATTCGGTTAAAGATTTATGTGAATACACATTTACAAAACTAAATTTAGATTTTAAGGAATTTGTTGTTGTAGATGAAAAACATTTCAGACCCGAAGAATTGCACGACTTGAAAGGTGATTCGTCAAAATTAAAAAATGAATTAGGTTGGATCCCTGAATACACATTTGAATCAATGTTAGACGAAATGATTCAGTATTGGTTAGATTATTATGGAAAGTAAAATATTAATCACGGGAGGTAATGGGTTAGTGGGTTCCGAATTCAAAGGTAATATTTATTTCAAACCCACTTCTAAACAATTTGATTTGATTGATAAAAATCAAACATATAGTTTATTATTAAAAAATTTTGATAGCGTCATACATTGCGCAGCAAAAGTTGGTGGTATTGGTGGAAATATGAATTTTAAAGGAGAATTCTTTTATGATAATATAATGATGAACACAAATATTATCGAAGGGGCAAGATTAACTAAAGTTAAAAATTTAGTATGTTTTTTATCAACTTGTATCTTTCCTGATAAAACTGAGTATCCATTAACCGAATCAAAAATACATTTAGGTCCTCCACATTTTTCAAATGATGCATATGCTTACGCCAAAAGAATGGCTGATGTACAAATAAGAGCTTATAAAGAACAGTATGGTTTAAATTATAAATCGGTTATCCCAACTAACATATACGGTCCAAATGATAACTACAATTTAGAAAACGGACACGTAATACCTTCTTTAATACATAAATGTTACTTAGCAAAAGAAAATAAAACCGACTTTATTGTGTGGGGTAGCGGTAACCCAATGAGGGAGTTCATTTTTAGTAGAGACGTAGCAAAACTAACGGAATGGGTATTACATAATTACAATGAAAATGAACCAATAATACTATCAACATCAGACGAAATTTCAATAAAAAGTGTGGTTGATATTATTGTAGAATTAATGAACTTTAAAGGTAATGTTATTTTTGATGACACAAAACCAGATGGACAATTTAGAAAACCATCGGATAATTCAAAAATAAAAAGTTATTTACCCAATTTTGAATTTACACCATTATATGATGGTTTAAAAGAAACTATTGAATTTTTTGAATCCAACTATAACTTTATAAGAAAATAATATGACAAGAAAAAAACCATTACCTCAAAACGAAGAAAGTGAAGTGAAACCATTTTCAAGAAAGGAATACATTAATTCTGTAATAAAGAAAAAACAAAAAAATAAATTTTTATCTCCACATCAAGAAGAATATTACAACATTTTAAAAGACAGTCAAATTACAATTTGTTCAGGTCCAGCAGGTGTTGGTAAATCATACATAGCAATGAAAGCAGCGGTTGATTTGTTGATGGACACAAATAATTCATATGAAAAAATAATTATTGTAAGACCTGCAGTGGAAGCAGAAGAAAAACTCGGTTCTCTTCCTGGAAATTTAGAAGAAAAATTAGACCCTTACATTTTTCCATCTTATTATCTATTAAATAAAATTATTGGAAAAGATGCTCGTGAAAAATTAAAAGACGCAGAAATTATCGAAGTATTTGCATTGGCATATATGAGAGGAATGAACATTGACAATTCTATTTTAATATTCGAAGAATCTCAAAACGCAACACCAAATCAGATGAAATTACTATTGACAAGAATTGGTTATAATAGTAAATTTTTTATATCTGGAGATTTAGAACAAACTGACAGATACAAGGACAAAAAACAGTCAGGTTTGTACGATGCTCTTCAAAGGTTTCAAAATATTAATGATATTGGTGTTTATGATTTCAGAAACGCTAAAAATGTTAGAAACCCTTTAATTGGTAAAATTCTTGAAAAATACGATGATGAGAATAGGAATTGAAGTTAATGGTGTTTTAAGAGATACTATCGGTAAGTTTAAACAATTGTATGAAAAACATATGATTGAAGAAAAAACAGATGATGGTGTGATTTCGTATGATATTGATGAGTCAGGAAACACCACACAAGTTTTACAAGAAGAAAATTTTACTTATGATATAATAAGTGATGTTACAACATTAGATTTGTCAAAACATTTTAAATTTAAAAACGAAGATGAGTTGTATTCTTTTATGTATGAAGATTTTGCAATGCAAATTTTTGGACATGCGGGTTCTACCGAAACATTTACATTTAACGACTTAAACGAGTTTTATTTAAAAAATAGAGATAATTATGAAATTCTTATTGTGTCTGATGAGATTGGCAAATCAAAACCCGCCACGCTATTCTTTCTTTCAAAATTTGGATGTTTAATTGAAAAGATAAAATTTTACTCAAAATCAACAATTCAAGGTATGTGGGATGAAGTAGACATTTTACTTACAGCAAATCCTGATTATATTACAAATAAACCAAAAGAAAAAACTATCGTAAAATTTACGACAGAATACAATAAAAATATCGAAACTGACTATGAAATTGACACATTAAAAGGGTTCGATGAAATAATACAAAAAATAACATTATGTTAAAATTTTTAGGAGAAAATTATTATTTAGACATCGATGAAATTGAAAAAAGAGTAAGTTTCGAAGGTTCATCAATCACTAACGAAAATAGTACTGGTGGTACTGAACAACAAATTAGTGTTACTCGATATGAGATTATAAAAAGTATGATAGACGTTATACTAACAGAAAGAGAAGATATAGATGAAGGTTTAGGCGCACACGCAGGTAAAGATTTATCTATTCCCTTTAAAATTGCTTTTAATACATTGTTAATAAACCGCATAATTATAAATTTATAAATAAAATGGAATTAGAAAAAATTCAAAAAATTGAACAGTCGGTATCAAACTTAGAAAATAAACAATCAAGAATTTATTTTTTAGTTCAGGATACAAAAGGTAACCCAAAAGCCGGTATAAGACACATTTATGACATCGCTCTTGTTTTAAAAAAACAGGGTTATAACAGTATTATCATGCACGAAACCAGTGATTACAAAGGTGTTTCAGAATGGTTAGGTGAAGAATATATGGAACTACCTCATCAAGTTATTGAGGGGCAAAACCTACCAATTTCACCTGAAGATTTTGTTGTTATTCCTGAAATTTATGGGCACGTAATGGAACAAATTAAAAATCTTCCTTGTGGAAAAATTGTTCTTTGTCAGTCCTATGATTATATGTTAGAAACATTACCTCCTGGTGTAAGTTGGAGTCAGTATGGGTTTATTAAATGTATTACAACTTCAGAGTTTCAAAAAAAATACATTAATGAAATTATGAGAAATGTGAGTATTGATGTTTTACCAATAAATATTCCTGACACATTTAGTAAAAAATCAAACCCATCAAAACCAATTATTGCAATTCACACAAGAGATCAAAGGGATACCGCAAAAATAATTAAAACTTTTTATCTTAAATACCCACAGTTTAGATGGATAACTTTTAGAGATATGAGAGGTATTATACAAAAAGATTTTGCAAACTTTTTAAAAGATTCTTTTGTGTCTGTTTGGGTTGATAATGAATCGGCGTTTGGTACTTTTCCTTTAGAATCTATGATAAGTGGGACACCTGTAATTGGAAAAATTCCTAACTTGAAACCTGATTGGATGTCAGAAAATAATGGTGTATGGACATATCAATTTAATGAAATTGTAGATATACTTTCTACATTTACTCAAAATTGGCTTGAAGATAACATTTCTGAAAATTTATATGAAGAAATGGGTAATACCGCAAAAGAGTTTCAAAATAGAGAATTATATGAAAATAATATTATTAGTTTGTTTGACTCATATTTCACAAAAAGATTGGAGTTATTTTCAGAACAACTAGAAAAAATAAAAGTATCACAATAAAAAATATTATGGAAATGAATAAGTTTAATGTATCGGTAATTTTACCTATAAGTTCATCAAGTGTTAGAGATTTTGACTCACTTTTTGAAAGATGTATAAAATCAATTAAAAATCAAGTTGTTGAAGTTAATGAACTAATAATTGTACATTCTCAAGATGAAACTTTGAAAACAAAAATTAACTCTTTTGACTATGAGAATTTAAATGTTATAAAAATAGAAAATACAGGAGATATAGATTTCTCATCTCAAGTTAATTTAGGTGTTAAAAATGCAACCAGTAAATGGGTATCTGTTTTAGAATTTGACGACGAATACTCATCGATTTGGTTTAAAAACGTTAAACGTTTTGAAGAATCGTATTCAGATGTCGATGTATTTTTACCTTTAGTTGTTGATACTGATGATAAGGGGGTTTTTGCTGGATTTACAAATGAAGCAACTTTTGCTGTAAGTATTAATTCTGAAATGGGTTATTTAACAAATGATTTATTACTTACTTACCAAAATTTTCAAACAAGTGGAATGGTAATCAAAAAATCAGTTTATGAAAATAATGGAGGATTCAAACCATCAATTAAATTAACGTTTGTGTATGAATTCCTTTTAAGATTAACATATAATTCTGTAAAAATAATGACTATCCCAAGAATTGGTTACAAACACACGAATATGAGGGAAGGTTCTATTTTTTGGAATTATAAATTCAGTGATGAAAAAATTTCAGACGATGAGGTTACCTTTTGGTTGGAAACCGCAAAAAAAGAATATTTCTTTACGTCGGATAGAAATATAAAATTCGAACCTCAAGTGTCTTAATGTTTGTATCTGGTGAAAATGAAACGATTAATATTGAATTAAAAAAGACGAATAAAGTAAAAAAAAATAATTACTTTGATGTTCGTGAAGAGCAGGCAGTAAAAGATTACATTTTATCTGACTCTCGTGAAGAAAAAGAATTTATCTATAACACATATCTTCGAGAACCATTGAACAAGATGATTGAATCAATTATTCGAAGATATAAGTTATATAG
>Ga0315907_10003884_pt1 | contig 17138 bp, 9 predicted proteins | sample LakEriMetagenome_3_FD_203525 | JGI IMG/M metagenome (GOLD analysis project Ga0315907, IMG submission 203525) | Freshwater fungal communities from buoy surface, Lake Erie, Ohio, United States - Buoy 12 MA123 | ecosystem: Environmental > Aquatic > Freshwater > Lake > Lake biofilm | place: USA... | reverse complement strand
AGTACGAACCACCAGTACTCCGACCGGCTCGCCCGCCCCGAGATCTGCGCGTACGCCCCCGTGGTCATGTTCCGCTTCACCGACTGCACGAACTCCATCTGACACCTCCATTAGTAGCGGCAGTAGCGCCGCACTCAGCGCAATGCTACTCCTGAACGAACAGCAAAGTAGCGGACACGCTGCGCTAGGCTGCGCGCATGGCCTTTCGACTCTTCCGCCGCATCAAGATTGCGCCGGGTATCACCATTAATCTCAGCAAGAGCGGCCTCTCTGCATCCGCTGGCGTGCGCGGTGCACGCGTCACCCTGGGCCCGCGCGGCGTGCGCCGCACGGTAGGCATCCCAGGGACTGGCCTCTCCTACTCGGAGAACAGCTCGATCGGCGGCTCACCCAAGCGCACCAGGCGTTCCAGTAACACGCGCCCTACAGACGATGAAGCGCACGAACAGGTCTCCAGCGCCCAGGGCTGCCTCACGATCATCGTTGCGATCGTGATCATTGCGATTCTGGCCGCGATCGGCAGCAACTAGAACGACCCGTGCCACCTAACTGGCACGTCAGCAGCCCATACTCCTCGTGTGTTCTGGATAGGAGGTCTGGTGGGAGCGTTCTTTGGACTGGCGGGGATCTTTGTTGCCGCCTGCCTCTACCTCTTCTATGCGCTGGTGAAGCTCGTCTTCCTGCTCGCCGCCTTCACCGCCCAGCTGATCTTTGCGATTAGCGGCCTGATCGCTCGAGCGATCATCTACACCTACCACCAGATCCGTAGTCGAAACGCCACCCCGCCCGCCGCACCGCACACCAAGAAGCGCGTACCTGCCGGCCTGAAGCCGACGCGGGTGACGAGGAAGCGGAAGGTGACCAAGCGCGAGTAGCCGGCCATGCACCCTGCAGTCAACTGCGCCACGGATCTGGCACGCTCCTGAGGGATCCTCAGCGCTTACCATTACGGGGATACGGCGCACATACCGCTAAAGGTGGCGCCAGCTAGAGAGGGCAGGGATGGCTGAGCCAATCATTGAGATTGACGGCGATGAGATTACTGTCGGGAGCTTCACGTTCTCTGATCCCGACATTGCAGAATATCTTGAAAAAGAAGGTGCAGAGAACCGCGGCGTAATTGTCCGCGACGCAGTCTTTATGGGCCTAAAGGTATTCCTCAATGAGCGGGTGAGTCTGGCCACAGACACAATTCTCGCAAAGGTCGAAAACCGCATCAACGAAATCCTCACAGATCCTGGCTTGCAAGAGGAGGGCTCTCCATTTGGAGAAATCCTGAGTGAAATCACGGATCTCAAAAACAAGCTGGTGCAACAAAGCGCTAGACAGGAGTTCGGGTCAAAAGCGAAGGGGGACGCGTATGAGGACTTCATCGAAGCGCTACTAATTGAAGAATTTGGCTACACCGCGAATGTTGTGAAAACAGGTGCCCAGCGAGCCGCCGCCGGCCGACCTGGGAAAAAGGGCGACATCTCTCTTCATCTAAACGCGGGAACCCCTTATGAGCAAAGGATCGCGATTGAGGCGAAAGACGACAAAAAACTGAGCATCGAAGACGTTAAGCGCGACACTTCGACAACAATTCAGCAGCGCAATGTTCCTGTCGTGCTTTGGGCAGTGAGTAAAGAGCTTGGCCAAAAGCTATTGCAAGACGGCGCGATTGACTGGAACATTGATGCTGGGTATGTCTTGGTGACAGCTGATCGAAGTGATCCAGAGAAGGCGCGACCATTGTTGGGTGCCGCAGCTCGTCTGGCGCAATTGACCTTTCAGTGGAAGCTCCGCGTTGACCGCACTATTGATACCCAGTCAGCTCTTGAGTTTTTTGCGCGCATCAAGACCAGACTGCAGCGCATTAAGGAAATCAGCGGTGAACTTACGACAATCGGCAACTCACAACAGAAGGCAGCGCAATACAGCGAATCTCTGTATCAAGATTTGAGTAACGACGTTAAAGAGTTTCAAGAAAAACTGGAACAATTCCCAGTTCCAGATGTGGAGCATCCGCAATGAGCATTGAGCACGCCAAAAGAGGATCGGCCCTGCGCTCTTGGCGTACCTTCGCATGCGCGCCGGTGCTGATGCGATACACAGAAACGGTCGCCGAAGCGATGGGCGTCTCGCCCCTCGCCTTGTGGAGGGCAATCAATTCTGCTGAGCCGAACAAAAGATCTTCTTCATACGGTTCGCCGAGATGGACCCTGGCCCCGAGAACTTAGCAAACTACTAAGTATTCGTAGCTGCGAATTGGTGGGCTGAGAATGTCTAGTTCAATACTATTTGATCACGATCGCGCACTTGAATTGCTCCGACTTGCGACAGGGAGTCCTGCAGCGCAGTTTAGAGATGGCCAAGAAGAGGCGATACGCGAGATTGTCGAAGGATCAAAACGCTTAGTAGTTGTTCAAAAGACTGGTTGGGGGAAAAGTTTCGTCTACTTCATTGCAACAAAACTTTTGAGAGAAGCGGGTCTAGGGCCGACACTATTAATCTCACCGTTGTTGTCACTCATGAGAAATCAAGTAGATGCGGCGCGTAAGATGGGCCTCATTGCAGTGCGCCTTGATTCATCAAACCCTGACGATGAGAAGAGCATCGAGCGAAGCTTTGTCGAAAATGGGATTGACATCCTCCTGATAACCGAAATGAGACTAGCTAAACCGCGCTTTCAAACTCATGTGCTTGGACGCGCATCCGTAAGCCCAAGCCTACTTGTCATTGATGAGGTGCACTGCATATCTGATTGGGGACATGATTTTAGACCGCTCTATAGGCGCATAGATGCATTTATCAGAAACTCTCCGGCAAGCCTTCGTGTGCTCGGGACAACCGCAACGGCAAATAACCGCGTTCTCGAAGACATTCAGCATGTGTTTGGCGAAGCAGTGGTTGTTCAGCGCGGTGAGATTGCCCGAAACAATCTGGTTCTCCAGACAATCGTGCTTCCGGATCATGCTTCACGGTTAGCCTGGCTGGCTTCAAACATCCCGACTATCCAAGGCTCAGGGATAATCTACGCACTCACTATTGCGGATGCTGAGCTTGTGGCGCGGTGGCTAAAAAAGAACGGTGTAACTGCTCACGCATATCATGCGGCATTAACGAACGAAGCGCGGTCGCAATTAGAGCGCGACCTAATTCTCAACAACGTAAAAGCTCTTGTTGCAACAACCGCGCTGGGTATGGGGTTTGACAAGCCCGACCTTACGTTCGTTGTTCACTACCAGACTCCAGGTTCAGTCATTGCCTACTACCAGCAAGTCGGACGCGCAGGGAGGTCGGTAGCTCGTGCAAATGGCGTCCTGCTTGGGGGGCCAGGCGACAGCGATATACTGGACTACTTCAGAAACAACGCTTTCCCTGCTCGTGAAAACGTGGAGGCGATCCTGAGATCCTTAAGTGCAAGCCCTACCGGATTGTCAGTGTTTCAGATTGAATCAACAGTGAACATTCAGGCAAAGAAGATTGAACGTGCGCTAGAGCTGATCAGCCTAGAGCCGATGGCACCTGTAGTACGTGACGATGCTATTTGGAGCCGGACTGCATCGCCATTAGATGAGTCCTTTTGGGAGAGAGCCGGGAGAGTATCTGCTGTGCGCGCACACGAGCAAGAACAGATGCAGGAATATCTTCAGTTGAGGGGTGGGCACATGAAGTTTCTCGTCGCCGCCCTCGATGGCGATGTGAAGACGGTTGCTCCAGAATCAGGTCCAGAGATATCAGAGGATATTGATATCTCGTATGTCCAGAAAGCCGTGGAATTCCTAAGGCGGACTTCAATACCGATTTATCCACGCAAACGATTGCCGGGAAGCGGCATTCCACGACTTCACCCAGGTACGATGCTTCCCGCGGAATGGCAAGTGGCTGAAGGTAGAGCCTTATCCTACTGGGGGGACTCAGGATGGGGGGGCATGGTACGGCGAGGAAAGTATGAATTCAACCTATTTGATCCTGAACTTGTAAAGGCAATGGCAGAAATGGTAAAAGATTGGGGCCCAGAGCCACGCCCTACTTGGGTCACGTCCATTCCTTCATTTAGACATCCCACACTCGTTCGAGACTTCGCCAAAGCCCTCGCGGCAAATCTCAGAATTGAGTTTCGTGAAGCGGTTCTCATTGCTGAGAAGCGAGATCAACAGAAGCTTCAAGAGAATAGTTACCATCAGGCTCAAAACGCTGCGGCGGCATTCAAGATTGACAAGGATTTGGTTCTAGAAGGCCCATGCTTACTTGTGGATGACGTCGTAGACTCGCGGTGGACATTTACTGTGGCCGGGAAATTGCTGCGCGAGGCAGGCGCTGGAGTTGTGAGGCCAATCGCACTTTCAATGATCAACGGGGGGGATAGTGAATAGAAGAGATGTATCGGCCGATGCGCAAGCAACGCTACTCCTTACGGCACACTTGGGCGGGCTAAGCGGTTCCTTACAACCAGCTACTCTGAGTGAATACAACCTCATCGCACGTGCGCTTCATAACGTAGAACTGAGACCAGCGAGTTTGGTGGATAGTGCACCAAATGCGACCGCATTGCAATGCGTGTCTGAGGTAATTGGCGATGAGCGGGCTAAACACTTATTGTCACGCTCACTTTTGCTTGCAACAGAAATATCAATGTGGCAGTCACTCGGAGTCTGGGTCTTGGCCCGAGGAGATCATGATTATCCTGAACACTTTAGGGCGCGAATGGGGTCGAAGGCCCCTCCATTGCTTTTCGGCGTTGGCCCGCAGGAGCTACTAGAAGGGCTTGGACTAGGGGTAGTCGGTTCACGCGATGTTGATGAAGATGGGGCGTCGTTTGCTGCGGAAGCAGGAGTGTTGGCTGCACGTGCTGGCATAACGCTAGTCTCCGGTGCTGCTCATGGGGCTGATCGTTCGGCGATGTCAGGAGCTTTAGGGGCAGGCGGAAATTCCGTTGGGATTCTTTCGGACAGTCTCAAGAAGGCTGCAATCAACAGTGATAGCAGACGTTTCATTGAGGAGGGTCAGCTAACTCTAATTTCACAGAGCGAGCCTGGGCAACGCTTCATGGCTTGGCGTGCGATGGAGCGCAATAAGTTGATATACGCTTTGGCGTTCGCCACATTGGTTGTAGAGAGCAATAAAGGCAAAGGTGGTACCTGGGAAGGAGCGCGCGAGCAACTTCAAAAGCTTCACTATTGCGATGTCTATGTTCGTATGACCACCCCGCAGTCGCCTGGACGTAAGGCGCTTGAATCCCTCGGAGCTAAGCCGTGGAGCGTCACTTCGTCCGAGGCGCTTGGCGAGCTTAGGGAGGTTAGTGTTGAGACCAGTCCCCCCGCCCCTGAGCGAGTGCCGGCTCAGCAGCTAAACCTCCTGGACTTTTGAGAGGCGCGTGCCATGTAACTGACACAGTCCTGAGATAGCGTCAGGCTCTACCATCAGCCACGTACGGGGCGAGTATCACCCCGAAGCAGGTCAGGAGGAGCCACCAGTGACGCAATATCGGGGTATACGTCGAGGATGAGTGTCACCCTTCTCGATCTGAAGCCGGGGGCGCGCGTCAAAGGCCTTCAGCCGAATGTCGTAGTCACTATTCAAAGCCTAACCACGCTTGCGGCCGGGTTGCATCAAATCTCGTACATCCTGCCCACTGGCTTGTCCAAAACCCACGCCATTTTTGAGACTGACTTCAACAATTATGATTTAGCGAGCGACGAGGTCCCGTGGAGTTTCAAGGGGGACCCGAATATGTTCCGCTTGGGAGTTGAGGCCAAGCGCATTAGTCTTGCGCACCTATACGATCCATACCTTGCAGTTTCAACCTCAATGATCGAACCTCTGCCACACCAGATAACTGCTGTATACGAAGAAATGTTGCCACGTCAACCACTCAGATTCTTGCTGGCAGACGATCCTGGTGCGGGAAAAACCATCATGTCAGGCCTTTTGATTAAAGAGCTACAAGTCAGAGGAGATCTCAAGCGCTGTCTGATCGTGACACCAGGCAGTTTGGTTGAACAGTGGCAGACCGAGCTTCGTGAGAAGTTCAGCTTAAAGTTTCCAATTTTGAATTCATCGGCAGTTGATGCTTCGCCGTCTGGGAATGTGTTTGACGACCACGAGAACCTGATTGTTCGCGTTCATATGTTCAGTCGCAGCGAGACGCTCATTGACCAGATGGAACGCGCCGAGCCATGGGACCTCATCATTGTTGATGAGGCACACAAAATGTCTGCCCACCTTGAAGGTGAAGAGGTAAAGCGCACCCAGCTAAGAGAGCTCGGTGAAAAGCTAGCCGAGCGAACTCGCCACTTCTTACTTCTTACAGCGACGCCGCATAACGGCAAACAGGCAGATTTTGAAATATTCATGTCGCTGATAGATTCTGAGCGCTTCGCCATCCATCGAAACACCAAACGAGGCGCTACGGCACCTACTCCTGACGCCGCTGATCTTATGCGGAGGATGGTCAAAGAGAAACTGGTGAAGTTTGATGGGACCCCACTGTTTCCTGAGCGTCGAGCATCCTCCGTAGGATATGAGTTGAGTGCAACTGAGCGTGAGCTGTACGAAGCGGTGACCGCCTATGTTCGAGAGCAGATGAATCGAGCGGAAAAACTGAAAGCTTCCGGCGAACGCCGCCGCGGAGTAGTCGTTGGGTTTGCACTTCAGGTGCTGCAGCGTCGGCTTGCGTCCAGTCCTGAAGCGATTAGGAACTCGCTGGTGCGGCGTGCGGATCGCCTAGAGACGAAGCTAGACGAGTTGCGCGCAATTGTTGACGATGGCGATCGGACTGCAGCGTTTGATAAGTCAGACACCACAATCGCTGACATTGAGGACTTTGAAGATGATGACGGCACAGCAGAAGGAGAACAGTTCGAAGATGAAGTGATTGACTTTGCAACAGCGGCCGCGACGCTTCCTGAACTGGCAGCCGAGATCGAGATTCTACGTGTCTTAGGTCAGCAAGCCGACTCTCTTTGCAGATCAGGAGTTGACTCAAAGTGGGTTGACCTTAGCAAGCTCATCCAGGAGTCCCCAGAGTTCCAAGACTCCCAACGCCGCCGGAAGAAGATCGTTATCTTTACAGAGCATCGCGATACGCTAAACTACCTTGAGCGCAAACTTGGGAAGTTGCTAGGAGATCCATCTAGCATCGTCGCGATCCATGGGGCCATGGGTCGAGATAAGCGTCGGTCTGCGGAGCACAGGTTCAAGAATGATGCGAGCGCGCTAATCCTGTTAGCAACTGATGCTGCGGGCGAAGGTATCAACCTTCAAGTTGCGCACCTGATGATCAACTATGACCTCCCCTGGAATCCAAATCGGCTCGAGCAACGATTCGGCCGCATCCATCGAATTGGCCAGACTGAAGTGTGTTACCTCTGGAATCTTCTAGCAAAGGACACGCGGGAGGGGGATGTATACCAGCGGCTCCTGCTGAAGCTTGAAGAGGCGCGTCAAGCTCTTGGTGGGCAGGTGTTTGATGTGCTTGGCCAACTAGAATTTGACGGCAAGACTCTCCGTGAGATCATGGTGGATGCGATTCTGTATGCAGAAGACCCTGCAGTGCGAGCGCGTCTGTTCCAGCAGGTTGAAGGCGGAGTAGACGCTAATCGCCTGCAAGAAATTCTAAATGCGAATGCACTTGGAGACGATGCCCTTACCGGTGAAATGGTTGCAAGAGTACGGGCAGAAATGGAAAAAGCGCATGCTCAGCGTCTGCAACCTAACTTCATTGAGTCATTCTGGCTTGACGCTTATTTCCGACTCGGTGGCGATATTGGCAAGCGGGAGCCAGGACGGTACGAACTACAAGCGGTGCCATCAGAGGTTCGGAGTCGTGCCAAACACTTGGACCCAGTGCGAGGGACTGCGGGCAAGTACGAGCGCGTCTGCTTTGAAAAGGGACTCACCCTTGGGCCACCGCTTGCCGAATTTGTGTCACCTGGGCACCCACTGCTCGCAGCGACCATCGACCTGACTCTTGAGCGCGCCCGCTCAGCCCTGGCCCAAGGAGCAGTGTTGATTGATCATTCGCCGCTTGTCACAGAGCCACGTGTTTTGCTTTATCTCGACGATATGATTAACTCGTCAGCGATTGACGAGCATGGTGGGCAGCGCACTGTTTCGCGGCGTCTAGCATTTGTTTCACTGAGAAGAGATGGGACATTTGCACCGGAGGGACAGGCGCCACATCTTGATCTAACCCCAGCGTCTGAGGAAGAACGCGCAAAGATACAGGCTTCCAATCAGCTTGCCTGGATTGACACCGCAAACATTGCCGAAATGGTAACCACGTACGCTCTCTCGGCCATTACGAAGCCGCATCTTGATGAGGTACGGGCAAGAGTCGAGCCACGCATTGACCGCATCTCCGCAGCAGTACGTGAGCGACTGATCTTTTTGATCGCTTGGTGGAGGAATCGTGCAGAGGAACTCAAGGCTGATGAGCTGCGCGGCAAGAAGACCAAGTTGAGCGCTGGTAACGCAGCGTCCCGCGCGGATGATTTTGAGCAACGATTGAAAGATCGCCTTGAAGAACTAGCGCTTGAGCGGAACCTTGTCCCAACAAATCCTAGATTGCTTGGCGCAGCGCTAGTGATCCCGGCCTCATTGCTGCAGGGCACCTCTGAACAGCAGATCAGCCAAGATGTAGCCGCTCGCTTAAGGACAGAGCGCCTTGCAGTTGAAGCAGTCATGAAGTATGAGCGTGAAAAGCTTGGGATGGCCGTTGTGCAGGACGTAGGAGCGGAAAAGCGTGGGTATGACGTATATGCAAGCACCGGCCTAAGTGACGGTCACCGTTTCATTGAAGTCAAGGGACGGGTAGCTGGGGCCGGTGATTTCATCCTCACCCGCAATGAGATGCTCACATGCCTTAATGAGCAAGATCGCTTCTGGCTGGCCCTCGCTGACGTTGAGGGTGAAACGGTAGTCCGGCTGCGCTACGCTAAGGCTCCGATAACGGAGAAAGTGCAGTTCGGAATGACTCAAGCCGTATTCACGACGAGTTCATTCCAATGGGAGGAGGTACCGCTGTGAGCACGTACAAAAGGAAACTCATTGAGGTAGCACTCCCACTTGCGGACATCAACCGAGAGTCAGTTAAGCAAAAAACTGGCAGGCCAAAAACTGGTTACCCAACCACTTTGCATAAATATTGGGCTCAGCGGTCTATCGCAACAGTTCGCGCTGCGATCTGGTCGTCTCTCGTTGACGACCCATCTTCTCATCCGGATAAGTTCCCAACCATCGATCTTCAAAAAAAAGAGAGATTGCGCCGCTTCGACATTCTCCGAAGGTTGATTCTCTGGGAATCCACCACAAATGTGGCGCTCTGGGCTGAAGCCAGGAAGATCGCCGAAGAAGATTGCGGGGGTGCTCTACCCCCATTTGTAGACCCCTTCGCTGGATCTGGGGCAATACCTCTCGAAGCCTTGCGGCTAGGACTTTCCGCCCATTCATCTGATCTCAACCCACTCGCGGTGACCATTCAGCACCTGCTTATCGAATGGCCACAGCGATTTGCCTACGCGCCAGCGGTACATCCAAGGAATACAGGAAAACTTGCTTCAACTACGCCCTTTGGCAACCTTGCCGCTGACGTTCGTGCGTACGCCGAAGACATCAACAGCGAATCAAAACATTTGATTGGTGCTTACTACCCGCCAGTCAAAGATGCACACGGTAAAGATGTTGAGCCGGGCGTATTCATGTGGGCCCGCACTGTCCCATGCCCAAATCCAGCATGCGGAGCGCAAACTCCAATCGTGAAGAATTGGCGGCTATCTGTTCGAACCGGCGCTCACGTTCAACCAATTGTTGACAGAACAACTAAGACCATACAATTCGCCGTACACATGGACGGGCAAGTTCCCGCCCCGTCTTTCAACGGCAGAAAAGGTGGTGCGTGTTTGGTGTGCGCAACACCAATCGACTTTAAGTGGGTTAGAAGCCAAGGCGTCGCTGGGAACATGAAATCCAGGCTTATGGCTATTGCTGCGGGTGATGGCTATTCATGGGTATTTCACCAGGCTACTCGCGAACAAGAGGAGGTTGCGCTAAATGTTCCAGGCGCAGCATGGAGTCCACGTGGCGACATTTCAACTAACACACGTGCGTTTGCGACCCCACTGTACGGAATGACGACCTGGGCGTCGTTGTACACACCTAGGCAATTGCTAGCACTTACAACACTGCATGACGTAGCGAAGTCGAAGCAGTCTGTTATTGAGCAGGATGCAATTCTTTCTGGACTTGCGCAAAACTCTGCCGAGTTGGCGGGTGGGGGAAACGGTGCGCGCGCCTACGCTCAACTTGTACGCTCGTACGTACATATGACCATAAGTAATCTCGCGGATTGGAGTTGCAATCTGATCGGATGGGCGCCGGAAATTCCAGCGATGGGACACCTCTTCGCGCGTCAGGCAGTTGTCATGAACTGGAACTATGCCGAAGGATCGGTATTCGGGAAAGGCGGTGCGAATTTCCTGCAGAAACTTGAAAGAACTGTTGAGGTTATTGAGCGAACGCCCGTCACCAAAACCGGCAGCGCACGACAGGCTGATGCAACACGGATCAAATGGAACTCAAAAGATCGGCCCCTTGTAATCACAGACCCGCCCTATTATGACAACATTCCCTATTCTGAACTTGCTGATTTCTTTTATGTTTGGATGCGCGAGGCGTTGAGAGATATAGATCCAGAGACGTTTGCAACGCTCAGTTGTCCAAAATCGGAAGAATTAATTATGGCGAGAGATCGACACGATGGTGATGAGGCAAAGGCTAGACAGTTCTTTGAAGATGGCCTCACGCAAGCTCTCCATCATTTACGTGCTATATCTGACCCAGAATTGCCGATGTCAATATATTATGCATATAACGACACTGATGAAAGTGACGATGCAGCAGGAAACAAAGAAGTGGGATCGTCGGGCTGGGAAACGATTCTTCAAAGCATCGTAGATGCTGGACTGCAAATCGTTATGACGTATCCACTTAGGTCAGAAGCTGTGGGTCGCGCTATATCGACGAATGCAAGCGCTCTCGCTGCTTGCATCCTGCTTGTTTGTCGATCGCGACCAGATAAAGCTCCAGTGGGTACCCGCGGTGACTTCACTCGTGGTCTGGAAGTGGAGTTAAGTGAGGCAATTGATCGATTGAAAGATGGGGATTTGGGAGCTCTCGATTTAAGTCAGGCTGCAATCGGGCCCGGTATGTCTGTATTTACCCGTTACTCAAAAGTGCTGGAACCCGATGGTCGGAAAATGACGATGCGCACCGCACTCGACTTAATCAACAAATCAGTTTCTGATGTTGCCGGGAAAGGTGACGCAATGTTTGACAAGCAAACTCGATGGTGTGTGCGTTGGTTTGAGGAAAAGGGCTTGGAGGAGGGTGCGTACGGCGACGCCCAGATGCTCGCAAATGCAAACGGGCTAAACATTCCGGAGCTTGAACGCTCCGGCGTAATAAACTCAAAAGGTGGGAAAGTGCAACTCCTGGTAGGCGACAAGCTGCCAGCTGATTGGGACCCTCGCCTGGACTCGCGGATTACAAGTTGGGAAGTGCTACACCAACTGATTGCCTGCCTGCTTCCAAAAGGGAATCCGTTGGGCCGGTTGAGTGGAGGTAGTGAGGAAGAAGCACTAATTTTAGCCTCTGCGCTTTCACCTGCGCTCCTTGAGCAAGCAAAAGAATTGTCATACCGAATGTTTGATATCTGCCGGGTACGTGGATGGAATCAAGAAGCACTCGCCTACAACGCAATCGGCCAGTCGTGGGCAGACCTCAGGGGCGCAGCGGGCAATACCAATGCACAAATGGAATTTGATCTAGGGGGCAAGTAGTGACACAGCCCCTATCCACCTACGTTGACAAAGGATTAGATCACCTCGCTGACGGGTTATTAAAGCCCGTGGGTGATCGCATGGGCGCATTATTAGGAGCCGATTGGGTCGAGTCTGTGCTGCGGCAGAACGATCGGTATAGAAGGGACTTTGGAGGGCCGAATCAAGCAGCAAATGATCCCTCCTTTCTTCTCACATGTATAACTGACAGCTCATACTTTAAGGCAGCATTCGAAGGTATTCTTGACTACAGCGACAAGACGAGAGCATTCGAGATAAAACAGGCACGGAATACGTGGGCGCATAAACAAAAATTTACCTCCACCGAAGTGCTGCAAGTCTTACAGTTCATGCGCGACCTACTTGAAACGTTTGGCTCAACCGATCAAGCAAACTCTATCGGGGACTTGTGGGACGAACTCGTTCGCCAGGTGGCTGATGAGAAGCGGCGAGGCCAAGCGCGTAAGGGTGAGGCTACACTCGGATTGACGCCTGACGCTGGAAGTGGGCTCAAGCCGTGGTGGCAGGTCGTTCTACCACGCGAAGATGTTCGTGAAGATCGCCACAGCGACGCCTCTTTCGCTGCTGATCTATCTGTCGTGCACGCCGGGCGTGGTCCCATTGAGTATCGCGACCCATCTGTTTTTTACGACCGAACGTATCTAACTGCTGGGTTACGTGCGCTAATCAGCACAGCAGCACATCGGCTTGCTCGGACTGGAAAAGGTGACCCCGTGGTTGATCTCCAAACCAACTTTGGCGGCGGAAAGACGCACTCGTTGCTCTCCCTTTATCACCTTGCAGGCGCGCATAACCTGAAGCAGATCCCTTCTCTTGCCGAGCTGCTGTCGGACGAAAACATAAAGCAGTTACCAACTATTAAGCGCGCCGTTTTTGTTGGGAATCAAGTTGGCCCAGCAGAAATTCGCACAATGGCAGACGGAACAAAGGTCCGCACCGTTTGGGGGGACCTTGCCTATCAACTAGCAGGACCCGCTGGGTATGCGCTTGTTTCCGCCAGTGATGAGACAGGAACAGCACCAGGCTCTGGTCTGTTCAGCGACGTACTTCGGCTAAACGCGAACAGTGGCGCCAGTTCACTGATCCTTATTGATGAGTTTGTAACATTTGCGCGTCAGCTGCGACGGAATGGTGAGTCAAATGCTTCAACACTTGTAGCCGGCACTCTTGAGGCGAACGTAAGCTTTATCCAACAGCTAACTGAATCAGCGTCTGAAGTCGAAGGCGCTCTCGTTGTGTTTTCTCTCCCATCAAGTTCAACAGAAACGGGAAGTGCTGCGGCGCAAGGCGCGATGGATGAAATCGCAGCTGTACTCCGACGAAATGAAATTGACGCAGTTGTTACAAAAACCGTACAGCGCATTGCATCTCCATGGAAGCCAGCCGATGCATATGAGTCCTTTGAGATTGTTCGCCGGCGGCTGTTTGAGCCCCTAAATTCTGAAGGAGTTGCGGCCAGAGACGCGGTGATCGGCGCATTTCTTGCCGCCTACCGAAAACACGAAGGTGAGTTACCAGACGTACTGAAGTCGGCGAATTATCGCGAAAGCATGGAGCGGTCATACCCGATTCATCCGGAGCTGTTTGAACGGCTTTATCAAGACTGGTCTTCGATTGAAAAGTTCCAACGCACCCGTGGTGTCTTGCGGTTGTTAGCCAAAGTTGTCCATGAACTGTGGCGTCGCCAAGACGCAAGTCCCATGATACTAACTGGGACCGTTCCGCTTGATGAGCCACAGGTTAGAGCAGACCTTAATCGCTACCTGACCACCGCCTGGGATCCAGTGGTGAGCTCGGACATTGAAGGCGAAGGCTCTGCAGCTGCCCTCATAGACGAAGCCAATGCAATATATGGACGCACTTTCATGACTAGGCGCGTCGCACGCGCAATCTTTCTTGGGTCTGCCCCTGCGGGAGACGCGCCGAACCGCGGACTTGAAGCAAAGCAGATCGCCCTAAGCTGCATGTTGCCGAACGAAAAACCGTCAGAGTTTTCAGGGGCGCTCAGTAGGCTGGCGCGAACCGCATCGCATCTCTATAGCGATCAAGCCAGATACTGGTTTGCACTGCAACCTACGGTGAACCGCACAGCTGAGCAGCGTAAATCCGCGATCCCTCCTGACGAGCTAAATGCAGAGATTGTTCGTCAACTAGAACAGAACCTAACCTCTAGTGGGCTGTGGCGCGAATACTTTGGGCGGATACACATCTCGCCCACTAATGGGACTGAAGTACCTGAAGAAGATTCTGTCGGGCTCGTAGTGCTAGGGCCCGAATGCGTTCGGGTTGCAGGAAAAGAAGAAGGTGCCCATAAACTTGCAGCCAGCATTCTCAAGGAAAGATCTGGCGGGCCGAGACAAAATCGGAACACATTGGTGTTCCTAGCAGCGGATGAAGCTCGCCTTGTAGAAGCCCGCGAAGCGGCTGGATGGCTACTTGCTTGGCAGTGGGTATGCCAGCAGGCTGACGATCGTATCCTGGTGCTCGACGCCGCTCAAATTCGCACATCCCAGGCTCAACGAGAAACCTGGGCACGGTCTCTAACCTCTGCAATCAACGACGCATATATTTGGGCGCTAGATCCTGCGCAGACGAGTGATTCCCCCGGAATTGCCTTGAATGAAATCCGGTTGATGGGAGGATCGGATCTATTTGTTCGAGTTGGGAAGAAGCTGGCTGAGACTGAACGTCTGCTTGTGAAATTCTCTGGATCACGTCTTCAGCTTCTACTGCAAGAAGATCGATTAACAAGCTTATGGAACGAAAATGGCGGAATCAAAATTAGTACGCTCCAGGAAACGTTTACACGTTTCCCGTACATGCCTCGTGTTCGCGACCAATCAGTTCTTGAAGCGGCAGTGAACGACTGTGTATCAAGTTTGCTTCTAGATTCAGGTCTTGGCTACGCTGCTGGGTGGAGTGAGAAAACCAGCCAATGGCATGGTGTCATGCATGGTGTAGGCACGATCGTTGACCGACATACTGGGTTTTTGCTCAAGCCAGATATTGCGAGAGAGCTGTTGCAGGTCCCGCTCCTGGATAAGGCTGAGCCAACGCAGGCTCAAGACGCCTCAGAGGCCAAGCTCGCCGCACCAGTAAATCAAGCTTACCGTGCAAGCTTTAACGTCTCTGCCGATAGCTTCTCGCGATTGGCTTCAGATATCGGCCAGGAACTACTACCTCACCTTGCGGGAACAGCCGGGGCTTCAGTGCAAGTCACCGTAGAAATCTTCGTGGACTCTCCTAACGGTTTTTCCGAAAAGGTGCTGAAGACTGTGTCGCAGAACGCAGTCGAACTAAAAGCAGATAAGTCCGAATTCCGCTAGTTCTCGTTTACGAAAGCGCCTCAACGATGGGTTCACCTGAAGCCCAAGCCGCTCCACGACCGCGTGGCCGGATGAGCCGTGACGCTCACGAGTGGCTGTGGCACGATGCACCCATGATTGAGACGGGCTACTTCGCAACGGGGTGCTTCTGGGGGGCGGAGCGACGCTTCTGGCAGACGCCAGGGGTGGTGGAGACCGCCGTGGGCTACATGGGCGGGAGCAAGCCATCTCCATCGTACGAGGACGTCTGCACTGGGAGCACCGGTCATGCGGAGATCGTGCGCGTGCGGTTCGATACGGCTGCTACTTCGTATCGGAAGCTGCTCGAGCTCTTCTGGGAGATGCACGACCCCACCACGCTGAATCGCCAGGGGAATGACGTGGGCACGCAGTACCGCAGCGCCATCTATTACGTGGGCGATTCGCAGCGCGAGGCGGCGGAGTCCACCGCGGCACTTTATGGTGCGGCGATTGCGGCGCAGGGACACGGGCCCATCACCACGCAGATTGCATCTGCCGAAAGACACGAGTTCTGGGAGGCCGAGGAGTATCACCAGCGCTACCTGGAGAAGAACCCGAAGGGCTACGACTGCCACGCCAACACGGGGGTGCGATTCCCTTCGGAGCTTGCGCCGGAGATCGTGGTGAGCGGCGCGTATCCGATTGTGATTGACGAAGCTGCGTTGCGCGCGCGTGTTGATGAGCTCTCGTTTGAGGTACTGCGGCGCGCCGCAACGGAGCAGCCGTTCGTTGGTGAGTACACCGATACAGAGACGGTTGGCGTCTATAAGTGCAAGGCGTGTGATAACGAACTCTTCCGCAGCGAGACCAAGTTCCACTCCGGCTGCGGCTGGCCTTCGTTCTATGCACCTACCTCATCTGATGCTGTTGAGCTGATTGAAGATCGCTCGCTTGCACCACGCGTTCGTGTGGAGGTGCGCTGTGCGGCATGCGGTTCGCATCTTGGCCACGTCTTTGAGGGGGAAGGCTACGACGTCCCCACCGATCAGCGCTGGTGCATCAATAGCGTCTCACTCGTCTTACAGCCAAAGTAGTGATGGCGGCGGCGAAGCCGGTTCGCGAGATCATCAAGTACGCGGACGGCACCGTGAAGGCGCGCGGCTCGCGACTGAACGGTGAGCTGCACGGCGCATGGAGCTTCTTTCGCCTTGACGGCTCACTGATGCGCTCCGGCCGATTCGATCGCGGCCGCCAGGTTGGCGTCTGGAAGACGTTCACGCGTGATGGCGCGCTCGTGAAGGGCACCGACTTCGGCGCGTAGCGTCTAGGCTGTACGCATGGCACTCACCATTGGCATTGTCGGTCTTCCGAACGTGGGCAAGTCCACGCTCTTCAACGCGCTCACCAAGAACAACGTGCTCGCCGCGAACTATCCATTCGCAACCATTGAACCGAACATTGGCGTGGTGAACCTGCCGGACTCGCGTCTCGATGCGCTCGCCAAGATCTTCAGTTCAGAGAAGCTCCTCCCAGCGCCTGTCTCATTCGTCGACATCGCGGGCATTGTGCGCGGCGCATCTACGGGCGAAGGGCTCGGCAACAAGTTCCTCTCCCATATTCGTGAGGCGGATGCCATTGCGCAGGTGGTGCGCGGCTTCGCCGACGAAGACATCATCCACGTAGACGGGAAGGTGGAGCCGAAGAGCGACATCGGCACCATCAACACCGAGCTGATCTTCGCCGATCTCGAGACGCTCGAGAAGTCGCGTGCACGCTACGAAAAGGAGGTAAAGGGGAAGAAGATGGACGCGGAAGTGTTGACCGTGGTTGACGCCGCAGTTGCCGCGCTGAATCGCGGTGAGCCGCTCTCCACCACGGGCCTGGACATCTCGCTGATCAAGGAGCTCGGCCTCTTGACGGCGAAGCCGATCATCTACGTCTTCAACGTGGACGAAGCGGTGCTCACATCCGCCGCAAAGCGTGCCGAACTCGCCGCACTCGTGGCCCC
>Ga0315907_10003883_pt1 | contig 17142 bp, 19 predicted proteins | sample LakEriMetagenome_3_FD_203525 | JGI IMG/M metagenome (GOLD analysis project Ga0315907, IMG submission 203525) | Freshwater fungal communities from buoy surface, Lake Erie, Ohio, United States - Buoy 12 MA123 | ecosystem: Environmental > Aquatic > Freshwater > Lake > Lake biofilm | place: USA... | reverse complement strand
AACCTACCGGGCGAGCTCAAATCTGATGAATACAAGCCTCATGGACTTCCTTAAATAGGAAATTCTTACAAAATCTTATTTTTTTTCTCAAATTTTCTTGATTTGCCCCGTAAAGTGTAATAAATCTGCGCAACAGTAACTTTATTGAGTGAAGTCATATTCTTGACACGATAGACAAGGATCCACCATGCTCGTTCTGACACGGAAGCTAGGAGAAAGCATTGCCATCGATGACAATATAAAAATTGTTGTCGTTCAAATTAAAGGCAAGCAAGTAAGATTGGGCATCAAAGCCCCCAAAGAAACTAAGATACATCGCGAAGAAGTATATCAAGCGATTCAAGATCAAAACACTGAAGCTGTTCAAGCAAGCATGAGCGACATTGCGCGTCTCGGCGAAGAATTGAAGAAGAAATAATTTCCTCCTTGATCATTTAATCTGTTGACTGGTACCATCAAAGTGCTATGGTAAGAATACCTTACCATTTTATTTTGGAGGAATCCTGTGAAAGTCAAAACCACCAGATTTGGGGAACTTGATTTAAACCCATCTGATATCATCACATTCTCTGAGGGCCTCTTCGGTTTTGAGAACTTGAAAAAGTACTTCGTTGTAGATCCGGGTGATAGCACTCTTATACTTTGGCTTCAATCGACAGAAGATGAGAAAGTAGCGTTTCCTATCATCGAACCAAAAATATTTAAGCCAGACTATATTGCGAAATTGTTACCAGCAGATCTTAATGGCCTTGAGCTTGAATCCCTCAACACAGCTAAGCTTTACAGCATTTTGACTATTCCAGCTAATGTGACTGAAATGTCAGCTAACTTGAAAGCACCTATCGTTATCAATTCAAGTAGAAAAATTGGTAAACAAATTGTTCTTCAAGATTCAAAACTTTCTGTGAAGCATGAAATGTACAAAGAGCTTAAGACTTATATTGTGAATTTTTCTTCCGATGATTCACGTCGTACAAACTTTGAGCCAAGCATTGCTCTTGAAGCTGGTGATCTTAAAACTGTTAAGAACAACACTAGAACTCTTGAAGCTCAATAAAATAAAAGTACATTTGAATAAAATAAAAAGCCCTCTTTCGAGGGCTTTTTTATTTTATTCATTTTTTAAAAATCTAAAGACCAATAGATGTTTCAGTAGCACCACGAGATAAGTTTAGATACATCTGAGCTTCTGCGTGATCTGGATCGCGGCTTAGGGCATTCTGCCACTCAGCTTGGGCTTCAATGATATTGCCATTTCCGTAGTAAAGAAGGCCTAAAGCAATGCGTGCAGGCATATAACCAGGCTGCTCATTCTTAAGTCTTTTCAATTCCTCAAAGGCTTTGGATGTAAAACCTTTTTTGGTGTAGGTTTTAGCAATCTTAATTCTTAGCTCTAAGTTATCCGGATCTAGATTGACTGCTTTATTATATTCAAATAAAGCTTCTTCATAGCGGCTATAGGAAGCGTACATTTCCCCTATTTCATAATGCTTTAATGAGAATTTACGATTTAAATGAGGATCACTCAAACCCTGGCCTTGAGTATTTTTAACCTGATTATTGGCCTTTTCAAAGATGGCCTTAGCTTCCTCATACTTCCCAATATCATTGTAAATAACTGATAGAGAAATAGCCGCATCGGTATGATGAGTATCTAGTTCTAAGACTCTCTGAAAACCCTTAATGGCCTTGCCTAATTCCCCACGAAGATGGAAAATATTCGCCATATAGAAATAGGCTTCAGTCGAGTTTGGGTTCTGATCAATCACTTCATTGAGGAATAAACTGGCCGTTTTGAGATCATTTCTCTGAAAAGCCTCTTTGGCCTTTTTCATCAGATCATTCATCTTGATGTTTTCCAAAGTTAACCCCCATTAAATTTTATTTTTACAGTTCTTTTTAATTGATTTTATTTCGGAGTGAGAGTCTTTATCAACTAATTGGTAAAACTTTTCTATGTAATCTAAGCAAGGTTGCCATTCTTTTAGCTCAAAAGTGGCCATAATTGTCCTGGCCATAGCATGTTTTCGAGTTTTCTCGTCCTTATGATTTTCTAGGATATCCAAATACCAGTATCGCGCCGGTGAATATTGCTTGGTTTTGAAATAAAAATCAGCAATATAAATATCCTTATCCCTCAACATCCCCTTGGCCTTAGCTATTTTCACCTCAGAGTCCTTCTTATAGCTTGAATCGGCATACTTTTGGATGACCTCATCATAGTACTTAATGGCCTCTATAGCAGGCTCAAGATCTCTATCGATGGTGTCAGGGATCTGTTTATAAAATGATTCTGCAATTCTAAATATAACATAGGCGATTCTTTCATGTTTTGGGTGAAAGTCCCTAAATAATAAATAAGCCGCTGCAGATTCAACAAAACTTTCTTGCATAAAAAGTACATCTGCCTGAAGTAACTCTGCTGGAGTAGCATAAAAAGAGTAGGGATGCTGAGTTTTGATTGTATTTAATTTTTCTGTGGCGAGGATAAATCTTTCTGATTTTACAAGCTCTTCAGCTTCCTTAAAAAGCACCTCGGCTTCAGTACGACCTTTAGGCTTATCTGATGAGCAAGAGATGATGGATAAAAATAAAATAAAAACGGATAATTTCTGAATCATATTTGTACCGAAAGATCTTTATAGATCTCCTGAAAAAGTAACTTAAAAAAGGCGATAAAAGGGATAATCACAATCATCCCCACAACACCACCCAATTGCCCACCTACGATAACGCTCATCACAACGACCATGGGATTTAAATTTACAACTTTTGAAACGAGCAAAGGAAATACTAGTACCATGTCTACTAAATTAGCGACAAGAAAAACCATCGACATACCAAAGAGAGAAATATTTGGGTCATTGGAAACAAGACCAACAATCAAGGCCGGTACAACACCTATCACGGGACCAATGTAAGGGAGAATATTAGTCACTCCAGCGACGAATCCTAAAATAAAGGGGTAAGGATAATCAAGAAATAGTAGACCGATGGTGACAAAGGTTCCCAAAATCGTCGCTTCAATAAATTTGGCAATTATGTACTCACCAAATTTCAAATTAAATTGAGAAAAAAGCACGTAGGCTTTTTCAAATATGGAGTTAGGGATGGCACGCAAAAAATTAGCCCCAAATTTCTGACTTTGAAAGAAAAAGAAATAAAGAAACATCGGAACAAGCAAGAGCCATTCAAAAAATGAAGATAAAAAATCAGGAATTTTTGCCAATAAAAAAATCCCACTCGTTTCAACTTTCTTGATAATAAAAGTCACGGGATCTATATTGAGACGATAACCAAAACGTTCAAACACATACACTTTGAAAACAAAAAACTTGTCCTGTAATTTTTTTTCAAGTTCGGGCAATTGCTCAGTCAAACGACTAAAATCAGTATCAATATTATAGAAGGCAGCAAAAATTGGGAATAAAGCAAAAGATAATCCCAGGATAAGGATCGAAAAATAAAAAAGTCGTTGTTTTACTGGCCCCGTCGTTAGCAGGATGGTGAGAGGTTTAGTCATGAGAAAAACGATGTAGGAAAATCCAAAAGGCATCGTCAGGCGAGGAAATAAAATCGCAAACCCAACCATGGAGAAAATGATAATACAAAATAAAATCAACTTAGTTTTTAAATGCCGATTCATTTTTATATCCGTTGTTCAACTTCTTTAAGTTTTCTTTTCAGCGCCATAATTTCTTTGGTCAGTTGGCCCATTCGATTCGCCATAATAAGTGCAGTCTCTCTTAAAAACTTCGCTCCAATCACTGGATAAATCTCAAGCATATTTTCTAGATCTGGTTTAAAAATCCCTAAAAGAACAGTATTTTCATGAGCGACTACAGTTGCACTTCTACGATTAAAATCTTCTAAAAGGCCCATTTCACCAAAATACTGACGTCGATCAAGTCGTATAATAAATTCACCCTTATCATCTGGATTTGCATTTAAATGGTTGGCAAAAATATCAACTGATCCCTCATAGATAAAATAAAATCCGTAGCCTGAATCACCCTGCTTAAAGATGACCTCATTGGCAATGAATTCTCTGCGGTGAAGAAATTTTGTAAAAATTCTGATCTCATTATCACTAAAAGAACTGAGAACTGAAATTTTCTTAAAGAACTCATGATAATTTTCTTTTTTACCAAAATACAATGGGCTCGCTTCCCACAAATATTTAAGGAGAGGCAAATCTAATCGATCCGGAACAACTTCTCCATTTTGAATTTTATCCATGATCTCTTTTTCGTAACTCATTTAATCTCCCAAATTTCTCAATGCCTCTGTTTTTATGATCCATCCCTCAAAACGTGAAGGATAAATTATTTTTTCCCAATTTTCATGGCCAGAAGTTAAAACCACAACGCCTGCAGGAATTTCTGAGCGAGGAATGAAAATTTTGGAAGGACCTTCGTAAAGAGGTGTCGAAGTTATCATAATTTTGAAAGGCATTCGCTGAATAGCATAATTTAGAACGATGATAAGACCTATTGTTGTCATCCATACATAAACGGATTTCGTATTTTTAATTCTCTTAAAAAAAATTAAAAACAGGCCAATGATTAAGAGAGTGAATGTGGCCAATGGCCCATCTGCAAGAACTTGAGTACCTGAAATTAAATAGTCTTTAAGACCTAATGATTTTTCCCACTTCTCTGTTTCAAGTTTACTTTCAACATATGATTTACTTTGAATCAGCTTTTCTGTGGTTAAGCCTTTTCTCTCTGCTTTTAAAAAATGATAGCGAGCTTCAGCATATAGTCCAAGCTGAGCGAGAGTTGTCCCCATATTGTAATGCCAAATGATGGGATCAATATCTGATGAATGTTTTTCAAGTAGATCTCTAGCATCGGTATAATTCTTTGCTTGGTAGTACTCTTGAAAGGTTTTTAGGGCATTTTCGATGGTCATATCCTCTGATACATTTTATTATCTCTCAGCGTCTCGAGAGAAATCAAGGATAACAACAAGATGACACCTCGTAACATAGGAAGTGATAACTTGGCCTCTGATGATTGGTATTCAAAAAGACTATTTTCTCAATTATCTACAAAACAAGTTCCATTTAATGTTTCTGGGGAGGGAAAACCCTGCACCCTGTCTCATCCTGCCCTCATCCTGGCCGAGCAAGATTTTTTGAATTCACCTGAGAGTTTCACTTTAAGAGAGACTTGGAAGGATTGGAAAATCTCTTGTTTTAATTTTCAATCTCAGGAATTGAAACTTTTCTCAAATTCTGAACATTTTTCTGGCTGGCCGAAAGATATATTTAAATTTCTGCAGCAAAAACCCCAAGAGGCGATCATTCATTTCGAACATTTAGGTTCTATTTACCTCCATCAAAATCTTTCTCAACACGTTAAGAAAGAAAACTTGGAACTTAAAGATGTCCTTCTTCCCTTGTGGTTGGATTATGCGTCAAGTTCGGAGTTATGGTCTGAATCAGGAAAATGGCCAAGATTTCATGATCACTTTCATACACTTTTTGTAAAATTTGGTTTATTGCTAGAACAAGATTCACCTGGGTACTACCCACTAGCTTTAAAAGCATCTTTATTAGAGGAAGATGGATTTATTGGGAAGCGCACTGAAAATGGCTTTCTTTTTATTCCAGGCTGGGATTTTCCCTTAAGTGGATTAAAAAAATTAGAAGAAGTTTTGTCTCGGAGACAATCATGTTTATTTTGAGATCAGTTCAACATAATGATTTAAAAGATCTCTTTAAGTTAAGTCAGATTATGACCTTTATCAATTTGCCTGCGGATGAAGATATCATCAGCATGAAAATTGAAAGCTCAATCAAGAGTTTCCATCATCCCAGCAAAAGATTTTGGGAAAATTATTATATTTTTGTTCTCGAAGATCATGCTAGCGGAGATGTTTTAGGTGTATCCATGATCCATGCTCAACATGGAACTGATCATGAGCCTCATTTCTTTTTGACTGTTGGCCAAGAATCAAAATTTTCTCAAACAATTAACACTGGCTTTGTTCATGGAACACTTAAACTTGGTCTTGATACAAACGGGCCCACAGAAATTGGTGGTCTTATTTTAGATCCAGACTTCAGAGGTCATCAAGATAAACTAGGGAAGCAACTTTCATTCGTTAGATTTCTCTATATGGCAAAAAATCCAAGTCGCTTCAAACCTATGATTCACTCGGAGCTTATGCCTCCTTTGGATAAGTTTGGGAATTCTCATCTCTGGGAGGCGGTGGGAAGAAGATTTCTTAACATGAATTACCATGAAGCAGATGTCTTGAGTCGAAACAACAAAGAGTTTATTTTAAGTTTATTCCCCTCTGAAAATATCTATCAGACTCTGCTTCCGATGGAGGCCAGAGAATCTATTGGGAAAGTTGGTAAAGAAACTGAGCCCGTGAAAAGAATGCTTGAAAGTATTGGGTTTAAATATACCTACGAGGTTGATCCCTTTGATGGTGGGCCTCATTTCAGATGCCCCCTTAAAGATGTGACTCTTATAAAAAATAAAATAAACGGCATACTCTCTAATTCAACTGAATTTAAAATTGAACAAGCTCAAGATTGTCTTGTAACTGTTGAGCATCCTGATTATGACTTTTTAGCCTTCAAAACTGAAGTTATGATCAATGAAGATGGTACTCTACTGATTGAACCTAAAATTATTCAGGCGCTTCGCCTGAATACTCCTCAAGAAATTACAGTAATTCCTTTTTCCTAGGCCTGTTTTTTATTAACAAGAACTCCCTGAGTTGAGGCAAATCGAATTTTATCCTTACCTTCAGGTGTGATCGTTTTGACTTCGTACATCTCAGTCGATTTTGCATATCCCTTCACGGCCTGTTTATTTTGCAGTGGTGTATTCACATCTTTACTGAGTTCTCGCTGCCAAAGCATAAAATCACTCGAAACGACTGCCAAATTTTGGTCATGATCGATGTCTTGAGGGGTTAGTGGAGATTCAGCTGTTTTTTGATTTGGAGAATCTACGGGCCTGACAAATGGGAGAACGTCGGCAGATTTTTGTTGGGGGCCCTGAGCTGGAATTGCTTGTTGTTGGGAGACCTCAACAGTGGAAGCATCGTCCCAAGAGATCAGCTCCTGCCCGGCCGCCTTTTTAAGAAGACCCGACTTTGCCTTAATAGCTGTCGTAAGCTTAAGGATTTCCTCAAGTCTAAGAATTTTTAGTGCTTTTAAAATATGTGATTTAGACACGAAACTCCCCTTAATTGAGTATATCGGTCAGAAAGAAGAAAAACTTGAGTGTCTTAATCGACTAATTTTGCAAGCTAAAGCTTTAAAAAGATGTCTGGACAAATAATTTTTAGGAGTTTATAAATGACAAACCTTTTGACTATGAGTTGGGAAGTGGCGCAGTTGGTTAGCGCAGCAGACTGTTAATCTGTTGGTCGAGAGTTCGAGTCTCTCCTTCCCAGCCACTTTTTATGCTTTTTTCTTCAAAATCTTTTATTCAATTAAAAAAACGCCTCAAACGTCGCTACAAATCTCGATTTAATAAACTTATTAAAGAACTAAATCATGAAGCTCACACTAAAACGGGTGAATGGTTAAATACTCACTCCGATGACTTTAGTGAATTCACTCCCCTTCACTGGTACTTTCTTGAACAAGTTGAAACCCTTATTTATTTTTTAAAGCATCAATCAAGACTTTCAGTGAATGAAGACTTCACGTCTATCGATGATGAGGTTTTTGAGCGATGGAATCGAAGTGAGTTTGCTGACATTTTTTTGAAGTCCCTCAATCAAGGTAACTCCCTCTCACTGGCCAATAATAAGACCATGAAGTGTTTCGATGAGCATCTCGTTTCAATGGGAAATTTTCATATTTTAAAAACTGCACATCCGAATAAAAGCTATCGAATCCAGACATCTTTAGGAGATCAAAAAAAGAAAAACATGATCTCACCAATGTTGGCCGCCACACTTCATCTTGATGGTAAAGAGCTCAAACTGATGACTAACTCCATGAAGGAAATGAAATCATTTTCTTCAAGAATTGAACTTGCACTCAAAATTATAAAATCTCACTCACCTACTTCATGGGAGCGATTTGCGGCTTTTACAGAAGTCATCATTCCGATCAATCAAGAAGAGTTTGTGAGTTACTCCCATCAAGAGTTGCCAGGAACTTCTATGATAAATCTCTACCATAGAGATTTTGTTGACCTCATGGATGATCTTATTCACGAAAATGGTCATCACCATTTAAACTATTATCTCAACCTGGACAACCTCATTGAGGAGCCCATCGACTGTATCTATTATAGTCCTTGGAGAAGAACTTTAAGGCCTTTGAGGGGTATATATCATGCTTACTTTACTTTTTTTTGGGCCTTCAAGCTTTTTGCTGATTTAGCCTTCTCACTCCAGCAAGACACAACTTCCTATCCATTTAATGAATCGGAACAAGAGAAAATGGCTTGGCGAGCGATTGAAGAGTTTAACATGCTGAATTTCACCTTTAACGATTTAAAATGGGCATATAAAAAACATCTGATTTCAAGTCATGGTTGGGAGCTTATTCAAGAACAGCAAAATTATTTAAAAAAATATTCCAAAAAGATCTCTCAGCTTGAGCGACAACTTAAAATTCATCGAGCAGATAATCGAAATCTTAAAACAACTCTAAAATCTGCCACAAAAAAATTTCTAAAAAAATAAATTCTAAAGATTTGAAAGTTCTAACTGCATTTGGTTGGCCGGCATTAAGTCGCCCTTGCGAGCAGCGATTTCAATACCTTTTTGCCAAGTTTGCCTGGCCTGATCTTTAAGGCCTAATCCTTGATAAGCTTTCCCTAAAGCTAGGTAGGCGACAGAATAAAGGGAGTCTACTTGAATGACTTTTTCGAGGTAGCCCTGGGCCTCTTTCCAATTTTTCCTCTCCACTTCAATCGATCCCATACCGTAGTTGGCCAGTGTATCTTCAAGATCAATTTCTAGGACTTGCTTGAACATTTTCTCACGTTTTTTCCATTCAGCTTCTTGACGTAATTTTTCTTCATTCATCTTTTCTTTTAATTTGGCTTCATCCCCAAATCTTTGAAAAGATTTAATCGTCGCCATGGATTTTTCCTGTTCCGCTTCTTCAATTTTGCCTAGTCTCATCAGGTAAAGAGACTTATTGGTATGGGCAAGAACTGAAGTTGGATCAATTTTGTTTAACTCATCCATCAGGACTATCGCCTCAGTAAAACGCTCTTGCCTCCCCAGCATGACCCCTAAACTTTCGTAGGCATCAGAATATTTTGGATCAAGTTTTATGGCATCATTAAAGTATTTCTCTGCCAAATCCAAATCATCAACCTTAAAGGCATCAATACCGCGATAGTAATTCTCCTGGGCCTTATCTTCATTTAAACCTGAATAAAAAGGATAATAGCGAACAATAGCAATCTGATTTTTGCCTTCTTGCTCAATTTTAATCTCTAAATTTTGAACACGAAAATCTCTCAAGATCTTTGAGCCGCTCAAAAACTTATTTTCAATGGGGATTGTAAATTCAATTTCACCAATTTTTTTACCGAGGGTGATGATTTGATCTGAATCTAGAGGGGCTGAGGTTTCAAGCAAAACCGGAGCAAAAGCAGCTCCCCGATTCACGGCTATTTTTGAAACAGTCTCCTGCCCAGGATAACAGCCCTTATTAGGACTCACACTTAAATCATAGAGGCGCGTGTTATTGATAATTTCATTTTTAAAGTTTTTACCAAAAAGATCAGGCCATCCATTAAGCCGACGCCACTTCTCTCTGTCGTCTTCAGAAATGACTTCTACATGATGAAAAGTATCCACCTTAGTCAGCAGCGCTCTTTCTTCAAAAAATTGTCCTTGAAAACAATCTTCTGTTTTTAAATTTAAGGACTCAGGTCCTAAGGCAATCGTCCAATCCTCATGTCCAACCCTTTCAATCATCACATCTTCTGAGATGAGAAACTTTTCTAGCCTTAAGTGAGCGGAACTTTCTAAAGCGATGGGGACTAAAACTTTATAACCTTGTTCGCATTTGAGAAACCATCCATAAAATTCTATTCTTCCCTGGGCATCCAGAAAACTTGCTAAGTGAAATTCTTTTTCACCCAATAAAGAGAAATTGAAAGTAGATTGTTTTTGTAAAAAATCAGCAGTATCTGAACCAGTTAGATTGAAAGTAGAAAAATTTAATTTAAATTTTCCAACACCAAAGCGATATTGTTCTAACATATTTAAATTGAGAATGATTCACCACAACCGCAAGTATTTTTTGCATTGGGGTTCTCAAAGCTGAATCCCTTACCATTAAGACCATCTTTGAAATCTAAGACGATACCTTTGAGATAAATGAGAGATTTAGGATCAATAAAGACATGAACTCCATCGAACTCAAGAACATTATCTCTCTCCTTTTTATCAGAAAATTCAATTTTATATGAAAGTCCTGAGCAACCCCCACCTGTGACAGCGAGGCGCAGACCCTTGTTACCTTCAGGGTTATCGGTATGTGAAATAAGCTTAATTTGCTCTATCGCCTTAGGGGTTATTGAGATCATCTGTTCCATATTTCATCCTTGGTGTGTGGACTATAGTTAAATTATACCAGATTTTCAATTTTGCAACGAGTCAATAATCCTTAACAATTTTGGAAATTTAACCCCTTGATCTATAATAGGAAGCTATAAAAGAGTAAACATGGCCTTTAAACTTTATCATTACGTCCATTGCCCTTTTTGCGTCCGTGTTCGGATGGCCCTAGGCTATTTAAATATTCCTTATGAATCTAAAGTACTTCGCTACGATGATGAAGCGACCCCAACGAAATTAACAGGGGTCAAGATGCTTCCTATCCTCCAATTTGAAGGAGGGGCGATGAATGAAAGTCTAGATATTATCAAGTTTCTTGATAAGGAAAATAAACTTAAGCCAAGTGGTAATGATATAGGCCCGCTCCTTAATGAGTTGGGAAACCCCATTCATTCCCTGGCCATGCCCTACTGGATCTACACACCAGAATTTGATCAGGTTTCAAGGGATTATTTTAAAAATAAAAAAGAAATAAAAAGAGGTCCATTCAAAGACCTCGTTCTCAGAAAAGATGAGTTCATCCAAGAACTCATGCCGCTTCTAAAGAAAGTTGAAGATGATCTTCATCCCTTCTATCAATCAGCGACTTTCGGCCTGAATGATATTTTGCTCGCTGCCCATTTATGGGGTCTTTATATTGTTCCAGAGTTTCAATTCAGTGAGAAACTCCATACATACCTACAGTCAGTGAAAAATATTTGCCACTTTAACTATCATCATGACTTTTGGAGTTAAGTTGAAAGTTATTTTAAAAATTCAAAATCTTTCTGGCACAAGTGAATTTAAAATTGAAAATCTTCAATCCATTAGTTTTGGTCGTAATGAGAAAGCCAATATAAAAATTCCAGATGAATTAATGAGTGGACTTCACCTTAAGTTTGATTTGAATTTCCCTCGACTCAAAGTGACAGATTTAAATTCCAAGAACGGTACATACCTCAATGGCATCAAGATTGAGCAATCAGATGTTTTTATCGGTGACGAAATCAAACTGGGTAATACTAAAATTACAATTGCTAAAGAAAAGATGACTAAAGAAGAAATTGCTGGGCTCTCATTTAGAGGCACACCCATTGAAAGAAATCAGAAAGAATTAAAGCTTGATTACTCAGGCCTCAATACAATTAACACTGGACATGGAACGATAGAGGGAAGAACGAACCAAGGAATGCAAGAGCGGAAAAAAACGAAGGGCAATCTTAAACTCACTAAACATGAGATCAAGATGCACAATAAAGTAAAATCAACCCTGGCCTCTGGACTTGATACATTAATGCTTCTTTTTAGCTTTGCGGCCCCCCTTATTTTATTCAATATTATCTTACTGAAGACCAATCTTCGTCTAGGAAGCATGAAAATAGTCATCCTCTTTCTTTCAAGCCTGGCCTCAACCGGAATTTTTTATTGGTTTAATTTTAAACAGTTAAAATTTACCATCGGTGAAAAGTTAACAGGGCTAGAGGATATTTATGAAGATCAGGAATTAGATTAACTTAATGATCGAGGCTTCCAGAGTATCTCTGGGCCATTCATTTTTTTGTTAACATATCTTGCAAGCACAAAAAAATAATCCGACAGTCGATTTAAAAAAATTATACTTAGAGGTGGCAAAACTTCTTTTGTGACATGTTCATAATGAACCAATTTTCTCTCCACATTTCTCGAGCCTGTTCTCGCCAGATGGATTGAAGCAGAGGCAGCAGTGCCCCCAGGTAGAATAAAATTCTTGAGTGGCTCTAAATCTTTATCCATGCCATCAATTTCTTTTTCAATTTGAGTAATGAGGTCCTCAGTTAACTGTGGCAGATTAAATTTTTCTCTATTTTCAAATTCACAGGCCATATTTGATCCAAGATCAAAGAGTGCTGATTGAATAACATGGAGAAAATTTTTTATTTCAGTCATTCCTTCTGGAAGTAGAGCGTAGGAGTAACCAATTCTTGAATTGAGTTCATCCAATTCACCGTAGAGATCAATTCTTAAATCTGATTTAAACGTCCTATTTCCACTGACAAGGGAGGTTTTTCCTTCATCACCAGTCTTGGTATATATTTTTGATTTTTTCATCACATGTTCCTTCGGTATCGACCACCAACTTCATACAGGACTGACGTAATTTGACCTAAACTACAATAACGAACAGTTGTCAGTAATTCTTCAAAGATATTTCCGCCAGCGAGGGCCACATCTCTCAATCGTTTTAAACTTTTCTCTGAATCATTCAGGTGAGACGTCTTAAAAATTTCTAGGCGCTTAATCTGATCATTTTTCTCATCACTTGAAGCGCGTGATAACTCTATCGGCTTCCACTCTTCTTTTTTATCAGAAAGATAAGTGTTTACCCCAATAATCGGAAACTCCCCTGAATCCTTTTGCATTTCATAATAAAGAGACTCTTCTTGAATTTTTCCTCTTTGATACATCGATTCCATGGAGCCTAAAACTCCACCCTTATCCGAGATTCTCTCAAACTCAGAGAGAACAGCTTCTTCAACAATATCGGCCAGTTCATCAACGATGTAAGAGCCCTGAAGAGGATTATCTGTTTTATTCAGTCCATATTCTCTATTGATAATTAATTGAATCGCCATGGCCCGTCGAACTGATTCTTGTGTCGGAGTCGTGATGGCCTCATCGTAAGCATTGGTATGAAGAGAATTGCAATTATCAGATAGGGCCAGGAACGCCTGCAAGGTCGTTCTGATATCATTGAAATCAATTTCTTGAGCGTGTAAAGAGCGACCAGAAGTCTGAATATGGTATTTCAATTTCTGTGATTTTTCTGAAGCACCATATTTTTCCTTCATCGCCACAGCCCAAATCTTACGTGCCACTCGTCCTAGGACACTGTACTCAGGATCAAGACCATTGGAGAAAAAGAACGAAAGGTTCTCACTAAAATCATCTATCGCCATGCCACGGCTCAAATAATACTCAACATAGGTAAAACCGTTTGAGAGTGTGAGAGCAAGTTGAGTGATGGGATTGGCCCCAGCTTCAGCAATGTGATAACCAGAAATGGAGACGGTGTAATAGTTTTTAATTTTGTGGCGGCAGAAAAAATCTTGAACATCTCCCATCATTTTCAAAGAAAATTCGAGAGAAAAAATACACGTGTTTTGCGCCTGATCTTCTTTTAAGATATCGGCCTGAACCGTTCCACGGACTTGTCTTATGACTTCAACCATCTTCTCTTTATTTTCCTGATCAGCTCCCGGTAAGGCCCGATTGATAGCGGTATTCATAAACATGGCGAGGATAATCGGTGCCGGGCCATTTATGGTCATAGAGACAGAAGTCGAAGGTGAAGTAAGATCAAAGCCCTTATAGAGCTCCATCATATCATCGAGTGTACATATCGAAACACCAGACTCTCCGACCTTTCCATAAATATCGGGTCTCACCGCTGGATCCTCTCCATACAGAGTCACTGAATCAAAAGCAGTTGAAAGTCTTTTCGCCGGATCATTTTTTGAAAGATAATGAAAGCGGGCATTGGTTCGAGAAGGGCCACCCTCCCCAGCAAATTGGCGCTTAGGTTCTTCATCCGCGCGCTTAAAAGGAAAGACTCCCGCCGCAAAGGGATAAAAACCAGGAAGGTTTTGAGAACGCATGAATTTCAATTTTTCAGAACTATAATGAAACTGAGGAAAACCAATTCTTGAAACTAAAGATTGTGAAAGAGAGGTATACTTTGTTGGAACCTTGATATCTTTACCGCGAACAACGTAAGTATATTCACCCTGGCGATACTGCTCGATGATTTTATTGAATTCTGCAATTTGACTCAATTCAACTGATAAGTCGTTGGCGAGACTTTTCTTTTTAGCCGTGATTTCATCATTTTCTTGAATAATTTTTGAAACGTATTCAAGGGATTCATAGGCCCTGAGAGCTTCTACTTTCTCTAGAGTTTTCTTATTATAATTTCTTAACACATCAGAGATGTCTCGTAGGTAATTCACTCGCGAGGCAGGGATGATCGCTTGTTTCTTTTCATAGGCTTTATGGGATTCTATTTTATCCAGCTCCTGGTTATGAGCAAAATGCAACGACTGAACAAGAGTCTTAAAGAGAGCATTGACTCCAAGATCATTAAATTTAGACGCCATAGTTCCAAAGACTGGTAATTCATCATCTGTAGGGGAACCTGGATGATTAGCAAAAAGTTGTTTATTACGACGGTACTGCTTGCGAACATCTCTCAAGGCATCTTCACTGCGAGGTTTTTCATATTTATTAACGGCTATAAAATCGGCCGCTTCAAGCATTTCTATTTTCTCTAGTTGTGTGGCAGCTCCAAATTCAGGAGTCATCACATAGAGAGTTTGATTGGCCACTTTGGTGATCTCATCTGAGGCCTGACCAATTCCTGAAGTTTCAACTAAGATCAAATCAAACTCTTGAGTTTTTAAAAACTCCACCACTTTTTTAATTTCTGGAGAGAGTTCATTGGCAGAATCTCGTGTTGCCAGTGAGCGGATGTAAAAATTTTTATAAGAAGCCGAGCCTAATCTTATCCTGTCTCCTAGAAGGGCCCCTTGATTTTTTTTCTTGGTTGGATCGACTGAGACCAGTGCAATTTTTTTATCTGGATAATAACGATAAAATCTTAAAAGAAGCTCATCAATGAGAGATGATTTACCTGCTCCACCAGTCCCCGTGATGCCCAGGACAGGAATATTCTTTGGAGACAGGGTAAAAGGTAATTCACGTTTATCTTCGATAAAAGTAATGACTTTGGCGATATCATAGGAGGCCAGTTTTTTATTTGACCACCCCTCCATTTTAATTCCATCTAGAGTTGAATAATCACATTTTTGAATCATGTCATCGATGATGCCGTTGAGCCCCAGGGATGTTCCATCATTCGGGTGATAGATGCGTGTGATACCCCGGCGGTGAAGTTCTTGGATTTCAGGCGGCGTAATGACTCCACCCCCTCCACCAAAGATACGCACGGCCTGACCGCCATTTTTATCCAAGAGCTCTCTCACATAAGTGAAATACTCCATGTGCCCACCCTGATAAGAACTTAAGGCGATGGCATGGGCATCTTCCGAAAGCGCAGCTTCTACGACTTCAAGAGCAGAGCGGTTATGGCCCAAGTGAATCACCTCAACCCCTTTAGATTGAAGGAGTCGGCGCATGATATTAATCGAAGCATCATGTCCATCAAAGAGGCTGGCCGCTGTAACAAAGCGTAGTTTTCTTGGTGTCATACAAGAGTCCTTAGATCTCAATATAAATTATTTTTTCAGTGCGTTAACAAGATCAATTTTGTCTAAGCTGATTCAACCATGCCTTAGGTAAATTGTATAAGGAAATGCTTTATCGCTTTGCCTAGGAAGTGTATAATAAGCTTGATTTGCCCCCTTAAGGAATATGGCCATGAGCGAAGAAATTAAATTAGAAAATCCCTTTCATGCAGCAAGGTTTAAACCTTCTCGCAAAGGTAAAAAACCACCAAAACTCATTGCAGTTGTTCATCAATCTGGATGTACAGGCTGTGAAGTGTGTATTGCTGGATGTCCGGTAGACTCTATCGAGCTCGTACCTGGGCCTGATCCTAAAAATCCGACTTATCAACAAATGGTTGAAATCGATATTGCTCGTTGTATTGGATGCCAAAACTGCTCCCAAGATTGCCCTTGGGAAACCATCACTATGTATCAGCACGATGATGCTTTCATCGCCTGGGGTAATGAGACACTCTCTTCAAAACTCTACATCAGTGAAACAGAACTAGAAAAAATCAAAGAAGAAATAACAGTTGAATAAAAAAAGGCTCCCCAAGGAGCCTTTTTTTTATCTTTCATCAAATGTGAGCGGGATGAAAGCTTATGTCTCTTTACCTTTAGATTGTAAAAGGTAGAGAGAGACCCAGCATAATAGATTGATAGTTCACTTCTTTGTTGGCCTTTGTTCCATTCACTTCATAATCTCCAAAGCCACCAGCACGGTATTCAACGTTTATATCAATCAGAGGCAGCCCAGTGAAACCAACACCTAATTTAGTGCCTGAGCCTTCAATCAAATCCCAATCATTTCCGTTTGACTCTGTACTTGCTGTAGCTGAAAAAATATAGCCAGCATAAACGCGAAGAAGAACAGGAAACTCATACCCAATAAAACCGGCCCATTCAGTTAACGAAATATTATCGTCAATATCAGCATCATCCATATCAATTGAACTATTGAGGTAATCAAGACCTAATTGAAAACCAAAGTTTTGATAACCAACTCTTCCCCCGAAAGCTGTCCCAGTTCCACCCGTATAGTTTTCACCACTTTCAAAATCAAACTTTGACCCAATATTGTATCCCACCACTGGCTCAAGCAAGAGAGCTGCCTTTGATTCACTGGTAAAAATAAAAGCGAGAGTGATAAGAAGTGAGAGTTGAATAATTTGTTTCATGAAGAAAACTCCTAGAATAAAAGGATCACTCTTTCTATTCTAGAAGTTTTCAGAAAAGATGCATTATTTTTGTATTTTACCAATTAAGTCATCTACTTTAACCATGAGGATTTCTTTACTATTAGCAAGTTTGATCGCTACATGGCCGGAAGGAACTT